>Ga0209491_10007717_pt1 | contig 14042 bp, 9 predicted proteins | sample BON02_FD_187213 | JGI IMG/M metagenome (GOLD analysis project Ga0209491, IMG submission 187213) | Freshwater microbial communities from Lake Bonney liftoff mats and glacier meltwater in Antarctica - BON-02 (SPAdes) (version 2) | ecosystem: Environmental > Aquatic > Freshwater > Ice > Glacier... | reverse complement strand
TACGTTATTATCAGGAATTCCAGGAATTGATATAGACATAGGGTTTGAAACACCGCGATATACCACATTCATTTTATCAGCTGCAATTAAAGCGGCACTTGGTTTAGAGATAGTTGCAAATGAATTTTTAACTACTACAGGAATCTCTTTACCATCTTGCATAAAAAATAAAGTTCCTTCAATTAAATGGTCTCCAGGATTTCCTGCCCCAATAAGCATTTTAACACCGCCGGCTTCTATTTTGTAATCAGACCCTTCAGCTAATTTTCTACCATCAAGTTTTAAATCAGCTCTTACTGGAATAGAAGTCTCATCTGTTTTACTAATGATAATTTTACCATCATATTTTTCACCAGAATAGAATGCAGATTTAGAACCAAAAAGTGATGTTTTAAAATTTGCCAAAGAAACTTGATTTGTCAAGTTACCTTCTAACATTGCTTTTAAGGCATCTTCCTCGGTTGATTTAATATCAGCCTGTAAGGCGGTTAATTTAGTCAAAGAAGCAATTAGAGGAAAACCTTCATAATGATAATTTATCCAATCTTGCTTTGTATCATCGCTTTTTAAAACTTTACCATTAGCATCACCAGTTTCAAATCTGGCAATTACTGATTCTTTTAATCTTGCTGGGACCAAATCAGATACTTGAGCACGATAATCTTTAATTCTTTTCATGAATTCTTTACCGCCTTCGCCTAGGTTATCGCCACTAAAGAATTTTTGATCTAAATAGTCCGATTTATCCATTACTTGATAATCTGTTGGATCCTCAACGCCTTTTAGCATTTCATTTTTAAGATTTTCTAAATACTCATAATACTCTTGAGATAACTGCTGTACTTTCTGACCTTTTTTAAAGTCCTCAGCATATTTAGCGGCATCTTCATCAGCCTTTATTTCAAGACCTGAAAGGAATGCTAAGTTGTTTTCTCCTGTTTTTGCGTTCGAAGCTTCTAACTTTACATTCATAATGCCGAATGCCGCTAGAACTTCTTTACTCATGTTTAAAGCAAGCATACAAATAAAAACTAGATACATTAAGTTTATCATTTTCTGCCTTGGAGATTGTTTTCCTGACGCCATTTTTTCTAATTAATTTGGTTTAAGTTTATAAATAGCACTACTAATTAGTTTCTATTCATTGCTGACAACATACCACCGTAAACTCCATTTAAAGAAGATAGGTTCGTCGACAATGACGCCATTTGATCTTTTAAAGCGGTAGAATTCTGAACCACTTCTTCGTTAATAGAAGCTTGTCTGCTAGCACTTTCTAATTGTACTTTGTAAAGACTGTTTAATGATTCCATTTGCGCAGCAGCTTGTACCATTTCGTCAGAATATTTGCGTGTCGATTGCATGGCATCTACCGTAGGAGCGATACCTTTTGCAGCACCCTCAAAATTTCTAATACTTGTTCCTAAACTTTCCATTAAGCTAGCATCAACACCAGCTTCTTTTAATAAATCATCTAATTTTTTAGATAAAGATGATTCTGCCTGTTGAGTTTCAGCATTAGCATTTAATCTTACCATGCCTTCTCCGCCGGATAATTCAGGATACACTAAAGACCAATCGTATTCATCTTCAATAGGTTCGAATGCGCTGATTGCAAAAATAAGCGCTTCGGTAATAAGACCAATGGCTAATAATATTCCACCATTTAAAGGCCCTAGTTCCCAGTGTAAAATTTTGAAGAGTGCACCGATAATAACGATTGATGCGCCAAGGCCGTAGGCCATGTTAAATATTTTTTTTGATGCTTTTGATTGTGCCATAATAATTGTAATTTAATTTAAGGATAATAAAAATAAGGATTTGGTTTTAATTTAATTCGATTTTACTTGATATTTTTCTTAAAGCTATAATTTTTTAAGGTCTGTTTATGGGCTTGTTTTCTTCAATACCCATGTAATCTTGTACCGTTCTAAAACCTATATAACTACGAACAGAGTCTTGGTATTCATAATCTCTAGTACTCACTTGTAAAAAGTAGGCAACATCTTTCCAAGACCCACCACGAATTACTTTTCTTGCATTCTGGCGAGAACCACCATTTGGGTTCATGGTAGATACATACTCGTAAGAGTTAGGATCGTAGCTAGAGTCTGTCCATTCAGAAACATTACCAGCCATATTGTATAAGTTATAATCGTTAGGCTCAAATGATTTTGCTTCTACAGTATATAATGCGGTGTCGGCTGCATAATCTCCACGTTGTGGTTTAAAGTTTGCCATAAAGCAACCTGTATCGCTTATTATATAAGGGCCACCCCAAGGATAGGCTCCCCCTTCGATACCACCTCTTGCTGCATATTCCCATTCTGCCTCCGTTGGTAATCTAAATTGATTTACAAATTGTTTTCCTTTGGATTTTTGATCGTCATTCTTAAATTTAGTTCTCCAATTACAAAACGCTTTGGCTTGTTTCCAGCTAACCCCAACTACAGGATATTCACTGTAGGCATCATGCCAGAAGTAATCGTTGTGCATGGGTTCGTTGTATGAATATTCAAAATCTTTAATCCACACCGTAGTATCAGGGTAAATTTCTAATTTTTCTTGTTTGATAAAATCTTTTCTACTGCCTTTTCCTTTTGCACGAGCGGCAGCTTCGATATCCATCCAAGAATACTTATATTTTAATTGGGTTACATCAATGGTGCGTTGCCCATTATAGGACTCTTCTTCAGAAACATATAGTTTGTCCATCACCTCAACATAGTACTCATCTGGATATTCTGAGGTATCCCAAATTAGATTTTCATCAAGATTTAGTGCGCGGCCTTCATAGCCTGTTTCGCCCATTCCTGCATAATTATCTATCATATATTTATCATAAGCAGATAATTTTGTCGTGTCAGCATCTTTGAACGCATAATCACCAATACCGCCATCAGCTGGGCCTAAACCCAGTTCGTCTGCCAAAATAGCGAGTTTGGTTCTTACGATAGAATCGCGAACCCATTCTACAAATTGTCTGTACTCACTGTTGGTAATTTCAGTATCGTCCATATAAAAGGAGCGTACTGTAACAGTTTTGGTTGGCGCATTGAGAACAGCGGCTTGGTCTTCTTCACTCTTACCCATAATATAGGATCCTTGAGGAATTAGTTCCATACCATAAGGCTTTTCTGGATACCATTTTTTACCTTGCACTCCAACTAGTTCTCCTTTTGTTTTAGACCCACAACTGCTGAGTAAAAACGCAAACGCTATAGATGATAACAATAGCTTCTTCATACTTTCGGTTAAATTTCGATTAAGACTTAATTTTGTATTTTAAAAACATTTACATTACTGTCTAAACTATGTTTTAAATATTTTATTGTATTAATTGTGTTTTACTTTGATTTTTTTTAATTAATTAAAGCCCTTTTTATAAGCTTTAAACCAACGCTCTGGTATTATTTGATTACAAGCATCTAAATAATCTTGCTCGGTGCAAGGTAATAACGCAGGGGAATTTGATTTATTATGTGAAGTTAAAACTGTTGGTACTTCTACCCACCACCGGCTGGTAAGATTACTTTTGTAGTAGATTAAATCTTCCGCATCGGTTGTCACTATAAACTTAGTGAAATCTTTTGACTTTATAAATGGAGATTCTATGATTCTATAATTATGTCCTTCAATAAAATACCATATAATCTGAGCTACTATTTGGTAGGCCTGTGGTGTATTTTCTGCTTCATAAACTCCAAATACATTTACCTTATCACTGATACCCGCATATCTAGCTATTGCGCAAATTTCTTTCCCTGAGAATCCATTAGGTGAAAAATTTTCTGACATAGAAATTTCACTGGCTCTGATAGCCCTAAGATCTATACTAACAACATTAGCATCTCTTAGCACAGGCTCGGCTAAGGCAATATTTGTAGCTATTTCTCCTAATCTATAGGCATCAAAAAATAAACGATCCATTAAATCAATTTCTTCTTGGGCACAAAAATAACTTTGGTAGCCTAGGTTAGAGAAATTAAAAAGGTTGGTGGGCTTTTCTGTAATAATCTTACTCATATAGGAATGCGAAGAAATAAGTTCGTCTTTTTCGCCAAAATCAAACCTACTATCTACTGAAACTAAATTCACCATATTACGAAAACCATCGAAAGCGCGGTACGTTGGATAAGTAATATCTTGAGTTGCGCCAATTACTATCGCAACAATATTTTCTTCTAAAAGTTCTTTGATAATTTCTTTAACTACAAAATAAGTGTCTGCAACTTGTTCGCCTTCCTCAATATCGCCTAAATCTATAATGGTTCCATTCCAGTTCCCCATCATTAATTTGTACAACTGAAGCCTAATTGCGGATAGATTTAACTTTTCAGATTTCTTCTCGAAAGCATTTCTTGACTCGTTTACGCCAATGATAGCAAAAGAGGCATTAGCGAGCACAGGCAAGCCATCATCTTCTGTATGTTTATGAATTTTATTTCCTAAAGCTTGCGGCGTTAACATTTGGCATTGCGCAAGCACTTGATTATTAACAGGAACTAAAAAATCGAAGGCCATTTTTGGTGTTGGGTTTTGGTTGTTGAATTCTGGGTACTGGGTTTTGGGTTCGTTTCAGGTTTTAAGTTTATGATACTACGTACTATATTTTAATCAACTTAACATTTAAAACTTGAACTTTTCGTATTTCTAATTTCGTTTTTTTTACTTAATAGTTTGTACTTATTTTTTCATACTATTTTTGAACTTAACTTTTATACTGAAATGTTGATAACTAACTACTTTTTAGCTTTGCCTTTTGACTTTGCCGCAACTTTCTTCTTTGGTGTTTTAGCTTCAATCATTTTTTGGGCTTGTTCTAAAGTGATTTTTGTTGCATCGACTTCTTTAGACAATTCTACTTTAATTTTTCCTTTTAAAATAGTATGCCTTCCCCATCTGGCCTTTTCAATGGTAATGCCTTCTTCTTTCCAGTTTTGAACTACTTTATCGATTTCTTTTTGTTTTTTTGATTCGATAAGCTCCACAATATCTTCTTTTGATAATTTATCATAATCATACTTTTTACTGATATTGATAAACATGCCATTCCATTTTATAAAAGGCCCAAAACGACCTGTGCCTTTGGTAACTTCTTTATTTTCGTAAGTAGATATCGGCGCGTCTGCTTTTTCTTTGGCTACAATGAGTTCTACAGCACTATCTAAATCGATATCAAATGCGCTTACGCCATTTTCAATAGAAATAAACTTTTCCCCAAATTTTACATAAGGCCCAAACCGACCCACGTTAGCTAGTATTTCTTCTCCCTTATATATACCAAGAGTTCTCGGTAATGTAAAAAGCTCCAGCGCCTCATCAAAAGTAATAGTGTTCAGGGATTGGTCCGGCAGCAAACTCGCAAAAGTTGGTTTTTCTTCTTCTTCGGATGTGCCAATTTGTACCATAGGCCCAAACCTACCTAAACGGACTAACACTTGTCTGCCTGTTTTTGGATCTGTACCTAAAATTCGTTCGCCACTTGCTCTATCTGCATTTTCTTCTACATCTAACACTTTTGTATGAAAATCTTTATAAAAGTTCTTCATCACTTTCTGCCAATCTTCTTTTCCTTCGGCTATATCATCAAAATCTTCTTCAACCTTAGCGGTAAAATTATATTCCATAATACCAGAAAAATGACTCACCAAAAAGTCAGTAACAATCATCCCGATATCTGTTGGTACTAATTTTCCCTTATCAGAACCTACGTTTTCGATTAAATTATTAGTCTTTATAGCATTTTTTTCCAGTACTAATTGGGTGTATTTGCGTTCTACGCCTTCAATAGAGCCTTTTTCTACATAACCTCTATTCTGCACCGTAGAAATTGTTGGCGCGTAGGTTGATGGTCGACCAATACCTAATTCTTCTAATTTTTTTACTAAAGATGCTTCTGTATAGCGATATGGGGGTCTTGAAAAACGCTCTGTTGCCTTAATATAATTATTTTTTAAAGTCTCACCTTCTTTCATTGCAGGCAACATGCCTTCTTGCTCCTCTGAAAGATCTTCATCATCAAGATCTTCCATATATACTTTTAAGAAACCATCAAACTTTATCACCTCACCACTAGCGGTAAATTCTTCATTATGACCTGTACAACTAATTTTCACATTGGTACGTTCTAATTCGGCATCACTCATTTGTGAAGCTAAAGTACGTTTCCAGATGAGTTCATATAATTTTTCTTGATCGCGTTCTAAAGAAACATTTTGCAGTCTCATATCAGTAGGGCGAATGGCTTCATGTGCTTCTTGTGCGCCTTTGCTTTTGCCTTTAAAATTACGTGTATTGCTATATGCTTTACCGTAATTTTCAACGATGGCGTCTTTTGCAGCGTCTAAAGCTTCTTTAGATAAGTTGACACTATCGGTTCTCATATAGGTAATTAAACCTGCTTCATACAAACGTTGTGCCACTTGCATGGTTCTGCTTACCGAAAAATATAATTTTCGAGAAGCTTCTTGTTGCAAAGTAGAGGTAGTAAAGGGCGCTGCTGGCGATTTTTTTGCTGGTTTTTTGTCTAAATAGGCAACCGCAAAATCGGCATTCATATTCTTCTTTAAAAAGGCTTCTGCTTCTTTTTGTGATGAAAATGTTTTATTTAATCTGGCAGAGAAAGCACCGTCTTCGCTAGTTTTAAATTGAGCTGTTATTTTGTAAGATGCCTCTGTTTTAAAACCATCAATATCACGTTCTCTTTCTACAATTAAGCGCACAGCTACAGATTGTACTCTACCCGCAGATAATCCAGGTTTTATTTTTTTCCAAAGTACAGGCGAAAGCTCATAACCCACTAACCTATCCAGCACACGCCTTGCTTGTTGCGCATTGACCAAATCGTAATTTATTTCTCTTGGATTTTCTATCGCTTTTAAAATAGCAGATTTTGTAATACTGTTAAAAACAATCCGTTTAGTTTTCGATTTCTCTAAACCTAACTCTTGCTCTAAATGCCAAGAAATAGCTTCTCCCTCGCGATCTTCATCACTCGCAAGCCATATAGTTTCTGCTTTATCAGCTAAGTCTTTTAATTTTTTTACTAAAGCCGTTTTGTCTTTACTTACAATATATTTGGCTTTAAAATTATTCTCCACGTCCACTCCAAGTTCTTTGGATGGCAAATCGGCAATATGACCGAAGCTGGACTCAACCTTGAAGTCTTTCCCTAAAAATTTCTCAATAGTTTTTGCTTTTGCTGGTGACTCTACGATTACTAAATTCTTTGCCATTAACTAGTTTTTGGTGGTACAAAAGTATATGATTTTTTTTATTTTAAAGGATATCCTTTATATATAGGTGTAAAAACCTGTGAATCAGTCATAAAAAAACACGCTTAAAATCAGCGTGCTCTCTTTAAAAACCAATTGGTTTAAGCTTTTATTTTAACGATAAAGAACTGAGTAAATTAATTTTATTTTCTAAATACTCGTATTGAAACAACATTTCATCCCCTACCATGAGCAAACTATTTTCTAGCGGAATTACATCAAAAGTGATAATATTTTTAAAATGATTCAACGGTTTTAAATTCATCACATCTGTTTTATCATAAACTTTTAAACCTGAATCGCCATCACAAACAAAAATCATATTGTTTTTAATTCCCAATCCATAAGGTCCATCCATAGGGTAAGATTTTAATAAGGTTGGATTCGCTAAATCTTTAATATCTATGATTAACAACTCACTTTCCGCGGCACCACAAGCATTGCCACCTCGTAAGGTTACATAGGCATAATTTTCATCAGCAACTACAGGATCACAAGCGGTCCCATGACTAAATTCTGAAACCAAACTAGGCATGGCAGGATTAGAAATGTTATAGATATACATGCCTATTCTACTTCCTAAAAATAAATTTTCGCCTAAATTAAATATCGTTTCTATTTGAAACCCTGCAAATACTGGTTCTAATGCTTTAGGATTTTTAGCATCTTGAATATTGAAAATATTGATAAAATTATCATCTACCGCATATAAATAATCTTCTACTATTTTAAAACGTGCCATAGAGCCTCCTTGACCAACAGTTGCGGCATCAGAACTACTCGCCATATTCGAAAGTGAAAATTCATTGCCCCAACCCCATAAACGATCCTGAACTTCGGATATTAATCTTCGCTCGGTAACTGTTTTCCAACCAACCAGAATTTCATTTTCGTAATCTATGCCGTTTAAGGTATTATAATCATAAATATCAACGTCCATAGGCCATACAACATATCCGTTTAATACGTTTTCTAAACGGTTTACCACCCTAATATTATCAATGTTTGATATATCAATTACCAATAAATCTGTTAGACTATCGGCATATAGAAGATCATTTTTAACCGAAATATCCACATTACCAGGAATTTGGATGTAAGCGATTTTCTTTGGGAATTTCGAATTTCTATTGTCAATAATATGAATCCCTTGAGATTTATCATTGATAAATATGTATTTTTTATAGATATAAATTTTACCCGATTCTTCGATAAATTTTGGGGCTAAAACCTTTCCACCCTTTTTAAACTCTGCCTTAGAAATGGTTAGGGGAATCGCTACTTGATAGTCCGCATATTTGCTATCGTCGTCATCAGTGCAAGAAACTAATCCTAAGTTTAAAATACTTAAAAATAGAAAAATTACGTTTTTCATTTGAGATTTATTTAATTGCTTATTAAATAGATGCTTAAAGTTAGTTTTGGTTGCGTGAAAAAATAAAAAAATCTGCACAAATATATTTAGAGTCTGTTTACAAATTCCTAATTTTTAAATTTTAAAAAATTTTCTAACAAAAAAATACCTTTCTTAACTATTTAACTCTCTTACTCTTTTTCTTTTTAAATCCCTTACCCGAATTCATCCTATTAATGCGCTAATAATTCTTATATAGTATAGTTTTAATAACACTTTTAGCATCGATTTTTAGGGTTAAAAGATGCTTTTCTTCCAAAGGTTTAAAGTAAAAGGGAGCTTCTGTTAAAACTACGCCACTTTTAATTTTTAATCGGTTTCCCTGGCCAGTAACTAGGTCTAAGTTAGCCTTAAATTGGAGTATTGGAAGATGTTCTGTCACGATTATATATTTGAAATTTTTCAATTTTAACAACAACTCTATTATTTCAGAATTAGATAAATGCTGCATTACTTGGCGCACCATAGCACAATCTGACTTTGGCAAGTGGTCTTTACAAATATCTAAACATTGAAAAATTAAATTTTCATTTTTATATATTGCCTTATTCCTTTCTATTAAATCGGCTACAATATCAATCGCAAAATACGCTTTGGTGCAGTTCACTAATTGATGTCCCACATTAAAATCGCCACAGCCCAAATCACAGACCGCAATCGGACTTTCAAATCCTATTAAAAAATCTTTTACAAAGGCAATATATGGATTCACAATTTGCACATCGTGGGAACCATCACCAGAATAAAAATCGTACTCCGCACCACCCCACAAACTTTTTTCATAAATCTGACTCATAACAGCTTTGGTCGGCCATCTTTTTTTATTTTTGTGAGCATCACTTCTATCCAACATAAAAACTAAATTACGCTTTCTTTTAAAGTTTTAAGCAAAAATCAGTAATTTGGTAATCATCACAAATTTTGCTAAATTTTAACTGACACTTTGACAGAACGCCAGTAAAAATACTATCTTTGCCTACTAATAAATTTTTTGATTGTTAATCGCATTCCATGGCCGAGAAAATTATTGATGAAGCATTACAAGGGCAAACGCTCGTACTAAAGAAATCGCTAGGAAATAACCGTAAATTATATATTGAAAGTTATGGCTGCGCTATGAATTTTTCGGATAGCGAAATTGTTGCGGCTATCCTTGCCAAGGAAGGTTTTGATACCACGCAAGAATTAGAAGAAGCAGATTTAGTCCTCATAAATACCTGCTCTATCCGTGAAAAGGCAGAATTGACAGTTCGTAAGCGCTTAGAAAAATTTAACGCTATTAAAAAAACACGTCCACACTTAAAAGTAGGGGTTTTGGGCTGCATGGCAGAACGCTTAAAAAGTAAATTTTTAGAAGAAGAAAAAATTGTGGATATGGTCGTTGGGCCAGATGCTTATAAAGATTTACCCAATTTAATTCAAGAGATTGATGAAGGTCGCGATGCCGTAAATGTTATTTTATCAAAAGATGAAACCTACGGCGATATAAGTCCTGTTCGTTTAAATACCAACGGCGTAAGTGCCTTTGTCTCTATTACCCGTGGGTGCGACAATATGTGTACTTTTTGCGTTGTGCCTTTTACCAGAGGTAGAGAACGCAGCAGAGAACCACAGTCCATTTTACAAGAAATACAAGACCTATCCGATAAAAATTTCAAAGAAATATCTTTATTAGGTCAAAATGTTGATAGTTATTTATGGTATGGTGGCGGACTTAAAAAGGAGTTTGTCAACGCCACGGAAATGCAAAAAGCTACGGCGGTTAATTTTTCTACTTTGTTAGATATGGTAGCGAAAGCATTCCCGAAAATGCGGGTTCGTTTTTCTACCTCTAACCCGCAGGATATGACGCTCGATGTGATTGAAATCGTAGCCAAACATAAAAATATTTGCAACCACATTCATTTACCCGTACAAAGCGGAAGTAACCGGATTCTAAAAGAAATGAACCGATTACATACTATTGAAGAGTATTTGAAATTGATTGAAAATATTCGTAAAATTATTCCTGACTGTGCCATTTCGCAAGATATGATTTCAGGTTTCCCCACGGAGACGGAAGAAGACCACAAAGCAACGCTTGATGTTTTGAGAAAAGTAAAGTACGATTTTGGGTACATGTACTCTTATTCCGAAAGACCAGGAACTATGGCGGCTCGAAAACTGGAAGATGATGTGCCAGAAGAAACTAAAAAAAGAAGACTGGCCGAAATTATAGCTGTTCAGCGCGAGAGCGGACATTTTAGAACCAAAGAACATCTAGGAAAAATTGAAGAAGTTTTAATTGAAGGGCCTTCGAAAAAATCAGATGCAGATTGGATGGGCAGAAACTCACAAAATGCAGTTGTGGTTTTCCCTAAAGAACATTATAAAGTAGGGGATTTTGTAACAGTAGAAATAACGGATTGTACGAGCGCGACGTTGATTGGAAAAGCCCAAGACCCCAACCCCAAAAGGAAGAAGTTTAATACATTATAGATAGATGATGAATAGAATTATAATTAAAAAATCAAGTTTTCCGAACATTGTTCGAAAAGCATTCAATTCCCCCTTTGTGGGCTAGGGGGCGTATGGATACAGTTCAGGCAATAAAACAACGTTTTGAAATTATTGGTAATGATTTAAAATTAAATCGGGCCATCGAAAAAGCTATTCAGGTTTCACCTACCGATATATCTGTTTTAGTAACTGGAGAAAGCGGTGTTGGTAAGGAAGCTATTCCTAAGATAATTCACGCTTTATCCCATAGAAAACACGCAAAATATATTGCGGTAAACTGTGGTGCAATTCCCGAAGGTACTATTGATAGCGAATTATTCGGACATGAAAAAGGTGCTTTTACGGGTGCAACCAATACCCGTAATGGTTATTTTGAAGTCACCGATGGTGGTACCATTTTTTTAGATGAAGTAGGCGAATTACCGTTAACTACTCAAGTTCGTTTGCTGCGAGTGCTAGAAAACGGCGAGTTTTTAAAAGTTGGTTCCTCACAAGTACAAAAAACTAATGTGCGTATCGTTGCCGCCACGAACGTAAATATGTTTGAGGCGATTAAAAAAGAAAAATTCAGAGAAGACTTATATTACAGGCTAAGTACGGTAGAAATTGGTATCCCGCCCTTGCGAGAACGCAAAGAAGATATTCATTTATTATTCCGAAAATTTGCATCTGATTTTGGTCAGAAATATAAAATGCCTACCATTAGACTGGATGATGATGCGGTTGAATTGTTACTAAAATACAGGTGGCCTGGCAATATTCGCCAGTTACGCAATATCGCAGAACAAGTGTCAGTCTTGGAGGAAAAAAGAAATATTTCGCTTTCTACCCTAGCTAGTTATTTACCAAATGCCGCTGATTCTAATTTACCAGCCGTTATTGGCAAACAAAAAAGCGAAGGTGATTTTAGCAACGAAAGAGAAATTTTGTATAAAATCTTGTTTGACATGAAGGCCGATTTAAACGATGTAAAAAAATTGACCTTAGAATTACTCAAGAATAACGACACAGGAAAGGTTCAAGAAGAAAACGAGAATTTAATTCGTAAAATATACGGAGATAAAGACGATGAAGAATTTACGCAGGAGGAAGAAGAGATGAACAAAATGCTTCGTTTGCCAAACCCAGCTGCAGAAAAAAGCTATAACAAACCTTCAGCAGAAGACAAATACCATTTCGCAGAAGAAATAGAAATAGAAGAAACCTTATCTTTACAGGAAAAGGAGATAGAATTAATCACAAAATCTCTGGAACGCAATAAGGGAAAACGAAAAGCTGCTGCCTCCGAATTAGGTATTTCGGAACGAACACTTTATCGTAAAATTAAACAGTACGACCTGTAAGTCGGAAAGTCGAAAGTCAGAAATCTAAAATTTGCATTATTATTGAAAGTACAAAATTGGAAGTATAAAATTTATAAGAAGAAAAAGTTGTTATTCAAGTCCTTTGACATTTAACTTTTGACATCGGACTTTCGACATTAAACACACAATTAGAAAAATTAAAAAAAATGACCCTAAAAAAAGCAATCCTACTGCTACTAGTAACCTTTAATTTGTCTAGTTGCTGGATCTATAAATTTAACGATGGTGATGTGGGCACTGCAAAAAACTTTGAGGTTCAACTTTTCCAAAATTATGCGACTCAAAGTCCTGGTTCTACCTTTGAACCCGGTTTGGATCGAGATTTTACACAAGCCTTACAAGAATTAATTTTAAACCAAACTAGTTTATCTTTAACCACAGGTAATGGCGATTTGTTGTATGAAGGAGAAATTACCGAGTTCAGGATTACGCCTATGACGGCGACGGCAGAACAAACCGCTGCGCAAAACAGAATATCCATGCGGGTAAATGTGCGCTTTTTTAATAGAACCAAAGAAGATCAAGATTTTGAAAAACCTTTTTCATTCTTTTTTGATTATCCTGCAAATGCACAATTTAATACAGTTAAAGTAGCTGCCTTAGAGGAAATTTTTGAACGCATCACTCAAGATATTTTTAATGAATCATTAGCCAATTGGTAAGGTACTATGAATGTTTCTGACTTTACATACTTATTACAGTATCCTGAAAAGGTAGTCTCGCCCATACAAACCAATCAGCTTGATGATATTCTGGATGAATTCCCATATTTCCAAGCTGCAAGAGCCATTCAATTAAAAGGCTTAAAAAATTTAAATAGCTTTAAATACAATAGCGCACTAAAAAATACAGCAGCCTACACCGCAGATAGAGAGGTTTTGTTTGATTTTATTACCTCCGAAGAATTTTTACAGAATAGCATTGCCGAAAGAATTTCTGGAAAATCATTGGCCTTAAAAGAGAAAGAAATTTTTTTTAACACTACCGTTTCTGACGAGAAAAAAGAATTACTCCTAGAAGAATTCATACAAGATAATGCACTACCACAAAATATTAAAGAAGCAGAACAAATTTTAGATCCTGCTTTGTTTACATCAAAAGATCCGAAAATAGACGAAGAAATTGCGGCAAAAAAACTAGAAGAAATCAACCTAGAAATTGGAAGTCCCTTGTCATTTGATAAAAAAGAAAAATATTCTTTTTTAGAGTGGTTGCAATTAGTAGCTAAAAACCCTATTATTAGAGAGGAAGTAAAGCCCATCCAAATAGAAAACCCAGTAGAAGCAGCGCTTATTTCACCAAAGGAAACAGATCTTAAAAAGAAAAAATTAGACCTTATTGATCAATTTATAAAAAACAACCCTAAAATAGTCCCTAATAAAGACATTCCTATTATAGCAATTGACGAGTCTGTAAAAATTAACAAGAATGAGTTGATGACAGCAACGCTAGCTAAGGTTTATTTAGAACAAAAAAAATATAAAAAAG
>Ga0209491_10007715_pt1 | contig 14044 bp, 11 predicted proteins | sample BON02_FD_187213 | JGI IMG/M metagenome (GOLD analysis project Ga0209491, IMG submission 187213) | Freshwater microbial communities from Lake Bonney liftoff mats and glacier meltwater in Antarctica - BON-02 (SPAdes) (version 2) | ecosystem: Environmental > Aquatic > Freshwater > Ice > Glacier... | reverse complement strand
TCCTCTACTTTTGCTGGTGCAAACCTGCTAGAGCAAGATGGATCGCTGATTAAAGAATCTCAGTGTCTTTAGACCTGAGAGTGTCAAGCTCTTGATTTATTTTAATTCTACTTGAGATATCGATCGAGCCTCGCCCAAACGATGAGCAGTTTAGATTACAATGACTTTTACAGCAAAATTTTAGCGGTTAGCTGTGCTATAAATTTGACTTTACTTAAATCTTCGCAAACCAATTAATATCTACCTCGATCGATTCAACCATTTCAATCTTGACACCAAGACCCAATTCTTTTAACCGTTGAACTAATTGCTCTCCATCAATTAGATCTATTGATGGTGCCCCGTCTCTTGTCGCTTCTGCGATCGCAGCTCTGGTGAAAGTACCCGTTGTAATGAACAGACCTTTATCAGTACGACCCTGCATAGCTCCACGGAAATCTCTAATATGACTAGCAGAGACTGAACCCTGATAACGCTTACATTGAAATAAAACATGAAAACTCAAAAAACCGTTAATTCGGGCAATGCCTACGCCATCAATGCCACCATCGCCAGACTTTCCAGTTACCTGTACTTGAACGAAACCTGACTCTCTCAGTAGCCGTTGAGCCAAACGTTCAAAGGCAGTAGGATCGAGCGATAATAACAGCTGATGAAGTTGTTGATGCCATACTAGTTCTTCGATGATTTCAATAGGCTCAACAGTTTCTTCTAAAGTATCTGCTTGGACAATTTTAGATTTTTCAGATTCTCGAACTACCCTGGCAATCTCTTTTCGATCTAAGTTTTTAATATCTACTGATGTTGATACTAAAGACCAAACTCCCCGACCTGAATTTTCGATGAGTCCATACTTTTTCAGATATGTTCGACTCCAGCTTAGTCGATACTTAACTTCACTCTGGGACGTATTACCATGTAGAGCCTCTAGCACTTTGTCAGTCAAATTTAGAATTTGAACGACCTGTTCATAAATCTCTTCTGTTGTGCCAGATCCACCCAATGCTTGCAAAGCTTGAATTGTCGGTATAAACATTGAGTCGAATGTCGGAACCACAGACTTGGATTGTTTCATAGATAAAGAGGAATCTGAAGTTTGGAGTTGAGTACTATCGATCGCCTCCGCATATTCCCATATTTGGAACCCGTCGATCGGTAAGTTAAGTTTTGGAAACTGAATCAGATCGATCGAGTCAACCACTCTTTTCCAGCATCCAGCAAGCCTTCTAGCCGCAAGAATCAGCATACACGTACCCCCCTAAATGTGATAAAATTGCACTAGTGACACAGCACAATTAACCAGCCGGACGGAGCAATTCATGACTACTTCCCAAGAGCGAATCGTCCCTACAGATCTACGACTTGAGATGTCTCGCTCTTACCTGGAATACGCTATGAGCGTAATCGTAGGGCGGGCACTTCCGGATGCCAGAGATGGGTTAAAACCAGTCCACCGCCGTATCCTGTATGCGATGCACGAATTAGGTTTGACAGCCGATCGACCGTTTAGAAAGTGTGCGCGGGTAGTCGGGGAAGTTCTGGGTAAATACCATCCTCACGGTGATACAGCCGTGTATGACGCGCTGGTGCGGATGGCTCAAGATTTTTCGATGCGAAATCCGTTGATTAACGGACATGGTAACTTTGGTTCGGTAGATAACGATCCGCCAGCAGCGATGCGGTATACCGAGTGTCGTTTGCAAGCCTTGACGATGGATGCCGTATTGCGGGACATCGAGGCAGAAACGGTAGATTTTGCTGACAACTTTGACGGTTCGCAACAGGAGCCAACTGTACTTCCCGCGCGGATTCCGCAGCTATTACTCAATGGCTCGTCAGGGATTGCCGTCGGGATGGCGACAAATATTCCCCCGCATAACTTGGGTGAGTTAATTGATGGGGTAGTGGCATTGATCCACAATCCTGAGATTACCGATCTCGAATTGATGCAATATATCCCTGGCCCTGATTTTCCCACAGGAGCGCAGATCCTCGGCACATCACCGATCAAGGAAGCTTACACTACTGGGCGCGGTTCGATCGTCATGCGCGGGGTAGCTAATATTGAAACATTAGAATATAAAGGCAGACCCGATCGCGAAGCGATTATCATTACAGAATTGCCGTTTCAGACGAATAAGGCAGCTCTGATCGAACGGATCGCCGAAATGGTTAACGACCATAAACTCGAAGGGATCTCCGATATTCGGGATGAAAGCGATCGCGATGGGATGCGGATCGTGATCGAACTCAAGCGGGATGCTTATCCCCGTGTAGTTCTAAACAATCTCTACAAGCAAACACCGATCCAAACCAACTTTGGTTGCAACATGTTGGCGTTGGTAAATGGCGAACCCCAGCTCCTGAGCCTCAAAAAATTCCTCACAGTTTTCCTCGACTTCCGGATCGAATCGATCACCCGTCGGACTCGCTACGAGCTACGCAAAGCTGAAGAGCGCGATCACCTATTAGGCGGTTTATTAATTGCGCTAGCCAACCTCGATGCAGTGATCCGCCTGATTCGGGCTGCGGCGGACTCAGCCACAGCCAAACAGGAGATGATCGAAAGATTTGAACTGTCTGATTTTCAGTCCGATGCGATTCTTCAGATGCAGCTCCGGCGGCTGACAGCTCTAGAAGCTGACAAAATTCGCTTAGAGCACGAAGAGCTGACGATTAAAATCACCGATCTCAAAGATATTCTCGCGCGGCGGGAACGGATTCTGGACATCATCCAAGTCGAAATCGCTGAAATTAAGACCACCTTTGCTACTCCTCGCCGTACCCTCATCGAGCATGGTGAAGGAGATTTAGAAGATACCGACCTCATCGCCAATGAAAAATCCCTGATCCTCGTCACCGAGCAGGGCTATATCAAACGGATGCCCGTCAGCACCTTTGAGACTCAAAGCCGCGCTACACGTGGCAAAAAAGGCACAGGGATGAAAGAAGAAGATGCGATCGAGCATTTCCTCACCTGCTGCGATCACGATACGATCTTGCTATTTAGCGATCGCGGGGTAGTATATACAGTCAAAGCCTATCAAATTCCCGTCTCGTCCCGCACGGCACGCGGACTCCCGATCGTCCAAATGTTGCCGATTCCTCGCGAGGAAAAGATCACCTCAGTGGTACCTGTGAGCGAATTCAGCGATGATGAATACCTCATCATGCTCACGCAGAAGGGCTTCATCAAAAAGACCGCTATCTCCGCATTTGCCAGCGTCCGCGCTAATGGTTTAATTGCCATTTCACTCGAAGAAGGTGATGGCTTACGCTGGGTACGTCGTGCTAAAGAAACTGACAGTGCAATTATCGGTACCCGCAATGGGATGACCATCCATTTCCGCACCAATCGCGACCAACTCCGACCATTAGGACGCGCCACACGCGGCGTTAAATCGATGTCGCTCAAGAAAGGTGACGAACTAATCAGCATGGATATCTTACCAAGTCAAGTCATCGCCCAGATGGTGGCGGCGAGTGAAGATCCAGGGGTAGATGATATCGACGATACTGTTGCCGAAGATGTCGCAGTTCCAGCAGGTGAAGGGCCGTGGATTCTGGTAGTTACGACTGGAGGACTCGGCAAACGGGTACCAGTGACTCAATTCCGCCTCCAAAATCGCGCCGGAATGGGCGTACTCGCGATCAAGTTCCGCAAAAAAGGCGACAGGTTAGCCGCGTTACGAGTAGTCAATGCCGATGAGGAAATGATGATCGTCACCAATCGCGGAATTATCATCCGTCAAGCCATCAACGCCATCTCACCTCAATCGCGGATGGCAACTGGGGTACGAGTCCAGAAGCTAGACGATGATGATGCAATCATGGCAGTAGCAATCGTTCCAGCCTCGAATGGTGAGGAGGATCTAGAGCTAGATGTTGTAGATGTAGATGCAGTCGCAGTAGAAGAAGTCTAAATCTCCAGATGCGATTGTAGCTATGCAAACAAACCCAGGGTAGGGGCAATTCATGAATTGCCCCTACCCTGATTTTTTTCAGTTGACAGTTGACAGTTGACAGCGACATAGGTACGGCTGAAATACGTGAGGAAACCTCCCGTATCGCCTAACCTCCTCCTCCTTTGAGGTAGAGGATTGGAGTAATGAATAGTTTTCTGTTAATTTCTCGCCTAAAAGGGAGAGGCTTTAAACCAATTCTTTTCGGTAAGATCGCAACTGTCAACTTTCACTCATCGCCCATCTCAATTTAGCCGAGCGAGCGCGAGGATTTGTAGCTAATTCGGCAGCGGTGGCGGTAATTGGCTTTTTAGTTAATACTTTCAGGCTCTCATTTTCGCGGAGGGTATGTTTGACAATCCGATCTTCGAGACTATGGAAGCTAATCAGCCCGATTTTACCTCCAGGCTTGAGCCATGTCGGCGCAACCGCTAGAAACTTTTCGAGCGAACTTAATTCCTGATTTACCACGATTCGTAGGGCTTGAAATGTGCGTGTAGCGGGATGAATCCGTCCATAGCGGTAGGATTTTGGCACAGCACCCCCGATCGTATAGGCTAATTGTGTCGTCGTCGTAAATGGTCGTCCCGCCACAATATCACGGGCAATTTGCCGAGATAGTCGTTCTTCCCCATAGGTAAAAATAATTCGGGCTAGCTCGACTTCAGAAGTGTTATTGACAAGATCGGCGGCTGTCATACCTTGAGAGCGATCCATCCGCATATCTAGCGGTGCTTCATGCCGAAAACTAAATCCGCGTTCTGCAAGATCTAATTGCACGGAACTAACGCCTAAATCGGCAATAATTCCGTCGAATGTCTGCTCTAACGGTTGGTAGTCAGCATAGTTACCATGCCAAAATTGGACGCATCCAGATGATGAAAGTCTTGCTGTTGCAGCATCTAAAGCTTGCAAATCTCGATCGAGTGCCACCAATCTCACATCAGGCGCGGCTTGTAAAATTAGTTCGCTATGTCCCCCACCGCCGACTGTGGCATCCAAATAACAGCCACCTGCAATCACTCCCAAACCAGCGACTATTTCCTGGCTTAATACTGGAATATGCAAAAAGTTAGCATCCACATTTTTTAGGGAGTAGGATAGTGAGGCTTTAGGCTTTAGAGAGTAGGGGGCAGAAAATCGTTGTTTAACAAAGAACAGGTGTTGAAATCCCCTGCGGGACAACCCAATTATCAATTAATTTAACTATCCACCATCCACTTCTACAACTACGCAAAAAGAGGTTAAGCAATTGGTTGCCTAACCTCTTTTTACTAAATATTGTCTAAGTAGCCCTAAGGGAAATCGAATCCCTGTCGCCTCCGTGAAAGGGAGGTGTCCTAGGCCTCTAGACGATAGGGCCTTGCCTCAGACACTTATTAATATACGAGATATTCAAATCGATGTCAATACCTAAGTGATATTTTTTTTCGAGGGGATGTTTTGATGATTTTTCCGATTCGCAGGTGGATCGATCTATGATAGGGGTTCAGATCTGATTCTCGTTCCGAGCTTTGCCAACGCAAACTATGACTACTACTTATCAGCAGCCCGCTACTGTAGCTACGCCATTACCATTTCTCCGCAGCGAACTCACTCGTCTCCAAGCGTATGCGCCCCATCCTGGGGGTCCGGCAGAACTATCGGTCGAGATCGACCGATTAGATACGAATGAGAGTCCTTATGATTTGCCTGTGGTTCTGAAGCAAGAATTAGCCCAGATCTGTGAATTGTCGATCGAGAGCAATCGTTATCCAGATGGCGGACACAATCGCCTCAAAGCCGCGATCGCCAGCTATGTGATGGAATCAGCCCTCAATCAGCCCCACATCCTGCCTAGCCAGATTAGCGTCGGGAATGGCTCGGATGAGTTATTGCGATCGATTCTGATTGCGACTTGTGTGGGTGGTGCGGGAAGTATCATGGTTGCTGGGCCAACTTTTAGCATGTATGGTATCCTAGCGCAAACTCTAGGAATACCTGTAGTCAGTATCGCTCGATCGGTGATGAATTTTGAAGTGGATTTAGATGCTGCTCGCAGTGCTACTCGCGATCGACAAATGCCGATTAGGGTAGTGTTTATGGTACATCCCAACTCGCCAACGGGTAATGCGCTCACAGCAGCGGAATTAGACTGGATGCGAAGTTTACCAACAGATATTTTGGTGGTAATTGATGAGGCTTATTTTGAGTTTAGCCAGCAGACAGTGGTATCAGAATTAGCCCAGCATCCGAATTGGATCGTCTTACGGACATTCTCCAAAGCTTTTCGATTGGCTGCTCATCGAGTGGGTTATGCTGTCGGACATCCCCAACTAATCGCTACTTTAGAACAGGTAAGATTACCTTACAATTTGCCGAGTATTTCCCTCGCAGGTGCAGAGTTAGTCTTACAGCACCGCCAGTCGCTACTTGCCACAATTCCCGAGACAATCAGCGAGCGCGATCGACTATTTACAGCACTCGCCAAAATTGCTAATCTCCAAGTATGGTCGAGTGATGCTAATTTTATTTATGCTCGGATTAAAGGGGCGAATCCAGATCTAGCAATGACTGAGCTAGTGGCACAGTTAAAAATTCAGGGGACATCGATCCGCCATACTGGGGGAGGATTGCGGATTTCGATCGGTACTCCTGCTGAAAACGATCGAACTATGCTCAGAATCAGTCAGCTATCCACCTAAGTCGTAAATGTGGCTGAAAAAAGGTAGGGCAATTCAGAAATTGCCTTACCTTTTGTGCGAGTTTATTTGGAAGTAACCCGAACGCGCAACACCACCGCCAATAAACCTGGGTAGAGCCTGTCGATCTCCTCAAGCCTTAGCGTGTTAATGTGCTGAGTTCCCTCCTTCCTGGTAGAAACTAGCCCCGACTCTCGCAAAATTTTGAAATGGTGCGACATTGTAGATTTAGCAACCGCACAATCTAGATCCGAACAAGTTAATTCCCCATTCTCCGCCAATTTGTGGACGATTTGTAACCTTACCGGATCTCCCAGTGCGTACAATAAACCGACAAGAGAAATATCTTCGCGCTGGGGGTGATAAAACGGACGCATGATTTAAGCAAAATTGGGCAACTACTTGCATTATCTCATATCGGTTGGTATAGTTTAATAATTCGAGATTATCGAAATATCGAACTATCTACAGGAGAAACTAGTGAGTAATTCATTACAGCTACTCGAACCCGTACAACTAGGAAAATACTTGCTCAAGAATCGGATCGTTATGGCTCCACTTACTCGCAACCGTGCCGCAGAGGGTAATATTCCCCAAGCGATGAATGCTGAGTATTATCGCCAACGCGCTACAGCCGGACTAATCATCAGTGAAGCTAGCCAAATTTCCCCCCAGGGGCAAGGTTATCCATTTACGCCAGGAATTCATTCAGCCGCGCAGGTTACTGGCTGGCAATCAGTAACTAAAGCAGTCCACGAACAGGGCGGACGCATCTTTCTCCAATTGTGGCATGTCGGACGGATTTCCCATCCCTGTTTTCAGCCTCATGGCGATCTCCCTGTCGCGCCGAGTGCAATTACACCAGCGGGTGATGCTTCAACTTTTACTGGTTCTCAGCCCTACGTCGTCCCGCGTGCCCTAGAGACAGCCGAAATCCCAGGAATTATCGCAGATTATCATCGAGCAGCAGAGAACGCCTTAGCAGCCGGATTTGATGGCGTAGAGGTACATGGTGCGAATGGGTATTTGCTCGACCAATTTTTGCATGATGGATCGAATCATCGCACGGATGAATATGGTGGATCGATCGCCAATCGCACCCGATTATTATTAGAAGTAATTAATACTGTAGTTGATGTTTGGGGTAGCGATCGAGTAGGCGTAAGACTATCTCCTAGTGGTGAAGTTGGTAGTATGTCAGATCGCGATCCGATGGCTCTATTTACCTACGTGGTGCAGCAGATCGATCGATTGAATCTCGCATATATTCATACGATCGAGCCTCGCGTTCATGGTAACGAGACAGCAGATAATCCAGATATGGCAATGAGTACCCACTATTTCCGCACCATCTATCACGGTACGATGATCAGTGCCGGTGGACACGATCTCGAAACAGGTGAGGAGACAATAGAAGGTGGTGATGCCGATCTTGTGGCTTATGGCAGACTATATATTTCTAACCCTGACTTACCACAACGGTTTGCAGCATCAGCACCCCTCAATCAGTACGATCGATCGACCTTTTACGGTGGTGACGAACACGGCTACATTGATTATCCCACGCTGTCAGCAGTACCTTAGTCTCTTCCCACCCAATCAATAGACAATCTTGATTTACCATTCACCAGCTACCCTAGATGTCTAATTCGACACCGATCTGCGAATATGGCTAACTAGCGTCTAAACCAATCCTAGTTCGCGTTTGAGCAGATCGATCGATTTCAGCCCGATATAGCTTTCGCTTTCGACGACTTGGGGAATCCGAATCAAGTCGTCGCCAGCAGCTTCGATCGCTTGATGGACGATCCGGAGGCTGGCTTTGTCGCTGATAATAGTATGAGCGCGGCGGATCGTGGCATTGAGTTTATAGTTATCTTTGGTTTGGCAAGCCATCACCAATAAATCATCGCCACGCATACTATGTACCATCATTTCTGCTACAGCGAGAATGCCAGCACTAAGACTGACAATACCGACATAACTATTTTTAGGCAGGGTTTTGATAAGGGCTAGTTCTTTTTCGTAGTCTTGGAGATCGATTGGAATGACGCGGATCGATCGAGATGTGACTGATTGGCTACTGGCTAACTTTGACTCGACATCACCAATAAAGTAGCGGCTAGTAACAATTGTTGCAGCTAGCGATTGAGCCAGTTGTGCTTCCAATTTTTCTAAGGTGACAAGCTGCACCGGAATTCCTAGCGATTGTTGCAATTCCTGGAGCATCAATTCTCCTGCACCGATCTCGATTTTGGGCACAGTGACAAAAACTCTAGCACTACACCGCCACCGCCAATCAATTTCAGTCAAGAATAATTCCCGCGATTGACTGAGTGAATAACCTTGCGCGAGGAGTAGATTGAGACTTTGGGACACTAAATCGAGGGCAGAGAGATGCGGATCGATTTGAGAACTTGCAACCAGATGATTGCTTTCGTGTCCCAATGACTTGACATATATCCCCGAACCTGGGACGGATTCAACTAATCCAGTCCCTTCTAATTGACTGTATACTTTGCCGATTGTGTTGCGATGCAATCCTGTCTGCATGGCTAGTTGACGAGTACTCGGTAATCTATGCCCAGGCGAAAATTGCCTAGAAGCGATCGCAAACAACATCTGATCGTACAGTTGTTTTGATACCGGAATTTCGCTATCAGTCTGGATATGGAATTGCATTAACTTCTCTGTCTGCGAACTTCATATAGCATCAGTGCCGCCGCCGTCGCGACATTGAGCGACTCTACTCTCACTGACATCGGAATCTTCACCTGAAGATCGGCGAGCACTGCCAAATCATCGCTCAAACCTGCTCCTTCGTTCCCCAATAAAATCAGCGTTGGGGCACTGAGATTGACATCCCAGTAGCTAGTTTGGGTATGTGAAGTAGTCGAAACTATCTGTACGCCCTGTTGCTTGTAACTGTGGAGGAGTTCGGGGAGATTGTCACTCACACCCATTGCCAGTCGGAACCATTGCCCAGCCGAGGCTCGAAGTACCTTAGGATTATCCAAATCGACACTATCTTTACTAATCCACAAACCATCTACACCTACTGCTGCTGCTGTCCGAATCATCGTCCCCAAATTACCAGGATCTTGAATCCTCGATAATACGAGCGTTAAATTTGCGGGAATGGGTGGTTTTGCCAGAGCCATTCGCGGTGCAATTGCCACGATCCCATCTGGGTTGACAGTAGTCGCGATCGCTCTGATTACTTCATCGCTCACCGACTCTACTCGCTCTCCAACTGCCTGGACGATCGACCACAATTCAGGGTGGTGTGCTTGCCAATCTAGAGTACAACACACAGTCATGAGTGGATACTTGGCAGCGCAGGCTTCCTGAATTAGATGTGTTCCCTCTAGCAAAAAGGATTGCGTTTCTCGTCGCTCTTTAGCATTTTGGAGCTTTTTAAATTGCTTGACGAGCGGGTTTTGAGTACTAGTTAACATAATGAACGCGATCGAGATACTATAAATCAGTAAACAGCGACAATTTCTCATCACTGTTTACCGATAGTTGTTAATTTTAAAATACATGCGCGACCCGAGACTCGAACTCGGAAGTCCTTGCGAACACTAGAACCTGAATCTAGCGCGTCTACCAATTCCGCCAGTCACGCAAAGTTATGATTTTTTTAAACCAGCTACTTATTATCGAAGACCTAGATGGTATTTGTCAAGTATTTGGCAATTCTGGCTCGGAGCAATCCTCGATCGCCCTGGAAAAGTAAATAACTTGTGAGGATCGATCTACTCATGCTATGATGGATAAGGCTAATTTGCGGCAAGTTCGCATCACTAGATTAGTAAAAGTATTTGAGGTTCAGTCGCAACTGATTGCGTTAACCAAAATTCAATAGCCAACCACAGACAGCAGGAGCAAAGAGCTTAATTCCCTGCCGAGGTTAACGCAAGCAGCACGAGCGATCGCTACCGAAAATAGTAGCGAACCGCGATCGACTCAATCACAACCTCGGCACTAAGTGTTGGGGTTTGTTTTATGCCTGCTGTAGCCCGTTCACACCCAAAAGATCGACCGAGAGGTAACTGTCAATTATGGGGAGAACCCTAGCAAACAAACAAGCGATCGTCGCCGATCTCAAGAAAGACTTGAGTGAAGCCACAATGGTCGCGGTGATTAACTACCAAGGTTTAACCGTGGCAGAAATCACCGATCTACGCCGCCGGATTCGCCCTAAAGGTGGACTCTGTACGGTCACGAAAAATACCCTGATGGGTAAAGCGATCGAAGGTAATGCCGACTGGCAAGCTTTAGAACCCTTACTCAAGGGTTCTTCGGCTTTCTTACTGCTCAAAGATGATATTGGTGGCTCGATCAAGGCTTACCATGAATTCCAAAAAGCCACCAAGAAAACCGAACTCCACGGTGGGGTAATGGAAGGAAAAATCCTTACCGGAGCTGATGTCAAAGCGATCGGCGATCTACCATCCAAAGAACAGCTTATGGCGCAAATTGCTGGTGCCCTCAACTCCGTCACCGCGAAAATCGCGATCGGTGTTAAAGAAGTACCTGCTTCGATCGCCCGTAGCTTACAAGCTCATGTTGACAAAGGTTAGAACACAAAGTTAACAACCGAGTCACAATTTTCACCCATACTTAGGAATCTACACATGTCTGCTGCAACCGATACAATTTTAGAACAATTAAAAACCCTCAGCCTGCTCGAAGCGGCTGAACTAGTTAAGCAAATCGAAGAAGCTTTTGGCGTAAGTGCTGCTGCACCTGTCGGCGTAGCTGCTGCTGCACCTGCTGCTGCTGCTGAAGCTGAAGCTGAACAAACTGAATTTAGCGTCGTGCTTGAAGGTTTGTCTGACGACACCAAGAAAATTGCCGTCCTCAAAGTCGTTCGCGCGATCACTGGCTTAGGCTTGAAAGAAGCCAAAGACTTGGTTGAATCTACACCTAAAGATGTCCTCACTGGCGTACCAAAAGCCGCCGCTGAAGATGCTAAAAAACAGATCGAAGAAGCTGGCGGTAAAGTCGTACTTAAATAATTAAAGTTGCGACATTAGGTCAAACCCGACGAGTGTGCGAAATACGCTATGAGATTGGATTTGACCGTCTGAAAGTCAAAATTCATGGTAGGCGCGATTGATGAATTGCGCCTACCATGAATTTTTTATGTCGAAAATATCTGACTGGCGATCGAGTACGATCTACAATCTCGATCGATTAATCTGGTAAGATTTTAGGATATTATCATCTAATAATTTGCAACTAAAGATAGTAGTCAAACAAAGTACACATCCAACTTAACTAAGCACCGCTGTAATTTTCGCTTAACCTATGCACTCAGCGACGCGACTGGATGACCTCAAAATTTTAGAGTGTTTCCTCCAAAACTCTCTTCACGCTCACTTAGGGCGAATTATCCCATTTAGGGTGCAGTGTTTGTACAAAGATGATACCCTTTGGGTACTCGCCCAACACTCCGCTGATGTGGTTATCGATATTCCTGATATCTTTACCGTCTTGGAACGCGCTTTACAAGCAGAAGAGCCAAAGACACCCTTGGTGGTCAAATTGTACCTGCGATCGGAAGGAAATCAACGTCCTTATAGTCAACAAAGCTTTACCGTTTACCCCCTCGTCCAGATAACCGTACCAGGAGAAGCAGATCCACAAATGACTGGGATGAGCGAAGACAGAATGGCATTAGAACGCGATGCCCATGCTGAAAGATTCCGCCAAGGTGGCGACCTTGAACCTGCGACACCTCTACACATCTCAGCTAATCATATGGATAACTCAGACGATACACCATCAATTCCCGAAGTGGTAGATAGCGACAATCGACTCGTTAGTGTCTCCTCCTTCCTGGAAAATCGTCCACAGGAGCGGCTCATCACCATCGATGCAGATGCCTACGCCAATAATATCGATCGTTCCTTTGGAGCCACCAAAGACGACGATTACCCTTCGACTGACCTGCCATCCAAACAGCAGAGCAAGCTAATCTTGCCGATCCTCGGGGGGCTGGGGCTACTGGCGATCGGTTTGGGGGCAGGATATATGGGGACGCGTCCCTGTGTCTTTGCTGTCTGTACGGAGCTAAATACCGCCACACAGCTCACCCAGTCATCCCTAGTAACGCTCAAAAATCCAGGAGTCACCGGACAAGAGGTCTTAACTATCCAAAAACAGCTTTATCAAAGTGTTGAAGATCTCAACTCGATCCCAATGTGGTCTGGTAGTTACGGTGCAGCTCAACAGTCGCTCCAAGCGACAACCGCTCTAGTTACCGATCTAGACACCACAATGGCGGCGATGACGATCGCAGATCGAGCCGCAAATACCGTCAAAACTACACCGCTGCCGCTGCCCAAATGGCAACAGAGTAAACAGATGTGGATAGACTCGATCGCCATTCTGGGCAAAATCGCCGCCACGAGTCAAGTCTACCCCCTCGCGTATCAAAAACTTACAGACTATCAAGGACAATTAGCAGATGTCGATCGACAGATCGCCACCGAAACTACCGCCGACGGCAACCTAAAATCTGCTGTAGATGGGATTAAAGCTGCAACCCAATCGCAAGCTACTGCTAAATCCCTGGCTCAATGGCGAGGAGTCAAAACTCAGTGGGAGACGATAAACGATCGGCTGACTAGCATTCCCGTCACTACAACTGTCTACGCCCCAGCCCAAGCCTTAATCAAATCCTCTCAACCCCAGATTGCCATCGCCCGAGACAAAGTTCTGGAAGAAGACACAGCTAATCAAAACTACCAGCAGGCTGTCAAACTAGCTCAATCAGCTAAATTGTCTCAAAAAAACAACCAACTATCTCAAGCACTCTCGCAGTGGAATCAGTCCGTGGTAGCGATTCAGAGCGTGCCCCAAACTAGTGCCGTTTACGCTCAAGCCAAACCTTTAGTACTGGAGTACGCCCAAAGTTTTCAACAGTTAGAAAACCAACTCAAAACTATTCAACAGGTGGCTTTAGCAAATAAGGATCTCCAACGCACTTGTACTAGTAGTCCCCAGATCTGTACTTATACAGTGAGTAATAAGATCATCGTAGTGCGATTGATGTCGCTCTATACCCAGATGCTGAAAGAAACAGCGACTTTAGCATCTACTCAAGGCGATCTAGAGGCTAAAGTCGAGATCCTCAACCATGTCAATACGCTCGGCACTGCACTCCAAACTATCAGTGAAAATGCTAAACTACCGATCGCAGTCTATGGTTCAGACGGTAAGCAAATTCAAAATTATCGTCCACAGTAATAGAGATTGCTGTAGTAACAATTCATCGTTCTGACTGGATCGCCAATACCCCGAATCGTCGCAAAATATAAGTTGCTACTGATCGCGGTGTTTTCTACCCATAGTTGGGTGGCTAAATCTGTTAATGATCGGTTCCCCTCA
>Ga0209491_10007714_pt1 | contig 14045 bp, 18 predicted proteins | sample BON02_FD_187213 | JGI IMG/M metagenome (GOLD analysis project Ga0209491, IMG submission 187213) | Freshwater microbial communities from Lake Bonney liftoff mats and glacier meltwater in Antarctica - BON-02 (SPAdes) (version 2) | ecosystem: Environmental > Aquatic > Freshwater > Ice > Glacier... | reverse complement strand
CGATGGGCTTCCGGTGCCCCGCGGAGTTGTTCACCCCGGATGCTTTCGATTTTAAGCAGCATCATGCTGCGCTTTTTGCACTTGGTCATTGAAACCGCCATCCTATTCGTTGTATTCGCCGGCTCACACCACTGTTCCAAACAGAGTTCCGACGCCAGCGGTCAACCCCATGGCCAGCGCACCCCAGAACGTGACGCGCATTGCACCCACCGTCACACGCGCGCCGCCGACGCGCGCCGCTACCCCACCCAGGAGCGCGAGGAACACAAGCGAAGTAGCTGAGACGATGGGGATCAGGCTCGCCTCTGGGGCTAATGCCGTGACAAAGAGAGGCATGGCTGCGCCCACAGCGAAGCTGGCGGCGGAAGCAAAGGCAGCCTGAAGCGGACGCGCACTAAGCGTTTCGGAAATCCCGAGTTCGTCGCGGGCATGTGCGCCGACCGCGTCATGCGCCATGAGTTGATCGGCGACCTGCTTCGCAAGCGCAGGATCAAGGCCTCGACCGGCGTAGATCGCCGCCAGTTCTTGGCTCTCGCCTGGATAGTCCTTCTTGATCTCCTTCCGTTCACGCTCGATGTCGGCCTGTTCGGTGTCTGCCTGTGAGTGGACGGACACATATTCGCCTGCAGCCATCGACATGGCGCCCGCGACCAGGCCGGCAACCCCCGCGACCAATACGTTGCTGTGAGTCGCCTGCGCAGCCGCAACACCCAGCACCAGGCTCGCGGTGGAAACGATGCCGTCGTTCGCGCCCAAAACCGCGGCGCGAAGCCAGCCGGTGCGTTCAGAGCGGTGTTGTTCCCAGTGACGTGGATGCATTATGCCGGGCCTATCCCTGAAAACAGTTTTTGTTCTTTCGCCAAATCCGCCGAGGGGCGGACGTTGGCCTCATGTTGCGCGGCAAAGCTAAGCATCCGATCAATACAGATGAATGCTTTGCGGCTGATGTCAGTATCAACGTGAATCTCATTCCTGCCCGACTCCAACACCTCGGCCAGATTTTGCAGGCCGTTCATCGCCATCCACGGACAGTGCGCGCAACTTTTGCATGTCGCGCTATTGCCCGCGGTCGGCGCCTCAATGAAGCGTTTGCCCGGCGCGGCCATTTTCATCTTGTGTAGGATGCCCATGTCGGTCGCGACAATGAATTCATCGGCATCGAGCGATTGCGCGGCCGCAATCAAGTGCGAGGTCGAGCCGGCCACGTCGGCCAGCGCCACCACGGCTGCCGGCGACTCCAGATGGACCAGCACCTTGGCGCGTGGGTGTTCGCGTTTCAATAACTCCAGTTCGATTGCCTTGAACTCATCGTGCACCAAGCAGGAACCCCGCCAGATCAACATGTCCGCGCCGGTTTGTTTCTGGACATAACTGCCTAGATGCTTATCCGGCGCCCATAGGATTTTCTTACCCTGCGTATGCAGGTGCGCGACGATTTGCAGGCCGATAGAAGACGTCACCATCCAATCGGCGCGCGCCTTCACCGCCGCACTGGTGTTGGCATAGACCACGACTGTGCGGTCAGGATGCGCATCGCAAAACGCAATGAACTCGTCCGCGGGACAACCCAAATCGAGAGAGCACGTTGCGTCGAGATCAGGCATCAAAACACGTTTATCCGGACTGAGTATCTTCGCTGTCTCACCCATAAATTTCACGCCCGCCACCACTACAGTCCTGGCTGGATGGTCGCGGCCGAAGCGCGCCATCTCGAGTGAATCCGACACGCAACCGCCGGTCTCATCCGCCAAGTCCTGCAAATCGGCATCCACATAATAGTGCGCGACCAGCACCGCTTGTTGCTCTTTTAACAGGCGTTTGATGCGCGCTTTGAGAGCTGCTCTTGCAGCCGGCGACAGCACTGCAGGCACACGCGCCCAAGCATTGGCAGGGCAACTGGTGCCCAGGTCCATCCGCGGGCGCTCGAATTCAACGGTTTTAATGGATAGAGCATGCATAGATAGTCTTCACTGAATAAGTCGTTTATGGGTTCAGGCAACTGCTGATTGCAGCGTTGATAACGGTTTGCGCATAGCATTTTCCGAAAGTCGATGCATATGAAATTCAATAGATCGGCATCGTGCCGTCGACTTGCTGAGCCCAGGCATGGACGCCACCTGTCAGGTTGCTAATTTGGGTAAAGCCATGCTGTTCTAAAAACAACGCGACTTGCATGCTGCGCACGCCGTGGTGGCAGATGCAGACGATCGGCTGCTCCGCGTCCAGTTCGGACAGCTTGCCGGGGATGGTATTCATCGGCATCGTCAACGCGCCGTCAATATGACAGGTCTCAAATTCCCACGGCTCACGTACGTCGAGTAATACGGGTTTCTCGCGCGCTGCATTCTCGAGCCATGCGGCAAGTTCTGGTGTAGTCAAATTTTGCATAGTCAGGCGTCCCTTCGCGGGCAAAGAAAACCCCCTGCCTCTTTATGTGTTATTTCAGATTATTGAGCCGCTTGCCGGTCCTACACCGACCCAATAGACTTCTTCAACCGAGTTTTAGTTTTTTGCGCAGCACACATATCAAAACACCCCTGCCGCATGCGCCTGCTGATCAGCATGGTACGAGCTGCGCACCAGCGGGCCCGATGCAGCGTGCCGGAAGCCCATCTTGCAGGCTTCTTCCGCATACATCTTGAACGTGTCCGGGTGCACATAGCGGCGCACCGGCAGGTGACCGCCAGACGGCTGCAGGTACTGACCGATGGTCAGCATGACAACATCGTGGGCGCGCAGGTCGCGCAGCACTTGCAGGATTTCCTCATCGGTCTCGCCCAGCCCGGCCATAAGGCCGGACTTGGTCGGTATGTTGGGATGCATGGCCTTGAAGCGTTGCAACAGGTTTAGCGTGTTTTGAAAATCCGCACCGGGGCGCGCTTCTTTGTACAAACGCGGCACGGTTTCGATGTTGTGGTTGAACACGTCCGGCGGCGCGGTGCCGAGGATTGCCAGCGCAAGGTCGAGGCGGCCACCGAAGTCGGGCGTCAGGATTTCGATGTATGTGTCGGGCGTCAGTGCGCGGATGTGGCGGATGCATTCGACGAAATGGCCGGCGCCGCCGTCGCGCAAATCATCGCGGTCAACCGAGGTGATAACGACGTAATTGAGTTTCATCAAGGCGATGGTTTGGGCGAGGCGTTCCGGCTCGTTGACGTCCAGCGGGTTGGGACGTCCCGTGCTGACGTTGCAGAACCTACAGCGCCGCGTGCATTTGTCGCCCATGATCATGAAGGTTGCGGTGCCTTTACTCCAACACTCGCCGATGTTGGGGCAGGATGCCTCTTCGCACACCGTCACCAGCTTGTTGGCGCGCACGATGTCCTTGATCTCACGGAAGCGGCCCGAGGGTGACGCCGCCTTGACGCGGATCCAATTTGGTTTGGGCAATCTTTCGGCTGGATCGATCTCGTCGCGTTTGGTCTTGAGGGCACCTCTTTGCTTGTCCAGTGAATTGTAAGTCGCGGATGCGTGCGATATAGTTATGGTTTCGGTTGTCATGGCGTCCTGAGTAACCACGTTACGCTGCACGCGCCAAAGCAAGAAATTCCGTGCGCAGCGCCAGATTGGGTAGAAGTTCGCCGAGCATGGCTGACGTTATGGTTTCCTCTCCCTGGATGCAAATACCGCGGCTTTCCATGCACGTGTGCCGACAGCGAATTACCACGCCCGCCGCTTTCGGTGCCAGATGCATCATCAAGGCGTTGGCAATTTGAATTGTGAGCCGTTCCTGCACCTGCAGCCGCTTGGAAAAGCAATCGACCAGGCGCGTCAGCTTTGACAGGCCCACTATTTTTCCGTCGGGAACATAGCCGATCGTGGCGCTGCCAAAGAAAGGCGCTAGATGGTGCTCGCAATGGCTATAGACAGGGATTCCGCGTACCACGATGAGTTCGTTGTACTCCTGCGCCCCGTCTTCAAACACTTTTAGACATTCAGCCGGGTCTTGGGCATATCCGGCAGTCCAATGCTTCCAGGCCTTTGCAACGCGGGACGGTGTTTCTACAAGGCCTGCTCTATCGGGATCCTCCCCCAAACCGGCCAGAAGCCTGCGCCAGTCCTGCTCGGTAAACGGTTGTGCTGACATCTGTGCGTTTCCTGTCGGGGTTGATCCCTGTAAAAGGGGGTTTTCGATCACTATCAGTGTGAACTTTTTATTCACACGATTCTTTAGCCTTATCGAGCCTGTTGCCGGTCCTGCTCTGACCCCATCAGCCATTAGAAACAGACCGAGGAATGAGCTATTTAGATGGACCCTGCTGAATGGTCGATGCATGCCCGGCTTCTTCCAGGGTCATGGCGATGATGTTCAGCGCGTGCACCCGCGCGGGCATCCAGTCGGACACGGCGTCATACACCAGCCGATGCCGGGCGATGCGCTGCAATCCATTGAACCTGGCGTCGATCACCCGGACTCGAAAATGACCGGCGCCACCCGCGGCGCCAGCGTGGCCGACGTGCAAATGGCTCTCGTCCTCAACCTGGATCGCGGCCTCGGAAAATGCTTGCCGAAAGCGTTCCAGCAATGCATCGCGCGTGGGCTTCATGGCGTTTTTTTCCTGCATGTTTTCCTCGTATATGGTGGCTCACCGGACTTGGTGTCCGGCGAGACCCTAAGATGAACAACTGACCTCCAGTTGCGCCGCCCAAGCGGGCGGCAAGGCGGCATATATTTCAAATTCCGGCTGTTCGTCGTAAGGCCGCGACAAGATTTTCAACAGGCGCGCAACTTCTCTGAAAGAACGCTCATCGACATCGCCGCGCGCCTGCGCGATGGCCTGCTCGACCAAATGGTTACGCAACACATATTTAGGATTGACACGGTTCATTGCCGCCGCGCGTTTGGCGTCCGGAGTGCCTTCCTGGCGCAGTCGTTCGCGATACACCGCCGCCCAGTTGTCGAAGGCGCTCCGATCGACAAAAAGATCGCGCACCGGCGCGTCGCCTGCTGCATCGGTGCTGCGCAGCCGCGACAGATTGCGGAAAAACAAGGTGAAGTCGACGCGACCCGCATGCAGTATTTCCAAGAGCTGATTGAACAGGTGCTCGTCTTCTTCCCTCGCCGAACGCAGGCCAAATTTTGCTCGCATTCGAACCTTGAATTCCAGTTCGAATGCGGCTCGATAATGGGCCAGCGCGACCTGGGCTTCATCGGCAGAACCGATCAGCGGCGTCAGCGCCTGGCCGAGTGCATAGCAGTTCCATTCACCGATCGGCGGTTGCTTGCTGTACGCATAGCGGCCATTTTCATCGGAATGGTTGCAGACATGGTCGGCATTGAAGTCGTCGATAAAGCCAAATGGCCCGTAGTCGATCGTCAGTCCGAGGATCGACATGTTGTCGCTATTCATCACACCGTGGCACCAGCCGACGGCTTGCCATTGCGCGATCAGCCGGCCGGTGCGCGCGGCGACTTCGCGCAGCAGCGCCGCATACGGGTTGGGCTCAGTGCGTAACGCCGGATAAAACTTGTCGATCACGTAATCGGCCAACTGTCGCAAGGCCTGATGCTGATCGGTGTAATAGAAGTGCTCGAAGGAGCCGAAGCGAATGAAGCTGGGCGCCATCCGTGTGACGACCGCGGCGGTCTCCACGTTTTCGCGAAATACCGGGTGGTCGGAACCCATCACGCACAAAGCGCGCGTCGTCGGAATACCGAGCGCGTGCATCGCCTCCGAGCAAAGAAATTCGCGGATCGACGAGCGCAGCACCGCGCGGCCATCGCCCATCCGCGAGTACGGCGTCTTGCCGGCGCCCTTGAGCTGCAGTTCCCATTGACGATCATCAGGCCCGATCGCCTCGCCGAGCAGCAGCGCGCGTCCATCCCCAAGCCGACCGGCCCAGACGCCGAACTGATGACCCGCATAGACCGCAGCCAGCGGATCACTTCCCGGCAGGACGCGGTTGCCCGCCAACGCAGCTAGCCATGGCTCACGGCCGAGGTCTTGCGGGCCAAGGCCGACCAGAGCGGCAGCCGCCGGCGAAACGGCTACCAGATATGGGTCGGGCAACGCGGTGGGCGCCAGCCGCGTGTAAAACGTTGCCGGCAGACGGGCAAACGAGTTGTCGAATGCGAGCATCGCGCCTGCGGTGGGAGCTTCGAGGTCAGCGACGGGCGAAAACGCGATGTTCATGACTGCCTGACTGGGGACGAGTGTCGATTTTAAAACCTAAACAGCCACGACGTCGATGTCTGGTTCAATCGTCCGCACCAGATTCTCGATGCCGGTGAGCGTGCCCGCTATCGAGCTCGGACAACTGCCGCACGCGCCCTGGTAGTGGATGCTGAGCTGGTTGCCGGCGAGGCCGATCACGTGGAGGTCGCCACCGTCGCCTTGCAGCGCGGGGCGGATCTGCTCGTCGAGCAGCACGTTGATCTTATCGAGGCGCTGCTGATCCTCGGGACTGAGGTCGGCGATTGCAGTAGTCGCCGCTGCAACCGTGGCGGCCGATTGTTGATCCGCCGCCGGCGCGTCGCGGATCGGCACGGCAAGCTGGCGCGTCAACTCCTGCCAATCAGCACGGCCGTCCTGCGTGACCGTGATCCAGTGGTCGACGTAAAACACGTTGGTCACGTGCTCGATGTCAAACAGCGTGGAGCCGAGCGCATCGTCCTGCGCCTGCCCGGCGTTTTCGTACGAGTGTGTTATCCCCCAGGTCAGCGGCTCTCTGAGGATGAACTTCATCGCGTTCGGATTGGGCGTGTTTTCGATTTCGGCAATTTTCGGCATCTCAATCTCCTGAAAGCGGAGCCACCCTATTGGCACCGCAAATACGACAATCCCATTGAGTGGGTACCCCGCCCATAACCCGTTTCAATGTCATCAACCCGCCGCTGAATCGAGCAATTTCTGCAATTCACCTTGCTGATGCATCTCGCGCACAATATCGGCACCACCGACAAACTCGCCCTTGATGTAGAGCTGCGGAACGGTCGGCCAGTTGCTGTAAGCCTTGATGCCATCGCGGATTTCCGGGTCGGCCAGCACGTCCACGGCGGCAAAGTCCTGCACACCGCACGCCTTGAGTATCTGCACCGTCGCTCCGGAAAAGCCACACTGCGGGGACTGCGGCGTCCCTTTCATGTAAAGCACGACGGAATTTGCTGTTACCTGGTTGCGAATTTTTTCCTGTACGCTCATCTTTCATTTCTCCAAAGTTATTTCATTGCCGATTGTGTCCAACCTTCAGGCGTAAATGTGCGCATGGACAGCGCGTGAATTTCCTGGCGCATACGCTCTCCCAGTGTCAGATACACCAATTGATGCTGCTGCACGATGTTCTTGCCGGCGAATTGTGGGCTAACGATCACCGCCTCGAAGTGCTGGCCGTCATCGCCCAGCACTTCCACGTGATCGCAGGGCAGGCCATTCATGATGGTGCTTCTCACCTCATTCGCAGTCATCCTCTTATCCTCTCAACTTGTAGCTAAAGAGATCACACATCGGGAACCCGGAAATGACGCCATCGCCGAAACTTCTGTGCACGCCGTGGCAAAAACGTTTTTCATCTTCACGCGTTGCCGATCGGCGTGTATATCGGATCATCCTCGGCTTCGGTCGAGGTGCTGGCGACCGAGTTGAACGCGGCGTGCAGCGTGTGCCACGGCAGGATCGCGCATTTGACGCGCGTCGGCAGGTCGCACACGCCAGCGAATACCGCGAGCCGTCCGATGTGATTCGGGCTGTCAAGGTCGAGCTTGCCGGTCGCCATGGCGAGAAATTCCTGGATCAGAATTTCTGCGTCCGCACGCGACTTGCCCTTGATGGTGGCAGTCATCATCGACGCCGACGCCTTGCAGATCGCGCACGACTCACCCTGAAACGCGATGCAGTCGATGCACTCGCCATCGAGATTGAGCGCCACACTGATGTGATCGCCGCACAGCGGGTTGTGGCCCACCGCATGGTGGCTCGCGTGCGCAAGCGTGCCGTAATTGCGCGGCTTCTTGTTGTGGTCGAGGATGACCTCTTGATACAGCGCTTTATAGTCAACCATTACGCAAACACCTTCTGCATGGTGCGGATGCCGGCGATCAGTGCATCGACTTCCGCCAGCGTGTTGTAGAACGCGAACGATGCGCGCGACGTGGCCGGCACCCGAAAACGCTGCATCACCGGTTGCGCGCAATGATGTCCGGTGCGCACCGCGACGCCCTCCTGATTGAGCAGTGTGCCGACGTCGTGCGGATGCACGCCGTCGACTGTGAATGACAGCACCGCGGCCTTGTTGCCGGCGGTGCCGATAATGCGCACGCCCGGCATGCGGTTCACCTGCTCGGTCGCATAGTTGAGCAAATCGAGTTCGTGCGCGGCAATCGCATCCATGCCGATCGCCGACAGGTAATCGACCGCGGCGCCCAGCCCGATGGCGGCGGCAATCGGCGGCGTTCCGGCCTCGAATTTATGCGGGATGGTGTTATAGGTGGTTTTTTCAAACGTCACCGACAAAATCATGTCGCCGCCGCCCTTGAACGGCTGCATAGTCTCGAGCAGCGCCGCCTTGCCGTAAAGAATGCCGATGCCGGTCGGGCCGCACAGCTTGTGGCCCGAGAACGCGTAGAAGTCGCAGTCGAGATCCTGCACGTCGATCATCATGTGCGGCGCCGCCTGCGCACCGTCAACCAGCACCGGCACGCCGTGCGCATGCGCAAACGCGATCATGTGCTTGACCGGGTTGATCGTGCCGAGCGCGTTCGAGACGTGCATCACGCCCACGAACTTGGTGCGCTCGTTGAAGAGCTTCTCGTATTCGCCGATCAGCAGCTCTCCGGCGTCGTTGATCGGCACTACACGAATCTTCGCGCCCTTCTCTTCGGCCAACATCTGCCACGGCACGATGTTCGAATGGTGTTCGAGCGTGGTCAGGATGATCTCATCGCCGGCGCCGATCAGCTTGCGGCCGTAGCCGTGCATCACCAAGTTGATCCCATCGGTGGTGCCGCTGGTGAAAATCACTTCGCGCTCTTCGCGCGCGCTGATGAAGCGCTGCAGTTTGCGGCGCGCTTCCTCGTATTCGGAGGTCGCGGTCTCCGACAGGTAATGCACCGCGCGATTGATATTGGCGTGCTGCGTGGTCTGATAGCGCGCCAGGCGGTCGATCACCGGCTGCGGCATCTGGCTCGAGGCGGCGTTGTCGAGATAGACCAGCGGCTTGCCCCAGACCTTGAGCCTGAGGATCGGGAAGTCGGCGCGAATACGCTCGACATCGAATGGTTCCATAGAGGCATCCTCCTTGTCGTTGTCACGCCAGGCGCGGATGACAGCAGGACGGGTGCCGAGGGGAGGCGAGTGCGGTCTGGACGGCGTTCATGACTGGCTGCTGGTTTGTTCGAGCACCGTCTGCTCAAGCCGGTGCTTGAGCGATGCGACGGGGATGCGCTCGATGATCTCGGCGCCGAAGGCATAAGTCAGAAGATTGCGCGCAACGCTATCGGACAGTCCGCGACTCTTCAGATAAAACACTTCCTCGCTGTCGAGCTGACCGATGGTCGCGCCATGCGCGCATTTCACGTCGTCGGCGAAAATCTCCAGCTGCGGTTTGGTGTCGACGCGTGCCTTGTCGCTCAGGAGCAGATTGCGGCTCGATTGCGAAGAATCGGTGCGCTGCGCACCGGGGCGCACCATGATCTTGCCGTTGAATACCGCATGCGCGGCGCCGCCGACGATGCACTTGTGCAGCTGGCGGCTCACGCCGTGCGGCTTGGCATGGTCGATGCAGGTATGACTGTCGGCAAGCTGGCGGTCGGTAATCAATGCCAGGCCGTCGATCGCGCACTCGGCGCCCTCGCCCGCCTGCAGCACATTCAAGTCGTAGCGCGAAATGCGCGCACCGAGTGTCACGGTGACCGACTGGTAGCGGCTAGCATGCGCGAGTGACACCGCGCAGTTCGCGATATGAAACGCCTGACCGCTGTCGCGCTGCACCCGGACGTGGTTAACGCGCGCATTATCGGCAAGCGCGATTTCGGTCACCGCGTTGGTGAAATATTTTTCTTCCTGCAACGCGACGTAATCCTCGATAACCGTCACTGCGCTGCCGGATTCGGCGACCAACAGGCAACGCGGGTAGCTTACCGCCTCCTTTTGCGTCGCAATGAACAGCAGATGCACCGGCGCCGCGACCGACGCGTTGCGCGGCACGGCGATCAATGCGCCGTCATGCAGGAATGCGGTGTTGAGCGCGGCGAATATGTTGTTGCGGAATTCTGTGTGACGGCCGAGGTGCGGCTTGATCGCCGCCGGGTGCGCGGTAACCGCCGTCGCCAGGTTCGTAACTAGTACGCCGCCGTCCTTGGCAGGGCTGGACAGCTGCGGCGCATACACGCCGTCGACGAACACGAGCCGGGTTGCCGCTTCTTCGAGATAAAAGCGTTCGATGTCCGCGGCCTGCAGACTGATTGCTGTGCGCACCGGCTGGAACGACAGCTTGGTGAGCGGCGAAATGTCGGTAAAGCGCCACTCCTCGTCGCGCGTCGTCGGCACGCTCAGCACGCCGACGCGGTCGACCGCCTCCGCGCGCAGCGCGTTGAACCACGCCAACGGGCTCTCTGGCAGCTGTGGCTGTCCTGCAAGCACACTTTCGAGGTAGCCGCTGCTGTTCGCGATATTCATGCCGTCACCCGTGCCGCCGCCTTGTGCTCGGCGCCGACCCAGTCGTAACCGCGCGACTCGAGTTCGAGCGCAAGCTCCTTGCCACCGGTCTTGATGATGCGGCCCGCATCCATCACGTGCACGAAGTCGGGCACGATATAGTTGAGCAGACGCTGGTAGTGCGTCACCAGAACGATCGCATTGTCCTTGGTGGCGAGCTGGTTGACGCCGTTGGCGACGACCCTGAGCGCGTCGATGTCGAGGCCGGAATCGGTCTCATCTAGGATCGCCAGCCGTGGCTCGAGCAGCGCCATCTGTAATATTTCGTTGCGCTTCTTCTCGCCGCCGGAGAAGCCTTCGTTGACGCTGCGGTCGAGAAAATCGGGGCTCATTTCAAGCAGCTTCATTTTCTCGCGCACGAAATCATCGAACTCGAGCGGATCGAGTTCGTCCCTGCCGCGCTGCGCCTGCACCGTATTGTAAGTAAGGCGCAGGAACTGGCTGTTGGCGACACCCGGTATCTCGATCGGATACTGAAAGGCAAGAAACACGCCGGCACGCGCACGCTCTTCGGGGGCGAGCTCGAACAGGTTCTTGCCTTCGAACACCACGGTGCCGCCGGTGATTTCATAAGCAGCGTGACCGGCGAGCACCTTGGCGAACGTGCTCTTGCCCGAGCCATTCGGCCCCATGATCGCGTGCACTTCGCCGCTCTTCACCGTGAGATCGATGCCTTTGAGAATCTCGATGGCGTTCACGGTCGCGCACAGATCACGCACTTCGAGCAGCGTTTTGCTGTCTTGCAGAATCATCCGACGCTCCCTTCGAGCTTGAACCCGAGCAGCTTGGTCGCTTCGACCGCGAACTCCATCGGCAATTGTTGAAATACGTCTTTGCAGAATCCGTTGATGATCATCGACACAGCGGCCTCGGCGCCGATCCCGCGCTGCGCGAAGTAGAACAACTGGTCCTCGCCGATCTTCGAGGTCGATGCCTCGTGCTCGACTTTGGCGCTGTTGTTGCTCACCTGGATGTAGGGAAAGGTGTTGGCGCCGGACTGGTCGCCAATCAGCATCGAATCGCATTGCGAATAATTACGCGCCCCGGCGGCGGTGGGCGCAATCCTGACCAGCCCGCGGTAGCTGTTGTTGGAACGCCCGGCCGAGATGCCTTTACTGACGATGGTGCTGCGCGTGTTCTTGCCAATGTGGATCATCTTGGTGCCGGTGTCGGCCTGCTGCAGGTGGTTGGTGACGGCGACCGAATAGAACTCGCCAACCGAGTTGTCGCCACGCAGCACGACGGAAGGATATTTCCAGGTAATCGCCGAGCCGGTCTCGACCTGGGTCCATGAAATGCGCGAGTTGACACCTTTGGCCAGGCCGCGCTTGGTGACGAAATTGTAAACGCCACCGGCGCCATTTTCGTCACCCGCATACCAGTTCTGCACCGTCGAGTACTTGATGTCGGCGTTGTCGAGCGCAACCAGCTCGACCACCGCCGCATGCAGCTGATTGGAGCTGAATGCGGGTGCCGTACAGCCTTCAAGATAGGAGACCGACGCCCCTTCCTCGGCAATGATGAGTGTGCGTTCGAACTGCCCCGTTTCCTCGGTGTTGATGCGGAAGTAGGTCGACAAATCCATCGGGCACTTGACGCCCTTGGGGATGAAACAGAACGAGCCGTCGGTGAAGACCGCCGAGTTGAGCGCGGCGTAAAAGTTATCGCCGGTCGGCACCACCGTACCGAGGTACTTCTGCACCAGCTCCGGATGCTCCAGCACGGCCTCCGACATCGAACAGAAAATGACGCCGACCTCGGCCAGCTTGTGCTTGTAGGTGGTCGCCACCGACACGCTGTCGAAAATGACATCAACCGCAACCCCGGCCAGCGCCATGCGCTCGTGCAGCGGCACGCCGAGTTTCTCGAAGGTGCGCAGCAATTCAGGATCGACCTCGTCCATGCTTTTCAACTTCGGCTTCTGTTTGGGTGCGGCGTAGTAGCTGATCGCCTGATAATCAATTTTCGGAAAGTGGACGTTAGGCCACGTCGGCTCTTCCATCTTGAGCCACGCCGCATAAGACTTGAGTCGGAACTCGAGCAGCCACTCCGGTTCGTTTTTCTTGGCTGAAATCATCCGGATGGTGTCTTCATTGAGCCCTTTGGGCGCGACATCCGACTCGATGTCCGTGACGAAACCGTGCTTGTAGGGCTGGTTGACGATATTTTTCAGTACTGCACTCATGGTGTTGCTCCTGTTAGGCCGAGAAGGACGACCCGCAACCGCAGGTAGAAGTAGCGCCGGGATTCTTGATCACAAACTGCGCACCTTCCAACCCATCCTGATAATCAATTTCCGCGCCCGCCAGATACTGGAGGCTCATCGGGTCAACCAACAACTGCACGCCATTTTTGTTCAGCACGGTGTCGTCTTCATTGGTCACTTCGTCGAAAGTAAAGCCATACTGAAGGCCGGAACAGCCGCCGCCGCTAACGGACACGCGCAACTTCAAATCGGCGTTGCCTTCTTCCTCGATCAGCGTCTTTACCTTGTTGGCCGCGCTGTCGGTAAACCGCATCGGGTCTGGCATTTTGATTTCGGTCACTTGCATTTCGGTTACAGTGTTCATCACTACCTCCATATAGTCGCTGACAACAATATTCCTGCCTTACTTGCGTTCTGTTTTCTCAAGCGCGCCTCGCCAACTCAAGACATGCTTGGCGGTGAAGCGGTTACGCGGCTGCTTTCACCTTCGCCTTCAGGTTGAAGCTCTCGCCGCAGCCGCACTCGCTTTCGACGTTGGGATTATCAAATTTGAACATCTGCTTGAGCCCTTCGGTGACGAAGTCGATACGCGAGCCGTCGAGCACCAACAGACTGCCAGCATCGAGCACTACACGGGCGTTATGCGACTCGAACGTGTGATCTCCCGCGCGTATTTCGTCAGCGATGTCGAAGGTGTGAGCCAAGCCGGAACAGCCAACTTTCTTGACGCCGATGCGCAGGGCAAGCCCTTTGCCGCGCTTTGCAAGCTGGCGCTGAATCTGTTTTGCCGCATTTTCAGTCAATGTAATTGCCATAAGTTAACCTCCAAAGTAACCAAAGAGAACACCGAGATAACCGAGAAAATCCAAGGTGAAAATGTGATCAAGTTAAACCCGGATCATGGCCTCATGCCCGTCGCGAGCACGCTTGGTTTGCGCATGTTCTGCACCGACGCCTCACCGCTTTGCTTCACCTTGTGAGTGTTCACGAACTGCTTGAGCATGATTCTGGAGTTTCCTCCTCGCGCCGCCCTTAGTTAGATGAATGCAGTATCGTTTCAAAACTATCTCTTGTCAATATAGTTTTTAAACACTACTATCTGTGCATGATCAAGGAGCTGAAAATGAACAGTCGAGCTATCGCAGAGCTGGTCTTTCACTTGGGGCGCATAGCATGCGGCGAGGGGC
>Ga0209491_10007713_pt1 | contig 14048 bp, 11 predicted proteins | sample BON02_FD_187213 | JGI IMG/M metagenome (GOLD analysis project Ga0209491, IMG submission 187213) | Freshwater microbial communities from Lake Bonney liftoff mats and glacier meltwater in Antarctica - BON-02 (SPAdes) (version 2) | ecosystem: Environmental > Aquatic > Freshwater > Ice > Glacier... | reverse complement strand
AAGTGTACTATTTGTAATATGTAAAAAAATATTATAATTTTTATTTGAATATAATTTATATAATTCATTTAACATTTTTATACTATTATTATCCAAATCGGTAATATTACCTAAAAATTTATGAGTTTGCGGTCCAGTATTTAATTTATTATTTAATTTATTATTTAATTTATTATTTAATTTAATATTTAAATTATTATTTAATTTAATATTTAAATTAGAAGGAATAATATAAATAACTATTTTATTTATTTTATTATCTATAGTTTCTATAAAATCATACCCACAACTATTAATATTATAATATACACAATTTATATTAGACTCCGTTCCGCAATCGTTAGTAGTACATCCTCTAAATACTTCTGCATAATTTAATCTATTATGACAATATAATTCATTTGTTTCATTTTGTTTTTTCTTATAATAATTATCTTGTAAGAAATTTCTTACAATCCACGGATATAGTTTATATAATTCGATATTATATATATTTACTAAATAACTTAATTTATCTGACTCAACAACATTTATATTCAATATAGCATTCATATAATAAATAGATGTATCAATTATATCATTTTTTTTAGATTCAGATAATACATTATTCATATTATTAGTTGTATTTTTTTTTACTTGACTTGGTATTACAACTAGGTTTGTTTTTTTAGTTTGATTTATATAAGATGTCATAATTGGATAATAACTAAATATATTAGAATAATCATCTGATGTAATTAATTTTATACTAATTACTTTAAAAAATTTAAGGTTATTAATATCATTAAATATAATAGTTTTACTTATTTTATTTGACTCTATTAAGAGAGCTAAATTTTTAATAATAGCATCTATTATGTTTATTATAGAAGCTTCAATTTCTAATATATATATATTATCAACATTTTTAGTATTTGTATATTTTAAAATAATTTTATAGGATTGTAAATTAATTTTAAAAAGCATAATAATTTTTATTCTTGAATTTTTTAAATTATCAGTATTAAATATACTATCAATAATAATATCATTTGTATATTGTCTATCATTAACTATCATATTTGTCTTTTTATCTTTTTTTTCTTTTTCTTCTTTAGCTTTTTCTTCTTTATCTTTTTTTTCTTTTTCTTCTTTAGCTTTTTTTTCTTTTTCTTCTTTATCTTTTTCATATTTATTATATACTATATCACTTCTTGATACACTTGAGGGTTCTGGTTTAGTAAAACTTAAATTATATTCTCTTACATTATAGTTTATTTTTATTTGTTGCCAATAATGTATTAATAAATTAAGTTCGTACTTAACATTACAAGCATAAATTAGTTCTTCTAATGTAATACTTTGTTTATACTCATAATCTTTTCTATATATATTACCCATTGTATGTATATATTCGGTCTTAATATGAAAAAATGTACCATATTTATAACTGGAATAAAATAATTTATATTCATTATTAGAATTATAGTTTTGTTTATTATCATACGATGATATAGAATTATAGTCACGTTCGTCTTTTACAATATCAAATCTATACGGTAATTCATTATGTATTAATTTATGTAATCTTTCTAAAATTGGTAAATGTTTTTCTTCTAATTCTTTAATATTAAATATCATAGGAACCAAAGTATTATCTACTGTCATAAATACAATAAAAATATATCTAATTGTTGTCATTATTTTATCAAAATATTTTTTAGCAATTTCATTATAATATTTATTTATATTTTCTAAATAATTTTTTGTAAAATTATCATATTCTTTAATATTATTTTCGTTTTCGTCTTTTTTTTCTTTATAAAATATTTCAAATTGTGTATTTATATTTTTAAATATGTTATTTATTCTAGTATAAAATTTAAATAAATCTGTTTTTAAAGTAATATTATCTAAGTCATGAGTAATTATTTTATTATCTTTATTATTAGTATTAGTATTATTATTATAAAAATCTATAAGTAATTTTAAAGTTTCTTTTAATTTATGCAATTTTTTTAATTCAATACAAAATTTGTTTTTTGTATCATTCATTTTTTCTGTATCATTCATTTTTTCTGTATCTTCTTGCCAGAAATTTAATATAATTTCCTTCATTTTTTTTTCAGGATAACCGCATATTACATAGTTTGTAGATCCAATCATTATTTTATTTACAATAATATATTTTTCATCTAAGTCTGATAAATCACAGTCATATTGTTTTCCTATTTTAGTTTTTAACTGTGTTGCTATTAAACTGTCATTTTTATTATCTTTTATATATTCTGTTTCTAATTCTAAATATTTTTCTAACCATAAAGCATTTTTTAAAACCCAACTGATATTTTGACTTATAATAAAATCTAAGTTTTCTAATATTTTATCATTTGCACATTCTACTTTTACTCTCATTCTAAAAATATCTTGTGATAATAAACCTTTAATATCACTATCAACAGATGCTAATAATTTATCTTTAATTTTATTATAAATCTTTATATATAAAGTTTGATTTGTTATAGTATTATTTTTACTAAATTCAGTGGTATGTGAAGGATGGGGATACATAACATTTGTGTATGTAATTACAAAAGTATCATCTTTTTTAAAATTATAATCTTCATAAACATTAGTCCATTTTGCTTTTGTTCTACTTGTATAAGAAAATGATGTTCTATCATTATTATATACTAAAGCTGGAAAATTATTAGTAAAACCTAAATAACTATTATTATCATGGTCTTTTGATATATATAAACTACCTGTATTTATAGCAAGTTGTATTAAATCAACATTTAAGTCTATTAAAGATATTTCATAAAATTTACCTATTATATTTTGTACTTTATTTTTATTATATTCTATACCAATGACTGTATTTGTAAGTTCATAAACATTAAATACTTCATGCTTATCCTTATATGCATTTTCTTTTCTATATAAATAGCCTGTGTTAGAATTTGGATCTGTTTTTTCATATTTATATTTTTCAAAATGTGAAAATATTTCTGTTCTATTAATCTTACATTCATATAATTCTTGTAATTTACGTATTATATCCATATTATTTTCACGATTTGTTTTTGATGCGCGCCAGTTTCGACTTAGACTTGCATATGGTGTTTTATTATATATTGATCTTATAGTTGATGGGGATCTAGGACTGCCTCCAGTTATATTTTTCCTACTATATTTAAATTTTTTGTTCTTTAAATTACGACTATATTTTTTCACATTACTTTTTTTTTTAATCATTACTTTTGTTTTCGTATATTTATTCATTTAAATTTATATATTAAGCTTATCCTTAAATAAATGGGTGTGTTTATGAATTGATAAAACTAAAAGCTATGTTTTAAAGCCTAGAACTTATTTTACTGTTATTATATTTAAATATATATTTATATTTAATAATTTAATTTAATTAAATAACTTAAATAATTAAAAATAAATATCTACTTTAAATATAATAACGGTCAAATAAGTTCAAGGCTTTTAAAAGCTCTTTGTGTTTATCAAATAATAAACACAACGTTTATTTAAGGATAAGCTTATTATATATATATAAATGAAAAAATATACTAAAACAAATAAATACAAATCTAAAGTAAATAAATACAAATCTAAACTAAATAAATACAAATCTAAAGTAAATAAAGATTTAAGTATAAGTTCTGACGCTAAAAATAAACAAAAAAGATTACGTATTATATTTGATTATTCACCTAGTTTAAATAATGACGCTATTATCTATAAAAATGAATTTATAAAACAAAACTATAAAGTAGAATTTAAATTAATAGACTCAATATTTCATAATACTAACTCTATAAAAATTAAGAAAGAAGCTTATTATGATGTAAATTTGTTTCTGGAACTACTACCTTTTAAATGTAAACAAATATTTCCATCACATACTAATCTATTTATGCCAAATAATGAACTTTTCATAGATACAAAAGAAGATAATAAAAAACAAGGTAAAAAAAATAAATATGGTGATATATTTATATATGATAGATATGAAGAATTAAAAAGTATTGATTTTGTATTATGTAAAAGTGAAATATCTTATAAATTCTTTAATTTTATTAAGAATGAAAAGCGTGAAACACAAAAGTTTAAAATAAATAGATATAATTATCAAACAATCTATACTAAATTTACATCTATTATTATGAAAGAAATACAAGCTAAATATAATCATAATGATAATAATACTATTAAAAGTCATCAACATGATCCTAATTTATTTATACATTTAGCAGGTAAATCAAGCTTTAAAAATACAGCAGATTTAGTTTATTGTTGGATAAAAAATAAAGGTTTTTTAAATATTGATCCAAATATTAAATTAGTAATTACATGTTATGGTGATTGTTTAAAGTGGTTTAGAATAAATTTAAAATGGTATGACAAAAACTATAATTTTGATACTGATCCAAATGTAATTATGAATAAAAATAAAACAATTGCAATCTATAAAAATATGACTATTTATTTTAAACCTATAGAACCATTAACAGATTATATTGATATAATAACAAAAGCAAATATTGCTATTTGTATTAGTTATAAAGAAGGATACGGACATTATATTAATGAAGCCAGATATATGAAGAAATTTATTATTACTATGGATTATCCACCAATGAATGAATTGGTTAAAGATAAAGACATAAGTAAAACTAGTAATGGTATACTATTAAAAAATAAATCACGCTTTAGTAATAAAACTGCTGCTTATAAAGGCAATCATTTTGAATTTTATGAAGCTTTTCCAGATATGGTCGAATTACGTGATAGTATTATATGGTGTATTAAAAATAAGACTAAATTACAACCTTATTGTGAAAATGGAAGACAAATGTTTCTGGATGATAAATATTTTTATGAAGATAAAATGAAACAATTTATACAGAGTAAATTATAGATTTTTATTAGTTATTTAAGTTTTATTAATTTTTATAAAATAATATCTGGATTATCTATAAATAAATGAATGTAGTTTATTTAGTGAATAATATAATCTATATTTTTATTTTTTTTAAATTTTTAATTTTTAATTTTTATTTACTCATTTACTCATTTATAAAATAACTTTACTAAATTTGTCTTTAAAATTTTCATAATCTTTTAATGATTGTTGGTAAGCATTATTACCTAATTGTTGTTTTTGTTCTGTAGTCATATTTAATATTCTAGTAATACTATTATATAAATCATTAATAGTAGTTTTATAAGTTCCGTAAAGAAATTTATTATAAATTTTATCTTTGGTAAAATATTGCGTCCAACCAATGGGTAAAAGTTGTCTCATCGATGGACCTTTTGATGCTTTAACTAATATACCTGTTTTCCCATCTTTAATTAATTCATTCATAGGTGGAGCATCAAGAGTAACAACGACGGATTTTGATCGACGACCTTCATCTATATATTGACCCCAACCTTCAATTAAACTAGGGCACATATGAACATCAGCAATAGATTGTAAAAATTGTATAACATTATATTCTACAATTGTATTACAGAAATAGATAGAACCCAGTTTTTCAAATTGTGGTAGTTTAGTATTAGAATTAGTATTAGCATTAGTATTATCATTAGTATTAGCATTAGTAATATTTATCCATTCTTCCCATTTATTTAAAATTATAATTGGTAATGGTTTTATTTTTGGGCTTAATGATTTCCAATATTTAAATAAATTAGTATTGCCTCCTGTTTTATCATTTCCTGTTATAATTAAAGGATGTTGAATGTTTTTATATATCCAAGTATTTATTAATGTTTTTGTTCCTTTTAGAGGGCTAGAACCTACAATATGTATAAATAAATTTGGCAGTTTCTCAATTTTATCACTATGGTTAAATTGATTATTATTACCAAAACCTACATATTTAGCACTAGTAATACCTAAATGGGTTAATGTTTTAATACTTTCTTGTGTTTTACATAAAGGTATAATAGTTTTATCTTTCATTCTCGCTATATCCCAATCTTGAATATATTCTTGATTTATGAATATATATGATTTATCTGCTGGGAATGTTTTAAGAGGATATTCCAAAGAGATATGTTCTATAAAAATTTGTATAGATACTTTTTTAAATAAATGTGATTGTGATTTAGTTTGTAGTTTAGTTTTAATATCATTATATATAACAACTTCTACTTTTCCACCACACTTTTCAATAATTTCTTTAATAGTATCTTTATCTGCTACAATTCCACCAATATTATCTTTAATTATAATACGTGCTGTAAAGATTTTACTTTGTGTTTTTTTAGTTTTACTTTGTTTTTTACTTTTTTTACTTTGTGTTTTAGATTGTTTACTTTGATTTTTATTTGTTTTACTTTGTGAGTTTTTAGTTCTAGACATAATAATAGTGTATTTAATATATAGAAAGATAAAAAATGACACAAAATTGAAAAAATGACAACAAATATTTTTTAATATTTATATAGTCAACAGTACAGATAACTTCTGAAATGGCTTTTGAAATGTGCACATACACTATTAGTACTTTATTTGAACCTTCTTCAAACGACAAATGTTTTCCGCCACAAGATGTCATCCCCATTGTTTGGTAAAAACTCATTGACCTGTCAAATACAATTTTGCTGAAATCAAGTAAAATATGTAGAGCTACAGAGAGCTAAAGCTCATGCGATGAGATGCTTTTAGAACTCTATTGTAGAAATGACTAGGCCTATTGTAAACAAATCCGTATCTCACTTCAAGACATGTAGAGGACGACTTCACACTAGAACTAGTTCTTATCTTATTTTTTTATATTAGTGATAAAAATAGAAAAAAAAAAGAAAAATTAAAGAAAATTGATTTTTATTTTTATTTTATATGAAATGTGTTTTTATGAATATTAACTATTAAACAATTAATTAATAAAAAGTATAAATTTCCCTTCCAGTCATCATCTATTAATTTATACTTTATGTTAATGTTTATAATTTATAGTTTAATATTTATAAGAATAAAAAAACCATCAAATGATAGTTTTTTTTATGTTTTAAATCTAAAATATAAAAATTGAATATAAAAACAAATTTACTTTAAATACTATTACATACTATTACAAACTATTAATTGTATAATAAATTTAATATAATGACTTAATTGAGAGAAATGACGGAAACTTACACATATATTGAAAAAATAATATTAGATTTAGAAACTAAAATAGATAAAAATGCGATTTATTTAATTAAACAAAATCCTATGTATAATGGGGCTTATTTATATACATTAAATCGTTATAGAAATTTATTATTAAATGAAGTTAAACAGTACAATTCTAGTTTAGATATGATTAAAACATGTATGTTGTCTAATACAATACCTATTGAAACTAAAGAAGTTGATTTATATTTATTAAAACAGATGAAAGAACATTATTTTCCAGGATTAATTGAAACGTGTAAAAAGATTGCAGATCTTCCTCTTATTGAGCAAAAAACGCCTGAATGGTTTAAACATCGTGAGACTATGATTTCGGCAAGTGATGCAGGATATTTTTTAAATAAATGTGGTATGTCAAGGGCAATTAGTTCATTAAAAATTAAAGTTGGTGTTAGTTCTTATGTTAGTTCTAGTGCTCCTCCATTAATGCATGGTAATACATATGAAGATGTTTCCAGAGCAATTTATGAATCACGTAATAGTGTATCTGTCACAGAATATGGTATTTTAAGGTCTCCTACTGATTGTATTGGAGCAAGTCCTGATGGTATTATTACTGCCTGTCATAAAGATACATATGAATGTAAATCTAAATTTGGTCGACTTTTAGAAATTAAAAATCCTTATAGTCGTGAAATTGATACAACTATAAAACCCGAGTATATGGTTCAAATTTTACAACAACAATATACTACTCAAATACCTATTTGTGATTTTGTTGAAACAACAATAGTTGATATTAATTGTCATTCTTATGCTTCTAATAATAAACCTTATACGTCATTAGATGAAATGTTAGCTGATAAATTAGATATGAGTAATCCAAGTTGGGAAAAACGTATTAAAAATAAAAATATTCCTAAAGAAAATCTTAATAAAATGGGTTATGAAAAAGGTCTTGTTATTTGGTATAAAAAGATATTTAGTGATATTGATATACGTCATAAATATGTTGTGTATCCATTATTTTCTTCTTATGATAAACAAATTATTGAAAAATGGATTGTTGATATGAATGGAGAAAATTTTAAAGATGGATTTATGTTTGTGACTAATAAATTTTGGCGCTTAGATGTTTATAGTGAAAAAACCGTTGTATATGATACTAACATATTTGAAGGAGAATATGTTCCTAAATTATGTAAAGCCTGGGATGTTATTTGTAAATGTAAAGATATTGGATTGAAAAATGGTAATATTCTAGAGTATATTGAAGAATTAGAGAAAAATTCAGAATCTGTATTTTACAATCCAAATAAAAGAGCAAAAAAACAGAAAATTACAAATAGTGATTTAAATACATTTAATCCAACAAATAGTATTGAATTGGATTTTTAGACTCTTATATATTTAGAGGATATAAAATAATAGTAATTAATTGTAATTGTAAAGGTATAGTTTGTAATCTATTACAAATAGTATTTAAAAATGAGTTATTTGTTTGTAATTTATTTGGTTTAGTCGTTTATGTATACACATTTATATCAGCTGTGATTACTGTGTTTGGTGTAATTACTGTTTCTTTATTAATCACGGTTTCTGGTCTAATAATTGTATTGTCATTTATTGAATTGTTATTATTATTTATAGTTTTATTATTATCATTTATAGGATTATTATTATCATTTATAGGATTATTATTATCATTTATAGGATTATTATTATCATTTATAGGATTATTATTATCACTTATACTTTTATTTTTTATTAAATTAGACCATTCTTTAATACTATAGTTATTTGACATAGATAAATTACAATTTCCACAAATTGGTTTTAAATTATCAATATCAAGTGTTCCTCCTTTTGATTCAGGAATATCATGCCCTACTTGAAAATTAAAGACATTAATTATATTATTACACCAAGATACATAACATTTATTAGAAAATACTTTAGTATTATGTGTTGTCCAAACTAATTCTCTAATTCTTTTTGGTATTGTTTCTTTTTTTAAATGTTTAGTTTCAATAATAGTTTTATTAATAGATTGTATTTTAGTTTGTTTATTATTAGTTTTAAGTAAATTAGTTTTATTGAAAATTTTATTATTTTTATTATGTTTATTAATTCGATTGTTAATTTTATTGTTATTTTTATAATATTTTATATAATCTATACTTGGTTTCAATTTCATAGTAATATTATGCGTAAATGAATTTAATATATTTCTTGAAAAGAGATGATTCATTTTAAATAATGAATATTTTTATTTTATATATTTTATTTTATTAATTTAATTTTTTTATTTTATGATTATAACTTTTTAGTTTATTTATAACGATTTAATTAATTACGTTTTTAAATAAATAAAAAATTAAATTAATAAAAAAATTAAATTAATAAAAAAATTAAATTAATAAAAAAATTAAATTAATAAAAAATTAAATCTAATAAAAAAATTAAATTAATAAAAAAATTAAATCTAATAAAATAATAATAAATAATTATAAATTATTCTATAACTTATTTAAATTAAATACAATATGCCTTCTTCTAATAATAAACGAAATAGTTCTCGTAATTCTCGCTCATCTTCTAATGGAGATTGGACTATGATTGCCTTTTTAGGTTTAGTCGTTGTCTTATTTGGTTCTTATTATATGGCTAGTAAAAGCAATCGTGCTAATGAAGCTTTTGAAAATGGTGCTCCTGATTTAAAAGCAGCTAATGGTGAAACCATTGTTGCTCTTTTTTATGCTGATTGGTGCCCCCATTGTGTCTCTTTTAAACCTCATTATAAAAAAGCAATGACCGAATTAAACGGCAATGACCATAAAGGTAAAACTTTACGTTTTGTTATGGTTGATTGTGATAAATATAAATCACTTGCTAAAGAAAATGATGTCAGTGGTTTCCCCAGTGTTAAACTTTTAAATGATGATGGTTCTAGTGAAGATTATGATGGAGAGCGTTCATTTGAAGGTTTAACCAGTTATTTTTCTTAAAATTGGTTTAATTAGTTTAGCTAATACTTTATTCTAAATTAGTTAAAGTAACATTATAAGCAATTTTTATAATATCATCAATATCTGAATGTGTTGCGCTTATTTTAAGAAATGACATAATATCACTAGGTATTTCAATATTAATAATTTTATATTTATTATTATTTAGTTTTGTTTTTTCTATTTTTTTATTAAGCATACATTTGGATAATGTTCTTGTAAATAAATTTACATATTCAGATATATTAATTGATTTGTAATTATCTTTATTTATAGTTTGTCCTTGATTAATTAAATAAAAACCAATTACTGATAAACTTTCTTTTGTTTCTTCAGTTTGATTTTCTTTTATACTTTCTCCACTCTTAGTTTTTTCTTTGGTATTATTTTTTTTAGTTTGTGTATCTTCATTTATTAATTCGTGTTTAGTTTGTATATCTTCATTTATTATTTCAGGTTTCATATTGGGTTTAGTAGTTGTAATAGATTCCGTAATAGAATTATTATTTATTGTAGTTGTATTATTTATTGAGTCCATATCAATAATACTATCAATTGGTAAATTATCTAAAATACCACCATCACAATAAATATCATTATTGATTATGATTGGTTCAAATATAAAAGGTATTGCTATTGAAGCACTTATTGCTTTATGAATAGGTAAATCTGGATAATAATCTTTATTTAATAGTTCAAATTTATGTTGAGTTAAATTTGTAACGCCTATTTGTAAATTTATATTATATTTTTCATAGAGCTGAATAAATGTAAAATTATCATTATTCGTTTTATTATAAATACATTTTTTTATAAATAAGTTAAATTTATTTCCTGATTCAAAACCTTTTTGTGTTGTAAAATTTAGTATTGAATCAACATTTATTTGTAAGTAATCTTTAAAAACCATTTGTTTTACAATTAAATTTAATTCATTTGATGTATAACCTAATGCTAATAATGCCCCAAATATAGCACCAGCACTACTACCTGTAATACTTTCTATTGTTTTAATAACATTTTTTTCTTCAAAATATTTAAATAATCCTATATAACTAATACCTAATAATCCACCTCCAGATAAAACTAAATGTTTTAAATTTATATGTGTCATTTTAAATTTTATTTGTTTTTATTATGTCTTGCTATTTTTTAATACTGTAATTTAATATAAATAATGTAAATTAATCTATTAAAATATTCTAGATACTTTAACTAAAATAGTTTTATATTAAAATATAAATATTATAAAATGAAATTAAAAAATATAATAAAAGTTTAAATTAAACATTAAATTAAATAATTGAAATTAAGTTAAATTTAAAAGTTGGCTTCATGATTTAATACTTTTCCACCACCAGGGACAGCTTGACGCATACCTTGTTGCGCAGGTTCCATATCACCTAAGTAATTAAATTGGTCAAGGGGTGAGGCACATTGATTTTTTTGTTGAGATGAAGGCCATGCTTTAGGCATTTCAGCACAATCTGAATTAGGTTGAGAATAAAATTTGCGACCAGTTCCAACACCATTAATATCATTTAATACCATTTTACCAACACGTCCATCGGTAACAAATTTATATTTCTCTGGTAACATAGTTCCATTTTCAAAACCTTCTTTAGAATCGGCAATGGGACAGGGACCACAACAATTTAATTTACATGCAACATTACGATGACGATCCATTAAAGCATTGGCATTTTCTTGAAGAAACACACGATATTGAAGAGAATTGCTAATGTTATTATCCGCTCTAATTAAATCATTAATAAAATTACTCGGACGGTAATCAGTAAAATGACGACCATCAGCCATACGAGGGGGACATTGAAAATGTTTATTATCACTAGATTTAAAGCAAGTATCCATTTTATTTATAGTATTTTAATATTATAATAATTTATACGTTATAGTTTTACTAATATAGTATTTATTATTTATCAATATTTTAATTTTTAGAAAATAAATATTAATTTAAAAAATATTAGAAAATGTTTAAAATAATTAATCTAAAAAATTAGAAAATGTTTTTAATTAATATTAAATAAAAATGAATTAAATACTAATTATTATTATTATTGTTATTATTGTTATTATTGTTATTACTATTAATTGGTGTGGGTTTTTCTACTTGTGGTTTTTCTACTTGTGGTTTTGCTACTTGTGGTGTCCCTCCATATTCTGCTGCTTGTTGATTAGCTATTTGTTTTTGAGATTTTTCATAATCGTGTTGTTGTTTTTTTTGTAATTGTCCTATAATAAAACTATTGAGTAAATCATTAGATACTATAATTTTAGCAAATTTAATGGCTACATATATCATTAATATTAATACTATAGTAATTATTATGGCTTTGAAATAATATATATTTTGTTTTAACCAAGATGTTGAACTAAGAGAGTTAATAGGAGAAACAGTTGCTTGAGGATTTATTTCTTTTTCTATAGTTTCATCACTCATATCTTGAACGTTATCAAAACTAGAGTTGGAATTATAAAAAATATTAATATCTTTTGGAGTTTTTTGTATAGGTCTTATATTCTTATTACCTGGTCCAAGCATATATTTAACCGTATCTATAATATTTTGTGCGATGGGAACAATTTCTTCAAATATAATAAAGGTCCAATTAGGGTCACAAGGTGGATAAGGTAATGTTCCTTCATAATAAAAAAAAGATTTTGAACTTGGAAAGAGTTGTTCTGGGTTCCAATTACTACTTACATCAATATCTTTTTCAATTGGCATTTCATTAGAAGGCATACGATTTATAAATTCATTCATAAATTCATTTGCGTTTCCATAATCATCTCCTTTTTTTAATAATATTGATAGTATTACACCACCATCTTCGTCGGTTGTTGGATTGCTGTTATGATAAAGTAATATTTCTAAATCAGAATAACTTTCATTTATAGTATGCATACTTGTATGGTGTATTGTCATTTTACGAAGATAGAAAAATTCATTTTTAAATTTAATGAGACAATTAGGGGAAAATGTTACAGTTGGAATATTATTAGTCATACTAATACTACACGTTGTTGGTTCATATTTAGATGATAATCTACATAATGAATTACAGGGGTCAATTTTACTAGTATCGATATTTAAAGGTGATGTTTTTGGTGCTTTTTTATTACATGTTCTATATTTGCTAGACCATTCTCCAGAACGGTCAAAAGCCCACATACCTGGTGTTTTTGCGTCATTTAATTTTCTAGGAGGTGCTGTCATTTATTATTATTTATTATATGTTTATTCTATTTTTTATTCTATTTATTATTCTTTACTATTTATTATTTACTATTTACGATTTACTATTTATTATTTTTATTTTATTATTTATATATTTAACATATAATTTAATTAACTAATTAAATTATATGTTAAATATATAAATAATAAAATAAAAATAATAAATAATTATTATAGAATAAATAATAATTATTCTAGAGACTAATAATTACAGATACTAATAATACTAGAAATAAATTAAAATGATAATAAAAAGTTTATTATTTATAATTGTATGTCTATTTTTATATGAAACTTATAAAAATACTTTACAAATGAAAGAAGAATATTTTACTATGTTAAATAATAGTTAAAAAGGAAATATAAAATATAAAATAAATTGAAAATAAATAATAATATTATAATGGGCTTATCCTTAAATAAAGAAGAACTACAAAATAGAATGAGAGTAGAACATGTTAATAACTTTTTAAAACAAAATAAATCATTAAATACCAGATATGAAAAACATATTTTAAACTTTGAAAGTTTAGTATATCTATGTTGTTTAAAATTAGGCTTGCAGATTATTATTCGAGAGTTTTATAAATTTTAAATTATAATTATATATATAAAAAATATTTTTAAAAATATTTTTTAAATAATATTT
>Ga0209491_10007711_pt1 | contig 14056 bp, 6 predicted proteins | sample BON02_FD_187213 | JGI IMG/M metagenome (GOLD analysis project Ga0209491, IMG submission 187213) | Freshwater microbial communities from Lake Bonney liftoff mats and glacier meltwater in Antarctica - BON-02 (SPAdes) (version 2) | ecosystem: Environmental > Aquatic > Freshwater > Ice > Glacier... | reverse complement strand
ATATACATATATATATATATACATAAATTTATGTATATGTATATGTATATATATATTCATGTATATGTATATATACATACATATATGTATATATATATATATACACATATATATATATATACCCTCATATGTGTATATATGTACACATGTACATTTATGTACATGCATACATCAATATTCATAAACTTCCAGTCTGGACCATAATGGCGATGTTGTGGTGGGGTCGCTTCTTGCAAACGACGGTGTTGGCCCTGAACATGGTATTCAGACGCTTCAAGTTGGCGATATCATATCCCACGTTGGAGGAGAGATCGTAAAGAGTCAATCTCTTACACAAGTACATGTGTAGTTGTGGGAGGTAGGGTGTATTTGTGCGTGCTTGCGTGTACGCGTGCGGATGCATCAGTGCATGAAATGCGCATCATATGCATGTGTATGTATATTCATATTTATAATATGCATATGTATGTGTATTCATATTTACACGCATATGTGTTTACGTGCATGCTATGATGATCAGCCATCAAGCCCTGAAAACTCACGGTGGACAGCTGAGTCACGCACCGCAAAAAACTGCAACCCTAGCACAGCACAGCGCTGAGGATCAATTCAATGTCATAAATCTGCATTACGCCAAAAAGCAGTATTAACAGCAACAGACTTTGCCCTTCGCCACATGCATATGTCCACGCACGTGCACATGCTTGGACACGCATCTAAATCTCCGAAAATGCATCACACCGTGTCTTTCCCTCTCTGTTGGTCCTCTTTTGACAGAGCGTAACACCCTGTATCACTCGTGAACACTTACACACACAATTACACACGCACACAAACACACTCACATGTGCACGCACTATGCAGGTTGTGGATCGGATTAGCGGCCCACCGGGTACCAAAGTTTTGGTTACCGTCCAACGTCGTAATACTGCAGTCATTTCGAAAGGCAATGCAAAGGAACTGCAAAGTGACTACGAAGTCCCAGAACTGTTGTGATACCCACCGACGTGTCTCATTAAAAAAAACACTACTCATCCAGCTCCATAGACTACTTTCATGCAAAATCCTACCTCTCAGAGTCTGTGGATAGCAATAGGCGCCAAATTTCGGAAATCTCGTCAACCTGAAAAACAGGTCTGTATTTATTTACATGGGCAAGTATCGATCGAAACGTGGCCTGATTTGTGCGTACTGTATTGACGGCCTCGATTCGCTCTGGAAGCCCAGATGACACCCTGGAAAGGTGCTGGAAATTTCTTATTTATAGGAAAAGGCTGGCTTTTCCTATAAATACATATGTAAGGCCAAGTGCAAACATGATGTGGCACTGCATCCAGGCCAATTATTTGGTGCTGAGAGAAAGTTCAATACCATGCACCCCACCCTTGGAAGAGAAGGGAGAGATTGTTAGGAGAGGTGGCCTCAGAGATGAGTTGCTTCACCTGCCCCTGAACCCCCAGCAGCTCTCCACACACCAAGCCCTCGAGTTTGTCCTTGATAGTCTTGCGGATAATGCGCGCGTCAATGTTGCTCACAGAATCTTGTCCCTCGATGTTGCTGAAAGATTCTTCTCCCTCGTTATCGTCTCCTTTCTGCTGCCTCTTTTCGTTGGAAATTTTCCAAGACTCGAGCGGGTCGTGCAGCAGCACATCGACGATCGCAAGAAGTGCATACTTGTTCTCACGCATCACACGCAGCGATTCCTGAGAGCACCTGGTCATGACGCCATCTGTCCCAGCAAGTCCCATCCCATCGACAAGATCTCGCGTCAAACGGAAGGGAATTTGCTCAGGGCGTGGCAGATGTCGCGCCTGATCGAAAATAATACCCAGGTCGATATGTACAAGTGAACCTCGCTGGCGCCCAGTCTCGCGGATTAAAATGTTGCTGCAGTGCCTATCGCCAAGACCAACGATGTGTCCAGCCATGGACGACACAGCTACACTTCGAGCGTATTTGAGCCGCAGCTCAAACCACTCTGGCGCACTTCGTGTACTCTCAGCAAAGTAGTGTCGGAAAACTGGCGGCATATGTTTGCACACCTTATTGTATGCTGCGAGCTGCGCAGTAGTACTTCCATTTCCTGCTGCATCATCGTCAGCGTGGCCTTTTTCAATCGCCTTGAAACTTTGAAAATATGTCCAGCTGCCAGGTGGGCCAAATCGGCCATGCAGACTCTTGTTGTAAGTCTCTGTGTTGGTCGACGAGCCAAGGATATTACCTAAAGGAGCAGCGTTATCCACAAACTCGAGGACACAGGATTTTTCACCCAGAGCCACAACGTTGTAGGTGCCCAGTTCCAACTGCCGCTGCCGACACTTGGCATCGCGTGCCAAATGCACGTTGACAAGCGAAAAAATCTGACTCAACACCACATCTCCGCGCGGGTCTTCGCTCTTAACAATTTGTGTGTAGTGTTGACCATTGCTAGCAATACACACGATTTTTTTGGGAAAAGTAACGCCTCCTGGGTAGTCTACATTAGGGCCGAAAGATACAACACAGATCTCGGCATCGCCAGGGTCTGCAGGTGCCGCCACTGTTGGAACTCGAACTTTTGGCTCAGTGCGCCTGAAGTTGATACCCGAAAGTTTGCCAGCTCTGTTTTGACTCGTCGTAGTGAATTTCTTAAGTTCGGCCTTTGCGCCAGTACTAACACATTTTTTGCAGTTGGTTGAAACTGTGCATTTCTCTGGGATATGTCCCAATGCAACCGCCCAGCGACTCTTGGCGAGTTCTATATATGCATCTTTTAGTTGTGCTGTTTGTGTGACAATTTCTGCGAAATCAGCTTGTTTCCGCAGATGATCGATGAGTGCCTTTGCAGCATTCTTCTTGCCTTCCAACGTTCCTATGTAGAAGGTAGGAAGCAGCAACTCTTGAGGACGTTGCTGCAGCAGCTTGGCTAACAGTTCACGCATTGGTTGCTGCACTTGCCTTTCTGTTTCACGCTCGTCAAGCCGAGAAAGGACTTGCCGGGCAACGCTCGTGAAGACAGACAGATCATTGGTTTCTTTGAACCTTTTTAAAAGCAATTCAGATACCTCCTCACGAGGATCTGGCTCGCCATCAAGACTAGACTCTTCGAGCTGTCCAAACCACAAGTGCAAAATGCGATAGATAGCGCCTTGGTATTTGCCCTCGCCCGCATCTAGAGCGATGCAGTGCATGTAGTGGTCAAGTGCTGCACGGAGATACACGGCACGCTGCTTACGAATTTTGCTGTAGTTTTGTTCCAGAAGGTCGAGACTTTTTTTGTGCAATGACGATCCTTTGAACTGTACACCCTTCTGCATCTTTTTGGTCTGTTCCAGTAGCTTTTTCTGTTGCTGATTTTCCAAGTGCTGACCTTGTATGTGCGTAAACATCTGGTCATTGAAAGCAGCAAGCTTCAAGTGCGACTTGGCAGCCTTTCTTCGATAATCATTCGATGCTGCAGACCCACCATGACCTTGGTTCAATCCCTCACGCAATTGCACGCACCTTTCTAGCATCTCTGTGACAGTGGCAGAGCTATCTGTGACAGATGACAGCGCTGCATTCATTGCCAAGGCTCGGGACTGCAACAAGCGATCTTGTGGTGGGAGATCATCGTACTCGCAGAGATGTCGATCCAATTCACCCATCAGATCTGCTGCCTTGCCGACTTGCTCATCTCTCCACTGCGTAGGCGCAAACATAAGATGTCACGTTTTAGTTGATTTAAAATGCTGACATAATCGTCAATGACATCAGGGCAATCGATACATGTCAATGCGCTTTTAAACATGGATATCTAACACATACAGCATACCAGGACTTTTGCCTCTCGAATCCACCACGAGCTGGGGTCGACCAGCACTTTGCCACCGTTATGGGATGCAGCCCACATTTGCAGCTTCTGCATGGAGCTGCGCGCAAAGCTCATGTTACCCTGCTTCATCGAAATTTTGGCAGCTAGGCACAGATGCGTCTCCAACAACTTGGAGCATGGCGAAATGCCGAGCAAAATTGTGTGCAGCGAAATCAAAGGCTCGCACAACGTGAAGTTATAATCGAACTCTTTGTATCGCATGTGCCAGATGTTGCGCATCCTCTTTAACACAGCCATGTAATTTTTGCTCCCTATGTCTGCCCTGCTGCTCGTTGCAAACGCACTGCGGCTCTGTGATGGTGATGAAGACACGGGGCAGATTTTTTCAACCAGCTCCTGCGAAAAGCTTTGGATATCCTCACACATCTGCAAGCGCACGAGTTGTGACTGGCTGTGTGTTGTGCTCTGTGAGTCGTGGTCATCCTGGAAATCTGCCATAGCTGTCGAACGAGCACACTCAATATTACGCCGTACCAGATCTGCCACATCTGCATATGTTCGGGATCTCTCCTGCTGTACGTCTGCAAGCGCTGTTAGCGCCGAAAAAATGTTGGCGTGGTATCCTGAGCGTGCGCCCTGACCCTGCGGGCGCACAACCGTATTTGCTTGCTGCCACGCCTGCGCCCGCCAAGCAGACTCAAAAAAAACGTCCTCGTCATATGACGCGTGCTGCACGCTTGAAGGTGCTGCAAATGACGCTGCTGCCATGAATGAGAGCTGTGAAAACCCGATATTGTGCAATGCTCCGCAGAGTCCGTGCTCCACAGGTCTTTGCAGACACAGGTCCATTGCGCTACCCATTCCCCCTGTTCAAAACAAATGCACTAGTCAAGATGAAAGAATTACCAGCATGACAAGGCTGAGGCAGTCATACAGCAGACAATAGACACTAACACTAGAGAAACAGCTTGACAGTGTGTACCTGATGAAGACGCGCCAAAGTCTAGCAGATTGTCAAAGACTCCGACCGTCTGCACACACAATATTCAACTTGAGCAGTAGATAAACGGCAGGATTTCACAACTTTCAGCCGAGAGACCAAGCAGCAAGAGTCAAAAGTAATAACTCGTGCGAGCGCGTATAGAATGCATGCCACATGTAACGAATTCGAACGTACAAACCTTGGCACATTCGCCGTTATGCTCCCAGGTGATGAAGCGCGATCGAAAGTCGCGCCACTTGTTGAAAGCATCTAATCCGTCGGGTTCTTCCACGGCACGATATGCCAGAAGCAATTCTCTGTTGCCCTCCTTTTTCACGTTTGGCTCGCGACTCCAAGCGTCGCTATGCAGTTCCATGTACATGAGTGCAGTTAAATGTGCGCCACATCGCCGGGCTGCCTTGGCCACGTCAATATAAGGCACGTGGAAAAAGTACGAGTACTTCCATTCCTTGATATGCGTGGCTGCAGGATCTGTGGACATAAAGTGGTCCTTGAAGATTGTTTGCTTCACCAGCCTCAAAACCTCGAGCCCCTGCAGAACGAGACGGATGGCCTTGACATTGGTGTTACCTTCGCAGAAGATGCACGACGTGAGCATCTCTCCCAACTCACGAGCTACCTCATCCATATTATCCTCTTCAAAACTCGAAAAAAACATAGAAAAAAGCAAACTCGGAAAGAGGAGCTCGGCAAAGTCCACCTTGAGTGTGCACATTTGCGCGCAAAGAGGCCACAGATCATGGCTTTTGTTCATCTTGCACATGGAGTGGGAGAGATTGTGCAGCCAAGCCTCGTATTTTTTTGTGCAGCCCGCACTGTCCTTGGTCGCCCAGTGCTCACGCTCGTCGTCTCTACAGGGCGCTCCTGCTGTTTTGTTGCGTTTCAGAGAGACACCCGCTAAACTCACCCCACTGCTCGCACTCTCAGTGCACTTGTTCAAAAAGGGCTCCAGATAATTTTTCACGTCATTCGTGGGCACTGTATTGCCGGCTGCCACCCTATTTGAACCACCTGAGCTCCTCTTGCTGCTGCAATTTTTCTCGCCTGTATCTAGGTTCTCATCCGTTTTCCTATTGAGCTCTGCAAGCGTTTTGAGAATGTCTTGCTTTTCAGTGCAGTGGAAAACACCTTTGAGCAGTTTGACAGCTTCCTCAACCACCTTCACATTATCGTCCTCCAAATACGAGCGCAGTTTTTTGATGATGGTAATGCACATTTCAATCCTGTAGCGCCTTAAAAATTGGTCTACTCCACCTTTGGCTGCAGTTTTGGAAGGACTCTTCGCTACAACTCTTTCCATAGGGGTGTTTTCTGCAAGCGCCTTGGTCAAACTTGGCCCTAGCTGCCCCAGGCATTTTCCGATGAGCTCGAGAAGATTGTGCCGATCGTTTTTCACGTATGTGTCTGCCATCTTTGTCCATGCCAAGAGTTTGTAAATGCATGCATCGACGAGACGTCGTCTGCCGTGCTGATGCATAGGCGGGCAAAGCGCCGTCGCAAAATGCTCTCGCAACTGCTCGTGAAGATGTAAGAGCGTGGCTTTCTGAACTTCAAATGGAACGGGCTCTTTCAGGTCCTCGAACACCTTCAGCAAGACGTTGATTTCATCCTGCCGCACTCCATCATTTGTGAGCTTCGTGCTACATATGCGCCTGATCTTGTCAAAAATATGGTCTTTCGGAAAAGGTGGCAGCCCTCGAATGCGTTCCATTTCTTTTGCAGACCCTCGCTGGACAGCGTCAGATACCAGCGTTTCAATAATCTCCAAGGGCAAATTTGGTGCTTTTATTGTCCCCTGAACTGGCGTGTGCACAGGAATGACAGCAGCATGGTCAGTCGTGGCATAGTGAGCTGCTTGCGGAATAAGGGTGCAGATAATATCACCGAGTGCCTCTACGAGAAATGCTGATTTGTCAGCGCTGATGACTCCATCGATGACATTCTTGAGAATCTCGCACCCTTGCCTTGCGACATCTCTGTCTCGGATGGCGGTGAGCAGCTGCGAAATTGTGTGGTTGAGTACCCACGGATACTCATCAATTCTTTCTTTCAACAGTCTCCCCAACCCTTCGACAACAACGCCAACTGTTATCATCACACGCTCTTTCTGCTGTCGGGTCACCTTGCGCCCACCATGCGCGCCTTGCGTGCCTTTCAGGGCACGCAGCAGGTGAAGATACACCTGGGGTAAAAAGTCTGTTGGTCGTGGCTCTTCGATTCCACCGCTTGCTGGCGCTGTCAACGATTGAGACGCTATTAACGACTGAGACGCTGCATCGGGGTTCTTGGTTTTCGTAGGTTTGATTCCCAACCAGAACAGCTCGGGTTGTTTCGAGGCATATTCCGCCAATGCAACGCCAACAATTTGTGCGGTTTGTGACGGGATCCAGTGTGTGTTCTCGTTCTCAGGGTCCCATAGAATTGGATTGCCGTTTAAAACCACGTCAAGAAGTCTTAATGTGACGAGGATTTTAGGTGTCTTGCTCCGTGCTTCTTTACAACTTTCAATGTATCTGAAGGCTCTCTGCAGCATGACTTGATACTCGCCTTCTACGTTTCCTGCATCTGTTCCTGCTCGTGCATAAGCAAGGGGAACGACCCGACTATAAATATGCGCATAAAAATGGCCTACCACTTTGTCGATAGGAGACCTATACAGAATATCTCCTATCTTTTGGAGTTCTTTGTCGCGCTCGTCGGATTCAAGGTGAAGAAGAATCTCTGGCACGAGGGCTGGAGCAACGCAATGCTCTACAAAAGCTGTTTGGTCCAAGTATCCAGCAAGCTCCTTCGGAAAGTCAGTCCATGGCACATGTTGGTCTATATTCCGCTGGGACCACCAGTGACAAAGGATTGATGGCATGTGTGCGCGGACAAGCTCAGTGGAGTCAGGGAAGTGTTGGCAACGCGCCACCTTATCCAAGACGCTGCGCACGACGTCCTCGCTGCCCGGCTCTTCTGCAAAAATTGTGCACAGCCTGGTGATACAGTATGCCTGAACATCCATACTTGCATACTCATCATCTAGTGCTGCAATCTCCCCAAAAATGAGAACTTTCGTTCGAATGTTGGCCTCGGCACTCAGCAACGACGTTTGGTACATACTGTGCAACGTTTTCAACCTTTCCAGCACATCTTTGAAAATGCCCACATTGGTGGTACGCGTAGCAAACGCCCTTATGGCACTGCCCAGACCCTTCGCAGCTTCAAAGCGAACATCGAATGCAACATCGTTGAGTGAAGCCGACATGAACTCTCCCAAAGCACGTGACTCTTTGGTTCCATAACACTCCACTGCAAGCGGCACAACCTTCGCTACGCATCCGACACACATCTGCCGCAGTATCCGAGGGGCTTTTGCCAGACCTTTCTTTAGTTTAGACGTGTTATATGCCTCATCAACGTTCCACTTGAGCACGTGTCTCTGCACACTTTGCAAGAATACTTTCTTTGTCTCAATTACCATCTGCACGCCCTGCTGCCCCAGTCTTTCGACTAAAAACGAAACGATCCTCAAATACCTCAATTCGCGATCAGACTTTTTGAGTTCAACTTGCTTGTCCAGGCGATTGGCTGCAATCTTGATCAGGTCGACTGTGTACTTCCACTCGCCACGTACGGGGACACCAAAATTACATAGCACGTTTAAACGCTCCAAGGTCTCATCAAGGGGATGGCCTATGTCAAAGATTTCTTTCAGGGTGGCTGGATTTGGTTCTTGAGCATCCTCGGTAGCGGCCGAAATTTTGACCCACACTCGGAACCGTATCTTTTTGTACACCATGGTTGCTTGCTGCTCATGGCGAGGTGCTGCAAAATCGTCCTCTCCTTCGACATCCATATCATCTGCACTCTGGTTTTGTGCTGCCCTACTACCGAGCATCTCTTCTTTACAGCGCCAGCTTACACAATTCAAGACCTTTTCCATTTTCTCACAAGGTGATACACCTAGCTGGTTCAGAGTCATCTGGCGTGCAAGTATGCGAACAATACTGTCAATCACATCTTCCAAACTCTCCAAAATGGCCACCTTCTCAGCCATACTTCGGATGTTGTCCCACTTCTGAAAGATGTTCTCAACATGTTTCAGTAGAGCGTCGTGCTCGAAAAGAAAGTCGTACACGCTTGTTGCCCATTCCCTGTCGAGTACTGGCGCAGAAGTTGCAGCATCGAGAATGAAAAGGGCCAGGATTGAATGAGGTGGAATTGCTACAGGAGGGGGAGTGTCGTGCTCAGAATATTCGCGATCAAAACGCAGCAACAGATCGAGGCACGTAGTGGAAAGCAGGCGCACTTCCGCTTGAGGCGTCTGTACGGGAACTAGCCTCTTGTGGCTAGCGTTGTCTGACTGGGCTAACGGCCCAACCTGATTACACCAACCCGTCACCATGCCAATGCTGGTGATGGAGCGCTCAAACTTGCAGTCTTCTACATCTCCTACCCGCGGAGTCTTGCGGTAACGAGCTCCAGTAGATTCTTGACGCGCACTGTCGCCCAAAAACGTGAAGTCTGGGCCACTACGCCCACGTACACGAGTGTAAACGTCCAAGAACTTCCCGTCCAGGTCTCTGAAAATGTCATCCCCCGCCCTCCTGGTTTCGGAAACCATATCACGCATTTTCCACACGCAACAGCTGCACTCGACTTGCTGTGGTGCTCCTTGTCCAGACCCAATGCTTGCTGCAATCAAACGCGCAGTTAATATGAGTCGATTTACACTCTGATGGCCTGTCGCATTCTGCCCACGCACGGCCTTTCGGAGCAGCATCTTCAGGAGTTCATTCCGACAACACGTCAGTCCCTCAACACTGATGGAATCGTCTGAAAGTGACACACGAGTCAGCACCGCAACGAGAAAACTAGTCAACGCCACGTCGACTTGCAAGGAATCCTGTACTGACCGCCCTGCGCTCTTTTCTTTTGCTTGACTGGTGTGCATCGAACTGGACACACTGGCTGGTCCTCGCCCTTGTGATTCCGTACCCTGCCCACAGTTTGCGACTAATAGTTTCCATATGGTGCTCATGTTTTGCTTGTCTTGAATGTCCTTTGGAGAAACAGCGCCCTCTGCTACTATAGTTACGAGCAGATTTAATGCCACGGCTTCGAACGATTCCATGCGCTTGCTCCCTCGTCCATCAATAATGTTCAAGACGGAAGAAAATAACCGAATCCACACTCCACGCTCCTTATCAGATAAATTCTGCTGCTGGCTCGTCATGAGCAGTTCATCGAGACAACGCATCGCCCAGATGAGATCCAAATCCTCAAAGGACCGTTGCTCGATTGCACGTCCAAAATTGTCCGCAAGATCCGTGCGCATATCTGAAGGGATTTCGTCTGGATACTTGACAAGGTAAATGAAAAGAACCTGCATGTACCAGCGTGGATGGCAGCCAGGTGCTCTTTTAGGAAACATTCGCTCCGCTGCGACGAGCCATTCCAAGTCTGCTGGATGCGATGATGGGCGCTGTCGCTTTGATTTGCGCCCATCCCCGTTATCATCCTCATCTATTGTCACTGAGATATTTGAATGGCACTTAGCAAGGTTTCGTATTTGCAAGTGCATGAGATCCACCAGGAGCTCTATTGTATTGGTTTCATCATAAGTGAGCAGGCCACGTTTCTCGTCCGTGTTCCGATTGCCCGCGAGCTTTCCAACCTGTTCTTTCAGGAGGCTGACAATAGGCTCAATTTGAAAATTGGCCGTAATCATTTGCGCTCTTACGACGAGGCGTAAATATTGCACAAAGCTTTTCTTCAGGGATGCACCGCCAGATTTCCAAAAGCAGTGAACAACTTGCAGCACCGTCGGGCGGAGCTTCTCTGCACATTCACGATGGTCCAAGACGAATGTCGCGTGAAATTCATTCAGAGCGCGCATGTAGATGTGCACTAGCGTCGAATCTTCAGTACGATGGTTCTGAACCTGTCCCCGAGGTACTAGACCCAGTAAGCAACACAATTGAAGAAACAGGAGCGTGGGGCGCTGCTAGGACACAAAAAAATCTTTACCAAAAAAATCTTTACCTGTACACCGATGTTTGTGAAACCCGTGGCCAGCCTTTTGACGGCATGCTGATCACACGTACACTTGACCCCGGAATCCCTGAGCCAGAAGGAACACGGTCGCAGGAGAATTAGGCCAGACTTTTCCTCCAACTTGATCGACTTAGAAACATCAAGCAAAAAAGTCTCACCTGCAGAGCTCTCGCATGATGACTTGCACGATTCCCAGTAGAGCATATGCGAGCTTTTTGTCTTCCACATTTTCGACAATATTTTTGCCCACCTAAGCAACAGAAGAATGGAAGGGAAAAACAAAAACCAATAAACAAACTGGGGCGAAAGCCCTCCGCGGCTGTGTGCCACTCGCATACCACCGCGTCTCACGGGAAAACATGTGTGCAGCACGCAGCGGCGTGGTGAATCGCGCCAAAGTTGCTGCGTATCATCATAGTAGATTCCAACGCATGAGGAAACAAAATGAGGGGTCCTAGATAGGGGAAGGTGGGCGCACGGCGGCGAGACTCTGAAGCGGCCGCGCGTCATCAAGGCAGGTTCCAACGCAGGGGGAGTAAAATTGGGGAATTTATCAGGGGGAGCACCCCCTGATGGGCCCCCCAATTTTATCGTCATGCGTCGGGACCCACCATGATGACGCGCGGCAACTTCGGCGCCTCACCGCCGCGCGCCCACATAAAAGGGTTGTGTATGAGCCTGTAAAGTTGTGTTTAGGAATTTAGTGTTGTATACAGTTAGCCACTCGGGACCGCTGCGGTCCCGGATTTTCTTGTGCACATGCGCACGCACACGCCGTGGCCATGGTGTTGGGTCACAGCTATGAGATCACGGCGTTGGGTCACAAAGTCTACCAGACCACGTAGGGATGTTTACAGTAGGTCATGCATGGCGTGAGACCACACAATTTTTTCATGCATGCTTCATTGCTTGACGCCGAAATTTTTGCTGTGAATTCTTGTCCAATTCGAATTGAGTCGGGTATAATATCAGATTTTTCCTGAAATTGAATTGAGGCGGCTCAATCCAAACTTTTCTCAAAAATCGGATTGAGCCGGCTCAATGAAAGATTCTTTTTGCCGGTTCAAAATAGCGTTCTTGTTTTGTAGGCTCAATCTGATTTTTGAGGAAAAGGATTCTCAGAAAATTCGTATTGAATGTGGCTGATTGGGAGTGGCGCGCGGCAAGCGGAGGGGCTTCATAATCCAGATCACAGCTGTCCTACACGAGTGGTGAGCGGAGGAGGAAACACGGGTGGCGCGTGACAGTGTCGGGCGCACCCTCCGCTGGCGCGCGCCCATGGCTCGGGAGTCCCCAAGCGGCACACTGAAAACACATAATAACAAGCACGCCCGTGCCAATTTTACCCACCATTCTTCTGCTCCTGTCATCGTATGCTTCTTCTTTCCTGCTTTTCTCTAAGACTTACCAAGTCAATCGTTGTGTCCATGCACTGATGAGCCATTTTCACCAGCCATGCAAGCTGGACCTGCTCACGGTATCCGGGTACTTCTAGCACCTGATTTTAAAATTCGCATGCACCCGGTCAGCCTGCCAGCCTTCGCTCCAAGCCATGGCATCGATCAGAATGCAGAACACGAAGGCCGTGATGAACGAGAGAATTTGTGCACAGCAGAAAGTCAAAACAATTGCACAGCCCTCTGGTTGCCGTAAAATTTGGAGCATACGCACACGCCACGCCAGAACTGACGTCCATACCTCCAGGAGAAGATTCGCACCATCGACATGTGTTTTCTCCGATTTCAACAGAGTCGCCAAAAGATCAAACAATTCTTGCATGGCGTCTTTGTCGAAAATCAGCAGCGACTCTTTCTTGGCGAGACCGTTGCCAAATAGCACGGTCCGAGCCCTGCCACAGTTTAGGGAAATCACGCTGCCAGCGTCAGTGAGTTGCTCTCGGAAAAGGAACGTGGTCAAATTTGTTCACACATTCTCACATGGATAGGGGAAGCTGCTGTTGTGCTGCTGTTCTAGCATCCTTGCACTTGTCGAAAAGGGTTACGATTTCGAGCAGCAATTGGTCTGCTGGGTGCGCAAAGCTATACTTGATGTCGCTGCACGCTGGTATCAGCTCGGCAATGGGGTCTGCGCATTCCCACACTGTCAGAACGGGGGCGCAGAACAGGGCAGGACAGGGAAAGCTTACCTAGAAGAACTTCCCAGTGTTTGCCCAGCCACTCTTTGATGTCATCGCACGCAGTTTTCTGTAAAGTCACCCTCTTTTCCTGTGGCGACGGCAACGAAAAGAAGTGAGTTTGGGTATCCGCACGAGCGCCACCGTGGCACTTCGACAAATACGGTCGGCAAGAGGCGAGTGCAATAGCAAGCCAAACAAAATTCATGCGCATCCCCTACCGTTTGGATGGCATCGATGAGCCCGGCAAGTTCTGCGATCGTGTCGGCCATGTTGCGACGCGCGAACTCAGCGGGAAGGCACCGCCTTCCCGCAGCTCAAGGTGCGGCCGGGGTGGGGGTGCCGCTGGCCGCAGGAAAAAGCCACTGTTGCGCACCACGTCTCCGCGCCTTATGAGAGCAGCTCTTAACAGCACTGAGCTCTGTCTCCCAACCTCACTTTCCCGCGGTTCCTAGGTTCGCGATCACAAAATTGCGATTCTCACTGAGTGGAATCCAGTTTACAACGCATTTCATCGAATTTTTGGGTGTAGAAACACCCAAGATGTCAAAATGTAGAAGAGACTGATCTCTAGGTCTGTGCCCAACTTCGGTTCTTGCGAAAAGAGAATCGCTGCGCAATATCAAATGCCGATTTTTTTCTGCGGGCGAAACACGTTTTTTTACGGAAGTCGCCATTGCGCAGTGGTTTTCTTTTCGCAAGTACAGAAGTTGTACACAGAACTAGATCTTAGTCTCCTCTACATTTTGACATGGGGAACATGTAGCAAATTCACTCGGAAAGACAATTTCCTAGCGCTCGGCGTTTGCTTTCCACAGCCCAGCTCGAGCGCTGGCCGCAAGTTTGCCGCGTCAAGATCACGCATACCGACGAATCCCGACGACCGACGAATCGTTTCGTTTCCACAACAAAACAAAAAAAATGTGTTGAAATGCGTTGTGAACTGGATTCCACTGAGAATCCGCGTTCGTTGGAGAAATACCCAACCCCACCAGGAAGGTAGGTTGGGTTTTGTTGAAACACACGTGCGTATTTAGCAGAGTCCAGTTTACAAAGCATTTCATCGAATTCATTGTTGTGGAAA
>Ga0209491_10007709_pt1 | contig 14058 bp, 25 predicted proteins | sample BON02_FD_187213 | JGI IMG/M metagenome (GOLD analysis project Ga0209491, IMG submission 187213) | Freshwater microbial communities from Lake Bonney liftoff mats and glacier meltwater in Antarctica - BON-02 (SPAdes) (version 2) | ecosystem: Environmental > Aquatic > Freshwater > Ice > Glacier... | reverse complement strand
GGGAGGGGGGGAGGGAGAGAGAGCGAGTGAGAGAAAGAGGACGCCCTGCCGATAGACGCCCTGCCGATGGAGAAAAAGAGAAAGAGAAAGAGAGAGAGCGAGAGCAAAAACGGAAAAGAGAGAGAGATACATGTATGTGAATGTGTGTATGTAATAGAGCACCAGATGCGTGCAATGTCAACGATTCATGTCACCTATAAAATCAATATATATGTGTGTGCGTATGAATACATATGTATATATATATGCGTATACAATCAATCACGAGAGAGAACACCGCACAGAAAGTGCATGATCTACTGTGCATTCCGCTCAAATGTGTACGACCACGAGAGAGAGTGAGGAATACATATAAATACATAGATGTATGCGCGTATAAATCAATCACGAATGAGAATACCGCACAGAAAGTGCATGATCTACTGTACATTCCGCTCAAATGTGTGCGGCCAACCACGAGAGAGAGTGAGGAATACGTATAAATACATATATACGTGTGCGTATAAATCTGGAGAGAGAGTACTGCATAGGAAGTGCACTATCTACTGCACATTCCACTCAAATGTGTGCGGCCACGAGAGAGAGTGAGGATTACATACAAATACGTATGTATGTATATATATGTGCGTATAAATCAATCATGAGAGAGAGTACTGCACAGAAAGTGCATGATCTACTGTACATTCCGCTCAAATGTGTGCGGCCAACCACGAGAGAGTGAGGAATACATATATATGTGTGCGTACACATTCAATCTCGAGAGAGACAGTCAAATGTGTGCGGCCAACCACGAGAGAGAGTAATGCATAGAAAGTGCAATATCTACTGCGAATTCCGCTTAAATGTGTACGACCACGAGAGAGAGCGAGGAATTACATGTAAATACATAGACATATGTGCGTATGAATCAATCACGAGAGAGAACACCGCATAGAAAGTGCATTTATGTACTACACATGCCCCTCGAATGTGTGAAGCCAACCACGAGAGAGAGTGAGAAATGTGTATCAATACAGACATATGAACGTGTGAATGTATGTATACATACGAAACATGTGACCGACCACGAGAAAGTGCACTATTTACTGTACATTCCGATCAAATGTGTGCGACCAACCACTAGACAGAGGGAGGGATATATATAAATACGTATATATGTGTGTGTGTGTATATGTGGCTCAAATGTGTGCGACCAACCACGAGAGAGAGTGAGGGATATATATACATACATATATATATATTTGTGTGTGTATGTGGGGCTCTAATGAGTGGGATCAAGCACGAAGGAGGGTGGGAAATACATACAAATAAATGTATTTATGTGTGTGTATGTATACATGCATATGAACGCGACCGACCAGGAGAATGAGTGAGGGAGGGAAAGGAAGAATGCGAGCAAGAGTGAGACACTATATATATGTACATATGTATATATGTACGTGTATGTATGTATGTGTACGTGTATGTATGTATATGTACGTGTTTGTATGTATATGTATATGAGAGTGCGACACTATATACGTATATGTATACAGTGACTCTCGCTCGCATTTTTCCTTCTCGCTACAGTGCGAGAGCGAGACACGCTTAGAGTGCAAGAGTGAGACACTATGGGGTGGCTTTGGTTAGTAGGATCGATTAAACTATAGGTCTCTTTTGCACAAGAGCCCTATAAAAGAGACTATATTCTGCAAAAGAGACCTATAATTTTATCGATCCTACTGACTGTAGCCACCCCATATATACATGTACTATATATGTATGTACGTGTATGTATGTATACACCCACACATATAGGCATATACACATCTATGTATGTACACGTACATATATGTACGTTTACACACTTATATATATTTAACAAGAATGAGAGAATACCGCGGGGCATGTCCACAATCCACTGCTCCGCTGATGTGCGCACGACTGACCACGGCGAAAACGCCAGCAGGGCCTGGATACATATGTATATATTTAAATATATAAATATATGTATAGCACCCCAGGTCACTTTAGGGAGCCTACACCTAGAGTTGCACACGCGTGCTTGTTAGACATATATACATACTCATCCTCATTTATATATACATACACATCCTCATATATGTACATACACATCCTCATATATATATACATACACATCCTCATCATGGAACGCCAGCAGGGCCTGGATATATATGTATATATATATATGTATATAGCATCCCAGGTCACTTTAGGGAGCCTACACATGTAGTTTCACACGCGTGCTGTTAGACATATATACATACGCATACCTCCACACACAAGGCGCGGCCTGTGCAAAAGAGAATTGGCTATGCTGACATACAATGAGCTACGAAGAAAGAGATTTGGCTTGGCAGTAACGAGAGTTGGCTATGGCTATGCAGGCAGAGAATTGTCCTTGCGGTACAGAGCATTGGCTATGGGATGCAGTCAGAGAATTGTCGTTGCACTACAGAGAGTTGGCTATGGCTATGCAGTCACAGAATTGTCTTTGCAGTACAGAATATTGGCGATGGCTGTGCAGTGAGAGAATTGGCTATGCAGTGAGCCTACATGCACCCAAGCACGAGCGCACAGGCAACACCCCACCTTTCCGTAGAAAACAGTGCGCACCACGCATTGAGTGCCATCTCCAAAAAAAAAAAGACAGAGAAGAAGAGAGAGAGAACATGAGGAGGAGAGAGAGAGAGAGAAAGTGCACCCACCTTGCTGGAAAATACAGTGCATACCCCCTGTGCATTGAGTGCTGTCCCAAGAGAGAGAAAGACAAAGAGAACGAGGGTGGAAGGGAGAGATGGAGGGAGAGATGGAGAGCGAAAGCTAGAGAAGACGACAGAGAGACAGTGAGACAGTGAGACAGAGAGTGCATACACAGCGAACTGCATGGAAATTGCGAGCCATCTCAAGAGAGAGAGGGAGAGAGATAGAGAGGGAGAGAGGGCGAGGGAGAGAGAGGGAGAGAGAAGAAAGAGAGTGAGAGAGAGAGAAGAGAGAGAGAGAGAGAGAGAGAAAGAGAGAGAGAGAGAGAAGGAAGAGAGAGAGAGAAAGAAGAGAAAGAGAGAGAGAGAGAGAGAGAGAGAGAGAGAGAGAGAGAGAGAGAGAGAGCGCGAGAGAAGAGAGAGAGAGAGAGAGAAGGAAGAGAGAGAGAGAAAGAAGAGAAAGAGAGAGAGAGAGAGAGAGAGAGAGAGAGAGATAGAAAGAGAGAGAGAGCGCGAGAGAAGAGATAGAGAGAGAGAGAAAGCGCACGCACGGAGCGCACGCACAGCAAACGTTATGCACAAGAGGCATGGTCTCAATAGAGAGACAAAAGGAGAGAGACAGTGTGAGCATACACAGCAAGCCTCATGCACATTGAGCGCCGCCTCAAGAGAGAGAGAGAGAGTGTGTGTGTGTATACACACATGAAATGCGCATTCCATGCACGTGCAGCAAAGTCTCTGCAGAGGGAGAAAGAGAGAGAGAGAATGGGAGCATACACCACGCACCTCATGCACATTCAGCACAGACTCAAGAGAGAGAGAGAGAGAGAGAGAGAGAGAGAGAGAGAGAGAGAGAGAGAGAGAGAGAGAGAGAGAGAGAGAGGATACACAGCGCGTGGCACGCACATGCAGCAAAGTCTCTACAGAGAGAGAAAGAGTGGGAGCATACACCGCGCACCTCATGCACATTAAGCGCCATCTCCACCTCCTCCGTCTTGACGGGCTCCTCGGCGAGAAGCATCGAGTCTTCGGCGTTGCCGGCGGGATTTCGCGCCTGCAATCATGCTCACAAGTCATTTTTATTCCATTCAATTCTTAGTCTATTCTATTCTAGAAAAGTCTATTCTATTATTATTCTACTCTATTCTAGTCTGATTCTGCAATCATTCTCAAAATTGATTTCTATGTGAGAATGGATTCTGAGATCATTCAGTCTCATCATTGTGCCTGCAATCATACTCGCAAGTAGGAAAAAAAAAGACTTGTGAGAATCATTGCAGAAATCACTTGCGGGAATGATTGCAGGCGCGAAACAGAAAGAATAATTCATTCAAACATTCTCTTCGAAATGTCTGCTTAGAATGATTCTCATAATGAGAATCCTTCTCAAAAGTGATTTCTGTGCATCTTTTCACAGTGGCACACAGTGGTGAGCCGAAGCGAGAGGACTTTGTGAAAATTCCTACCGCCACCACCGCCGCGTTGAGCTCGCCGACAGTCTCGCGCAGCATCGACGAGTGGGCCGAGAGCGCCTCCACCTGCACACCAGCGTACAATGTAGGTGTGAGAGACTGTAGACAATGTACGTGTGTGTACATTCGAGTGTGCCGAGAGCACCTCCATCTGCATACCAGCATATATTAAGTTGCAGGTCATTTTCCACAAAAAAGCCCCTAATTATAGGGCTCTTTTGCGGAAAATGACCCATAAAGATAAGGCAGTGTGCAGAGAGCGCCTCCATCTGCATACCAGCGTACATTATAGGTGTGGGAGACCATAGAGAATGTACCTGTGTAGAATGCATGTACCTGCGTTTAGTGTGATAGTGCAAAATGGGTGTGAGAGAATATAGGGGATGTAGGTGTGTGCAACATTGGTGTGAGAGTGTGAAAAAGATATACGATACCATGCAGGAGTATGGGGTGGCTACGGATAGTAGGATCGATTAAATTATAGGTCTCTTTTGCAGAATATTGGCTCTTTTGTAGGGCTCTTTTGCAAAAGAAACCTATAAATTTATCGATCCTACTAACAAAAGCCACCCCATAGTAGGATACACAAGATTTGTCACATGCACCATACACACACCTGTACGCAAATTGGGTGTGAGAGAATATGGGGAGTGTAGGTGTGTGCAATTTGAGTGTGGGAATAGACATGCGATACCATGCAGGAGTGGACCTACCACATAAGACGTGTCACATACACCATACACACACCTGTGCGCGCATGCTATCAAACACCAAATATGTATTTGGTGTTCGGCTGTCTGTCGGACATATATGTATGCGTGTATAAATATGTACACATACATAAAAATGTATGCCTGTGCGCGCTGCTGAGCACCATCTGCACCGACTCGCAGTCAGACATACTACACATGTCAGTATGTGTGTATGTACCTATCCTACACATGTAAGTATGTGTGTATGCACCTATCGAGCTATACATGTGTATGCATATATATACATATGTACAGATGCATGCATGTATGTGTGTATATGAGAATGTGCATGTATACCTGTGCGCGCATGCTGTCGAGCACCAAGGTCTGCTCGGACTCGCTGTCGGCAAGACGCTGCAGCTGTGCTTCCAGATCAGCAACAGCCTGTGCGCACTTGTGTGTTAGTGGGCGGAGGGATGTCTAGGGTACCTTTGCAGGAGAGAGCAAAAGGAGAAGAGGATGCAAAAGGAGAAGAGGAGAAAACAAAAGGAGAAGAGGAGAGAGCCAACGGTGAGACTGTGCACCTGTGCTTCGAAGTATGTGTGTGTGTACATGTGTGTGTACATGTGTGTGAACATGTGTAGCGAAAGGTGAAGCAATGCTTCGAGGTGTTCGTGTGTGTACATGTGTTTGAATATGTGTGTGTGCATGGTATACGTGGGTGTGTGTGTGTGTTTGTGTGCTTGCGGTGCAGCTGTGCTGCAAGGTATGTATGTGTGAATATGCATGTGTGTGTTTGTGCGAGTATGTGTGTGTATATGCTTGCGGTGCAAATGTGCTGCGAGGTATGTGTGTGTATATCCGTGTGAACATATCTATGTGCGCGTGTGCGATATCTGTGCGTGTGCATGTGTGCAATTGAGCTGCGGGGTATGCATCAGCCTGTGCGCACATGTGTGTCGGCGTGTGGTTTGTGTTAGCGGGTGATTTACGGCTCTCGGGGAGAGTAGAGGATTTGCGTTGGCGTGGAGAGGGAGACTTTACGTCTCGTATTGCGGGAGGTTCAGGGCTCTTGCAGAGGGGCTGGGATGTGTGTTTGCGCGGGAAGGGAGGTTTAGGGCTCGTTCTATGGAGAGGATTTGTGTTCGCGGGATATTTTGGGCTCCGGGAGAGAGTAGAGGATTGGCGTTGGCATGGAGAGGGAGATTGAGGGCTCGTATTGCGGGTGGTCCAAGGCTCTTACAGAGAGCATAGGATGTGTGTGTTAGGGTGGGGGGAGAGATCTAGGGCTTGTATCGCGAAAAATATACGGACCTTATTGCGGGAGATATGGGGCTCTGAAAGAGAGTAGAGGATGTGCGTTGAAGTGGAGTTGGAGATTTAAGGCTCTTATTGCGGGAGATTCCGGGAGATTCAGGGCACTTATAGAGAGATTTGGGATGTGATAGGCGGGAAAGGAGTTTTTGGGCTCGTGTTATAGGAGATGCAAAGCTCGTGGACAGAGCAGAGGATGTGTCTGCGCGTGGGGAGGGTGTGTGTTCGTGAGGGGAGGGTGTGTGTCCGTGAGGAGAGGGTGTGTGTTCGTGAGGGGAGGGCCATGTATGTATGGAGGAGTGCGCGAAATGAAGAGCACTTGCCTCAGCGTGCTTGCCTTGCTGCGCGGCGTGTGTGTGTGTGTGTGTGTGTGTGTGTGTGAAGAGCACCCGACTCGTCGCGTGTGCCTTTCTGCACGACGTGTGTGCATGCGAGAGAGCGAGAGAGAGCACACGAGAGAGATTGAGATTGAAATGGTGTGTGCGCATGAAGGGCACTAGCCTCGGCGCGTTTGCCTTGAAGTGCGGCGCGCGCTGCGGCGCGAGTAGCCTCGAGAGAGGCATCAAGCGCGCGCATGTCGTCGGTGAGAGCATCCACGTTTTTCTGCAGCGCCTCTTCGACCTGCGTGTTGACGTGCGCGTTAGTGTGGGGCTCTGTTGCGAGGCAACATAGGGCTCTTTTCAGAAGCAATGTGCTCTTGGATGCTCTCGCCGACGTGCTGTTTCTTTCATGCGATAGCACTCTATTGCTTCTCAGCGCCGTTTCGGCAGCGCAAAGGCGCTGAGAAGCAACACATATCTCTTTTGAGAAGCAATATACATCTCTTTTGAGAAGCAATGAACATCTCTTTTGAAAAGCATTATATATCTCTTTTGAGAAGCAATATACATCTATTTTGCAGGGTGAGCGCATCCACACTTGTCTGCAGTGCCTCCTCAACCTGAGAGCAGTAGCACGTGTGTGTGAGTGTGCTGCTCTTTTACAGGGCAGTACAGGCGTTTTTTGCGGGAAAGAGACTGAACGAGAGACGGATGATACGGAGCTCTTTTCCGGGTGAGAAACTAGAAAAAAACAATCACACGCACGAGACACGTTGAGCAGGACCTGCTATTTTGGGGCTCTTTTGCGGGGGAAATAGGGTTCTTTTGTGAAAATATAGGATAGTGTGTAGAACTGTTCATATCGGAGCAACAAAGACACACACATACGCACGAGATGCGCACTTTGAGCTGCACGTGCTCTCGTTTGGGGCTCTTGTATGGGAGAGCTCGAAACATGGGAGATACACAGAGAGAGATTGAGAGAGTGAGAGACACAGATACACACAAGATGCGTACTTTGAACTGCATATGCTCTCTTTTGGGGCTCTTGTATACGAGAGCTTGAAACGTGGGAGATACACAGAGAGAAAGTGAGAGAAAGGCGCACACGAACGAGATGCGGACTTTGAGCTGCATGTGCTCTTTTTTGGGGCTGATGTATACGAGAGCTTGAAACGTGGGATATACAAAGAGAGAGAGTGCGGGGGAGAGTGAGACAGAAACACGCACGAACAAGTTTCGTGCCTTGACCTGCATGTGCTCTCTTGTGGGGCGTTTGTATGTAAGATCTCCAAACGTTGGAGGTACACAGAGATGGTGTGTGGCATAGAGACACACGCACACGTACGCACGAGACGCTCACTTTGAGCTGCACGTGCTCTCGTGTGGGGCTCTTGTATGGGAGAGCTCGAAACATGGGGAATCACGGAAAAGGAAGAGGGAATAAGCAATAGACGGGATGCTTATCGTTATGCGTCTGCTTGCGTCATTGAAATAGAGAGAGAGAGAGAGAGAGAGAGAGAGAGAGAGAGAGAACAGGGACAAGACCAGATGCGTCCTGTGATGCGCCTGCTTGCGTTGTTGAGATATCAAAAGAGAGAGAGAATTAGATTGAGAGAGAGAGAGAATGAGGTAGCAGAGAAAAAGGAGAGAGAACAAGGAAGAGACCAGATGCGTCCCTTTATGCGCCTGCTCGCATCATGGAGAGAGAAAGAGAGAGTGAGAGAGAGACAGATGAAAAGAGACAGAATGAGGTAGCAGAGAAAAAGGAGAGAGAACAAGGAAGAGACCAGATGCGTCCCTTTATGCGCCTGCTCGCATCATGGAGAGAGAAAGAGAGAGTGAGAGAGAGACAGATGAAAAGAGACAGAATAAGGTAGAAGAGGAAGGGGAGAGAGAAAGAGGAAGAGACGTGATGCGTACCTTTAGCTGCGCCTGTTCGCGCCATTGCGCCCACCGTGCCTCGGCGCGTGCACGGCACAACTTTTTCAGCGTCTTCATGCGCTTCTGCACCGCCAGCGCGCCCTGAGGTATATATACATATATGTGTATATATATGTACACGTTGTGAGATATGTGTATATCCATTCATATATATATATTTCTACATATTGTGATATACGTGTATCTATAAATACATTTACATGTATATTTGAATGCGCTACTCATCCAACAAGATGTATACATGGGACAATGTGACAGTGTGGGACAGTGTAACAGCGTGGTGCATTGTGTTGCCGGGCGTTCTGAAATGTGTTGCACTAATCAAACGAGATGTATGACATTGAAACAGTGTGCTGCAACACAACAATGAAACAGTGTGGTGCAACACATGTTGGTACATGTTGCTCTACATACGACATTGTAGCGGTGTGATGCAGTGCGCCGTCACGTACATGTGTGCGTCGTGTGTGTGTGCGTGCCACTTGTCAAACGAGACGTATGCATACAACATTGTTGCAGTATGTTGCAGTGCCCCTCCGGTTTGCGCCACACGTCAAATGAGCCGTGTACACGCAGCACTGCGACACGTTTGCACCACGGCAAACGACGTGTACATGCAACACGAGACCTTGAGACATGACATTTTATCTATACCAGACTACATTCATGTACGCACACACACACATACACTCCTCCGTATCCTCGTCGGACACTTCCTCAAAAAGCACCGCACACACACACCAACACACGCACACACATGGATATCTATATACACCAACGTACACACACCCCAGCACACTCGAGTGCCATGTCCTCAACAAGCACCAGGGTTTTGAAGTTCAGGAATATAATCATATATATATATATATCATATACACACACACCTATATATATATATATGCATGTTTTCGACTACTGCCACAAGAGCTATAGGGTGGCTTCGTAGGCTCCTTAAAATTATAGGTCTCTTTTGCAAAAGAGCCCTATAAAAGAGACGATATTCTGCAGAAGAGACCTATATTTTTAAGGAGCCTACTAATCGTAGCCACCCCATATAGGGTTTTAAAGTTAACAGATATGTAGCTACAGCTTTACCGTGTAACACTCACCTCAGTGTCACCGACATCGCTTGAAAGAGCGCCGGAGCTTTTGAAATATAGAATATATAATTGTACTCACACACACCTCAGTATCCTCGACACTTCCGCAACGAGCGCCGGAGTTTTGAGATATGACATAAAAATACATTGAACTCACACACACTGATACCTCAATGTCCTTGACCGACACCTCCTCGAACAGTGCCGCATTTTTGAAATATAGAATATATAACTGTATTTACTCACACCTCAGTATCCTCGATACCTCCTCAAAAAACGCCGGAATTTTATGACTTAGAATACGTTTACAAATATACATGTTGTACTCATACACACAAATACCTCACAAACATCTTAATATCTTCGACACACCTTCGCAAAGAGCGCCGGAGTTTCGAGATACAGAATATATATACAGGTATATATATTGTATTCACGCACATATATATTGTATTCACACACATATATTGTATTCACACACATATATATTGTATTCACACACACATATAACTCAGCGTCCTCGACCAACACCTCATCAAAGAGCGCCGGACTTTTCCGATATAAAATACATTTACAAATATACACATTGTACGCATACACACACATTCATATCCTCGAGCTGCACTGCTTCAAAGAGCACCAGGGCTTTGAGGTATAGAATATACATACAAATATATGTATTGTACTCATACTCGAACATATATATATATATATATATACATACAAATATATATATTGTACTCATACACCAATATATATATATATATATACCTCAGTGTCCTCGACCGACACCTCCTCAAAGAGCGCCGGGTTTTTGAGGTTGACAGCCTCCTCGAGCTCTTGCATGTCATCCGTGAGCGCGTCGAGCATTTCGCGCAACTTTTTGCAGTTTTTCTCCGTCTGTGTATATATCATACATGAAAGTATGTATGTATATATATATATATGTATATACATACGTGTATGCATATCCATATTTGTATATATATACTTGCCCGAACTCGGTGCCCGTCGTCGGGACGAGCAGCAGTTTGTCGTGGAGAGAAGAGGATGTATATATATATATATATATATATATGAACATATGCATATGCATATACACATATATATATATATTTATCTACATATATGCATGTTTTTAAATGTATACATTTGTGTACGTTTATACCTGCCCGAGCTCGGTGCCCGTCGTCAGGACAAGCAGCAGTTTGTCGTGGAGAGAAGCCGCGTCGTTGCTGGTAGGAAAAGAAATTTTCAACAGTCAGCTCACGACAGTTGACTACATAAATGTACTGTGTGACGGAAATTCTGAGAATGTTTCGAGAGAAGCAGTGTCGTTGCTGCTTCAAATCAAAATTCTCAACAAGTCAGCTCACGACTCAATCGACTACATGAAATGGCTGAAGATCTGACCTGTTTTTATTAAAAAAAATATTCTGAAGAGTTGACATTAGCCGCGTGGTTGCTGCAAGAAATTCGAAAGAGTGAGCTGACGACTGAATTGACTTCTTAAAATGGCTTCAAAGCAGACAGTTTGAGATTGTTTACCCGCTGCGTGCGGCGCCCAGCGGAGGGCACAAGGACGACTTGCGCGAATTCTGTGTAGGTACATATATGAATGAGTCACATGTCCCGCATATCACACTCGCGCGCATGTGTGGATTCTGTGTGGTCACATGTATGAATGAGTCATATATCCCACATATTACATTCGCACGTAGGTATGTGTGAATTCGCGCGCGTCGTCAGTGCATTTGCAGTGAGGCGCCTTCAGTGTGTGAGCATGTGTGCGCATGTGTGAGCATGTGTGAGCATGTGTGAGCAGATGGGGGGGTATGAGATCTGTAGAGGAGGAGGCACGTGATGAGAGGCATCACCATGTAGACAACGGCGTTATTTTTTGTTGAAATCAGTCACTTTTGTTGAGAGAGGTCTGTCGATTGGTAGAGTGAGAAAGAGACAGAGAGGAGGACCTGAGAGGGAGAGAGAAAGAGACAGAGAGGAGAACCTGCTGCTTGACGTTTGTAAGAAAGCGGATGCCAATTTCCTCGAGAAACTTGTCGACGGTGTCGACGCGGTCCTCGGCGTCCATGGCCATTGCACCAGCACCGCGCATGCTGCGCCTCCGATTTGCGCCACCGCTGCCGCGAACGGCCTTCTCCGACGAGGCCACGCCACGACCCGTGGGCGTGCTAGAGCGGCTGCGGGTGCCAGCAGCTGAAGGCGGCGAGACCTGTGGGATGTTGAATGAGGTGTTGGGATCGTCCATGACCAAGTCGGCTGCCATGCTGGGGCGGCGAGACTGGGTTTTGCCCTTTTTGATGCGCGACAGCGGCGTGAACATGGTGACCTCGTCGTCATGGTATGTCTTGGCGCCCTGCGTTGCACCATCCTCCTCAGTCTCCATGGTGACATCCATGTCATTGCCGTCTCCAGTGCCGATGGCATCGCTGAGAATCCTGCCAAAGGACCCTGCCATCTCCATGGCCACACCACCCTCAGCTTCGTCGCCCTGGCCCTCCTCATCCTCTTCGTCACCCTTGGCACCGCGAATCTTCGACAGGATACCTGTGAGCTCTTCCCCGGCGAGAGACATGCGCTGACGGGCAGTGGCATTGAGTCGGCCAGCACCACCAACAATACCGCCATAGGCCGTCGTGAGCTCCATGGCACACGTCTCCTCGTCCATGGCCGAATCCTGTGCAGCATGGCTGATGATACCGCCATAGGCTGTTGTGAGCTCCATAATTCCGGATTCGCGGTCGCGTGTCTGGTTCTGATTCTGGAGCGCGATGGTTTGATCGCCAGCCATGAAGGCACCCGTGTGGTCGGCTAGCCTGCGCGTGTTGTCGCCTGGGCCTTTAATGTCAGCTGTGATATCGTGATCAGTCAGGTCTGCAGCCTTTGCGATCATGTCGCCACCAACGCTAGGGCGGTCATTGCCGCGGAAATTATGGCTGTTGGAGGAGAACTCCATTCCTGCGTCTTCAGACGCGCTGCCAGCCGTCGGCCTGTACGACTCCTCGTCATCGGCGACCAGGTCGGCAAGAGACATGGCAACGGGTTTGGGCACCTGCTGCTGCTGCGGCTGCGGTTGCTGCTGCTCAGGCTCCTGACTATCTTCCCCGTCGCCAAAGGACGCGAAGCTGCCGTCGGCAATCATGTCTGAGATCGGGGGCAGTGTCGCCAGCGCTTTGGTGCTGGTTGCACACTGCGTAATGTCCATTGCTTCGCTGCCATTGTCACTGGTGGCGGGAGAGCCAACGATGGTGTCGTCTGGGAGGGCAGACAAGTTGTTTGCGTTGAGTTGCAGTGTATTCTTGCCGCGCGCAGGCGAGGGGCTGTGCTCCGAGTCCTTTTGAAACACAGCCGTCTGGATGTGACCAAAGGACACACGCGAGTTGCGGCGCTTCTTCGCGGCGCCCGCAGGACCAGACACTGCAGCGTCCTCCTCTCCTCCGGGCGAGATGGCCGTCTCGGTGCGCCCGAGCACCTTGAGCACCGAGTATCGGCGGCCCACGCGCTCCTTGCGCTTGGACATCAAGCCCCCGGGCGAGTCGATGGGCACGGCTTGCGGCTCAAAATTCTCCTTGTCCACGGTCAGGGGGACGCCTCGCTGAGGGGTACGTCGCGGGCGACCTGGTGTTCCTGGCATCGTTCCTGTCCCTTGTTGTTGATAAGCTCGTCCGCCGTTGCCCAATGATTCAAACTGGCGTGGGGAATTCAAGTGGCTTTTCTTTGTGGTACCAAACTTTAGTTACCCCCATACAAACCTATTTCCGTGAAGGCCGGCGAATCCGAGAGGTAGTGGGGGCGTCGAGCGATTTTTGCGCGGACAGGATGTTCGAAGCTCTTGGCTTTGCGGTGTCCCGGGGTAGCACTTGTGCGATGGTGCCGGAGCTCAAGTCGCGCAATGCGCTCGAAGATGGGAACTACTCGCTCAGGGCTGCTAAAATTGGCGTGCCAAGGTGCAGCGGGACTGGCGTTTGCTCGTGCGTGCTGCCAACCCCGCCTACGATGCAGGGCAAGGTCGCGTCGCTGGCCCAGGTTTTCTGTCTCTTCTCCGTTTGCCTAATATACAACAGTTGCAAGTAGATTCTGGATTGCCAACCCAGTTTTTGTGCAGGCTATACTGAATGCTGCATACAGTTCCGGCGCAGTTTTTCGACAGGGGCGTTGACCAACGCTGTGAACCCTGTGCAGTCAAACAAGCTGCTGGCTGCATAAGACAGCCGCACCTATTCTTTTTGCGGACAAATGAGTCCATCGCAGCGGCTCTCAAACATGTCCTCCCAGACAAATAAAACAACTGTGGCAATACACAGTGGCAGCACTTGAAAAAAGGCCGGGAGCTGGGGGATGAAAGGTGTCGTGACAGGGTGCAATTTATCTGCACAATTCATTTTACTTTTCATCATTTAAGGGGACGTATCGATACTGGAGACCTCTGTGAGTGGCATGAATGTAAAGGCAGGAATGTGACGGCACGGAGGGGGTGGGGGATGGAAGGGGGG
>Ga0209491_10007708_pt1 | contig 14059 bp, 17 predicted proteins | sample BON02_FD_187213 | JGI IMG/M metagenome (GOLD analysis project Ga0209491, IMG submission 187213) | Freshwater microbial communities from Lake Bonney liftoff mats and glacier meltwater in Antarctica - BON-02 (SPAdes) (version 2) | ecosystem: Environmental > Aquatic > Freshwater > Ice > Glacier... | reverse complement strand
TATTTTTTTTATGTATTTATTTAATTATTTATTTATTTATTCATGTAGGGTGAACCCCTAACCCCTTGCAAGGCACAACACACAACATGGCATCGGGTTTCCCCAAAAACACACAACCGGGCAGGGCGGCGGCGCGCCTGGATTGCACGAAACTCGACAGTGCCGACTGCGGCCGACGGGAGGAAGCTAGTAAACACAAAGTGGTTGGCGGGCGAGATGACCGAAACGTCGTACCTGGGCGGCAGGGGGAGGAAGCAGTGTGAGCTCTGTCGTGTTCGGGTCTATAGCACCAATTGTGGGAGTGGGATCTCTGCCGTGGCTCCGGGTTAATCCGCGCTGACAGCAGTTGGCCGAGGCGAGCACACTTCTTCTTATCGAGTCCCCGCGCCAGCTTGTTGCCGCCCCAGCCAGAGCCCAGGATCACGACCCTGGGCTTGACCGCTTGTCCCTGCGTCGGAGTGACGAGAGTTCGCCTGCCGATGCGCGCCAGACCGGCCGGCGCACGGCCGCGGAAGACGGAACGCATCATTTTCGAATGATTCAATTTGTTCGTTCACAGACGGTTTATAATACAAAGGGGACACAACAGGTCGAAACGCCAAGTCGGACGTCTGGCCCTGACGCGTCGGCGCCGGCTGGGCCGAGGTGTAGGGCACGACCGCCAAGGAGGGCGGCAACGTGGTGGGGCTAACAGTGCGGTCGATGATGACGGTGGCACGCTACTGCCTCGACGTCTACTTGCCATGATGCCTGCTCAAGCGCTGACGCACCTGCTCCCACTGAGCCCTGGCCCCGGAGGCTGCTGTCCGCAGCCCCGAGGATGAATACACCCAACCTGACGGATCCTGCAAGATGCGCACTGCACAGTGGTTCAGATGGTTGGGGTCCAGGATACACTCTTGCGCTACCCCCTTTCAATCGCGAAGAGCCCCTGTACGAGTCGTTCTCTCGGGGAGGTGGCCAGTTCCTCTAGTGGGCAGCAGGCTCGAGAGCAGAAGCGCAGCGCTGGGCGGCCTCTTGGCGAGGACGACGTCGACTATTAAGCGTCGTTGTCCCGTTTCTCGCTCTGTGTTCGTGTGAGAGGTTTGCCGGTGTCGGGGGTGTTTTCGCTGTCGGTTTGTCCTGTGTGCGTGTGACCTGTTGATTGTTTTACAGGAACAGGTACAAGTACACGTTGCGTATTGATATGCCCATTGCATGTGAGCAATTCAAGACGGCTTCAGGAGACCCTTCCCGATGGCCCAGGGGCCGTCCCACGTGGTCTCTGGTTACGCAAAATATTCTCAGTACCAGCACGCCATTCCCAGCAGAACATCAGCTACACCGCCTGACAGGGGCCTTATACTATCATCACATTGATACTCAAGGCTCCACACGCAGTGCTGGGAGTCTCCAGCGCCTTCTCCAGCCACACAGGGAGCCCCTCTCATCCTCCTGCTACACTTCTGCCGCTGGTCTCGGGGTCACGCGGCTCGAATTCGTCCGCTACGGCCTCTTAATCGAGGTGTGATCTATGCCGCCGCGGCCACCCCGAACGCGCCACGAAAACGCGAAGTTCGCGGGCCAGACACGCACGGAGCGGCACGGGAGCGTGGCCACTCATTGTGGGTCTGATTGCGCACCATCTTGGCGACGGGGATCTCCTTCAGGTGACCACCCATTCGAAATCGGTCGAAGGTCGAAGGTATACGATCGCGGCGGTGATAGTGATAGTATTAGTATAAGGTGCAGGCAGCGGTATGGGAGGTGCACCGCGCCGCGCTGGGACGGTGACCGCCTGGCAGCACCTGCCTTAGGTCTTGGGCTAGGGCTGCACGCTCTCTCCGCGCCACGGGAGCGGCTGCACAGGGCTTCAGCACTGCTTTCCCACCATCATGTTGATACTATCAGTGGATCACCACTGGCGCGATAGTATCAACTTTAGCCGCCTTTGGCGGGTTGCCGCCGATGATCTGCTGGGAATCAGGAGGTGATCCCAGGTGCGAAACAATCGAGTTAACCTGCTGGCCCTGCAACGCGCTGGTGTCTGTGATCCTGGTCTCCATGTGGGAAACTAGGAGGTTGCTGGTTCTGCAGCCTCCGGCTGCTGTGCTGGTCGGCGCGTACGTCGGAAAGTTCCGTCGCGATGGATGATCATCGCGTACGTCGCGCGAGACCGTGCCCCTACCACAAAGATTCGGGGACCGGTGCGACTCTAGGCGCCGGTACCCAACAGTCAGACGCTGGAGCTCGCCGTAGTATTGCTGTATAGTCCTTGCTCGCTCGTACAAGGTTGTTTCAAAGGCAGTTACCGCTCTGTACCGACGGTACAAAGCGGTCACTATAACTGACACACACACTAAAAGGATATCCCGATGGGATGAATCCCGTTTCCACTTCCGGTGGAATGAGTCCTGCTCCTAACCCTCGCGTGGCAGTGCCCCCGCGTTAGAGTGCTAAGTGCCGTGGCACGCTGAACAGCGCCCGCCTCTCCGAGAGGTCGAGCGCCAGAACCGTGCCCCGGGAGCGCGCTCGGCACGCGCCGGGAGGGGGGGGACAAGCCATGTCGCATGGCCGTCAGCGCCGAAGGCAGCGCGCGCGTGTCAAGCGTGGTGCCTGCAATAGCAGCTGCCTGAGCTACAGCAGCTTGATGGGCAGTCGTGCGAAGGCGATGTTGCACTGCGCTCCACCACACCAGCTTCTGAAGCCGGCGTGATTGTAGCGTCTCGAGCGCCTGGCGCGAGAGGTTGACTACCTGAGGGGTAGAAGGGTGGGCCGGCAATGGGATAGATACCGGCGCGGGGCCCAGCAGCGTGCGCCAAGCACGACGCTGCCGACCAGCGAGGGCTCCCCCCCAGTGGCTGTCAAAACCCGGCGGTGGGAATGTGACAGACCGGGAGTCGAACCCACGTCCTCTGGGTGCATTGTCTGGGAACAGTACCACTCATCTGAAAAAGTCAGCTGTGATGAGTGGTACTGGTACTGAAATCCATCGCCTCATATATCGGGACATATGTGTACAGCGCACAGCGCGGCGCGTCGTACGCGGCCTGTGCTGCTCACACCCCCCCGCGGTGCGTCGTACGCGGCCTGTGCTGCTCACCCCCCCACCCCCCCCGATGGATGTGACATCCCGATACATTCACCTCCTATCAACGGTCCCGGTGGACCAGGTGCTGGATCACATCCAGGGTCCCATGCTCGTATGCGCACGACTCCCGCGTACTCCGAACCCGGGTCCGGGTCACCTGGATGTATCGATCCAAGGTGCCATCGACTCCCGCGTACTCCCGGGCTCGTACCCGGGTTCGGGTCACCTGGATGTATCGATCCAAGGTGCCACTACCATGTCAAAACCCGACAGTGGGAATGTGACACAGACCGGGAGTCGAACCCACGTCCTCTGGGCTGCATGTCCAGAGACAGTACCACTCGCCTGAAAAGGTCAGCTGTGATGAGTGGTACTGGAATCCATCGCCTCATATATCGAGATATATGTGTGGAGTGCGGCGCGTCGTACGCGGCCTGTGCTGCTCACAAAGTGGTCGAGATGGTTTTGTGACGGGTGACATCCACACCCGGGCCACCAGCACGCCTAGTGGCCTGCGCCGGCTGAGTCAGAGCCGCTGGCGTCCGACTCCGCGCCGCGATTGTGCGTCTCACGCTGCCCTTTGTGGCGGTCGCCGCCGCCTCGAGCGCCGCCGTCGCCGCGCCCAGTCTTGCCGCGCGCGTCGCGAGGGTCGCGCTGCTGCTCGCGGCGCGAGCGGCGGTCTCGGCCGCGCGAGTCGTCACTCGCGTAGCCGCCGTTGCCGGCCGAAGGGCGCCCCCTCGACTCGCGCTGGTTGGAGTCGCGGTGGTCATCGCGCGGCGGCGAGCTGTGCCGCTCACTCCCAGCGCCATGCTTGCCAGAGACCCGCCGCGTGCGCCGCGCTGCTTGTCCTTGGGCTTGGGCTCGGACCTAGACCTACCGCCGCCGCCTCCGTCGTTGTTGGCGGCGTTCTTGGCGAGGAGATTGCACTCGGACCTGTTGACCACCTTGTCGAAGTACACCGTGTGGCGCTTGAGCGCCCTCCTTGATGTTGCCGTGCGCGTTGGTGTCCTTCTCGGCGACGGCGGTGAGGTGCTTGGCCAACCCCTTCTTATAGGAATCAGCGGGCTGACCGACGGCATCGGCACGGTACACGTTGAGCGAGCGCTCGAGGTTGACTAAGTGGTCGAGCTGGTCGACGGAGTTGGCGCACTGCGCGAGCCCCTCAAAGAACACACTGCGTGCTTCCCCTTCTTGGTGCAGCTGGCCGAGGAGGCCGAACAAGACGCGATAGCGAGGCTCTAAAAGTACATGAGGCCCTTGCCTATGGACCCAGGCTCGACGCGCCCGTTGTCGGTGCACTTGGCGTAGGGCGGGTAGTCGTTGGCGAGGCCCTGGAACTGCGGGCAGTTGTTTGTCCAGGTCGTGCCGCGCGACAACTGTGAGGTGGTGCGTGTTGTCGGACTGGTGCTGGACGTAGCCGCAATCCTGCACAACCAGGCGCAGTTCGTTCTTCGGTCGTGAGCGTGTCACGGGCGTACGGCCGCTGGGCTCCGAGCCCGAGCTGTAGCTGTAAGAGCTGCTGTTGCTGCCCGCGCGTGCGGCGCGCGCGGGGATGACACCGCGCGCGTTACGCGTTGCGCGCGGCAAGTGCGTCGGCAATCCCGTCGGCGACGAGGCCCTTGAGCATCTGCACGAAGGACGGGTCAAAGCCGGCATTGCCGGAGGGCGCTGCTGCCGGATATGCTCCGGCGCCTGCTGCCGCATCTGCGCTGCGAAGGGCTGCAGAGGCTGCGGTCACGCCCCCGAAGGGCGGGCCGCTTGGGGGCTCTACTGAGGGGCCAGGCCCGGAGGTTGCTGCCTCAGCTGCCACACCGTCTGTGCTCCTGGCGCCCCCAGTTCAGAGGCTGCAGTGTCGGAAGAGAGGAGCCGCTGCGAAGCGGCCCCCCTCGCGGGGGGGGCTGGCGGCGGCCATCAGGGCCACCGCAGCTGATGCTGCCAGCTGCGCAGGAGAGCCTGCGCCGCCTGGCGGAGTAGAGGGTGCGCGGCCGCCCGGCGGCCCGCTGCGCTTGCTTGAGTGCTTGCGCCCCTCGGACATGTCGCGAGCCGGCGGCTGGGACTGTCGGAGACCGCCGTGCGATTAGGTCTCAGCGAGGCCGAGTGCTGCAAGCGTTGGATGACGATGTAGTCGACGACCAAAAAAAAACAGAGTCCTGCGCGGCCTGAGGAAGGAATACCGGAGGGAGGACCAATACCTTTGCATCGAGATACAACCATAATTCGAATGGAATTGAGTTAGTAGGGCGGGGTTGGGGCTCAGTCGGGGTTATTGGGGGTAAACCCAAGTTTCGACTGCGCCCACTTAAAGGCCTAATTCGGCGCCCCGCAGCTTTTTGCCAAGGTGTATACACATTGCGGCAGCCGGTCCCGGCGCCCAATGAAGGGCCGGGAGCCAGTCCTGAGAGACCCGGCTTGCGCTTACAACCTGTGCGCACACCGCATATCGATCTGGCATCGTGATTGCAGCCTTACCAGTTCGGCCATCGTGTAGAACCGGGTGCACGAGCTGTTTCCACAGTGAAACGAGGCCAACGAATGCTGTCGACCATGAGGATGAATAGCGTGGCGGTATCTATGCAGTCTTGGTTGTTCTGTAGCATACTATATAGCATGCTACAATGCTATATAGCCTCCATCAGATGCTACAGTACTATATAGCATAGCTCCATTTTCTGATATTATATTTGAACTATTTCGAGTTGACCCGATTACTGGTGCTGCTGCTGGCTGCTAGCTCACGCCCCGGCCGGGCCGACATGCTAAAAACTATGTGTTCAAATACCAAAATTTGCATCTAGGACAGAGTGTAGTACTATAGTGTTGTATTCTATATAGCATGTATATTGGCCTTTACAAGATATTGTTTCACTTCGAGGCTTTATTGCATAATAATATTTTTTGCAAACACCCCCTTTATTGTGCAATATATTGTACAATATTACCAGTTATTGCAGCCCCCCGCCCAATTTTTAAGTGTTTTTGAGGTGTTTGGAGGTGTTTTTTGGTTTTTAAGGGTCGGATTTTGGATGGGTCGAGGTGATAGAAAAACAAATCGTTCTCGACACGGAAAAGGGGGCATTATTGCACATTATTGTGCAATATCCCCCTCCCAGACTCCCTTTATTGCCTACAATATTGCGCAATATATTTTCCCCACGACCCCCCCCTTTATTGCAATAAAATATTGGCAATATCTTGTAAAGGCCAACATGTATAGCATCCCCCGATGCTGTAGATGCTATATATATACTACAGAACATCCAAGAGTATATGCATATGACCACGAACGATGTCGAGGGCCAACAATCATGGCCCCGAGCCGTGTACCTGCGCCGAGAGGGCCGGTGCTAGTTGGAGCCTGACGACGACGTCTTCGAAATCAGGTCAGTACGGCAATGTGGTACGTCTAGGGGTCATTCCCCGTATCTACCCCTAACGCTAATGGATTTTCTGTCAAAAATTCGCTGGTCGCCAGCTGCCCGCCCCACGGCCCCCCTGGGGCCAATCCGAGCCCCCCGAGGTCTCCACAGCAACCCCGTACCCGTAGCCTGCCTGCGTCCAGCCCCTCCCGGCGCGCGCGCGCCCCTTGCCTACCGTAGGTCCTGCGCCCCTTGCGGCTTTGGACGCAAATTGCTGCAAACGTCTGGAGCTTCAGGGGCATGCCCTCGTCTTGTGGCTCCGCCTGTGATGCTCATGGCGCATGCATATTGGGTCACTGAATGCCGCGACGAAGACGTGCGCATGCAGATGCGCGAGAGCGTCATTCCCACCGGATGCCGCACGCTTCGGCGGCCGACGCCGGGCACAGCAGCGAGAGCACGCCGCACAGCAAAGCGCGCCGATGGCGGTAATCTGCTGGAGATGCGAGGTGGCTGAAGCAGGGGCTTGCGCAACCGTCCGCTGCCTGGAGACGCGCACCAGGGCTACGAAACGTCGCCGCATTTTTTGCTTTTTCGCGCGCGTCGATAACTAACAACCTTAAATCGTTTCAATATATACGTCAACAGCTAGGGGGAGATTTTTACACTACGGAAAAGGTCGACCAGCACGAAGCCGTGTGCTCTCACACCCCGCTGCTTCAACGCAGAGGCGAGACGGGAGCTCAGTGTGCGCCCTTCTCATCAACACAATAACAGAGACAACACATACAGCGTGCATAAGACATACACATGTAGGCCCACACACATAGTGACATTGTGCTGGTGCCGCCGAATCTTTACATACATACATACATACATACACAGTGACATAGCCTAAGATCTAACATCGACATACCACATCAGCTAGCGTCTACTCGCAGGCGGCAGGCAGCAGAGCAGCACAAGCAGTAGGGGGCGGGCTGGCTCCTCCCCTCTCTCTCTGCTGCACGCCACCCCTCACGGGGAGGCATGAGTAGCCCCGCCCGCCTCGTCTGGCGCGCCCAACGGCCGACGCAGAAGAGCTAGCTCACCACAAAACGACGCCACAAAATGACGTGCACCCAACGCCTCTCTCGTCTTCAATGCCCGGGGGTCGCAGCCCAGGTAGGCGCAAACCGCCACGCCCGCCCACCTCGTCTGGCGTGCCCATCTGCAGCCGGCAGGCAAGCGAGCTCAACAAAAATGAACGAGCGCCGCCCCGCCCTAGATCGCACTCATGGTTGGCGGCGCGCCCACTCCAACGCCGGCACGACATGGAGACCGGCCGTGGGGACCCCTAAGCGCAGGGAGCAACGCAGTCAGCGTGGTGCGCTCGCATCAGGGGGTGGCGTGGGCAGGCGCACCTTAAGTCCATGCTGCTGGAGACGTTGAGAGAGATGGAGGCCCAGCTGCGGCTTGAGCTCTGCGTCTGCTGCCGCTGCTCGTCGCCAGCACACCTTACGAGGCCGACCGTGCAAAACATCTCTCGTGTCTAGAGGGCCCTCTCATCAACACACCCCGCTTCGGCCGTCATGTCCGAGGCGTTGCCACGTACACAGCCCACCACACAAGGGCGAAACGGGTACAAAACGCTGCAGAGCAACAGCAGAGCAGAGCAGCAGCAGCGGGCCGAGAAGACCGCAGCACGTCAAGCTCAACTCCGAGCGCGCCGCCCCAAGCCAGCCCCCCCCCGTGGTGTGGCGCGCGAGCTCGGCTTGCATGGCGCCAGGCGCGGCCCGCGAAGGGCGCCGCGGAGAGCAGTGTGGCACAGGGGGTGGTTTGACCATTTACCGCCACTTGCCGTGCCGCGCAGTGCAGCAGCTCGAGCGCGCGGCAGTGCGGCAGCGCACGCTTCTTCTCATCGGAAACGACTCGAGTCTGCCCAGCGCTCTCGTCCGGCGTGGATGTTCTCGTCGAAGGCGTTCGCACCAGGCGAGCCGGCGCCCAGCAACGTGCGGGACGTCGTTGATCAGGTCAGTGGGCAGCTTCCAACGCGCGCCGCCGCGCGGCCGGCGTGGCTCCAGTTGCAGTGCCTGTGGGGGCAACTGCTCGCAGGTTGGCGCGCGCTCTGCGCGCGTCTGCACCGAGCGTCTGCAACCGGCGGAGGGACGCTTGCGGCACAGAGAAATGGGCTGGCCTCGCAGATGGACGCGGCCTCGAGCACGGTTGCTGGTCGGGGACCCTTGGGCCGGGGTGGAGCCTAGCCGAGCTGCCGCGTCAGATCCGCCATCCAATGCAGCCCTGGCCCGTGCATGTCGCTCCTCAGCAGCCAGTGGGCTGCTGAGGAAACCTCATTTGGCTACGATATACCGTTATTGCAGAGATAGCTTTAGTTATCGAGAGTGAACTGCCTGTAACGTTAGAGGGTTGAGCGCAAAAAACATAATACCGAAGGGAGAACCGATTGTAAATCCTTACGTGGTCCCGTTGGATCTGGATCGCTTGCGTTCGTGGCCCGCCTTTGCGCCAAACCCAGTCAGCCGTTCTATCGATTGTCGAACTGAACCGCTCCACCGTCATCGCCGTGAGCAACGACGCTGGCCAGCCGGACCAAGCCCCACCGCATGGTGTCGCGTTCGCACATTACTTCTCGCGCGACGCCAATGCGGAATCTCTGGCTATGACAGTTGAAGCACTTCATAACCAGAAAGCTCACCAGATCGTCGGCAGCCTCGTGTTCCTCAATGACCTGGACGACTGGTGCTACATCAAGAGCTACAAGGAGGGCAAGATGTCCGTCGCGAGCACGCCCGACACGCGCAGATCCCGCATCGCTACCGGCTAAGTTGCTGAACGGCTGAAGCATGTCGTTGTCGACTTCGTCCAGGCCATTCCTACCGGATACGACGCGGACAAGCGCGAGTTCACCTACACGCAGTGCTCGGTCGTTGGCACTCGCACGGGCGTGGTCGTCGACGTTGACAAATTCTTCGTGACCTTCGACGACGTCTACCTCAGGCCAAATCGCTTTCGGATGGACGTTGAGATGAGGCGGGCCCCGCCGACGGTGATAGAAGCGCACAGCGCCGGACTGATGAAGAACCCTGTGAAGACGGTGATAGAAGCGCACAGCGCCGGACCGACGGTGATAGAAGCGCACAGCGCCGGACTGATGAGCAACGCCGTGAAGACGGTGATCGAAGCGCACAGCGCCGGACTGACAAGGAACGCCATGAAGACGGCGATAGAAGCGCACAGCGCCGGACTGATGAGGAACGCCGTGAGCACCGGGCCGTAAAGGCGAACCGGACTTACGGGGTTGAAAGCGCACAGCGCCGGACTGATGAGGAACACCGTGAGCACCAGGCCGTAAAGGCAAGCCGGACTTACGGGGTTGAAAGCGCACAGCGCCGGACTGATGAGGATCGCCGTGCGCACCAGGCCGTAAGGGCGAGCCGGACTTACGGGGTTGAAAGCGCACGGCGCCGGACTGATGAAGAACGCCGTGAGCACCAGGCCGTAAAGGCGAGCTGGACTTACGGGGTTGAAAGCGCACAGCGCCGGACTGATGAGGAACGCCGTGAGCACCAGGCCGTAAAGGCAAGCCAGACTTACGGGGTTGAAAGCGCACAGCGCCGGACTGATGAGGAATACCCTGAGCAACGGACCAAACAGGCGAGCCAGACTGATGGGGTTATTGATCTGTGACGCCTCCGGCGTGGAAATCACTCCACATGAGCCGCAAGGACACAGGCAGCTCCGGCGTGAAATCACTCCACGGGGGCCGTAAGGGCCGCCGTCGCAAGCTCAAGGCTGCGGCGGCGTGCGAGACAACAGATGACGGGCCCAGAACAATCGGGTTGACCCATTGGCGATACGTTGCCCCGCACCTCTCGTGCTGAGCGCGCCGGGCCGGGCAGTCTAGTGCTGCTTATTGGTGATACGTTGCCCTGCGCCTCTCGATCCGAGCGCGCCGGGCCGGGCAGCCTAGTGCTGCTAATTGGCGATACGCTGCCCCGCGCCTCTCATGCCGAGCGCGCCGGGCCGGGCAGCCTAGTGCTGCTTATTGGTGATACGTTGCCCCGCGCCTCTCGTGCCGCGCGCGCCGGGCCGGGCAGCCTAGTGCTGCTTACAGGTGATATGTTGCCCTGCGTCTTGATACGGGCGCGCCGGGCCGGGCAGCCTAGTGCTGCTCATTGGCGATACGCTGCCTCGCGCCTCTCGTGCCAAGCGCGCCGGGCCGGGCAGCCTAGTGCTGCTTATTGGTAATACGTTGCCGCCTCTCGTGCCGAGCGCGCCGGGCCGGGCCGCCTAGTGCTGCTTATTGGTAATACGTTGCCCTGCGCCTCTCGATCCGAGCGCGCCGGGCCGGGCAGCCAAGTGCTGCTCATTGGCAATACGCTGCCCCGCGCTTCTCGTGCCAAGCGCGCCGGGCCGGGCAGCCTAGTGCTGCTTATTGGTGATACGCTGCCCTTCGCCTCTCGATCCGAGCGCGCCGGTCCGGGCAGTCTAGTGAGTCTAGTGCTGCTTATTGGTGATACACTGCCCCGCGCCTTTCGTGCCGAGCGCGCCGGGCCGGTGCTGCTTATTGGCGAAATGTTGCCCCGCGCCTCTCGTGCCGAGCGCGCCGGGCCGGGCAGTCTAGTGCTGCTTATTGGTGATACGTTGTCCTGCGCCTCTTGATCCGAGCGCGCCGGGCCGGGCAGCCAAGCGCTGGTTATTGGCGATACGTTGCCCCACGCCTTTTGTGCCGAGCACGCCGGGCCGGGCAGCCTAGTGCTGCTTATTGGTGATACGTTGCCATGCGCCTCTCGATCCAAGTGCGCCGGGCCGGGTAGTCTAGTGCTGCTTATTGACAATACGCAGCTATGCGCCTCTCGTTCCGAGCGCGCCGGGCCAGGCAGCCGAGTGCTGCTTGTTGGCGATGCGCAGCCCCACGCCACTCTTCCGAGCGCGCCGGGCCAGGCAGCCTAGCGCTGCTTATTGACGATACGCGGCCCCACGCCTCTTGTGCCGAGCGCGCCAGGCCGGGCAGCCAAGTGCTGCTTATTGGCGATACGCTGCCCCGCCCCTCTTGTTCCGAGCGCGCCGGGCCGGGCAGCCGAGTGCTGCTTATTGGTGATACGTTGCCCTGCGCCTCTCGATCCGAGTGCGCGGGGCCGGGCAGCCTAGTGCTGCTTATTGGCGATACGCTGCCCCGCGCCTCTCGTGCCGAGCGCGCCGGGCCTGGCAGCCTAGTGCCTAGTGCTGCTTATTGGCAATATGCTGCCCCGCGCCTCTCGTGCCGAGCGCGCTGGGCCGGGCAGCCTAGTGCTGCTTATTGGTGATACGGTGCCCCACGCCTCTTGTGCCGAGTGCGCCGGGCCGGGCAGCCTAGTGCTGCTTACCGGTAATACGCTGCCCTGCGCCTTTCGATCTGAGCGCGCCGGGCCATGCAGCCTAGTGCTGCTTATTGGCGATACACTGCCCCGCGCCTCTCATGCCGAGCGCGCCGGGCCGGGCAGCCTAGTGCTGCTTATTGGTGATACACTGCCCTGCGCCGCGCGCAGGGCCGGGCAGTCTAGTGCTGCTTATTGGTGATACATGCTCCACGCCTCTCATTCCGAGCGCGCCGGGCCTGGCAGCCTAGTGCTGCTTGTTGGCGAAACGTTGCCCCGCGCCTCTCGTGCCAAGCGCGCCGGGCCGGGCAGTCTAGTGCTGCCTGTTGGTGATACGTTGCCCTGCGCCTCTCGTGCCGAGCCCGCAGGGCCGGGCAGACTAGTGCTGCTTATTGGCGATACATTGCCCTGCGCCTTTCGTGCCGAACGCGCCGGGCCGGGCAGCCTAGTGCTGCTTATTGGTGATACGCTGCCCTGCGCCTCTCAATCCGAGCGCTCCGGGCCGGGCAGTCTAGTGCTGCTTATTGGCGATACGTTGCCCTGCGCCTCTCGATCCGAGCGCGCCGGGCCGGGCAGACTAGTGCTGCTTATTGGCGATACGTTGCCCCGCGCCTCTCGTGCCGAACGCGCCGGGCCGGTCAGCCTTGTGCTGCTTGTTGGTGATACGCTGCCCTGCGCCTCTCAATCCGAGCGCGCCGGGCCGGGCAGTCTAGTGCTGCTTATTTGTGATACGTTGCCTCGCGCCTCTCGTGCCGAGCGCGCCGGGCCGGGCAGCCTAGCGCTGCTTATTGGGTTACATTGCCCTGCGCCTCGAGCGCGCCGGGCCGGGCAGCCTAGTGCTGCTTATTGGGTTACGTTGCCCTGCGCCTCTCGATTAGAGCGCGCCGGGCCGGGCAGCACAGTTCTGCTTGTTGGCGATACGCTGCCCCGCGCCTCTTGTGCCGAGCGCGCCGGGCTGGGCAGCCTAGTGCTGCTTATTGGTGATGCGCTGCCCTGTGCCTCTCGATCTGAGCGCGCCGGGCCGGGCAGTCTAGTGCTGCTCATTGGTGATACGCTGCCCCGCGCCTCGCGTGACGAGCGCGCCGGGCCGGGTAGCCTAGTGCTGCTTATTGACGAAACATTGCCCCGCGCCTCTTGTGCCGAGCCCGTATGGCCGGGCAGTCTAGTGCTGCTTTTGGTGATAAGTTGCCCCGCGCCTCTCGATCCGAGTGCGCCGGGCCGGGCAGCCTAGTGCTGCTTTTTGGCGAAACACTGCCCCGCGCCTCGCGTGCCGAGCGCGCCGGGCCGGGCAGCCTAGTGCTGCTTATTGGCGATACGCTGTCCCGCGCCTCTCATGCCGAGCGCGCCGGGCCGGGCAGCCTAGTGCTGCTTATTGGTGATACGTTGCCCCGCGCCTCTCGTGCCGAGCGCGCCGGGCCGGGCAGCCTAGTGCTGCTTATTGGTGATACGCTGCCCTGCGCCTCTCGATCCGAGCGCGCCAGGCCGGGCAGCCTTGTGCTGCTCATTGACGATACGCAGCCGTGCGCCTCTCGTTCCGAGCGCGCCGGGCCGGGCAGCCGAGTGCTGCTTGTTGGCGATACACAGCCCCACGCCTCTCATTCGGAGCGCGCCGGGCCGGGCAGCCTAGCGCTGCTTATTGACGATACGCAGCCCCGCGCCTCTTGTGCCCAGCGCGCCGGGCCGGGCAGTATAGTGCTGCTTATTGGCGATACGCTGCCCCGCGCCTCTCGTTCCGAGCGCGCCGGGCCGGGCAGCCAAGTGCTGCTTGCGCGCCGGGCCGGGCAGTCTAGTGCGGCTTATTGGCGATACGCTGCACGCTGCCCCGCGCCTCTCGTTCCGAATGCGCCGGGCCGGGCAGCCTTGTGCTGCTCATTGACGATACGCAGCCACGCGCCTCTCGTTCTCAGCGCGCCAGGCCAGGCAGTCTAGTGTTGCTTATTGACGATACGCAGCCACGCGCCTCTCGTTCCGAACGCGCCAGGCCGGTCAGCCTAATGCTGCTTATTAGCGATACGCTGCCCTGCGCCTCTCGATCCGAGCGCGCCGGGCCGGGCAGCCTAGTGCTGCTTATTGGCGATACGCTGCCCTGCGCCTCTCGTTCCGAATGCGCCGGGCCGGGCAGCCTAGTGCTGCTTATTGACGATACGCTGCCCTGCGACTCTCGTTTCGAGCGCGCCGTGTCGGGCAGCCTAGTGCTGCTTGCGCGCCGTGCCGGGCAGTCTGGTGCTGCTTATTGGCGATACGCTGCCCTGCGCCTCTCGTTCCGAGCGCGCCGG
>Ga0209491_10007707_pt1 | contig 14061 bp, 8 predicted proteins | sample BON02_FD_187213 | JGI IMG/M metagenome (GOLD analysis project Ga0209491, IMG submission 187213) | Freshwater microbial communities from Lake Bonney liftoff mats and glacier meltwater in Antarctica - BON-02 (SPAdes) (version 2) | ecosystem: Environmental > Aquatic > Freshwater > Ice > Glacier... | reverse complement strand
AAAATCCCAGTTGATAATCATATCAGTGCTGTTTTTGATGTCGCCCTGGTAAACAATACGCGCTTTGTTTAAGTCATTTAACTCGCCGAGCGACACGCTTGAATTGGCCAATTGATACACTTTGAATCCCTCAAAAACATAGGCAGGATCAAAGGGTGGTGTGCCGGGTGGCAGGTCCTGATTCTGGGCTACAATGGCTGGATCGAGCTCGCGGTACTTGAGCGCAAAATTGTTCGCCGTTGGCTTATAGGTAAAGTTTAAAATCAACTCTTGATCCAATTCTACGATGTCTACATCCGGCGCGTCCGGACCATCGAGGGTTTGGAAACAGTTCTCAAATAAGGTTTGTGCTTTTGAGTCGGCACGCAGCAACAGGTTAAACGAACCCGTTGCGCCACCCGCAGAGGCACGTGCCCACACCACACCAATGGTGATGAAGTTTACCGCTCCAGGTTGCAAGGTGAAAGGACCAGCAGATTGTACAAAACGACGGTCGGCAGGTATATTCGGGTTGGCTCCTGGCCCTGGATTGGTCTCAGACCAAGCGAAAGGAGGAGCAATCGGATTCTGGAATGAACCACCTATCCCCCAACCTACTGGATCGGAACCTCCCGGAAACATGATAGTGGTGGGTAAGTTCAGTGAGCCGGTAGAACCCGGATAACCATTACCACCGTATACCATTTGGGTGTTGTCTTTCCAACGACCAATCATGTAGTTGTACGCATGCTCAGCATTGGTTGGATTACCGATTACTGTGCCGTCGTTATTGAAATAGAGGAATTTGGCCATAATAATGCGTTCCGACACTGGATCGGGATTACAGCCGAAGGGCTCTACTTCGTCGATTACACCGTCACGGTCGTTATCTACGCCGTCGCCTGCATCAGAAAAAGGTCCTTCAAAAAAGTCGACACCCACAGACGGTGGATTTTCGCCATAACCCAATATCCCCTCATCATCGTCATCTCCATTATAGCAAATACCCAAACCACGAGGCACGTCACAGCCCACAAAATCGTCTATATAGTTACCTACATCACAGTCTACCCACTGCGCCATATATGCATCTTGCAAAACAGTGCTCGAGCGGTTAATGATTTTGTTGGTGTAGAAAGTCATGTTGTTCAACTCATCGTTCGACTGATAAGCAAACGCCTGTGTTTGGATCTCCATACCAATAGGTACGGAACCTGAACCTGGGGTGTTACCCTTGTCATTGGTTACAAACCAAATGCTTTGATCGCCAAATACATCCGGATAATCACCTTCTGAAGGGTTGTAGGTGCCAAAAGTTGGACCTACGTCAACCCATGGCGCTAAATTGGCTTCTTGATTTAACGACAAATCTCCCTGCCAAGGCCAGTCGCGAATGGTTGCTGGCATCACATAAGCCGGATCAGCTATTTGAGTAGCTAGAATATGTCCCTGTACTTCCTTACGGGTGATTTTCCACTGCCTATCCCAGCGGCGACATTCGTCGCGGTTGATGGTTGCATCGACTGTGCTCAATGGTCCTGGCCAGAAACCTATGCCCAAAACCGTGGTTTGGCGGTAAATCTGAGCCGCCACTTTCAATGTAGCACCAGCGTCTTTTCCACCTACCCAGATAGATCCTGCAAACAAAGAATTCTTTTTAGGTTGAGCAGGATCATCGTTTTTAGGGATCTCGTAACGCGCAATGCCGCTCGAGCCTTGGTCCCACCACATATCACCACCATTTAGGATGAGTGTGCGAACGTTGTTGATGTCGAGATTGGTGCGGGCTGTAGCAGCAGCACAAGTAGCCGCAACACGATGTTGAAGCATGGCCGGATTGGAATTGCGGGGTTGTGGGCTCAGGTCTTCCCGCCCGTAACTTATTCCGCATAAAATCAACATTAGGCTTGTCAGTGACAAACATTTCAGTCGTATGAACATAGATTAATTTCGCTTTTACTGCTTAACGTGTGAGCAGTCGAGCTGTAAGTTAAAGGATAGCATTTAAAATTTTGTCAGTCCTGAATGTAATTTCAGATTTTGTCTTGCATCGTCTAATAGTATAAATTCACGGATAAAGTAATTCAGGCATTAAGGTGTTTCGATTCGGCATTATCTCCTACTCACCAGAGGTATATCCTTGTCCTATACTATTCTAATGATTTGAAGTACATCCCACCCTGCCACTTGTTTTTTTTGGCCAGAATTCCCAAGACTATTACACCAGCCCAATCGAAAAAAACCCCAATCCTTCGGCGCGACATAACCAACTCCATCAGAGCGAGATATATCCAAATAAGGCAAAAAACCAAAATTCCAATCCCCTAATTGTTGGTTTCAAAAATATCAATACACAATTAAAAAACTAGACTTGCCAAGCCTGTAGACCCGAATGACTTTAACCCTTTTAATTACGCAGATAAACAGTTCCTATCCTAAAAAGTATCTAAATCTACTGGCCGTAAAACCCCGAACCATTTCACCACTTTTTCGCCTAGATATCCAGCATCTACGTGAATGATATACATGCCGCTAGCAATTGGAATACGTTGCTGATTGAGTAGATCCCAATCCACAAAAGTAGATGCATCCGTTTTACGGAGGGTGCGTATGAGTGTCCCCGACATATTGTATATCCGAATGCTACAGTTTTGTGGGAGATTGGTGATTTTAATGCGGTTATCAATCTGACTAACTTCATAACCCGAGCCCCCATAATAAGGATTAGGTACCACCCGAATCAAGTCAAGGGCATTTTCGGCGGTGTATTTGTCATTTTTTAGAGGTGCAAAACTGCTAGCATCGACCAAATACCGCGGGTTTCCACTGTTCGCTTGGGTTGGTATCTCGGTATTATATCGGCTGTATTGGCGTGCCATACGTATGCTCACCCGACTTTCGGTCGACAACCAACTCTTGCCTGCCGTTTTAAGTGGAATGGCGGTATACATTACATCGGAATAAAACGAACGCAACAAATTTATGGTCACGCCATCCGGATTATTGATTGGATTAGGGTTATTTAATTGGCTATTAAGCAATCTCCAGCTGCGGTCCGCCTCGTCGTATCGGCTGCGCATTACATACACAAAATGTTTACCGCCCAGCACCACCTCTGGATTACCATTTACCACACTTTGAATATTCTCGGTTGGATTCCAAATCATATCTCGGCCATTTTCGGTAGTCAACCGGCTGTCCTCGGCAAAGCTGATGTTGAGCCGCTCGCCTGTTTCGAGATTGATGGCATAACCTGGAAACCAGCCTAAACCGGCACGGGCGTTGCCATCTGGTACACCTTCCTTGTTTACAGAAGCTGCCTTTCGCACAGCATTTCGGCGCTGATTACCTTGGTTCTGGGTATTATCTTCTCCTGATTCAATAACTACCGCACGTGTCCACTTGGACTTGTCGGGGGTAAGCACTAAGTCGATACTACCCAGATTTTGAATTTGAAACCAGCTTTCGCGCGTGGCTGGCGACATCACGGACTGGGGTACCACTGAGGCAAAAATACCTGGGTGCAAAGCTGTCGGCGCAGCAAAACGCATGGGCGAAAAGCTACCGCCCCGTATTTCAGTACCCGTTAGATTGGACGCAACTATATTCTGAAAATATTTTTGTGGGTCGCCTCTAGGAATCACATTAGCCGGGTCGTCGGTCCACACCCCCGCTTGTATCCAGTCAAAAACGGCAGGACCGTCGATGTCTGGCAGCCACGACATCCATTGATTTTGGGCGGATGGGAAAGTGACCGCGGACCTAAGCACGCCATTGGATGCCGCCAGCGAATCACCGGGATTCTCACCATTTCGGATGATGGCGGAAAAACCAAGTTTGCGGAAAATCACATTCGACTCATAATATCCAAGTGGTTGTTCGCTACCTACGGCAATAGTACCCTCGGAATGTATGGTGTCGTTGTTATAGATCACATACCAGCGGCTATTGTCAGTGATAGCGGCACTGTCGTTCACATTTCCGTTGTACATAGCCAAGGTAAAGCTGCCTTGCGGTATGGCTGTTGGATCGATCACTTGTAAATGCAACGGCCCTCCTCCTTTTTGATAGACGGGGAAGGGCGCAAAATTATTGGCGAGTATTTCATTTACGCTGGCTTCGGTGAGTTCCAGCACATTTCCGCCATTACCTTGACCCGCCAGCCGGGTCATTTCTGGCACATCGCCATAACTGGCGTTAAGCACTAAGCCATTAAAAGTAGGCTCCCATTTGTGGGGGATGGCGGTGTACGTCCGTACATTATTCCGGCCTTCGAGATAGGCTTTGGTCTGGCCCGACTTCAACTGCGGGTCAAAAGGCGCATAGTTGTTATACCCATAGGCCACTACCGTATAATAATACCGTTTGAAGTTCACCAGTTGATCGCTGCCTTCTGCAAAAGCATCGCGGGTGAGGCGCAATGACATACGCACCCCTTGATTTTCGCCATTAACCGCAATAAACGGAACATCTCTCTCCATGTCACCGTCAAAATCCCAGTTGATGATCATACCGATGCTGTTCTGCACATCACCTTGGTAAACTACCCTGGCTTTGTCGAGATCTGTCAGTTCACCCAGCGATACATCAGAATTAGACAGCTGGTAAACTTTGAACCCTTCGAAACGGTAAAGACTATCGAATGCAGGAGTTCCCGGCGGTAAATCTTGGTTTTGAGCCGTTATAAAGGGGTCTTCTTCTACATACGCTAGTCGGAAATTATTAGCAGTAGGCTTGTAGCTAAAATTGATAATGATTTCCTGATCCAGCTCCACCAACTCCACGTCGGGCGCATCTGGACCATCCATAGCCTGAAAGCAATTTTCGAACAGCGCCTGGGCCTTAGAATCGGCACGAAGCAGGAGATTAAAGGAACCGGTAGCACCCCCGCTCGTAGCCCGTGCCCATACGATGCCGATAGTGATAAAATTTACCGCCCCAGGCTGGAGGGTGAAAGGACCCGCCGATTGCACAAATCGCCGATCGGCAGGTACATTAGGCGAAGCACCGGGTCCCGGTTCGCGTTCCGACCAAGAAAAAGGTGCCACAATTGGATTCTGGAACGAACCACCAATACCCCAACCTACCAGATCGGAGCTGCCAGGGTACATGATGCCACTCGGAATATTGGTACTGCCGGTAGAACCGGGATAACCATTGCCTCCATACACCATCTGGGTGTTGTCTTTCCAACGCCCAATCATATAGTTGTAGGCATGCTCAGCAGTGGTTGGATTACCGTTTACGGTCGCATCATTGTTGAAATAGAGAAATTTCGACATGATAATACGTTCGGTCACAGGATCAGGGTTGCAACCAAAAGGTGCTACTTCATCTATCACGCCATCACGGTCGTTATCAACACCATCTCCGGCATCTGAAAATGGTCCTTCAAAAAAGTCTACGCCAACCGAAGGCGGATTGCTGCCATAACCTTGAATGCCTTCATCGTCATCGTCGCCATTGTAGACGATGCCTAAACCTCGTGGCACGTCGCAACCTACATAATCATCCACGGGATTACCGAGGGCAGGATCAATCCACTGCGCCATATAGGCTTCTTGCAGCACCGTACTCGAGCGATTAATGATCTTGTTGGTGTAAAAGGTCATGTTGTTCAGCTCATCATTGGCCTGATAGGCAAAAGCTTGGGTTTGAATTTCCATACCAATGGGTACAGAGCCTGAACCGGGGGTATTGCCTTTGTCGTTGAGCACCCACCATATGCTCTGGTCACCAAAAACATCGGGATAATCTCCTTCCGCTGGGTTATACGCACCAAATGAGGGGCCTACATCTACCCACGGTGCCAGTTGAGCGTCCTGATTTAATGACAGGTCACCCTGCCAGGGCCAGTCGCGTATGGCGGCAGGCATGACATAGTTCGGGTCTTGGGCAGCGATAGCAGCGATGTGATCTTGCACCTCGCGGCGGCTCACCTTCCATTGCCGGTCCCAGCGGCGGCATTCATCGCGACTGATGGTGGCATCTACCGTGCTCAGTGGTCCCGGCCAGAAGCCTACGCCGAGCACACTGGTCTGGCGATAGGTTTGTGCGGCCACCTTAAGGGTAGCACCCGCATCCTTACCACCTATCCAAACTGAACCAGCGAAGAGTGAATATTTTTTAGGTTGGGCGGGGTCGTCGTTTTTAGGTATTTCGTAGCGCGCTATGTTGTTCACCAAATCCCACCACATATCACCCCCATTAAGTATGAGCGTACGGACATTGTTGATGTCGAGATTGGTGCGGGCAGCGGCGGGCGTGCAATTGGAAGCTACGCGACCTTGAATCAGCCTCGGAAGAAGAGGTTCATAGGCAGGCTGAGCAAAACTGCTCCCCTTCCAAACCACAAATACGAGCAACAATACAAAGACGATAGACCTTTTTTTCATAAGCAAGTTTTGGTGCCCGACCCGGGATATTCACCTATTAAGTTAGCTCATTTTTACCTTACTGTCAAAGGCATCGCTCAATCCGTTGCCCATTAAATTAAAGGCCAGCACCAGCAAGAGTATGACCGCGCCGGGAGCCAAAGCGAGGTAGGCCGCATCCATAATGATGTATGGATAGTGCTCTTTGATCATTAAACCCAAGGTGGGCACGGGTGGCTGCACCCCAATACCGAGAAAACTCAAACCCGACTCAACCAATATCGCCGACGCAAAGTTTGACGCAGCCATGATAATAATCGGCCCTACCATATTGGGTAAAAGGTGTTTGACCATAATTCGCCAATCTCGGTACCCCATGGCTCGGGCGGCTTCCACGAACTCCTTTTCGCGCAGGGATAAAATCTGACCACGTACTATGCGTGCTACTTCTACCCACATCGTAAGACCAACAGCGAGAAAAACCTGCCAAAATCCTTTGCCCAAAGCCAGTGAAAAGGCAATGACCAACAGCAGTGAGGGTATCGACCAGGTTACATTAATCAAAAACTGGATAAGCTGGTCTACCCAGCCCCGGTAATAACCAGCGAGTAAACCCAATAAAGTCCCTAATGCTATACTTATCACCACAGCCATTAAACCAACCGCGAGAGAAACGCGTAAGCCGATAATCAATCGACTCAATAAATCCCGTCCCAGAACATCCGTCCCTAGCCAATAGCGCCGCTTTTCGAGGGTGTACTGCATATTTCCTCCCCTTTTCGCCACAACTAAAGTATCGGCTGTACCTAAATCGGCTTCGAGAAATGGCACATATTGTATACTGTCGCCAATATATTTGCCATAGGTTATCAGTTTATTTTGGGTAGGCCGGTTGTCACCCGACAACCACAGTGACCAAATGGAAGGTGCTTTTTGCTCTTGATCGAGGCCTACCAATACCTTGGCTTGGCTTCCTGGGGGCTGCGCGACCAATTGAAGCTGTTGTTCGTTGGCATCGGCACTTTGATCGGGTACAATTAAATAGCCCAACAGCGCTACCAATACTACCAAGGCCAGAAATACTGCTGAAAAAACGGCTGGTTTATTCTGTTGGAAACGCCGGAATACCAAGGTAGCAGGGCTGCTTATCTGCTGGCTCATGCCTGCGCCTTTCTACGGTCACCCACACCCATGGCGCTGTAATGCCACACCTCCTTGTCCGTCACAAAAAGTGATAATACAGGCAAATTCAAAGGTGAACGCATAAACGCTTAAAACATTTGGTTTGAGGCATTGCTTTCAAAAATAGTGATTCAGTAGGAATTATTGGTGTACTGCTTGGCGTGTGAGTGAATTGCACAATAGCTTTGGTTAGGCTGGAATTTTAACTGCTTTCGCCTGGTCATTGGCCCGCAACTGCAGTAAGCTCAGCCAGCCCAAAAAAGATGGAAAAATAATGTTCATGAACCACAACATATAAGAAGGCAGCAGTGCCAGTAAAGCCGATCCTGCCCAAGGTTCGAATAAAAAAAGCGCCAATCCACCGCGTACGCCTAAGTCTGTAAGCACAAAACTCGGCACGATGGTCTGCGCTATGAACAACAAAGGAAGTAGTGCCACTGCTTTGTGGTGATCTATTGGAAAGCCGACAAACAGCATCAAAATATAAAGCTGTAGGTTAAAAAGAAAAAAACGCAAGGCGGCAATGAGCAGCACCTTTAACAAAACCCTTGCTGGATAACGACCGCTGATCACCAAAAATCGCATAAATGGTGCCTTCCATTTTTTGCGGCGCAGCCAATACAACAAACGACTTGATCCGAAATAAAAAAACAACAACAAAAGCACACCACTTCCCCCAAATAACAGCAATACAGTGCGGAAAGGGGCTAGCCAAGGTAAATCTGCCGCACCTATATAAATGGCCATCACGGCTGCCAGCCAGTACACCACATACTGCGCAAGACTTCCAATAAAAGTGGCAAAAATACCTGCCACCCTAAAACGACCAGGCAAATACAATATGCGCCCTGCAAATTCACCAATACGGTTGGGTGTAAACAAACTAACCGTAAGGCCCGTACATATAGCGCGTATGCTTAAAAACGGTTTAATGGTCAGGACAGGCCCCATCAAGGTTTGGTATTTTTTGGCTTCCAAACCAATACTAAAAGGTATCAAAGCCAAGGCTAGAAACAAGAGGTAAATGTCATCTCCCTGCCAACGGTACCGGAGTAACGCCCATCTTTCGGTCAATTCCGCTTCCCGGGAAAGCTCTAAATAAATGAAGCTAAAAAACAGTACCCCCAAGCCTAACTTGAAGGCAACCGATAACCAAGCGGGATAAGTACCTTTACGTTTCATTTAACAACCTCAAAGAACGCAAAACATTTTGTCTGCCACTATGCCACCTAAGGAAAGAATCATACTCGGTATCGACCCAGGAACAACCGTTATGGGTTATGGCCTACTACTTATACAGGACAAAAAAATGACCTTGATTGAATTGGGCATCTTGAAGCTGGCAAAAATCGAAGACCACGCCGTTAAGTTGAAGACCATTTTCGATAAAATGATAGCACTCATCGACAGCCACCATCCAGATGAGTTGGCCATTGAAGCCCCATTTTTTGGTAAAAATGTACAGTCGATGCTGAAATTAGGTCGCGCACAAGGTGTGGCCATCTCGGCCGCTTTATCCCGTGAAATACCCATCACCGAATACTACCCTAAAAAGATAAAACAAGCTGTAACGGGCAATGGCAACGCCTCTAAAGAACAGGTAGCTGCAATGCTCGATACCTTACTGAATTGTTCGTTGGCTGCCGAAAAACTCGACGCTACCGATGCGCTAGCAGCAGCAGTTTGTCATTTTTTCCAAACAAGCAACAAGTTAGCCACAAGTAGCGGCAAAAAAGGATGGAAGGGCTTCCTATCCGATAACCCAGACAAACTTATAAGTGGGATCTAATGGCCGCCGCCGCTTGACTTAGCTCTTCTTGCGTAGGACTTAATTTCGGATTGGCAAAATTCATATCCGCCACCTTATTCATGGGAATCAAATGCAGGTGAACATGAGGTACTTCCAAGCCAATTACCGAAACACCCAAACGTGCACAAGGCACAGCAGCCTGTATGGCCGGTGCAATTTTTTTGGCAAATAACATCAGCCCACTTAAAGTGGCATCGTCGAGCCGAAAAATATAATCCACCTCCAGTTTAGGGATCACCAAAGTGTGACCTGTGGCGAGAGGAGAGCTATCAAGAAAGGCGAAATAATTATCGTCTTCTGCAATTTTATGACAGGGAATTTCACCCTGTATGATGCGGGTAAAGAGCGTTGCCATTAGACCGTAATTGCTAGTACCTCAAATTTCACCACACCGGATGGAACTTGAATTTCAGCGATTTCACCTACTTTTTTACCTAACAATCCACTGCCAATCGGACTATTTACAGATATACGACCTGCTTTTAAGTCTGCTTCCTTTTCTGATACCAACGTATAGGTTACTGTCGCACCATTGTTCAGGTTCTTCAACTGAACGCTGGTGAGCGCCTGTACTTTGCTCGTGTCAATCTGCGATTCGTCGATTAGGCGAGCCGTGCCCAACAGCGTCTCTAGCTTGGCAATTTTTAGTTCAAGTAGCCCTTGTGCTTCTTTAGCGGCATCGTATTCCGCATTCTCGGAAAGATCTCCTTTATCGCGTGCTTCTTGGATGGCTTTGGCCATTTCAGAACGACCGCGCGTACGCAGGTCGTTCAGCTCGTTTTTGAGATTTTCTAAACCGACTTTTGTAAAATAAGAGACCTGACTCATGGGATATGCTTGATTATTTGAAAAAAAAGAAACGCCCTAATCCAGATTAGGGCGCTTCTGAAAACAAATTTAAGAAAATCAGAGCGAAATTCTCACACCATACATATGTGTTCCGTTAAATGGACTAGTGGAACGGTAAGCATAGTCAAGTGAAAAACGGCTCGCACCGAAAGGAGCATTGATAGAAAAACCAGCATTGATAAAATCATGCGCATTCTGACGAACTGTAACGTCCTGAATACCATCTTCATACTGATAACCGGCGCGCACAGCAAACATATTCTTCCAGTTGAACTCACCACCTACACCAATTTGGTCGTTGGTAAATGAATTCGACGTAAAGTTCGCCGCAACCGTAAGTTTATAATCATCGTTATCAGCTAGCCAGAAGTCATACGAACCGCCGATGTTCATCAAAGAAGGCAATTCAAACAACTGAGAACGCTGCTGGAGGGTAAGCGCCACCGAAGAACCTTGCATGGTTCCACGCGCAGCCAAACCGTCACCACCGAAAGCCATAGGCGTACCTACGTTACGGAGCGCGATACCAAACTTAATACGGTCCTTTTCACCAGTGATATACTGAATACCCGCATCAAAGGCAGCACCCTGTGAGCTCACATCGGTAGTCGACTGCGAAATAATCCGCAAGGTCAAACCACCATGGATACGGTCAGAGAACGACCGAGCATAAGAAACACCGAGGTTCACGAAGCTAGGTTTATAAACACCTAATCCGCCATCTGGATTATCTACGCGGGTGATTTCAATCTCACCAGCATCTACCGACATCACCGACAAGCCGATTACACTCGACTCATTGATGCGCTGACCAATACCAAAAGCGCTGATAAAGATATCGCTTCCGCTCAACCAAGTTGTACGGGTGAAGTTTAGTTCCGTCTTCGAAAGAAAGGCCAGACCGGCGACATTCATACGTTCGGATTCAATTCCACGGACATTCGCACTATTAATGCCTGCCCATCCACCACTCTGTGCCCATGGCTGTATGAGCAATTCTGTAGCACCGGCCTGACCACGACGGTCAGGGTTGCCGGCGTACACTGTTGCTGCTGTACACACCACCGCGAGAGATGCCAAGCCGATTCGTTTTATGATTGTTATTTTCATCGATTTGTAGCTTGAATAATGTTAGAATGTGTCAAGATCGACTGGGCGCATAACGCCGAACCACTTCACTACTTTTTCACCCAGTGCACCTGCATCCACATGGATGATGTACATACCGCTGGCGATAGGAATACGCTGTTGATTCAGCAAATCCCAGTCTACAAAGGTCGTCGCATCGTCCTTGCGCAAGGTGCGTATCAGCGTGCCACCCATATTGTAAATACGGATTGTACAGCTCTGCGGCAGATTCGTAATCTTAACCCGGTTGTCAATCTGGCTCACCTCATAGTTAGAAGCAGCATAATACGGATTAGGTACAACACGAATCAAATCCAAAGCACTCTTGGCCGTAGCCATGTCGTTCTTCGTAGGAGCCAACGAACTCGTGTTAATCAAATAACGTGGGTTACCACTGTTGGCCTGCGTAGGCACTTCCGTGTTAAAGCGTGCATAACGCTTCGACATGCGGATGTTCACACTAATCTCATCAGACAACCACGCACGACCCGCCGTTTTGAACGGTATAGCCGTATACAGCACATCCGAATAAAATGCACGCATAATCGTGTTCACAGAACCTAACGGAATATCCGGATTGTTCGTAGGTGGGTTTGTCGACAACATACCATTCAGTAAACGCCATGGACGATCGCCATTGTCGTAGCGCGAACGCAACACATAAATGAAGTGCTTGCCACCCAACACAGGCTCTTGCACACCACCATTGTCAACAATCAAGTTCTCCGATGGATTCCACACCATATCCCGACCATTTTCATCAATCATACGGCTGTCCTCAGCAAACGCAATGTTCAAACGCTCACCCGTCTCCATATTGATTGCATAACCCGGGAACCAGCCCAAGCCGTTGCGCGCATCACCATCCGGCTCGCCGTCCTGACCTACTGATACATGCTTGCGGATACCATGACGACGCTGGGTGTTCTCGTTCTGAGTAGCATCTTGACCAGATTCAATAACCACAGCACGCGTCCATTTAGACTTGTCAGGTGTAAAAACCAAATCAATACTACTCAAACCTGCCAGCGGGAACCACTGCTCACGCAATCCTTTGGCCAATGCACCATTCGTACCCGAATAGTTAAACGGACCAGGGTGTAAAGCCGTCGGAGCCGCAAAACGTATCGGCGAAAATGTACCACCACGTAGTTCATTGCCATTCACCACAATTTGTGACGCAGCAATGTTCTGGAAAAACTTCTGCGGGTCACCACTCGGGTTCTCGTTAGCAGCAGCAGCAACACCAGCCTGTATCCAGTCAAGCACAGCAGGACCATCAAAGTCAGGAACAAACGATAACCACTGATTCTGTGCACTCGTATAGTTTAACGATGAAGTCAATACGCCGTTGCCATCCTCAGGTAGCTCACCCGGATTCTCCGCATTGCGGATAATCGCCGAAAAACCTAGTTTGCGGAACACAACATTCGACTCATAATAACCCAGCAACTGCTCAGAGCCTATCGCTATGGTCGTGTCAGAATGAATCGTATCGTTGTTGTACAATACATACCAACGACTACCCGATCCAATGGCGATACTGTCATTCACATTGTTCGTATACATCGCCAGTATCATCTCTCCCGGTGGGATAGACGTCGGGTCGTTAACTTGAATGCTGATAGGACCAGCACTTTTCTCATACACAGGGAATGGCGCAAAACCGTTGGCCAAAATTTCACTCACCGTCTCAGCCTTGAACGTTAAAACATTACCACCATTACCTGTACCTGCCAAACGCGTAATCTCCGGAACATCACCATGCTGGGCGTTCAAAATCAAACCGTTAAACGTAGGCTCCCACTTGTGCGGGATACCAGTATAGGTGCGAACATTATTACGACCCTCTAAATAAGCCTTCGTCTGACCAGCCTTTAATACCGGATCAAAATCCAAATAATTGTTATGGCCATAGGCAACAACAGTATAATAATACCGCTTGAAGTTCACCAACCGATCACTGCCCTCAGCAAACGCATCACGCGTCAACTTAAGCGACATACGAACACCATTGTTGTTGCCATTCACAGCAATAAATGGAACATCTCTCTCCATGTCACCATCAAAATCCCAGTTGATAATCATATCAGTGCTGTTTTTGATGTCGCCCTGGTAAACAATACGCGCTTTGTTTAAGTCATTTAACTCGCCCAAAGAAACATTCGATGCTGCCAATTGATACACCTTAAATCCTTCGAACACATAGAAAGCATCAAAAGGAGGCGTACCTGGAGGTAAATCCTGGTTTTGAGCCGTAATGGTCGGGTCTTCTTCTACATACTTCAAGGCGAAGTTGTTCGACAACGGCTTGTACGTAAAATTAAGAATCAACTCCTGATCCAATTCTACGATGTCTACATCCGGTGCATCCGGACCATCGAGGGTTTGGAAACAGTTCTCAAATAAGGTTTGTGCCTTTGAGTCGGCACGCAGCAACAGGTTAAACGAACCCGTTGCACCACCCGCAGAGGCACGTGCCCATACCACACCTATGGTGATGAAGTTTACAGCACCTGGCTGAAGTACAAACGGACCAGCAGATTGTACAAAACGACGGTCGGCAGGTACGTTTGATGCAGCACCAGGCCCTGGATTGGTCTCAGACCAATCGAAAGGAGGAGCAATCGGATTCTGGAATGAACCACCGATACCCCAACCCACCGGGTCAGATGCACCCGGGAACATAATACCAGTAGGAATATTGGTTGCACCCGTTGATCCAGGATAACCATTACC
>Ga0209491_10007704_pt1 | contig 14064 bp, 17 predicted proteins | sample BON02_FD_187213 | JGI IMG/M metagenome (GOLD analysis project Ga0209491, IMG submission 187213) | Freshwater microbial communities from Lake Bonney liftoff mats and glacier meltwater in Antarctica - BON-02 (SPAdes) (version 2) | ecosystem: Environmental > Aquatic > Freshwater > Ice > Glacier... | reverse complement strand
TCTCTCTCTCTCTCTCTCTCTCTCTCTCTCTCTCTCTCTCTCTCTCTCTCTCTCTCTCTCTCTCTCTCTCTCTCTCTCTCTCTCCCTCCCTCCCTCTCCCTCTCTCTTTCTTTCTCTCTCTCTTTTTCTCTCTGTCTCCCACACATAATGTCGCAATCACTTTCGCACTCGCTTTCACTCTTCGTACCTACAAATACATTTAGAATGTGTCAGTCCTTCTGCCATGGACCCCTGCACATACAAACAAACTCACACACGCACACGCACACAAATTCCTGGCAGCCACGACACATACACATACAATTACACATACAGCTACACACACAAGCACTCATGTGCACTTTGATCTGCACAGCGACACTGACAAATGTATGTACAAAACGCCACATGTGAAAGTGATTTACACTGGAACACCTTGTTTTGGTGAGAATAAAAGGATTCAAAAAATCACCGAAAATACTGGAGAATACACTCTCCAACGTGCTACTAAAGTCACCATATCAAATTTTCGCGGCTGACGCCGCCAAAAAAAACCACAATTCGCACAGTTTTTTGTGGCGAAAGTCATGGAAGCAAATGATGCGCACCTTCAATTTTTTTGCCAGGAACGCTGGTTCCCATTATCAAGTCTCCCTACTACACCGAACTACCAAGAAGTTACAACAGTCGTTCTTCGCTCTCAAACTATTTATTTTGGAGCCACCGATTAAATGTTGGCCCGAACACTTACCGAAAGGGTAGTATAATTGGGAACTACCCCGACCTACACCCCCCCGGGTCGTTCGTTCTCACACTTTGCATTTTTGAGTCACCAATTAAATGTTGGCCCGGACCCTTACCAAAAGGGTAGTATAACCGGGAACTACCCCAATTAACAACCCGCCAGGGGGTGCCCGTTCAACGGCAACTCCCTCGGCCTAGTGTGGGCCAATATGTACTCGGAGCACTTCTTCTCAACTGTGACACCCGCTGCCGTAGGCATTGAGAGTCCCGACCGCGTGAAGTTGAGGGAGACCTAAAAGACGCATCCTATGGGTCTGCAGGAAGAAAAGTCAATATGGGACAACCTGGTACTAAGTTGCTCGTGTCCCGTCAGTCACCTTTGCCGCCCTGCCGGCATTGGCATTGATAGCCTCGTCCCGTCAGGTGTCCACGCCCTCGCTTGGACTGCGGCTGAATGCATATCGTGAGAATCCCCCGAAAAAAAATATTGATTGCATCACGTGTGGACGAACCCGGTTCCAGTGAATCTGCCAAGGGACTGGAATAGGTGGCAGTTTTAGATGTGACGCGAAGAGTGTGTGGGTGGAAAATAAGGGGATGGGCGTTGAGGGAGATGGTTAGATTGTATTTCGATACTTCAAGTTGTGTTTGTTTTCGTGTGTCCGTATTGCACAAATGGGAGTAGAGGTGTGGTGGTGAGTGTTCGAAAGAAGGGAGGGGTTGGGATTTACTATTGGGGTGTAGTTTCAAGTGATGTCATATAAAAGGTTTCAAGTCAAGACACATAATGAAGGTGGGGAGGGTTGGCTTCAACCAGATGTGGTGGAGTTTCTTGGATAGGGTAGATGGGGTGTCGCATAGGATAAGCCTCGGAGAGGTTCAACAGTGTTGGTGGGTGGTCAAGGTAGTCCAGTCTGGTTGGCAGGTGTCATAGAGGAGATTTGTGAGGAGTCGGATCAAGTCCAGTGCGACGTGAGATGTTGCAGAACATTCCAAGATCAGGTGAATTTCCAAGCCAGTCACTCCAGACGGGCAGCAGAGGCACACTCGATCATTGTAGGTGTCGTGTTGGTTGTCATTTATGGTGAGCATGTAGGCTGGGATGGATTGGTGGCTTCGGGATGGGAGTCTGAGGAGAGACATGAGGTTACGGTGTCCACACATTGTGGGATAGGGGGGGAGTTTGTAAAAATTGTTGCAGAGGGAGAGGTGATGGAGCAGGAAGTGTGCATGTAGACGTGAAGAGAAATTCCTTGAGGGAGGGTAAGGTGTTTGTGGGTATTTAAGTCGGATCAGACAGAGCCACTCGTCGCTTTCAATTCATTTTAGGAATGTGGTGTATGACTTTCCTCTATGCTTGGGTTTTACATGGGTGACTGAGTGAGGCATCGGGGGTGGGCCAGGGTAGGTGTTGGAGATCAGAAGCGTGAAGTGTGCCTTGTCAATTCTTTTTTCTATGGTGTGTTGAGGGTGGGCATTTCTGCAGCAAAATGTGCATCTCAGCTCGTATAGTTTAGCTGCTATACTTTTAGTGTGGAGGACTGTGTATCTGAAGTGTAGGGCGACAAGTTGGGGTGCCTGTTGTAATATCGGTGGGGTGATGCCAAGCTCAATCGTTTTAATGTGTGGAGATGTGAAACAGTGGCATGTATGAATGTGTGTGTACATGTATATATGTATATGTATATGTATATATACGAGTCCATATGCATGTTTCCGGAGAGTCAGCATGCATTCACAGGTGTTGTTGAGCACCATGCATGTGTAGGTGTGTATGTTAGACAGATATTGCAAACATTAGCGAACACATTTGCTTCACGCTCTCTACAGGATGAGCATATGCGCTATACATATACATGTATATATGCACATATGTATGTATTTATTTATATGTATGCATGTATATGTACACATATGTATGTATGTACATACATGTAAATGCGTATATGTATGGAAGTATATATGTGTGTATGTGTACGTGTATGTGTGTACGTGTATGTGCATGTGTATATATATGTACATATTTGTATATATGTATATATTTGTCTCTATATCGCATGTATGTGCAGTTTGTTTCATTTAGCATTGGGGAATGAAGATGGGGGGGTTCAACAAGTCTATGAGAGCGCTTGTTGCTTGGCGTGGGGGGTTATTTTTGACAGAAGGAAAGATAGGGGTCTTGTCTGAGAGATAATGTTGTTTATTGGAAAACCAAAAGGAAGATCAAGGATGAGCTCCTGTGTCTTCTCTATTTTTACGCGGGTGGGAGTGTACGTGTCTGTGTGTGTGTGTATACGCACACACACACACACACTACACAGATGGGGTACTTGGATGTGAGCCCAGGAGTCGGGATGAGACACCTGGAGGGCCCGAAGAATCCAGATTGACTAAATCTTGGCCAGATGGACTAAATCTTGGCATACATATATTTGTATAAGTGTACAAAGTACACATGTGTATGTATATGCTAAGAGGCAGGATGAGATCTTGGACTAACTGCTTTTCTCTTTTAACATGTCTTTTTTTTTCAGAAAAGTAGAAGATGTGACGACAATCAGCAAACCACAGTCACACACTTCGGTGAGAATAAAAGACTGCACCTCGAAACTTCCAAACAAAACTATTACATTATTTCTTTCTGAGCAATAATAAAAGCAATCTTTACTTCCCTGTCTCGCGGCACGGTTTTTCCCACATGAAGACTGCTCGATTCGTCCGTTGGCACCACTTTTTGCCTACCTTCAGATGTGAAATAGCCTTGTCCGCCAGAATGTCAGGTCCCTCATTCGCTGGTTCTCCTCGATGCGCTTTCACTTTGACCAAGAAGGTTGCTGTCCCTGCTGCAATCCTCTTTCGCAGTATTTCGATGGCTGCTGCCAGAATATCCGCGTCAGGTGCCCCCACCAACGTTGCCGTTCCACCTTCACAAATCCACATATTGACTGCCTTCAACAATGATTGATTGTCACACAAATACAGCAACAGCTCTTCTATCAGCGTGTCATGAAGCGCCAGTAAAAATGCTGCCAATTCAGGCCGATTTGAGCTGGAGCCCTCTTCTGCACGTCCCACTTTGCACTGCTGCTTTTTCTCTTTTCTTCTCAAGTTATTATATCCTGCTCCCATTTTGCCTTGTTTCAAGTTGTCTGAACCGTCACCTGCCATTACTTGGCCCTGAAACCCATAGCCTCTGAGTATGCCTATCTCTAAGCCCACCCAATAATCGTGTTCTCTCATATTCAATTGCAGTTGACATTCATCTTTTCCTCCTGATAATCCGGCCGCTTTTCAAAGCTGCTTTTTGCTCGTCTGTCACATGGCAATCTTGGTGAACGAAGCATACTCTTCGCTTACTGCGCATTTGAGGTTGCCCTGTCGCCACCACGCATCAGGAAAATGCACTTGTTAAATAGTAATATGCAATTTTAAGAAATCACTATAGTAATGTCTAATCACAAAGTAATTTACAAAAAAATTGGAACTGCTTTTTTTATATTCACACACTACTTTTGTACTTTTTTAGTCGATTCGAAATCACTATTTTTTTCAAAGTCACTATTGTGTGTCATTATTTTTTTCAAAGTTACTTTTGTGATTTTCACATAGTGATCATTAAGAAGTTACTATTTAAAAAATGTATTTTTCTGATGCTTTCCAGCGCACTGACTGCCCTTTCCCTCATTTTTTATCCTTTTTCTCTCCTGCGTTGGGTTTGGCTTGCTTGCTGCAGTTTGAAAAAAATTCTTTTCCATCGACATTAAACGAGCGTTGCCCTTTGTCTTTTTTCCTCGACCTGCACCAAACCACCCAATCCTTCGACTTGCCCATTTTTTTCGATCACTGCTCCTGCTCCGATTCCGAAAAACTTTCCCATACTACCGTGACAACGATAGGTCCGTCATCCTCTCCCCAGAACTATAGGTCTTTTCGAAACAAGGGAGGGTCTGACATGACAGCCCCGCCTTCAAGTCTCTCGGCTTTGTTAATCTTTTGCAGTGCTCGTAGTATTGACCCGATTGGTGATCTATACCATGACCAAGCTTCTTCATTTTCCTCCGTGCGATTAGTTTCCTCTTGGATGACCGTGATTAGCTCTTGTTCTCGGTCTAACCATTGCTTTCGTAAAAAATTCCAACTGCTGCTCGCAATTGTCCACCCTCTGTGCGGCTCCATGTGAGGCCCTCTGTAGTTCAAATTGTTGTTTTACCAAGGCGTTCTTCCCAGAGTAGCGAGTTTGCTAGGATTCTGACATACCCTCCTTTCGGTATCTCTCGATCTCAAACCCAATTTATGCCAACTTCTGCATGCACTTCTCGTTCCGGCAGAAGCAGAGGGTCATCAACGGCCAGCGGTTTGGAAGGCGCTTCCCACTACATCCGCCGTTTTACCCGTGCTGGACCATTCTTGTTGGACGCATTTCTTCGTTGAAGTGGACTGGTGTTCAACCGGTTGCACTGCGTCTTGGTGTCATCGTCTTTGCTCCATTCCAAATCTAGCAATTCAAGCGCATCTTCGAGGTTCTTATCATAGAGTACTCTTTTTGTGTTTCGAAGGAAATCTGTGATGATAGGCGCCAAAAAAAATGCGGTTTGATCAGTACGCTGGTCATTGCATTGTTTCGAACTTCCGGCTTCACAATGATTCTCATTCGCAAATTCCAACCGCAACTGAAACCCCATCTGCTCGACGTTAGCTAGATCCAGCTTGATTTGTCTTCCATCTCTTGATTGACCGTCATGACTTCTCTTACCTGCTGCATCAGCATTGTTGTGTCACCTCCTTGCGGATGATCCAGTTTCCATGCATATCGTAGATCGGCATTGGTGGAAACTATGCCGTCCAATCTTTTACCTTTGGTCTTCATTTGCTTCTCACCTCAATCTGTGAAAATTGTAGTACAAAAATATATTAATTTATCTCATGAATTTGGACACACAATAACATACTTTTTGAATGTGTGTATTGATCACAAAAAGTAGATGGGTCAATTTTCCTAGGTCCTATGCCAAACCAGAAAACTAGGTCATTGCACATAAGAACCAAACACAATAATGACGGACCATTGTTGAATTAGGCAAACGGGATTAGACCTGCACATACAATTTAAATAACATGTAAATAAATGATTCGTTATTTTCGGCGTGAACTGAATTTTCCCGTCCCGTCAGCAAAATTGTGATCTGAAGTTTAAATTAATTAGCATTTTGAAAAATTATACAGTACGGCCCATTGGGTACGACTCTTAAAATAGCATAGATGGCCGACACTTGGATTTTGATTCCAACCGAACCTGATTCGAATTCCGGATGTAGCGTACGTCTCTTCGTAACATGTACTTTTTTTTGCCTCGATGCCGGGTGAGTACACAGGGACTCAGCAGTAGTAAGTGACTAGCAAGGTGTGGGAGGCGTTCCAGATGTGTGCATTTATGCGCAATGCATTCACAGTGCATGCCAAAAACAGTGTCACGATGATTCTTGTGCCAACATTAGACTCCGTCGTCCTTGGATAGCAGCTGAGGGCTCGGTGCCTCGAGAATGAACGGGGAAAAAGAGAAAAAGAAAAGGTGTTTTAGTCTTTCTCGGTTTGTTTATAGAACCCGAAAATCCTGACTTCGCCTCCCGCTCTGGGCTCGAAGTAAACCCCATGAGAGTATGTCTACTCGGGCTGCGTAGCTATTTCTGCGGTCCTGACAAAGGTTCACCAACGCCCGGAGACACTCTACGTGCCAACTGAGGTTAACACTCCACAAGTCACGGTTGATGGGTTGGCTCGCATCCCTGCATTACGAAAGCCCTATACAAGTCGCATCCTCAGCCACGGAATAGCGGGGAAGGTGTCCTCCTTGGAGATCATTATTGATCTTCCCCTTGGGTTTCCAATAAACAACATTATCTCTCTGTCCTCCTTGGACAGCAGATGAGGGCTCTGTGCCTCGAGACTGAACTGGAAAAAAGGAAAAAGAAAAGGGACGTTGGCAGGTCCTTGTCTGTTCCGGGACAGAGTGTGGTTGCTCCTTCTTTTCCTTTTTCTTCAGATGCTCTTTTGTTGTGATGCAACAACACATGTTTGAGAGTCACGGTAGAGTTTTGATTGAAAACTCGTAGTGGTTATCCCAAGGACCCGGGGGTTACTTGATTCACACTGGCAACCCCTGGGAATCCCCTTCGCCATATCACCCATCGGTCAGCTCTACCAGTCTCCGCCCTCGCCCATTCCAGGGGACCTAGAAAGAGGCCCCAGTCACCAGTCGACATGCTCTAACATAGAGACACATATGGACAGGCCCAAGTCTGTATTAAGGGTCACCAAGGAGGCGCGCCCGACCGTCCATGTCAGCCGTCTTTTTGTTGGACCAAGTTCTGGCATAAATCCGCTACCTCAGAGTATTCGAGTACGTCTCAGTGTTTTAGTATGGTACTGGGCCGGCCAGGGAGATTGAAGTTTATCCTAAACGGCCTCAGATGGAACTTGAAAAAAAACCAACGCACCTATTACTCCTATTCGACCACTGCCTTTGTTTGTTTGTTTGTTCGTTTGTTTGTTTGTTTGTTTGTTGGTATACCCCCACATCAATTCAATCTCATTTATTTGTAAGTCCGATTGGGGCCCAGACCCTTAAGATGCCCGTCCCTTACCCGCCTCCCAATGTGGACAGCTATAACCGGACCCCTTCTCACCAACCACTTCTGTTCGGCCGTAGGGGCACAGATCACCTCCCTTAGGTCGGATGACCTCGTCGTGCCCAAACTACCTGCATGCCAACGTGAGTGATGGAGCAGACTTGTCTCTCCATCAACAGGAGGTGACTGATGGGCAACTTGTCACGATGAGTCTTGTGCCCGGTACAGTAGACTCTGATGTGGCATCGGAGTGTCACCTTTGCTGCCCCTCCCCTTTACCTACGGGGAAGGTGTCGTCCGTGGACACTGAGCAGCTGAGGGCTCGGTGCCTCGAGACTGAACTGGAAAAAAGAAAAAAAGAAAAGGTGCGTTCAGGTTTGTGCTTGTCTGTTCCCCTTGGTAAGGGGGGCAGAGTGGGGACCAGGCTACGTGGTTTGCAGGGTGTGGCACATGTTGTAGAGGTGTGTCTCAAGGGCTGCTATGTAGTTGAGAATGTGATGTAAAGTAGCGTGGAGCCAGGAGATATGGAATTTTTTAGGGAGTAGTGGTTGAATTGGCAAGTATGATGCACATCAGTTTGATCTCATTTATTTTCAAGTCCGATTGAGATCCAGACCCTGAAGATCATTTGTACCCGTCCCTTACCCGCCTCCCAATGTGGAAGGCTATACCCGGACCCCTTCTCACAACCACCACTGGCACATGCTTTTCGGTTTTCTTTTTCTTTTTTTCTTTGGTTTGGAAGACCCAAGCCAATCACTGGACTAAGCGGATGGTGAGCACCCGATTAACCACTTAGGACCCAAGAGACTGTACCGGCGCGCGATGGACATCACCGTGTTAAGGACCTGCCTGATCACGACCTCATGGCATGGTAGTTCAAGGAACCAGCCACTGCCAAACAGCCAACATGGCTACTCTTGTTGTAGGCGCCGAAGAATTGTGAAACCCGCCCGCACTGTGACTTTCTCACGACGGCCGAGCAAGCAGTCGTGAGTATGCTCTGGTGCAGGGTCAGCTTGTATCTGGTTGCGGCTGGGCATGAGGATGCCCAGGGTGTGGCGAACTGCGATACTTCTTGCAGTCCGGAGCGATGGTTCCAGCTGCTAGAGAGAGATAGAAAGTTTATTATATGACAGCCACCAAAAGGGGGAAATGATGAGCTGATGCGTCTGGACGAAAATCCCCTTCCGCTTCATCTTGCACCCCTTCGATGGGTACTTAAACTTTCCCGACATGGATGTCTCAGTGAGTGTATATTTATTTCTGAAATATATATGTATTTGCATACGGTCCAACTCCTGGTTGTACTTCTATTTCTGATATCCATATGAAAAAATCCTTACATACGCATAAATATATTGACAGATCCATTCGAGTGCATAAGCGTACATATTTCTACACCTATGTAATTTATACACACGCTTGGATAATCATTTTGGCACATTTTGGATTATTATTTCTAAATGTATTTATTTACATGTACTTATGTAAGCATGTTTGTATGCATGCACATATGTATGTATGTATGTATATGTAAAGTGTGTATAAACAAGTCTCTGTAAATACGCATATCGTATGTTTGTGTGTGTGTTGTTTGTGTAAGTTCGTGCGTGCACGAGCGCCTGCGTGGGTGTGGGTGTGTCACAGTGTGTGTGTGAGAATATTTAAACAATTGCACTCTCTCTCTCTCGATGTCTCATTCTCTCTCTCTGTTTATCTCTCTTTCTTTCCCTTCTTCTCTCGCTGTCTCTTTCTCTCCCTTTTTTTTTCTCTCTCTCTCTCTCTCTCTCTTTGTATCTTTCACTCTCTGTCTTTGTCTCTTTCTGTCTTTATCTTTCTCTCTCTCTCGCTTTCTTTCTCTTTCTCTCTATCTGTTGCTGTCTTTCTGTCTCTCTCACACATACTATGACACCCAACGACACACACGCCTGTACATGTGTGTGTGTGCGTGTGAGAGCGAGAGAGGCCTGTGTGTGTGTGAATTCTAAGACGCACTTCTTCTGACTGACGTCTTAAATCTGCGTTACCAGGAGTTATCTGCCAGCAGCTCGCGTACGCACACGCACGAGGCTGAATTTGAACGCATAAAACACACACAAAAAAATACCCACACACCCACTCACTCTCTCACACACACACCATACACACACGCACACACGCACACAGGCGTGAAATGGGAGATGTTAGATCGCATGGAGCTATCTATACAAATACATTATTGCGTGTGTACCTTGCAAAGCATCATGAATGACGTGCAGCGCTTGGTTTACAGCCGAGGCGCCGTGGTCGTCGTGCGTCAACTCGCGGTCCGAAATTCCTTGCATGGTGTGCAGCCCAACTGCGGTGTACCACCACATCCCAGGGGACATGCAGAATTGGCTGGGCACGACCCCCTGCATCCAGAAAAGGAACGCATACTCCGCGTTGCTCCAGTCCAGGAGCAAGGGCTCACGCAGCACCCAAAAAGAGAGAGACATCGTCGGCACGGAAATTTCCGCAGCTCGTGATCCCTCAGACGCACACCACGGACGTCACGCTGGCTGCGCTGGCGCACACGGGGTGCCACGATGACACCCTGCACACACACCGGCAAGTGTAAGGTCAGACACACATACCTGCACCAGGAACAGCAGTAGTAAGTACGGGGGAATACCTGGCCGGGCAGCAGCACTGACATGGCCGGCTGGCGGCCACTTCCTCTGACGTGGCTGCAGCTGAGATATCCATTGTGAAATTCGTTTTGCCAACTCCCATTAAAAAAAACTCCCAATGCAAGGGTTGGGAGTTGGAGCCTGGAAGCGGCCAGCGCAGACGCAGAGCGGTTCAAGTTCAGTTGGGCTTGGGTCCTGGAGTGCGTTCTCTCGCCCCAGCGCTCCGGAATGGTATCACGAGAGGCGTTCTGTCAATCACGTGTCCCAGGAACCCAGCTCTGGGCCACACTGTGTTTCCCTCTTCCAATTCTTAAAAAAAGCCAGTTGCGCACGCGATCTGCGGAACGCACTTTCACCTGCGAGACAGTAAACGCAGAGCAAAATTAATTTTCCGTGCGAATTTGCTATACTTTCCGAATATCAAAATGTAGATGAGACTGAGATCTAGGTCTGTGCAAAACTTCAGGACTTGCGTTTGGAGAACCGCAGTGCAGTGCCAAATTCCGATTTTTCCTGCGTCGAAACACGTTTTTTTTTCAGAAGTCGCCACTGCGCTGCGGTCCTCCAAATGCAAGTACTGAAATTGTGCACAGAGCTAGATCTCGGTCTCTTCTACATGTTGATGTTGGGAACATATAGCAAATTCGCTCGAGAAATTAATTTCCTAGCGCTCGGCGTTTGCTTTCCGCACCTCTGCTCGAGCGCTGGCCGCAGGTTTGCCGCGTCAAGATCACGTGTACAAAACTACCGACGAATCGCCGGGGTTTTCCTGTCGATCACAAGGCTCAGTAAAGCCGACAAAAAGAATCGGCGAGGTAGATCGACATCGATTTGCCGAACTCAGTGACCTGCGGGAATCGAAGTAAGACACTGAAATATCCTGGGAGATTCCACCGAGATCCTGAAAGGTATTTTCGAAAAACAGGAACAATTTTCGAAAAAGAATCGTTTTCGCAAAATTTGATCGATGATCAGTCGCCTCTATAATTAACAAAATTTCAGAACCAGTGGCAAGAATACAACACACTGGTACCACAGTGGTGCCACCGGCCGAGCCATGATACAAAGGATGTGGATTCGACTCTCCGTCACGTTGTGCTACAAATACACAAGTTCTCAGAATTGATTTAGATTTTCTAGTCAAAACATGATATTTGCATGACCCCAAAATTTTCGTGTGAGGAGTCCTGTTGGAAACTTGTTGATTCCTCCTGGGAATCGATTTGTAGACCTGCAGGATCTGAGATAAACATGATTGCCATTGAACAATGTTGTATGTCTTGACACGGTTTCTTTGTCTACATAGTGAACTTGGGTTACTTATATCAGTAACGTATTATCGATCAAAACGATTCTTTTCGATATTTTAGACTTTTGATGTCAACTTGTAATGATTCGATTTGTGAAAACACTTTCGAAACGACGCATGTTCGTTTCATTCATGAAAATTTCAGCGTGTTGATTACTACACCGCTTGATCAAATTCAACAAAATCTGTTGAGAAAAAAGACCTGCCAAACCATGGCCAAACCTGCGGACATCGTTTTGCAGACGTGATTTGAAGAATACCCAACCCCACCTTAACTTGTCGCTATTTTTAAGGTTGAGAGTAAAGAACTGGAACTGGAACTGGAACTCCTTTTTAATTAAGAGTGTTTATTAAGGAGTAACTGTCGAGTAACCTCAGCAAGAGGAGTAAGAAGCACCTCACTGAACATGCCTGGCGAAAGACCATTGAACCTGAGATCAACATTGCCAACAACTGGCACATCATTCCAACCTCTGGGGACCTGCTGGCGAATGACACGAACGATTTGGCACACTTCCAATCTCTGTATCCCTTTGGTATCTGGCCGCCCAAGGCACCTCCTAGGTTGAACCTGCAGGTGACTTCTTTTTCTCAGACATTCTTTGTGACATTGTGTTCGACTCATTTCTCCTTGACTTTTGCCTTCAATAATGTGTATGTGTCATTGAGTGCGATCGTTTTTGTTCTTAGTGCGTTGGCGGTGATTTTTCATGACTTTGCGAGACAATCTCCTTGCGCATCTCGATGTCTGTATTCCACTCATTTCTCTTTGATTCATACATTGTATGCGTTGTCCATGTTATCGAGTGCGAGCTTCTCTGCCAGTAGTCCAGTGACTGTACTTTCTCTTGGATTTGCGGGGCACATTTTTTCCGCATTTGGCTATCTTCTTTACTCTGTTGCCCTCAGTTTATGTGTTGGATACTGTGCCTATGTTATCGAGCGCGAGTCTCCTTGACAGGAACCTGGTGACTGTGATTTCCCTTGACTGTGCGGGAGAAAAGTCCTCTCTCACAATGCGCTTTGATTCTGGCTATACTCTTGACTCCGCGCGCTGCCTTTCTCCCTGCTCACTCGATGGATTCAAATTGTTCCCACTGTCATCTGTCACTGTCCCCTGCCTCTCCCGCTCCTATAACACTGATGATCAACCTTCGTTACTCCACTGGACTGTTTGTCTGTCGTTATTGCAACAGATTCTGGCGCATCAGAACTTCTCTAGGGTCTGTACCACCTTCCTTCTCCACCACTTCCATGCCTCGCCAGGCCGACTTAGACTTCTCAGACAATCAAACTGTGGTCGTAAGCGCTTACATACACTTAATTTGGAGTTGATCCATCACCACCCATTTATGGAGACGAGAACTTCTCGGCACACTCAGCTACTTTCTTCTGGTCCTCCAGACCCCAACAGTCGGCCCCCTCCTTCCAACCCGTTGCAGCAGTCCCACGCACAGTCTTGACCCTTACGACAATCATCTCTGCCCGTATCTGCACTTGGTAAACAGCCTATTCCAGTATCTAGCAATGTTGATAGTAACCAAAAACCCAATCGTTCGCTTCTTCCCCCTCTATTCAATCTCTTCACGGTCTCACTCTTAACATTCGTGGTATGGCTCCCGAAGAATGGGATTCTATTCAGGATCTCGACATCTTTCCGTCTCTCGACTTCATCATCTTGACTGAACATCAATTCAGCGCTCAATTTCGACCTGATGAGATTATCCGAAGTGGATGGGATTTTCATGCTGTCTCTGGTGCGGTTGCGAATCTGCCCCGAAAGGGAAACCGCGGTCAGCGACACAGGGGCGGACTTGCACTCTTGACTTGTAATAGTAAACACTTGTCTGTTAAGATGAAATCGCTTGGTGGTGTTGGAGATAAAATCTCGGGTGATAATTGTAAATGTATGGATAAGAGACGAAGCGGTCAAGGGCATGGTAGCGGGTCCTTGCTGATTTTACATCAGGCGGTACCTGGCCACTCACCTCCCCTCTCTATAATGATACTCTCCACTTGACAGGTGTCTACATTTTCCATGATGAGAATCAACTTCATAGTTTTTCGACACTCTCATCGCGCACTCAAACCATCCTCCCCACGAACCCCACACCTACGCTGGAGATTTTAGTGCCTACACTACCGAAGAACTGGAACACCACACCACATCCCAGGAATTACGAACCCTCCTCTGGCGCTCAGGAGATATTAACCCGGCCCATTCCCCTGCTCCCCCCCTCACATCTGCTACGGTACCAGCCGCCGACTACTGAGGACGTCTACTTTTGAATACGATCAATTCTCTCGAATTTATTATCACTAATGGCCGCTTTCCTGTCCCTCCTCCCACCCTTCGACTCTACACCTTTTTCCGAAAACAGAACAACCACTCTGTCCTTGACTACAATCTCATCGCTAAACATCATGTCCGCCTCATCCAGAAGTGCGAAGTACTCCGCGATTCTCTCCCCGCCTGGGTCACAGATCATATGCCTATCCACCTCCACCTTGACTTGCCCACCTCCCCCACCTCTACTCTCACAACCTATTCGCAATCATCCCCCCCACGCACCCTGTACCACTCTAAACGCCTCAAAGACAAGGACACCAAGGAAGCATTCACAAGAGCATTAGCTGTAAAAGTGTCACGCATCACACCCTCCATCAAGAAATTGCACGCCCAACTTCAAAAAAAATTCCCCACAGTCCTTCGCAGACACGGTAAACTCTGAAATCATATCCGTCTTGCAAA
>Ga0209491_10007703_pt1 | contig 14064 bp, 7 predicted proteins | sample BON02_FD_187213 | JGI IMG/M metagenome (GOLD analysis project Ga0209491, IMG submission 187213) | Freshwater microbial communities from Lake Bonney liftoff mats and glacier meltwater in Antarctica - BON-02 (SPAdes) (version 2) | ecosystem: Environmental > Aquatic > Freshwater > Ice > Glacier... | reverse complement strand
TCTCCTGAACACACACACACCCCGCAAACACCCACACGCACCGAACTAGCACACAGCACACGCACAAAAAGAACCGACCCAGTTTATGGGTCGGTATCACTATCCGCTACCGGAGACCGCTGCGGTTTTGTTTTAAAATATGGCATCTGACATCTGAGGGCTGGGTACCCAGCTTCTCTAATCTTAAAAGATTTTTGAAGCAGGGTGCCACCAGGATAACCAGTGTTGGTTTTGTATGAACAGATACGATACTGTTGGGTTAGGGAGGGGACATCCCCTGCCTGCCTCGTCTCCGTCGGAGTCGTCGTTTCGTCCAACCTCACGCCTCCGCCGTGCAACGGGCGCGCGAGTAACTTAGCCGTCCCCTTTTAATTTTAAATTGACCAAACCGATATTAAAATAGAATTCTGTAACGTTCGCTAACTAACGGAAAAAATCGTTTCCTGGTCCAATAGCTGGCCATTGGTAATCAGTTTGCACCAAGCGTGGCCCATGCTGCGGGTCGTCGGCGGGACGGAGACTGCGGAGTTCGCCTACCCTTTCATCGCCTCGCTGCGGCGCAACGACCGCCACATGTGCGGCGCCACCATCATCTCAAAGCAGTATGCACTGACGGCGGCGCACTGCATCGTGATCAGGAAGGACGGGGACGAGGAGCTGAAGACTGTGGATGCGTCCACGCTGCAGCTGCTCGTGGGTGAGCACGAGAACGAGGTGAAGTCCGACTATGAGCCCTCGACGGTCTGCTCGGGCTTGGTTGACGTGTTGGAGATCATCGCCCACCCTGGCTACACCTCTTTTCCGTCGAACGACGTGGCCCTCCTGAGACTTAAGGCTCCGCTGAAGGACAGATGCGTCACAGACCTGCCACGTCTCGACGGCGAAAATCCGTCCGTGGCGCCTGCCGGGACCGACGTGGTTGCTGCTGGCTGGGGGCGTACTTTGGATGACGACGATCCGGTGCAATACCCGGAGGAGATGCACTCGGCGACCGTCCAGATCGTGGCGAATCGTGCCTGCAAGGAGGCCTACCAGTTCCCTGACCAGCTGCCTCCCGGCAATATCTGTGCGGGCGTCAAGGGCGGCGGCGTCGACTCGTGCAGCGGCGACTCGGGCGGGCCCCTGTTCGTCGACCGGGCGCCCGGGACGCTTGGCCCGCGCACCGTGGTTGGCGTGGTGAGCTTTGGCGTGGGATGTGGCGATCCAGACTTCCCGGGCGTCTACACTCGCGTCGCTTACTACCGTGAGTGGATCGAGCAGCAGATGGGGCCCCGGATGCCAGTGTCGCCGCCGCCCGCCCCGTCGCCGCCCCAGCCGCCCTTCCAGCCCGACGAGGTGGCGTGCGCCTGCTCTGCGGACGGAACCTCCGGCGGCGTCGAGACCGGCACGGTGGGGTGCGACAACCACGACCAGGACTCGAATGGCGCCTGGTGCTACGTGCACGACCCGGATGGCTGTGCACGCTCGCCCAAAAGCTCCGTCAGCTACCCCGGCGCCGCGTGGCTCTACTGCTCGATGCCAGACTACACGAGGTGCGTCGACGACCCCGACTATGCGGTCGATGACGGCGGCTGTGACGAGTGGGTGGGCCATGACTGCACCACGGCGGACCAGGACAAAGATGGCTGGACCGCCGGCGGGCGCGACTGGCTCGTCTACTCGTGCCCAGAGAGCTGCACGGACGTGACGCCACAATGCGAGAATGAAGACCCCACGCCGCCGCCGCCATCGCCACCGCCGCCGCCACCACCTCCTCCGCCGCCACCACCACCGCCGTCGCCTCCTCTCCCGCCGTCCCCTTCGCCGTCCCCCCCCTCGCCGCCGCCGCCGCCGCCACCACCACCGCCGCCAACGCCCCTCCCGCCGCCCACTTCGCCATCCTCTCCCTTGCCGCTGCCGCCGCCAAATGCCCCGTGTCAAGAGCTGCAGTTCACCGCGGTGCGCACCCTCCTCACCGGCGGAGCGTTTTGCTATCATCTCATCACTCGCTCCTCGCGGACGTTCATCCAGGCAGACGCGGACAACTGCGCGAAGCACTACGTCGATGGAACCGATGGCTCGCCGCCGGGCGACTACGGCTTCGACTGCAGCCTCGGCTGCGCGCCCTGTGACTACTACTTGATCCTCGACGGCTTCTACAAGTGCAGCTCCACCGACTCGGAGCCGGTCTACGCGTGCCCCTCGCCGCCCGCGCCGCCGCAACCGCTCTCGCCGCCGCCGCCGCCGCCGCTGCCACCGCCGCCGCCACCACCACTGCCCCCCCCGCCGCCCCCTTCGCCGTCCCGTTCCTCGCTCCTGCTTCCGTCGCCACCTCCACCCCCGCCGCCGCCACCTTTGCCGCCACCGCCTTCGCCGCTGTTCACGTCGCCGCCACCCCCGCCCCCGCCGCCAGCTCCTCCGCTGACGCCACGGCCCCCGACGTTGATGATCGAGCCCCCACTTCCTTCGGTGCCACCTCCTTCGCCGCCGCCACCTTCGCCGCTGCCACATTCGCCACCGCCGCCGCCACGGCCCCCGACGTTGATTATCAAGCCCGCCCTGGCGCCGGCTCCCCCGGCACCGCCTCCGCCGTCAACGCCGTCGCCGGCACCGCCTCCGCCGACTCAGCCGCCATTCTCGCCGCCGCCCGACGAGCCTCCTGCCCGCCCGCCCAGTGTGCCGCCCTCGACACCACCCGCGCCGATCGATGATGATGATGGTGATGATGATGATGATACGCTTTTCCTGACGCTAGTCCCGCCTCCGCCGCCGCCGAGCTCCCCCGTTTCGGACCAGCGCTACGAGATCACGAGCGTGCTGAGCCTCGAGGTCGACCTCGCCTCCTTCGAGCTGCTCAACTACCAACTCCGCTTCGCCATCTTGCTCGGCGTCGAGCAGCTGCGCGTGCGCGTCACGGCCGCGGCGGGCTCAACCATCGTGACGACGCGCGTGGAGACGCAAACGGCGGAGCTCCAGCGGCTCAGCACCATCCTCGTCGGCCTCACGCCCGCCAGCGCCTCGCTCGCCCTGGGCTTCGACGTCGCGACCATCAGCACCGGGGTCGAGATACTCCCTCCGCAGGCCGAGCCGCCCCCGCCGCCACCGATCGATAACGACTCGCTGCCCATCTGGATCATCGCCGTGGCCGTCGCTGGCGCCCTCGCGGCCTTCGTGCTGCTCGGGCTCCTGCTCGTCCTCTACAAGCGGCGACAGCGGGCCGCGCCCCGGCGCGGAACCCCACACCAGGCTTTGCGCGCGGCCGTCGTGCGGAGGCCGAGTGTCATGCCGGTCGTGTCGCAGCGGCGGTCGGACGCGGCCACCCCCGTCGTGCTGGGGACAGTCGTCGAAAAGGAGGAAAAACCAGATGGAAGCAGCGCGCCGCCGGCCTACCTGCGCCCCGCGCCCGGCGACGACTCCGACTCGCCCAACCAGAGGCCCTGGGGCAACTTTGTCTGAGGTGCAATTTTTCCTGAGGCTCGATGGAAGGGCACTTCACACAGCATTCCGCTATTTGGATTTGGGCGAGGTGCGTTGAGCGTAGTTACAAAAAGTGGGGAGTTTGAGCGAGAGGCAAGCCGCCGTGCAACCGACCGCCGACCTCCCCCTCCGCAGCTATGGACCGCCGTGCCGCCGACAGCTTGCAGAGAGGCGGCGAGCGGCGATGTGTGTCCTGGGGGCTACAGAGTGAGTGATGGTGCACGTGGTGTCCTGTGTGTTGTGCTATACGGCTCTTATCGAGCCTATTCCTATTCATGGATCAGACGACTCAGACTCGGACTCAGCTACAATCATTCATGTTAAGGCACGTGAGAATGAATGAATCGCCCAGCGAGTCGTGCTTATCCAACAATGCGTTGCCAGAATCAAATCATGCTCAGCCCAAGCCCAGTGATCCGATTTGAGTTGCATGATTCTTGATTCAGATTCAGATTCGAGTATTCGGATTCGGATCATTGGGATCAAATTTTCCTAGGCTTCATATTTTTTAATATACAATGCATGGGCCACGCATGGGTATGTGTATTAATTAGTGTTAGTGTTAGTGTACGATAATTGATAATTCTCAATCAATGATTCATCAATCTCAATCGCAATTATTCTCATTCTGAATCATTGACATTGAGATCATTCATTCTCAGTCAGTCACATTCTCTCCATTTATTCACATAATTTTCACTATTTCTCACACCATCACAACCAACTTGGGTTATTACTTACCAGTACCAGCAACACCAAACACAAACACTGCGGCGATTCTCGATTCTCGTTCGTTGTAATACGTATACGTAATACTAATACTATTATATATAATAATAATATTATAATAATACGCGGTATTAAATAAATATACGTAGCATACTATTATAATTTATGATTAACCGTCTGTCGCCGTCTACCCTTGCATAATCAGTAGAGTACTCCGAGACGCCCACAGGCAGGTAGGTTACGCGAGTAGTTTTCTTGGAGACGCTTTGTTTATTTTGCTTGTAAGGCGGACGAAAAGATCAAACGGCGACAGGTCACACACATTTTGCTTGTGAATGTGAATGATCTTTGAGGGCCATTCAAAAATGGCCCTCGACGGAAACGGGTCGCGACGAGTCGGCCAGCAGAGCTACCCGCTGCCGCGCGACGCCGCGGCGCTAGCGCCACTGGTCCGGGTGCTGACGTCCGCTCCTGACGCGGTCAGCGACGCCATGCGCCTCGATGCATGCATTACGCTTCGGTGCGTGGCCAAGGAAAATGGCCAACTCCTTCTCCAGTCTTCGGGATGCCTGCTGGCGCTAGTTGCCGCTTCGTCCTCGAGCGAGCCGGCCAAGCTGCGCGGCTGGGCGCTCTCAGCCATCGCGCTCCTGGCACGTGGCAGCAGCGCCGGCTCGCGCGCTGTGCTTGCGTCGGCGCGGCACGCTCTGCTCAACGCCCTCTCGCTAGAGCCCGAGAGCCAGACATGGGCGGCAGAAACACTGATCAGCCTCTGCTCGCGCTCCTCTGGCGCGGCGCCCCTCGTCCACGCCGGCGCCGTGTCGCGGCTACTTGGTGTCGTGCGGCCCGCCACGCACCCTCCGCCTCCGGATAGCGTGCGTGCCGCCACGCATGCGGCGCTCCGAGCGCTCACCTGCCTCGCACAGATCGCACCAGCGCGTGTCCAGCTGTGCGCGGTGCCACACGCTCTGAGTGACGTGGTCTCGCTCGTCTTGTCAGCCGATGAGGGCGTGGCCGAATCGGCAGCGCAGCTCCTGCGCAGTGTGCTGGGCGCCGCGGGAGCCGGTGGCGACGCGTGGGCTGCCGCGTGCGCCCTCGTGACGTCCGAGCCCTTCGCGCGGTTGGTTCGACGCCTCGCTCTCGACGACGAAGTGGGCGCCGCGCGCTCGCTACTCCTCTGCTCCGTCGTCCTTGCCGTCAGCGTGCCGCTCAGTGCCCGCCGAGAAACCGCCGGTTTCACCCTGCCGCCGCCCCTCGACCTCGACGGCGTGTCTGCGCTGCGAGGCCACGAGCGCTTGCTCCTCTCGCGGCGGCCGCCCCACGACGCGCTCACCCCAGCGCTGCAGGGGGTCTGCGCCACGCTCGGCCGCATTGCGAGCGACGCGTTTGGTGGCGTCGCGGGCCATGGCCCCGGCCCCGTAGGAGGCTCGCACCAGCGCCCCGGGGTTGACCCGAGAACCGACGCCGAACCGCGCCCGAGCGACGCCGCCTACAGCAGCGCGATTGCGCGCGCGGGGGCCGAGTGGAGGCAGTACAAGGGCCGCGTGGCTGCGGCGGCGAGCAGCAGCGCGGAGGAGCACGAGCCGCGGCGCTCGGCGAGTGGCGAGCCAGGAGCGGATGCGGATGCGGCGGTGGCGGTGAAGGAGGCAGCGGCGAGGGCGGTGGCGGCAAAGGAGGCGGGGGCAAAGGCGGCGGCGGCGGCGGAGGTTGCCGCGCGCCAGATTGCAACGCTGCAGAGCGGCGCCGAGCGCTTGCGCTTGGTCGTTTCGTTCGAGCGGCGCGAGCGCGCCGCGGAGCGCAGCGCCCATCAGGAGGAGCTCCGGGAGGCGCTCGGCGCTGCAGAGGCCGAGGCGAAGACCGAAAGGGAGCGTGTCGAGGCGTCGGCGGCCGAGGGCGCTTCGCGCGCGGCGGCGGCGGCGCGGAAAGCCGAGACGGACCGGTTGAAGGAGGTGCTGGACGCGCACGCGGCGACCAAGCACGCGCGCGCCGAGTCGCGCAAGCTGGAGCAACAGCTCGAGAGCGCCGCCGCCGAGCTGACCAAGGCGGCGGCTCTCACGAGCGGCACGGAGGTTGCGCGCAGGGCGGCGGCAGCGCGCGCGCGGGCGCTTGAGGTGTCGTCGGCAAAGTCGCAGCGCGAGGCGGCGCGGGCGGAGGAGGCGCGGAGGGCGGCCGAGCAGAGCCTCGCTGCGGAGGCGGCGGCGCGCGAGCGGGCGGAGCGGAGGGCCGTCGAGGTGCACGACACGGCGGCGCTGCGGCTGCGGCAGGCGGGCCTCTCGGCGGAGGAGGCGCGGGCGCAGCTCGGCGCGGCGACGGCGGCGGCGGCGGCCGGGCGCGTGGAGTTGGCTGCGGCGAGCCAGCGCGAGGAGGCGCTCGAGGGTCAGCTGCAGCAGCAGGCGGCGCGGCGGCGGGAGGCGGAGGCGGCGGCGACGCGCGCCGCGTGCGAGGCTGGCGCGGCAGTGGGCGCTGCGTGGCTCGAGGCTGCCGAGTGGCGCCACGCGGCGGACGCTCGTGAGCGCGCGGTCGCCTACCTGGCGCAGGAGCTCGAGCAGACGCACGCGCAGCTCGCACGCCTCGCCACGGGGATCGAGACGCTTGCAGCGCCTCGCGAGCCGAGCGCAGGGCTCTCTCGCGCCACTGCCGCCCATATTCGCACGCGCGAGCCAGTGTGGCGGGGTGCTGGCGGGGCCGTGGCGACGACTGTATTCGCCGACGAGGTGCTTGTGGAGGCGACCCCAGCGCCGATGGTACGCGCCGCGGAGGGGTCGCCCCCGCCGTCTGCGTTGCCGATTCCGCTGGCGTTGCGCCCCCTCGACCCAAACACGGTGCGCCGAGCCGGCGTGGACCCTCCGCGCAAGCCCGCGGCGCTGAGCCACTATGAGCCTATGAGCCACGGTCCGGCTCCGGGGACTCCGCGCCAGCTGGCCTTGCGCGCGACACGGCGCCAGTTCCTCAAGGTGCTCACCGGCGACCGGGACGCGCTGCGGCGCCAGATCGAGCAGATGCGCGAGCAGTCGGCGGCACTCGCCATCGAGGATGCTGCTCACAACATCGCGCCGCCGTCGTGAGGGTGACGAGCGGGAGGAGGGGATCACCTCCCCTCCCCCATTGCAGTCGTTTCTGTTCAGGCTTTCTGATGGGGCGAAGCGGCTCATTGCGCATGCGGCGTGCAGGAGAGCAGCGCAGGAGCAGTGTAGAAGCCGCGCTTGCAGCGAAGCGGACACGCCGCCACGCGACAGATTCAAACTATGCGCGCGCTCGCATGCTCGCGTTGCACACACACACACACGAGCGGCACACCTGAACACACACACGACGCGCACGGTCGCGAATGCGAATGGCGCGAACGATGTGATTAACGGAGGGTGGAGAAGGGGTGGGTGAACCCGCGCCGCGTGTGCCTTTGGGGTGAGTGGTCGTGCGGCGGGGCGGGAGGGCACAGAGGCGGAGAAGGAGGGGCAGCGAGCAGCGTGTGTGCCCTGGCTGGACCTGTAGCCTGTAGCTGGAGCGGCGCGGCGGCGGCGGTGTGAGAAGAGTTTGAGTTAGAGGTAGCGGAGGTCTCGACCGAGAGATTTTATCACAAGTCATAAGCAGCTATAAGCAGCATATACTATATACATATACGATTTATTAATTAATTCAATTCACAATTATTTATTATAGTATAGTATAGTATGATAAAGTATAAAGTTATAATTCACATAGTGGCATAGACTATAACTATAGTTATAGTATACTATAGACTCTTCTATTTCTATTACTATTACTATATATAATAATAATAATAATAATAATATAATAATAATAATTTATTATCTAATAATATAGTAATAAGTGTATAAGAAATAAGAAATAAGAAATAAATATAAATATATATAAATATAAATTTTTTTGGTTTTTGAGACATCGACTCGATGAATGAGTTTATTATAGTTGTAGTTATTATAGTATTAAATAATTTAATTACAGTGTATTATCTTGTTATTTGTGTCTTCGATGATGCCTTTTTTTTTTCATCTTCATCTTGCACTACGCACTACTACTACTACGTCGTTATGCTCATGATCGGGGTTAACCCGGCTTGTGCGGACTGATCAGTAGCATACAAATGCAAATAGGAGCAGCAGCAGGCGGGGGAAGGGGGGCTAGTAGTCGCAGTAGCGGGACGCCGAGGCCCAAGAATCAAGCACGCCCGACGACGCCCGATCCACCGAGGGCAGAAAGGGGCAATGGGCAATACCGCTGCCCCCCCGCCAGGCGCAGGAGGCCGGCCAAACAGTTCCTCAAGAACACCGAATACGCGCGCTCTCTAGCTGGCTAGCATGAGGCCAGAAGATAGAGCACAAATGAGTTCCTCGAGTGATTCCGCCGTTCCTTGTTTGTGTGTTGGTTTTTAGTTGTGGTTGTAGTTGGTTGGTCGTTGGTGTGCGTGGCGAGCCCTTTGGGAAGCACTGCCAGTATCTCTATACTAATTCTCCTCCCCAACCAGAGGCCCCAAGCCTCGGGCTAACCCAGAGAGAGAGTTGCCGTGCGGTCGCGCCCGTTGCTCGAGGGCCGGCTCGCTCGCCCGTGCACTCCTGCTCCCTCCGGGACGCCAATAGCCAGCCGCTCTAGTAGAGAGCGAAGTCCTTGCCCGGCACCGGCACCTTTGCGAGCTCGGCGCGCATCGTGTCGATGGTGGCCTTGTAGTCGGACGTGCTGAAGATGGCGGAGCCGGCGACGAAGTTGTCGGCGCCAGCCTCGGCAACCGAGCGGATGTTGGCGGGCGTCACGCCGCCGTCGATCTCGAGCGAGATCTCGTAGGGCGACTCGTCGATCATCTTGCGCGCCTCGCGCAGCTTGTCGAGCGTGCCGGGGATGAACTTCTGGCCGCCGAAGCCCGGGTTGACCGACATGAGCAGTACAATGTCCACCTTGTCCATGACGTACTTGAGGATGTCGAGCGACGTGGCCGGGTTGAAGACCAGGCCCGACCTGAGGGGTAGGTGGGCGTTCACAAGATATTGTCATTACCAATATTGTATGGTATATATTGCAATAAACGGGGGTCGAGAAGAAACAATATATTGCGCAATAGTGTGTGTGATGAAGGGGGGGGGTGGGGTGCCCAAACAAGGCTGTGCAAAGAATCGTATTGATTCGTGCACATATGCCTCGAAATAAAACAATATCTTGTAGAGGCCAAGGGGTGGGGGGCACGGTCGGCTGATGCCGTGGCGCCGCCACCGCTGTTGCTGGCACTTGGCCTTTACACGATATTGCCATCCCCAATATTGTATGGCGTAGGACATACAAAAAGGGGGTCGGTGGGGGGTATTATATTGCATAATAGTAATGCAATAGTGTGGGCAATGCAAGTGGAGGAGGGCAATCAAAGGTTGATTGTGCGTGCACAACAACCTCGAAGTGAAACAATATCTTGTAAAGGCCAAGATGTGTGTTTGTGTGTGTATACATGAATATGTTTACACGTATACACACACACACACGCATATATATATATATATATATATATATACATATATATATATATATATATATATATATATATATGTAAAGGTATATGTATATATATATATAGCTGGCACTCACTTGCAGCCGGCGGCGCGCACGAGCTGCAGCGAGCGGTCGACGTGCTGCGTCGCCTCCGGGTGGAAGGTGATGAACGAGGCGCCCGCATCGGCGAACTCGCCGATGATGGCGTCGACCGGGGACACCATCAGGTGCACCTGCGGGGCGAGGCGGTGTCACAGAAACAGAATAAAAGAGCGTGGACACGGTGCGCTGTGTGCGATACAACACCTAGGGGTAGTGGCGAGCCAGGCGGCGCCGGAAAGGGAGAGTGCGTGAGGGGCGCGGTGGTTAAGGGGTTAACCCCCGTCACAATCCCAGTTGGACGACTGGTGCATAGGCCACTGCGCCAAAAGGGACTGCACTTGTGCCGGCTGAGCCACCGAGGCGTAGGCTGGCGCAGAGCGGCGGTGTAAGTGGCGGCCGACAGTGAAGGTTGTTGCGAAGGAGGTGGTGGCGAAAGAGGCGGGGGTGGGGGCGGCGGAGGTGAAGGAGGCGGCGGCGGCGATGGTGCGGTGGCGCGGCGCTCACGTCGATCGGCGCGGTGATGCCGTAGTTGCGGAGCGCCTTGCAGACCATCGGGCCAATGGTCAGGTTCGGCACGTAGTGGTTGTCCATGACCTGTCGCGCGAGCAGCGGGTGGGCGCGTGAGCACGAGCACCCTTTACGAGGACGCCCACGCACGCGGGCAGTCTGCCAGGGGCCATGGCCGCCTGCCCTGGCCAGCGACGCGCAGGCGGGCCAGCTAACGCACGTCAAAGTGGACCGTGTCGGCGCCGGCCTTGAGGACGTTCTCGACCTCCTGCGAGGCGCAGCAGGGCGGCGGGACATGCGTGAGCGGGGTGGGCATGCAGGCCGTGGCGCACGCGGCCTCGAAAGCAGCGCCGTCAGTCCCTCAGGTCCACTGCGCCGCCAGGGTGCGCAGAGAGTGTCACGGCTGCAGACGTAGGGACTGGCCACTTGCGACGCCGCACGAGCCGCACGCCACTCGACGGCACGCACCTCGCCGAGGCGGGCGAAGTCGGCGGCGAGGATGGACGGCGCGATGGTGTATTTGTTCGCCATGCTGATGGGGGCCGAGCGGCTGGGCACGACCACTGGCCGGCCGCCGAGCGAGAGCGCGAGAGCAGCGGTGGAGATGGCGAGCATAGTGTCTGCGCAGCAGTGGAGGTGCAGCGGTAAAGGCCGCACAGCTCGGACCTTACGCCGCAGACCAGTGGCAAGATCGGTCGCAAGATCGACGCAGACCTGATTTCGACGGCGCCGATCTGAAAGCGAGATGAAAATAAAATTGCCGTTGAACGCAAGTTGAACGGCGCCGTGTTCAACGCCAAGCTGGATGCCAGCGCCGGCGTACGGCGTGGACAACGCACCCGGCTACGCCCCGCTGAGCCAGCCGCGCCAAGCCCCGCCAGCCGCCCAGCGTGGCATGCCGGGTTACGGCGTGGACGCAGCGGCCTATGCCCCGCTGAGCCAGTCCGGCCTCTACCAGTCGCGCAAAGAGGCGACGGCTGCCCTGCTAGCGACTGTCCGCAGCGGGCAGCACTTTGGCGGTGGTGTGGTCTACATCCGGGTGGGGGAGCTCACGCTGCGCGGCCCGCTCCCACCGGTCGAGCTGAGCCTGCAGCTCGTGCTGATGGGCCGCCTGCTGCGCAGCTTCAAGCTGTTCGTCTCTGCGGCCGAGAGAGAGTCGGCGGCGCGGCCGGGCGGCACGGCGCGGCTACAGGTGCACGAGTCAGTGCTGACGACCGAGTCGCCCGAGTCGATTGGGTCATTGATGGCCGAGTCGCCGCTGTGCGAGGTGCGGCTTCTGCAGGCATCCGGCTCGGGCGGGGCGGCGGAGACGCTTGCCATTGCGGCGGTTGACCTCGCGGCGATGGCCCACGACCTGGCCGGCGCGTCGCTCCCGATGCTCCGGCCCGAGGGCGCCGTCGGCTCCGTCACGTTGACCATCGGCAACGCGGACCCGCTAACGGTGGCGGCCGCGGGGGAGGGCGCGCCACCGCCCAGGAGCGGCACCTCCGCCATGAGCGGCATCGGCTCGCGCCCGCCGAGTGCCGGCGCGCGCCCCGGCGCGGCCCTGTCCAAGACTGGCTCGAGCATGTCCTCCTCGCGCCCCTCATCCGCCCGCTCGGCGCTCGGCCGCTCGAGCATGTCGGCGCGTTCGCACGCCAGCTCGTCGGCCTCCAAGCTCGGCTTCGGCGTCTCATCTTCCATGTCGGCGGCGCCTTCCGGACTCTCTGCGCTCGAGGAGGAGGAGCGGCGTGTGGAGCGCGACGAAATGCTGCTCGCGCAGGAGGCCTGGTGGTCGGCGTGGCGCGTGCGGCAGCTGCAGCAGTGCGCCGAGTGGCCGCGCTGGCAAGAGCGGATGCGGCAGGGCTACCTGGTGGTGGTGGCCGAGGTGCGCTGCCAGTCCAAACGGCCGGAGCCCAAGCCCGGCGACAGGACCGGCGACAAGAAGAAGAAGAGTGCCAAGCAGGTGGCTATTGAGACGCGCGGGATGAGCGCGGCCGAGCTGCGCGCGTACGAGCTCAACGCGGCCAAGTCCAAGGGCGTCTACGACGGACAGATGACCACGCGCCAGGACTCGACCAAGTACGAGCAGTATGTAAAGATGATGTGCGACGCGCTGGAGGCCGTCTTGGGTTCGCGGGGCGGGGAGGTGGTGGTGGTGCCCGACTCCAAGGAGTCGTGGGATGAGCGGCCGACGGGCCGCGCGTGGGAGCAGATGGCGCACCGCGCCGACCGGAAGAAGTGGCAGGACGAGTCCAAAATAGAGCACGTGGCTGCGGACCGCTCCTTCACCTCTGCGCGGCTGGGCGCCTTCGAGCTGCAGGCCGTCTTCTTGCGAGCCGGCCGCGTCGAGTCGGTGCTCCTGCACTCGAAACTCGCGTCGCGCCTGTGGCCGGCGCGCGCCAAGCTCGAGCGGCGCCTCGCCCAGTTCCTCCCTCGCAAGCTGCAGCTGAGCTTCGTCGTGCGCGCCACCGACGGCTCGATGCTCCCCATCGAGGTGCCCGACGAGAGCCTCCAACTCACCGTTGCGGGCGAGGCGCTCGCGCTCTACGGAGGCGCGGTCGGCCTGCCCTACCACTGCGATAGTGGCAGCTTCGCCGTGAGCGGCGGCGGCGCCAACGACGACTGGGAGAGCCACCGCTCCTCGCTCAATCTCGAGGTCTCGGGCGGCGGGGGCCGGCTCGAGGTTGAAATCGTGCTGCAGCCGACGCGCCGCGCCTTCGAGCTGCCGATCGAGCTGCTCGGCGCCAACCGCGGCGGCCAGCGCCTCGTAGCCAGGCCGGCGGGGCGAAGGACGGCCGAATGCACCCTGCCGCTGTGGACCGAGCTAAGGACCGATGCATCCGGACGCGCGAATCTGCGCTGGTACGGTCACGTGGAGCGCGTCTCGGTCTCACTCGATGGCGCGGTCAATCTAGGCGATGGTGGCGAAGAGGGACTCTCCGCCGCCACCTGGCCCGCGCACTCGGACGAGACGCCGGTCGTCGACGGCTGCGCCAGGCTAAAGACGCTCCGCATCACGGGCCCAGCCGCCGCCGCGCCTCCGCCGCCCGCTCCGCCAACTCCGCCTGTTGGCCGCCTCGGGCTCAGCTTCGCCGTCCGCTGCGAGGATGGCAGCCTCCGCCCGCTCGAGCTGCCGGACAGGTATATCTCTGCCGAGGTGGACGGAGCGAGGGAGCGCGTGCTGGGTTCGTCGCTCCGCGTCGGCGCTGCGTCGCGCGTGCGCCTCGTCGTCGAGGCCGGCGGCGACGTCGACTGGGAGCCAATCCACAAGGACGTGCCCTTCCCCACGCCGCAATCGTACCAGCTGGTGCTCGAGCCCTCGCGCCGCCGCTTCGAGCTGCCCGTCCTGGTGCTCAGCATCACGACCGGCGCGCCGCTTTCGGGGGTGCGCCTTACGGGCACGGCACTCGGACGGCGCACGCACCACTGCCGCCTGCCGCCCTTCCTCGAGGCGCGGACCGACGCGAGCGGCCAAGCCTGCCTGCGATGGCAGGGCCATGTGGAGAAGATGCTCGTCTCTGCCGACGGGGCCACACCGCCCAGCGGAGACCGCGTGGGAGAGACGGTCAGCGCGTGGCCAGCGACGGACGCCTGCCGCGTGAGCGACGGCCACGCAATGCTGGCGAGGCTCACCCTTCGCATCTCGCCGCCGACGCGGGACCCGCCGCCAAGGCAGCCCTACTCGCCCCCGGCCACGAGCTACTCACCCCCGCCAGTGCCGCGCCCGCCGGTGGCGCCACGCACGCCGCCCGACGAGGAGGGCGACTGACCTATATATATATATATATATATATATAT
>Ga0209491_10007700_pt1 | contig 14068 bp, 5 predicted proteins | sample BON02_FD_187213 | JGI IMG/M metagenome (GOLD analysis project Ga0209491, IMG submission 187213) | Freshwater microbial communities from Lake Bonney liftoff mats and glacier meltwater in Antarctica - BON-02 (SPAdes) (version 2) | ecosystem: Environmental > Aquatic > Freshwater > Ice > Glacier... | reverse complement strand
TTTATTGCCATCTACAATAATATAATGAGCAGGGATTATAATTTGATCAATAGCTTGGTGCATCGCTAAGATTGATGCATTCAAGATATTAATATCATCAATAATTTCGGGTGAAACATGAGCGACACCAAAGGCTAACGCAACTTCTTCAAGAATTGGCTTTAAAAATGCTCTTTTAGCCCCAGAAAGCATTTTGGAATCATTGATTAATAGATTTTCAAACGCTTCAGGTAAAACTATAGCCGCGGCCGTAATAGGTCCAGCAAGGCAACCGCGCCCAGCTTCGTCGGTGCCGATTTCAGTAGCATTAAAATAAGTTTTTGTAAGTGTATTCATATAAAATTATCAAAAACATGTTAAAAAAGTTAATAAATATGAGGTTATAATAAAAAAATAGTTAAAAATATAATAATATAATTAACTAAAAAACTAGTAGTTAAAGATATCTTAAGATGCGTTAATATTTTATAGAGTATTCATAAAAAACCTAGTTAAATTAACAAAAAATTTATAAAACTCCATTTTTTATTGGTTCTATAATTATTTAGCCCGATTTTGCCTTCCCTAATTTAATTATAAAACAAACTAAATGAAAAAAAAGCTAACTTGTATGTTAACATCGTTAATGATGTTAATCATCGGTTTTTCCTATGCACAAGGCAAAACAATTACGGGTAGTGTTACAGATCAAGATGGTGTTCCTTTACCAGGAGTATCCATACTTGTGGTAGGAACTACAAACGGTACACAAACAGATTTCGATGGTAACTACTCAATTATTGCTGTTGTTGGTAAAAAACTAAGATTTAGTTACATAGGTCAAAAGACAACGGATAAAACAGTTGGCACATCCAATACCATCAATGTTCAAATGCAAGAAGATGCTGAAGCTTTGGACGAGGTTATTGTGACAGCGTTTGGTACTTCGACAAAAGAGGCTTTTACGGGCTCGGCAGTTGTTATAGGTGCTGACCAACTGGGGTTAAGGAATGTAACTTCGCCTATTGCAGCTATCGAAGGTAGAGCAACAGGAGTACAATTTACCACAGGTTCTTCTGGTCCAGGAGCATCTCCAAATATTGTAATTCGAGGCGTAGGAACGCTTAATGGCAATTCTGGTCCATTATTTATTGTAGATGGTGTTCAGTATGAAGGCGCCTTAAATACTATTAATCAGGAAGATATTGCCTCGTTTACGATTCTTAAAGATGCGGCTTCAACCTCGTTATACGGTTCTAGAGCTGCTAATGGTGTTATTTTAATTACCACAAAAAGCGGAACTAGTGGAGACATTAGCGTAACTGCTTCGATGCAATATGGTTTAGTAACTCCAGGTATACCTTTTTATCCTGAAGTTTCACCTGGTCAATATTATGAAACCATGTGGGAATCCTTAAAAAATTCTGTAGCAGGAGGTGGAAATCCTGCTTTTGCTTCCGCAAACATTTATAACAGTTTAGGCTACAATCCTTTTGATGTTCCGAACAATGAAATAGTTGGTGTCAACGGGCAGTTAAACCCCAATGCCAATGTTATTTACAATAGTTTAAATTGGTATGATGTTTTAAGTAGAACAGGAGTTCGACAAAATTATAATGTAAATGTTGCAGGTGGCGGTGAAAAGCACAAGGTGTTTTTCTCAGCCTCATACCTAGATGAAGAATCTTTCATTGCTAGATCTCAATTTGACCGTTTAACGACGCGTATAAATGCTGATTTTGATGTAAACGATAATATCAAAATGGGGGGTAGTGCTAACATTACTATTTCTGAGGCCGTAGCACCAAGTTCTGCTGGATCTGGAAGTATTGTTAACCCTTTTGGATTTGCCAAAAACATAGGTTCAATTTATCCAGTTTATGTAAATGACCTTCAAGGAAATTTAGTATTAGATGCCGCTGGAAGGCCAGTTTTTGATAGAGGGGAAGGTTTTTCTCAATTTAATATAGGTTCAAGACCCATAAGTCAAGGGCGTCATGCTTTGCAAGAATTATTATTAAACGATGAACGTGATCGAGATAATACTTACGGTTTTAGATTTTATACAGACTTTAAAATATTTAAAGGTCTTAACCTAAGATTAAATTATGGTAGGGATATTAATGAAGGTTTAGAAAAGGAATATGAAAATCAAATTATTGGAGATGCCCAGCCAACAGGAAGATATTCAGAAAGCAGAAATAGAAGGCAAGTTGAAAACTTTAATCAAATTTTGACCTATACAAAAAGCTTCAATAATATTCATAATATTGATATTACTGCTGGTCATGAGAGTTTTAATAGGATTTTTTCTGGTATGAATGCCTTAGCTATCGAGCAAACCGCTGAAGGTATATTTGAGTTTGACAACTTTGCGACACCTGTTAGTTTAGGAGGTTCTACAACCGTTAAAACAATTGAAGGTTACTTTTTAAGAACAAACTATAATTTTAATAATAAATATTATATTAGTGCTTCGGCTAGAAGAGATGCTTCATCTGTTTTTAGTAGGGATGCGCGTTGGGGTAACTTTTACTCTGTCGGGGGTGCTTGGAGAATCGATCAAGAGAGCTTTATGCAAAACGTGTCTTTTGTGGATCAATTAAAAGTTAGAGGTTCTTACGGAGAAGTGGGTAATGATGATCTGGGGGATTTCTTTTTATCACAACCTAGATATGGTTTAACTTCGAACGCTGGTAATCCGGCTATTATTTGGAGCGATATTGGAAATGCAGATTTACAATGGGAAACGGTAGAAAGTTTTGATGTTGCTTTAGAATTTACTTTATTTGATAATTTCTTAGACGGCACCGTAGAATACTATAAAAGAAACTCTTCTGATTTGCTTTATGATTTACCTATTGCTTTAAGTAATGGTTTAAATTCTTTCCCAACCAATATTGGCGACATGTACAATTCTGGTTTTGAAGTTAGTTTAACTGCCAACTTAATTGACATGAATGATTTTAATTGGAATGTAACCTTCCAAGGCTCTACCTTTAAGAATGAAATAACCAGTTTGCCAGATCCTTTTGTAAATGGTTCTCAGCGTTGGGATGTTGGTAGGTCCAGATTTGATTTTTTCTTACTCAAAACTGCAGGCGTAGATCCTTCTAACGGAGATCAATTGTTTCAAATGTACGCGTTAGATGAAAACAATAATAGTATTCCAGTTTTAGATGCCAATGGCGTTCAAGAAACTACTAACAATTGGCAAGATACAGAAAGAGCCTATACTGGAGATGCTTCCATCCCAGATTTGCTAGGTTCAATATCGAATAGTATTACTTATAAAGGCTTTTCTTTAGATATTTTATTTAATTATGGTATTGGCGGTAAAGTTTTAGATAATGGTTACTCAGCGATGATGCATAGTGGAAATTTTGGAAGTTCTTATCATCCAGATATTCTAAACGCATGGCGACAGCCTGGGGATATTACCAATGTGCCTAGATTACAAAGTGGAAATCCTAATTTGGTAAGAACGCAATCTGATAGATTTTTAACGGATGCTTCCTTCTGGTCGCTTAGAAACATAAATATAGGTTATTCTTTCGATGGAAGCATTACAGATAGTATTGGAGTTGATAACCTAAGACTTTCAATATCCGGAGAAAATTTATACTTGAAGAGTGCACGAGAAGGCTTAAATCCTCAGTTCAACTTAGCTGGGACGCCTGCTGGTAATGCCTTTAACCCTCCAAGAATTATTTCTTTTGGTTTAAATGTGGCTTTTTAATACATCAATAATAATAAAACGTAAACATTATGTTAAGAAATATAAAATATATGTTAGTGGTAATAGTAGCTATTACATTAACGTCGTGTGACGAGGATTTTCTTGAAACAAGACCTACAGATGCCATTTCTGCGGCTGATGCCTTAGCCACAGCGGATAACATGGCGCTAATTTTAAATGGTTTACACCGTGGCTTGTATTCTCAGTCGCAAAGTATTCTTCCAGGAGGTAATAGCGCAAGAGCAGGAGAACATTATTGGGTACCCATGGGAGACAATTTAGCCGGAGGTGTAATTCATACTGCCAGGGCAAATAACTTAAGTTGGCAGAATACAACCCAATGGATTGACCATACGGATCAGACCTCCTTGACCAATGAAATTTTATGGTATCATAGGTATAACATTATTGCTAGTTCTAATGCTATTATTAATAGAATAGAAGAAGGTGATATTGCGAGGGACGCGCGTTTAAACGAAATTGCGGGTCAAGCTTATACATACAGAGTATATGCATACCTTTCTCTAATTCAACATTATGCAAAAGGCTATTTGATTGGTAGCCCGGCTACTGATCCTGGAGTGCCTTTGTTATTTTCCTCGGATGCGCCTTTTACTAGTGCCCCAAGATCAACGGTTCAAGAAATTTACGATCAAATGAGACTAGACATTGATGCAGCTATAGGCTTCTTTGAAAACGCTTCAACCAGACCAACAGGAAGCGCGGATGCTAAATCTCAATTAAATATTGATGTGGCGTACGGTTTAAAAGCACGAATAGCTTTAAATAGTGGAGAGTGGGGTACCGCTGCTGATGCGGCTATTGCAGCACGAGCAGGTTATCCATTAATGTCTGAAACACAATGGAAATCTGGTTTTAATACTACGCTTTTACCAGAGGTTATTTGGGGTAGTAACGTAATAGATACAGAAACTACATTTTTCCGTTCTTACTTTTACTTGATGTGTAATACCTTTAATGGAAGCCAGAATAGAAATAATCCAAAAATTGCGGATAGAAGATTATATAATCAAATTCCTGATACAGATTTTAGGAAAGATGCTTTCTTGCCTGATGCGCCTAATGAAAATTCTTCTGCTGCTAATCAACTAGGTGGTTGGTCTAGAAATACAAATCCTTTATACACTACTCAAGCTGAATTTAATGCTGAAATTTCAAGACTTGAAGGCGTTTATGGTTGGACGCGTGGGCATAATTCTCACCCCTACATGCACGTAAAATTTTTACAAAAAAACCCAGGGAGCATAGACCCAGACGATATTATTTATATGCGTTCTGCTGAAATGTATTTAATTGAAGCAGAGGCAGAAGCTATGTTGAATAATATTTCTAGTGCTCAAAACGCTTTGAGACCTTTAGGAGAAGCACGTGATTCAGCGTATGACCCAACAGTTTTTGGAACTCAGGCAGCATTAATGGCGCATATTAAATTTCAACGCGGAGTAGAATTATTTGGCGAGGGCTTCTTATATACTGATAAAATACGCTGGGATGAAGGGATTGATCATGCTGCAAATGGTGGTTCTGGTGCTTCTGAAGTATTATATCAAGATGGTTATCAACAAGATAGACCATCGATTAACAATGATTGGATTTTCAAAATCCCACAAGCAGAAATTGATGCAAATCCTAATATATCTCCATCTGATCAAAACTAAGATTTAAAACTTTTAATTTATAATTTTTAAATACCCCTGAGAATTTTAATTCTTAGGGGTATTTTTATATACTTTCTAAGGTTCCAATTTTTAACTTTTGGCTTTCGATATTTGATTCTTTACTCCGCTCTCGATTATTCTCTAGTTTCCCAGCCCTAAACCGATATCAAAAAAAACTTTCATGCTAAGGCTTTAATAGAATATTCAAAAAAAAATGGTGCTTATATGTGAATTAGATTACATTATATAAGTAATATTAAAATTAAATTAATCTATTGTTAAATAATCTGAGTAAAATCATTTTAAAAGCCAAATTTATTAATGATATCACAATTTATTGGTTTTTTTTAACAAATATCTTATGCGCGCACAATATTTTTTTTATTTATTAACTTATATTTATCATATTTGTACTAGACTAATTCAAAAATTATTTAAATGAAATCAAAATTAACATGGATTTTAACGCCTTTATTGGGGTTATTGATGAGTTTTGCGCTTGCACAAGACAAAACTATTAGTGGTAATGTAACCGACCAATCTGGTCTGCCATTACCAGGAGTTTCAGTTTTAGTAGCAGGTACTACTACCGGAACCCAAACAGATTTTGACGGTAACTATACTATAAATGCTAGAGAAGGTCAGCGTTTAAGATTTAGTTATATCGGTCAAAAAACAACTGAAAGGTTAGTAGGTCCTTCCAATAATATTACTGTACAACTGGAAGATGATGCACAAGCCTTAGAAGAAGTAATTGTGACAGGTTTTGGTAACGTATCTAAAACAACGTTTGCGGGATCTGCAAAAATTGTTGCTGGTGAAAACATTTCAAACAAGTCGTTTACCAACGTTTCTCAGGCTTTAGCGGGTGAGGCTGCTGGTGTAACTGTTTTTAATACTTCAGGACAGCCGGGAAGCGTTTCAACCATTAGGATCAGAGGTTTTGGTTCCGTAAACGGAAGTAATGCTCCATTGTACATTGTTGATAACGCACCTTTTGAAGGTAGTTTAAATGATGTCAATCCAAATGATATCGAATCGGTAACAATACTTAAAGATGCTTCTGCTACTTCATTGTATGGTGCAAGAGGCGCAAACGGTGTAATTGTTATTTCTACCAAAAGGGGAACTAAAGGAGCTGCAGACCAACTAAATGTTTCTGTGAAATCTGGAACAAACTTTCAAGGTCTTGGAAGGTATGAAACCATTAGATCTCCAGAAGAGTATATTGGAGTTGCATGGGACGGTACGTATCAAAGAGGTTTGTTGCTGACTCCAGGTAATAATGCAGCTGCAATTAATTATGCAAATGCGAATTTATTTGAAATTCCTGGCAACGCTGGTGTTTCAGATATTTCACCAATTTATAATTTGTGGAATACTACTAATTCTGGAGCCATTGGAGTATCTGAATTAATTGATCCCGCCACGGGAAGGGTTAGGCCTGGTGTAACTAGAAGATATAATCCAGAACAATGGGGCGATTTTGCTTTTCAAAGCTCAAACAGGCTAGAAGCTAATGTGTCTGCATCGAATTCTTTTGAAAATTCCTCTATTTATACGTCAATTGGCTTTATTGATGACGTAGGATATGCGTCGAATACAGATTACCAAAGATTAAATGCACGTATTGCGGGTATCAATCAATTTGGAAAATTTGTAACGATGAATACCTCTTTGAATTATACGCAAAGTGAAACTAATAATAATGGTACTGGTGAATCTTCTTCTTCACAATTTTGGTGGGTAGACAATTTACCTACTATTTATCCATTATTCAGGAGAGATACTGGTGGTAATAGAATACCGGATCCTATATACGGCGGCTTTTTGTTTGATTATGGTTTAGAAGACGGTCGGGGTTTTGGATTTGCTACCAATGGGGTGGCCGACTCTCAAATAAATATCAGCCGATCTAAAGCAAATTCAGTTAACTTTAACAACGATATAAAATTTACTTTATATGAAGGGTTAACTTTAGAAAATAATTTTGCGTATCAGTATTTTATGGATGATGGTATTCAATTAAATGAACCTTTTTATAGCCCGGCTCAGGGTAATAATGGTAGAGTTAATAGATCTAGATCTGAGACAAAAAACTATACTATTAGAACAGGTCTTAGATATAATAAAACTTTTGAAGATTTTAAACTTAGTGCTTTTGCTTCTCATGTGGCTACCGCTTATGAGTTTAACTATTTGGAAGCTGAACGTACTAATTTGGTAACACCTTTTGGAATAGATATTGCTAATGGTGTTATAAACCAACCTAGTGATGGTTATACAGACAATGAAAGAACAGAAAGTTATATTGCAAACGTAACTACAGAATTCGCAAATAAGTACTTTTTAAACGCCACGTTTAACAGAGATGCATCGTCAAGATTTTTAAACACCAAATGGGGTAATTTTTACTCTGTAGGTGCTGCATGGATAGTAAGCAGCGAAAATTTCTTGTCTAGTTCAAAGTTCGTGAACTTTTTGAAGCTTAAAGGTAGTTATGGTGTACTTGGTAATTCTGCTGGAATTGGTTTATACCCAGGATATAACAGATATTCCATAAATAACTTAAATGATAACATTTCATTAGCTTTTGCTTTTAAAGGAAATCCAGACCTTACCTGGGAAAGTTCAAACCAGTTTAATGTTGGTGCAGAATTTGAACTAGGAAATTTTGTAAACGGTACAGTTGAATTTTACAGTAAAAATACAACAGATTTGTTCTTCGACAGACAAGCAGGTCCTTCGGTAGGATATGCAGTTATTAAAGTAAATGATGGAGAATTATTAAATCAAGGTATTGAATTTGATTTAGACTTTAAACTAATTAAAAATAAGAAGTTCAAATTAAATTTTGGGATAAATGGTGCTATGCTGAGAAATGAATTTATAGCCTTGCCTATTGATCCAGCAACTGGAGAACAACAAAAATTTTCTCCAAACGGATCCTTTGCTTACGAAGTAGGTCGTTCATTATACGATCGCTACATGCCTGTGTACGTTGGTGTTAATGCTGATACTGGAGCCGCGCAATGGGAGCGTAGTTTTGATGATAAAGATGGAAATGGTGAATTTGGAACTGGTGATGTTATTATCACTTCGTTAACTCAATACCTTAATGATACTCCTGGGGCAAATGTAGTTCAAGATATCACTGAGGCTTATATAGAAGCTACGGATAAATTTGTGAATAAAACGTCAATACCAGACGTTAGTGGTGCGTTCAGATTAAATGCTATCATTGGTAATTTTTCAATAAGCACTTTATTTAATTATCAGTTAGGTGGCTGGGCTTATGACCAGGCTTATGCTAATTTAATGGGTAATAATTTTGCAGGTTTTAATAACTTTCACACAGACATCCAAAACCGTTGGAGAGCTCCTGGGGATATCACAAGTGTCCCACGACAAGATGCTGGAAGGCAAATTCTACAAAATGCACTCTCAACCAGGTTTTTAGAAAAAGCTGATTTTTTAGCGCTGAACAATATTCGATTTGGCTATGCATTGCCAAGAGATGTAGTGTCAAAAATTGGACTTAAAAATTTAGATTTCTTTTTAACGGGTGATAACCTTTGGTTATTGTCAAAAAGAACGGGTTTTAATCCTTCAACATCAATAACAGGAGGGTCAAGTATTTATTCTTATAATCCCTTATCTACAGTTGTATTAGGTATTAACTTAAACTTATAATTATTATGAAAACAATAAAAAAAATTGCATATGCTGTGGTTTTACTATCATTTATGTCATGTAGTAAAGACTTCTTAGAAACGTTCCCAACAGATACTTTATCACAAGAACAGGTGACTGAAGCGGCTGCAATAAATCCTGCAGTGGGAAAGGCTACCTTATTAGGTATTTACGAAAACCTATACCGAAGAGGTAGTGGAGGAACTAGCGCTCAAGAAGATTTTGGGATAACTTCACAGTACATGAATTTAGATATTTTATCTGCGGATATGGCTCATTTAGGCAAGAGTTACACTCGTCAAAGAGATATCTCTGAATTGACTGCCACTTTAGATCCAGATAATGGAAATAATTTCAGACCTTGGAGATTTCTTTATAGAGTTGTAAATTTGTCTAATCTTGTTATAGATGGCGCTGGAGGTAATGATGTTGTCCCAGATACAGAAAATGGAAGACATACTATTGGCCAGGCAAAAGCGCTTAGGGGTTACGCATACTTTTTTTTAGCGCATTTATTTGTAAATGATATCTCCGATTTGTCAAAGTCTGTTTTGCCAATTTACGGAAGTGCTAATGATTTGGAGCAACCAAAAAGTAGCTTGCAAGATGTATTTGATTTTGCACTTAAAGATTTATTGGATGCTGAAACGTTATTAGAAGGTTTCGAAAGGAAAGATAAAATTGAAATCAATCAAGATATTGTAAGAGGTTTAATCGCCAAAACTTATGGGGCATTAAACAACTGGCCAAAAACTGAGGAATATGCTAAAAAAGTGGTAGATGCTGGTTATCCAATTATGACTGCAGACGAGGTTGCTTTATTGCCAGGAGAAGTTGGTAATGTTGGTGGTTTTAATGATATCAATAGTGTCCCTGGTATCATGTGGGGAATAGACATTACCGCTGCGGGACAAGGATTAGCATCTTTGTTTTCATGGTGGGGCTTTATGGATCAATATAGCTACAGTTATGCAGCGGTAGGAAATGCTAAAGGGATGGATGCAACTTTGATTACGAACCTTAGACCAGATGATATAAGAAGATTTCAGTTTAATGCACAGAGAAGACCATCAGGTAAATTTTACTACAAAGGAGCGCATCTTACTGGGTTTAGAAACTTTTCGGGACCTCAAACTAATATAGATTCTGATTCTCACTATATGAGAGTTGCGGAGTTTTATTTATTGCATGCCGAGGCTGCTGCAGAAAATGGAAATTATGGTATAGCTCGTATAAGTTTAAAAGCGTTATTAAGTTTAAGACTTACTGATACGTCTTACATTGATGCACTACCTAATGGAGCTTTAGCCAAAGAAGCTGCATTACAGGCTAGATTAGAGTTATGGGGAGAAGGACAATCATATTTTATTATGAAAAGAAGACGTGAGACTAGAACTAGAGGAGCTAACTGGTTAGACTTTGCTGGACAGTCTTTTAATCATAACGATGAACGTTTAACTTTTGAGATTCCTCAAGCTGAGATTATTGGTAATCCAAATATTAGTACTCAAAACTAGAAACATTTAGTTATATTTTTTAACTATTTAAAACCACTCCTTTTGGAGTGGTTTTTTGTTTACAGACTTTGGTTAAGTAATAAAAACTTTTAGTGTAGCACAAAACATTTAGAATAATAGCTAAACACAACTTATTTTTCGGGCTCTTACTATTACGTGTCCTTTGTACTAAATCAACAATAAAAATTCTTCGATACATTTAAAAGGTGATGTATAAGATTCAACTTAAGGTTATTAAAAAATCGATATTACTTACGACAATAATGCGCTACAAACAATGAAAAGGTTTTAGAATCTTAAATTATAGCAAATAGTATTATCTGTAATATTAATACTAATATGTATTGGTGCTTGTTGAAGGAATATAGTATCTGTAAAAACGTATCAGACTATTCTAGCTCAATTTAAGTAAGCAATATTAAACCATAATACAAATAAAAAATAATCGCCGTAGCATTAAAAGATTTTTAAAAAAATTCTTAAAAAAAAATTATAAATACTCTTTTCATTGCATTCCTTATATTTTTATAATTTTTCATTCGTTTCAAGATGTAATTAGCAATCGCAATTAGTTAAACTTTTACTTTTTGTTAATGACAAAAAAATTACCTTTGTTTGCGTAATTAATATTTAATGAGGTATATATTTTTAATTATTCTTTTTGTAAATAGTAATTTATTTTTTGGTCAAGAGAACGATCAATTAAATAACTCTAAAACAACCGATTCTTTAACTACTAAAATGAAAGACTTTAGTAAAGATCAAGATAATTTAAACGGTCAAGAAAATGAAAAAATGCTTATTGATACCTATAAAATCATTTCATTTAAAAGAGATACTACTTATGTGGACACTACCTTAAGCATCCAGAAAGACTATAAATTTAACTACCTAAGAAAAGATGATTTTGAGTTGCTCCCATTTGCCAATATGGGTCAACCCTATAATAGTCTTGGGCTTAATTATGAGTCTACCTTTTTTTATCCAAAAATAGGCGCTACTGCAAGGCATTTTAATTATTTGGAGTTTCAAGATATAAAGTATTATAATGTACCAACGCCAATGACGGAAGCTTTGTTCAAAACGACCATGGAAGAAGGGCAGCTTTTAGACATTATGCTGACCTTTAATTTATCAAAAAGGCTAAACTATTCAATCGCCTACAAGGGTTTTAGATCTTTGGGAAAGTATAGAGCAAGCCAGGCAGAGTCAGGTAATTTTGTAACGACTTTAAATTATCAAACCTTAAATAACAGGTATCAGTTAAGAACGCATATTGCCGCTCAAGATTTGGTAAATCAGGAGAATGGAGGTTTATTAAATAAAGAAGAACAATTTGAATCTGCCGATCCTGAGTTTGGAGATCGCTCAAGATTAGATGTTAATTTGACAGATGCGAATAGTAAAATTTTAGGAAAACGGTATTTTTTTGAACATAGCTATAAACTTCTGCGCAAACAAAAAGACTCAAGCGCTGTGGAAAAAACATCTTTGGCTATCGGACATCTTTTTAATTATGAAACTAAATTTTTTCAATTCAGTCAAGCGGCCAGAAATAATTTTTTTGGTGATGCTTTTGTTACTGCAGGTATAGAAGATAAAGCACATTTAAAAACATTTTATAACCAAATTAATGTGGAGTTTTATAATGCCACTTTGGGTCGCCTAAAAGCAGCGATAGACATTTACAATTACAACTATTACTTTAATAGTTTATTAATTACAGAAACTGAACTTATACCAAATCAATTACAAGGAGAAGAAATAGCTGTTGCCGCCGATTATGAAAAAAAGATTGGAGGCTTTAGTTTAAAAGGAAATATGGCTTATAATATTTCGGGTGATTTAACAGGAAGCTTGTTTAATGCTGCGGCTGGTTATACCTTAAATGATAAAATTAATGTAAGCGCTTCTATTTTTTCGTCAACCCAAATGCCCGATTTTAATTTTCTGCTGTACCAAAGCGAGTATGCTAATTATAATTGGAACAACTCCACCACTTTTGAAAAAGTGAAGACCAATAGCCTTCAGTTTAACTTAAATTCTACATTTTTTGGTAATGCCTCCGCCAAGCTTACGCGACTAGATAATCTTGCTTACTTTGCAGTAGATCCGGCGCAAAACATTTCAGAAGGTCAAAATGAAAATCAGTTTATTAAGCCTTTTCAGGAAACAAGCAGCATTAACTATTTAAAAGTTAAATATCAGAAAGAATTTAAATATCGCGCCTTTGCATTAGAGAATACCTTGATGTATCAGGCCGTGTCTCAAACAAATAATATTTTGAATGTACCTCAATTTACAACCAGAAATACTTTGTATTTTTCTAAGGAGATCTTTAAAAAAGCGATGTTTTTACAAACAGGGGTAACATTTAAATATTTTACATCCTATAATATGAATGCTTATAATCCTTTACTTGGAGAGTTTTATATTCAAAATGATCAAAAATTAGGAGGTTTTCCTATGTTAGATTTCTTTATTAACGCTAAAGTGCTGCAAACCCGTATTTATTTAAAAGCAGAGCATTTTAACTCCTCATTTTCAGCACCTACTTATTACGCAGCCCCTGAGTATCCATATCGAGATTTTATAGTGCGTTTTGGATTAGTTTGGAATTTCTTTTCCTAGTTAATGGCTTTTTTTGGGTAATTCTATTTTGTTTTTTGATGTATTTATAGTGCGATAATAACAAATTGCTTGTAAAATAAAAACTTCTCTATTTTTTTTCTTTGTGTAATCCCTTGTATTTAAGGTTTTTGATGTGCGTTTGGGGATTATTTTAAAAAAGAATAAAAAAAAGGTTTGTGGGATTAAAAAGAGGGTGTATATTTGCACCCGCTTACGCAGGGAGACGGATGATGATGGGGTAGGTTAGGAGCTTTTAAATGCTCACAGATAGATTAAAGAAGTTCATTGACATATTATAAGACAGCGTTCAATCATTGGAAACGATGGTTGGATAAAGAATTGAATTAACAAGAATAGCTTAAGGAATATTAAGGGCTAGTTTCGGACGATTTATTTGGGTTTAGATGTGGAATAATATTTACAAAACAACGATGAAGAGTTTGATCCTGGCTCAGGATGAACGCTAGCGGCAGGCCTAACACATGCAAGTCGAGGGGTAGCGGGGTGCTTGCACCGCCGACGACCGGCGCACGGGTGCGCAACGCGTATGCAATCTACCTCTTACTAGGGGATAGCCCAGAGAAATTTGGATTAATACCCTATATTATATTGAGTCGGCATCGGTTTAGTATTAAAGGTTACGGTAAGAGATGAGCATGCGTCCCATTAGTTAGTTGGTAAGGTAACGGCTTACCAAGACATCGATGGGTAGGGGTCCTGAGAGGGAGATCCCCCACACTGGTACTGAGACACGGACCAGACTCCTACGGGAGGCAGCAGTGAGGAATATTGGACAATGGGCGCAAGCCTGATCCAGCCATGCCGCGTGC
>Ga0209491_10007699_pt1 | contig 14068 bp, 10 predicted proteins | sample BON02_FD_187213 | JGI IMG/M metagenome (GOLD analysis project Ga0209491, IMG submission 187213) | Freshwater microbial communities from Lake Bonney liftoff mats and glacier meltwater in Antarctica - BON-02 (SPAdes) (version 2) | ecosystem: Environmental > Aquatic > Freshwater > Ice > Glacier... | reverse complement strand
CAAATCCCCCTTTTTAAGGGGGTTAGGCGGATTTTTTTAAGAAAGCCAACTTTAAAAAAATGTCTTGGGAATCCTCGTCCTAAAAAAAGTTTACAGATTTAGGATATTTACGTATATAAATCCCCCTTGCCCCCTTTTGAAAGGGGGAGTCCGATTTTTCATGATTGGAAGGTGTATTACTGGTTTTGCATTTGGTTAGCCCGGTTCAAAAATACCAAATCAGCTTTAAATTCCCATTTCAGCGAATTTCTCCGCCTAGGTGTAATTTGTAATTACACCTTCCTATCCTATGGGATTTGCAATTCCATTTTCTTTAGTTAATCAGCTATAAAAAAAATGGGCCACTTTGATAAAGTGACCCGCTTTTTATTTAAAACATAAACTTTTTGTTTTTACTCGTGAGAAATGTCTTCAAGCATTTGCTTAACCTTTTCAGGCACATTGTCTCGCTCAATAAAACCAATAAGAATATAAGTAAAAGTAGAACTTAACACTGGTAAACCTATTTCCAACGCCAAACTACCTATTTCTACATTTTTGGTAATGACAAATGCAGCAAGACCAACCAATATTGATCCAATGGCTGCTTTAGGACCGCATGACCTGAACCAAGGAATCAAGCCAAACAACATTGGGACGGCGATAGGCCCTACCAAAGCAGCAAACCAGCTAATGATCAAGCCTAGAACTCCACCAAATTTCTCGAATTGTAATGCAACTATAATGGTACCTAGCGTGAACACGAATGTGGTAATCCTTGCCGTCATTAGGGAAGATTTACCGTGACTAAATTTTTTGCTAATCGCAGGCAAAATATCACGTGTTATTACCGCAGAGATCGTATTGATATCTGAAGAAGTCATGGACATGGTATTGGCAAAAAGCGAAGCGATCACCAAACCAATCAAACCAACTGGCAATAATTCCATGGTCAAAATTCCGTAAGACTGCGTAGGATCTTCCAAATTTGGTAAGATCACCGGAGCTGCCCACATCGGGAAAAACAATATTAAGGGCCATACTATATAAAGTATACCTGACAATCTGGCCGCTTTAGTTGCCTGTTGTTCTGAGGGTGATGAGATGTACCTGGTGGCCAAATTCCATTGACCTCCATTGTAGGAAAGAAAATTGATAAACAAGAACAAAAGGGCAAAACCGACCGTATAGGGTTCATTAAAGGCATCACCATTTCCCTCAGGCAACTGATCCCAAACGGTGAATACGCTTTCAATTCCTCCCAATTTTTCGATAACTACATAGAACATTACTAGTCCTGCTATGATCTGAACGATAAACTGAGCAAAATCTGTGATGATAACTGCCCATAAACCACCGAAAGTAATGTACATAAGTGAAATTCCACCGGAAATAAGAATGCCCCAGGTCAGGGATATTCCGGTAAAAACATTGAGTAGAATTGCAATGGCAGCCCACTTTGCACCAATATCAAATAATTTTAGTATAACCCCACTCCAAGCCATCAATTGTTGGGTGGCAAGGTTGTAACGGCGTTCGAGAAATTCCAGAGGAGACTGGATTTTATACAGCTTTCTCAAGCGCACCCAATACACTGGGAAAATCTTTGCGGAGACGACAACGGACAAACCGATACCCAATGCCCACCAAATATAAACAGAAAAACCATGGGTATAGGCCAATCCTGCATATGCCACAAATACTGCGCCGCTGTACCCTGATACATGATGGGATATTCCTGATAGCCACCAAGGAAGCTTGCCTCCTGCTACGAAATAATCTTCAGCGTCATTGTTTCTAAAATAGGACCATACGCCTATGACCGCATCAATAAGAAGAATACCCCGATTACGATCAGGTCAATGGTACTTAATTCCATGTAAGAAAATTTAGGTGATTAATTGAAAAAAAGGCCAAACCATTTTGGCTTGGCCTTAAAATTAAGATAAAATACCACGATTAAACAGTTGGCTCCCATCCTGGTTCATATTCTCTTTTCCAAAGCTCCATTGCTTTTGGATCGTATTTTATGTTTCCATTAGAAGAATCTACATGCAAGGTTCTACCAATACGCTGAGAGATATTGCCTAACTGCAATAGCAAAGTACTTTGATGAGCACCTACAATTTCGGATCTTACCTCTATTCCATTAGTAATCCCATCGAAGAAGTTTTGGATGTGAAGTGCATCCAAAGCTTGCGCAGGATTAGATAGGTTCGTTGGATCAATGACCTGATCATTTTTAACCTCTTTTACCAATTCATTTTTAAGGTTGAAAATCTTGTAAGAATTTCCTCCTTCAATCAAAAGGCTTCCTTCTTCGCCATAAAACAAAGTACCTACATTTCCATTCTCAATTTTTTTCCCGTTACAGCTTCTACCTTCCCAGGTGATCATGGATTTGTTGTCAAATTCCATATTGATAACTTGCGTATCGGGCGTTTGCCAATCGTCTTCGTACCTATATCTTCCACCTGAAGAATTTACTTTATTCGGGTATTCTACTTGTAATCCCCAACGTGCAAGGTCTACCATGTGAGTGCCATTGTTGAGCGCTTCACCAGTTCCCCAGTTCCAAAACCAATGCCAGTTGTAATGGATTAAATTGTCTCTGTAGGCTTCTCTAGGAGCTGGTCCCTGCCATAATTCAAAGTCCAACCATTCAGGAACTGGAACTTGCTTACCGTTACCGATGGGCCCTCTGTTGTTAGCGTACCAGGTTTTTGCCATATAAGGTCTTCCGATAACGCCGTTGTGAACCTCTTCAATACCCTTGATAACATTTGGCCAAGAACGTCTTTGGTTACCCACCTGAACGACTCTATTGTATTTCTTTTGTGCTTGCACAAGCAATTCTCCTTCATGAGGATTGTGTGCACAAGGCTTTTCTACATATACATGCTTTCCTGCTTTCAAGCCCAAAATGGCCGCTGGTGCATGCCAGTGATCAGGAGCTGTTACTACCAAGGCATCAACATCCTTGTCTTCAAGAACCTTTCTTATATCCTTTTCAATTTTTGGTCTTCTTCCTTGAATATCATATATAGACCCAGCAAATTTTTCAGCTGCCCTTATGTCTACATCACAGCTATAAATCACATCACATTGCTTCTGACTAGCAAAGTTAGTTCCAACTGCATGTCCCCTACTGACCACACCCATGCTCGCTACATTGATACGATCGTTTGCACCAATGATCTTTCCATAACTCTTTGCTGACATACCAGGTAGCATCCCTCCAACTGTAGCGAATGTTGCTCCAGCGATAGCCTTTTTCACAAAAGTTCTTCTACTATTTTTCATATTGAATGGTAATTATTTAAATTTTAATTTTTAAGGCATCTCTTTTTCCTTTGGCCAAAACAGCCTCAAGGGAAACAGATCGCCCATTCATTTTCTTGCTCTCATCAGCAGCCTGCATAAAAGCGAAAATCTCAATGGTTTCCTCTTCGCTAACAGGTGATATTCCTGTGTCAAAGAATTTAGCGATTTCTACCAATAATGGACGGTAGCCACCATAGCCACCCATATCCAAGATTCCTGTTTCACCAAAAGCTTTTCCACCATAGCCACCTTTACCTGCCCTGGTTCCTCTAAATGTTCCGATTTTTCCGCCTTCCCAAGTTCCTACTACTAAGTCTGCTCCTTCTGTGTAAGTTCTTTGGACCGTTTTACAACCAGCACCCATTAAACTATAAAGGGTTTCTACACCATGAATTCCATACCAGAATAAATCTGGATGGGTAACTTCATATTTAGCCGGGCTATATGCATCTGCACCAAACACCTCACCAATTTCACCGTTTCTTACTGCTACTGCATTCTCCATGAATCTTAAAGAACTACTGGAAAAAACCGGTACATTGTACTTTTCAGCAGCAGCAAATATTGCAATCGCATCTGGCAAAGAAGCAGCTATCGGTTTATCGATAAACACCGTTTTTCCTGATTTGAAAACTTCTAATGCCTGCTCTAAGTGCAATCTACCATCATTTGTTTCCAATAAAACCACATCCACTTTATCCAGAAGTGAAGCTATAGAGTCCACTATTTCAACGCCAAGCTTCTTAACTTCTTCTATATAGCCTGGAATTCTTTCTACGGATGTTTTGATGTCCTTACTGCCATGGGGGTAAGCGGCAACTACCTTATAACCACCCAAATCTGATGCAGCATCTGAAGCATTAAAGGCTTTGGCAAACGCAATACTGTGCGAGGTATCAAGTCCTATTATACCAACACTTTTGTTTCGTTTAACAGATGGGGCGCCAAATGAAAGGGTAGACGAGGCCAATCCAAGGCCTAGTCCAGCCACTGCAGCTTTTCCCATAAAATCTCTTCGTTTAATCAATGTGTCCATAAATTGTAGGTAATACTTAAAATAAATTATTGACTTATTTTGCGATTTTAATTTGGAATAATAAAATCTAATCGATCAATTTACTAAAAAATTTAAAAAAGTTAGGATTGATTTTACATGAAATGCATATTAATGGCTATTTGAGTTGACAACACCTCTTTCAACACCGTAAAAATAAGGTATAATTCACTGAATTTCAATATTTTATCCTGTATTTTTTTATCCTGAAATAATCAGCATTATTTCATGAACGGAACTAAAAAAATGAGAATTACAAAAAAAAACCGGCCTCTTAGGAAAGTTAGCCGGTTTTTTTTGTGCTTAAATATGCTATTTTTTTTAAAGCTTTTGTTCATCCAAAATGCCTCAAAATTGTCTCGAACTCCTACAGGTTAGTCGTACTATTTCTTTGGCGTTTTGGAAGGTCTAACTTCAATTTTACTAGGAAGCGTTCTAGCATCAAGTTTAAAAAGCCCCACGACCAATTCCCCAATGTCTTCTTTTTGAATTTTCCAGGCATCCTTCTCATCTACCTTGTGGTCGTTAAATCCCGTCGCTACAGAACCTGGCATTATCGTACTTACACGTATACCGTCTTGCCTTAAATCCAGCATCACTGCCTGAGTAAAGCCTGTCAATCCAAACTTACTGGCATTATAAGCGGAACCACCAGCGAAAAAGTTTGTACCTGCCAAACTTGAAATCGTCAAAAAGAAACCTTTTGATGCTTTCAAAGCTTCAACAGAAGCTTTTATACCATAAAATACCCCAGTTAAATTGGTATCAATTGTATCTTGCCACTGTTCGGGACTTAAATCTTGTATAGGTGCAAAATGACCTACTCCTGCATTTGCTACAAAGTAATCCAATTTACCCCATTCTTTAAGCACATGGGCTACCACCTCTTTTTGGGCATTAAAATCCTTTACATCCATCTCCAAAGCCAGTATTTTTCCTTTGGATTTATCCATTTTTCGGATTTTTTCCGCAGCTTCTTCAGCCCGGTTTAAAGACCTACTGGTAAATCGCCACATTTACGCCTTCAGCTACCAATGCCTGCGCAATGCCAAATCCAATTCCTGTGTTTCCACCCGTAATAAGGGCTGTTGTATTTTCTAAATTCATGAAATTTTTATTTTAATAAAAAAAAGGCCAATGTTATCCATTGGCCTTATAACAATAAAAAAATTTACTTGGTTTTATCTTTCGCTTCTGCAATCAAGCTTTTTCCTTTAGTTTTTGTTTCCTCAGCAACAGCGGCAATATTTTTATTCATTTTGTCCAATCTTTCGTTCATTCCTTTTACAAAATGGTCAAATTGTCCATTAATTTCTTTCAAGTAACCTTCGCCTTTCTGCGAAAGTTTTTTTCGAGTTGTTTTGCCTTTTTCAGGTGCGATCAACAATCCAATTTGTACCCCTATTGCAACTCCTGCCAATGTTCCTAAAATTATTTTCGCTGATTTCATAGTGTCTTTTTAATATGGTTTAAAATTTAAAATCGTAACACCTTTTGCAAAGATGCTATGGGCAATACAATACAAGTTTTATACCAAAGTGACATTTATTAAAAAAAAATAAAGTTTTAAATGAAAAAAAAAATATAATCATAATTTTAAGGTCAGAAACTTACTCAAAACTAAAAATAAAGCCAATTTTAATCCTTAATTCGGTTCATTAATTTTAATTTAGCAAGATATTTTTAAAACCATCCCCACGATGCATTCAAAAAAGCAAAAGACAGTTTTAAGGGCTTTTATCGGCTATATAATGATCTTATTGATTCCATTGGCAAGTTTTGGCCAGGAAGCAAAAATCCATAGCCATAATGATTACCTTCACAAGGTACCCTTTTGGGAAGCTTATGCCAATGAAGCGGCATCCATAGAAGCAGATGTAATTCTTCAGGGTTCTACCTTATATGTAGCACATGAGAAAGAAAGCATAAAAGAAGGACAGACACTTACCTCTCTTTACCTTGATCCAATGCTAAAAGCTAAAAGTCTTGGATTGGGAGCGCAAAAACCAATTATCCTCCTGGTGGACATTAAAACCGAAGCGTATTCTACCTTAGACAAGGTGTTGGAAGCCATAAAACCTTATGGAGCGCTTTGGGAAGATCAGGAAAATCCTTTTGTGAAAATTGTTATCTCAGGAAACAGGCCAAAAGTAGAAGATTATCCTATATACCCTTTTCCAATATTTTTTGACTATCAAAGTATTCAGGAAACTTCAAATCTGTCTTTGGAGAAAATTGAACTTTTCAGTTTAAGCTTCAAAAACTTTTCACAATGGAATGGAAAAGGCAGGCTTGTAGATGAAGACCTCAATAAAATAAAATCAGTCCTCGACATTGTTCATGGTATGGGTAAACCGTTCCGCTTTTGGGCTACTCCAGACAGCAAAACATCGTGGAAAGCTTTGAGTGAATTAGGCGTGGATTTTATCAATACAGATCATCCTTACGCTGCCAATTCTTATCTCAGAGACTTGAATGACAGGATTTACCAAAGCCCCGACCTAAGCAAGATATACAAGCCTACCTTCGAAAGGGATGGAATCCAAGGTGCTGTTGACAACGTCATACTTTTAATAGGTGATGGAAATGGGCTTGCCCAAATATCAGCCGCCATGTATGGCAACGGCAATCAATTGACCTTGACACAGCTTAAAAATATCGGTTTGATCAAAACACAGGCAGCCGATGATTTCACCACCGACTCTGCAGCGGCGGGCACAGCCTTGGCTACAGGAAATAAAGTAAAGAACAGAAGTGTGGGGGCACTTCCTGATGGCAGTCCCGCAAAAAACCTACCGGAGGTATTGAGTAGCCATGGTTTTGTGACAGGCATCGTAACTACTGATAATTTAACAGGAGCAACACCATCCGCATTTTATGCACACAGGACAGAAAGGGACATGACCAAGGAAATTGCCGGTGACCTGTCCAAAAGCCCTTTGAATCTATTTATTGGAGGAGGAAAAAACGATTTCACAAGGTTTGATAAGGATGAAACCCAAAGCTTAACCCAAGCTGGATTTCAGCTCACCGCTTCATTGGATGAGTTAGCAGAAAGCAGTTCGGAAAAAGTTGGTTTCTTTGCCTCAGAAGATGGCTTGCCTAAAGTAATGAATGGCCGCCAAGGCTACCTGAGAGATGCCACAAAAGCCAGTTTACAATTTCTAGAAAGCAAAAACAAACCATTTTTCCTTATGGTAGAAGGAGCATTTATCGATTCAGGAGGACACATCAATGACAGTCAAACGGTGATAGAAGAAGGGATTGATTTTGACCAAGCGATAGCTGAAGCCCTCCGATTTGCTGACCAAAATGGCCGGACTTTAGTAATCATCACTGCTGATCATGAAACAGGAGGAATCACTCTCCCTCAAGGCAATTTAAAAGATCGAAGTGTTGAACTTGAATTTTCTACAGAAGATCATACGGCCATTATGGTGCCCATTTTTGCCTATGGGCCGCATGCAGACATTTTCCGGGGGGTTTATGAAAACACAGCCGTCTTTAATAAAATCAATGAGGTGTTAAATCCCTATTTAAAGTAAAACAGAGATTTTTTTTAAGCTTAAGATTACCAATTGATGATTTAGTCCTATATTCAGCTATGATTTATAAAACTGGAAACTTTCTTTTTACCGCAAAGGTAAAGCGGATATATTTTATATTGTTGTTTATTTTAATGTGTTTCCCAATCTCCCTTATGGCCCAAAAATCCAAAGAAATTATCTACGTCGGCACCTATAGCCAAAACAATAGTAAAGGCATTTATGTATTGGAATTTGACAGAGAAAATCTGACCACCACTACTGTCCAGACAGTTCATGACAAAAAAAGTCCTACCTTTTTGGCTTTGCACCCTAACAAACAGTTTCTATATGCTGCTTACAGGGAAGGGAAAGACGAGAAAGATGAAACTGGAACAATAGTCTCCTATTCTATTGCGCCAGATACCGGCAAACTTACCAAAATTAATGAGGTATCCTCAGCCGGTGCGAGTCCTTGCCATATTAGCGTAGACCCAACCGGAAATGTTGTTTTTCTATCCCATTACCAAGGTGGAAATTTATCTACATTTAAAATCCTGGAGACAGGAGGATTAAGTGAAGTGGCTTCTTTCATTCAACATACGGGTAAAAGTGTGCATGCCAATCAAACCAAAGCACACATGCATTCCATGATACCGTCAACAGACGGCGAATGGGTGTATGCCTCAGATTTAGGGATTGATCAAATTTTAAAATACAAAGTCAACCTGGAAAAAGGAACTGTAGATGAAAATCCTGTGATTTTACAGACAACTCCAGGGGCAGGGCCAAGACATTTTGTATTCCATCCTAGCCTTCCATTTGCTTACTCTTTGGAGGAGTTAAGCAATACGGTGAGCATATATAGTTTGGATCGGACAAATGGAGACCTTAGTCCTATTGGTCGGATCAACATGCTAAATGACAAACTCCATAGTGATTATAATGCAGGGGCAGATATTCATTTCTCTATGGATGGCCGTTGGCTATATGCGAGTAACCGGGGACAGGACAATATAGTTGTGTACAAAGTAAATCAAGATACAGGTTTGCTAGCAATCCAAGGGCATGTACCCGCAGGTGGAATACACCCTAGAAATTTTAAAGTGGATGAAAAAGGTGCTTTTGTTTTTGTAGCCAATATGGAAACAGACAATTTAGCCATCTTCAGCATAGATAATGAAACTGGAATGCTTAAAGCTACGGGGAAAAACATTAAAATTCCTAGACCAGTATTTATCGAACAATTGTTTATTGAGTAATTCCATCAAACTCATTTAAAATTTAAAGGGTTTCCATGTAATTTTTTACTTGAAAACCTAGATTTTAAGGGAATAGGGGACGTTTTACCTTATTCCCCCTTCTCCTGCTACGAATAGGTCTTGCTCCATAGGTGTATTCAACGGAACACTGTCTTTAACCTGAGTAGCATCAGAGAAATAAAAAGAGATTAGATAAATAAGGAAATTGATCATTGGGGTTATTTATAATTGTTAATTGTTAATGGTTAATTGTTAATGGTTAATGGTTAATTGTTAATTGTTAATGGTTAATTGTTAATTGTTAATTGTTAATGGTTAATTGTTAATGGTTAATGGTTAATGGTTAATGGTTAATTGTTAATGGTAAACCACATTTTAATCAGTCCTTGGTCAAATCAAAAAATCTACCGAAAAGACCTCAGACAGCTTTTTGTTATTAATGCCTTTGAGCAATCCATTTTCCTGACTTCCTTAAGGCCGATAAAAATTAAATAACATAGATTTGTATCGATCCAAGTTAGCTTCAGAACGTTAATTTAACAAAGTTTTAATATTCGAGTTAAAATCATTGTTTTCTCGCTAATTACTCTTCGAAATTGGCGGGGTACCTAGTGATTTCCAATAGATATGGCTTTTGCAAAAAGAAATTGGCAGCATCCTTTACCTGTGCAGCCGTGACGCCAAGTACCCGATCTTCTGCTCCCAGCACTGTATTCAAAGGAAGCCCCCCATTAATGGCTGCATTTAACTGTCCATGCCAAAAGCCATTTCGCTTTAGGTTTTCTTCCAGATCCAGCCGCTTGGTTTCCCTGACTTTTTCTAGATCAGCTTCCTCAGGACCTTCTTCCTGAATATTTTGAATCTCCTCCCAAACAGCCGCTTTTAACTTATCTACTGACTCAGGCCCGCAAGGAAATGAAATGGAGAAGTTAAATCTTTCTTCCGGCACCCTGCTTAAACTTCCTCTGGCCCCTACACCATACACGCCTCCAATTTCTTCCCTCAGTGTTTCTATTAATTTTATTGTCAAAATCTCTCCCAAATAAGAAAGCTGCTGAGATTTTTTTAAATCATAAGCTGTTTCACCACTGAAATACAATATCACCTGGCTTTTTTCATCCACGCCCACTTTTATGGTCTCTTTTCGATCCTGGGGTGGGGTTAAACCCAAGTCTCTGAAGTCTTCTTCCTTCGTGGGCTCTCCAGGCAAACTCCCTAAATATTGGGCCACCAAAGGCAGCATTTTCTCCATATCAATATTGCCTGTAAACAGTAAATTAAAGTCAGCAGCGTTAGCAAACCTTTCCTTATAAATTTTAAGGCTTTGGCTCAGGTCTATGGAATCCAATTGTCCAGCAGTATAAATACTTCTACCTCTAGGGTTACCGTTGCTTATTATTTCATTGACTCGTTTGTTGAACTGAAAATCAGGATTTACGCTAGCACTTTCCAATTGATTTTTTTGATTCGCTAAAAACACATCCCAAAGTGATTTGTCCATCCTGGGCGAAGTAAAATACAAATGAATTAATTGTAGGGTCATTTCGAAATCTCCAGGAGTCGTGGCTCCTGAGATGCTCTCCGAATAAGTGCTAATATTAGGCGTAACCTGAACATTCTTTCCAGCCAATACTTTTTTAAGTTGTGAGGGTGAAAAATCACCTATACCCATTATATTTATTGCTGTACCTGCATAATTCGCACTGTAGTGGTCCTCTAATGAATACAAAGAAGTGCCTCCCTCGCTATTTGCCGTGAAAATTATTTCATCGTTTTTAAAATCTGTAGGCTTAAAATAAACCTTCATCCCATTGCTTAGCAACACCGTCGTCACATCCACCTCTTCATTGTGAGACACATTCATCACCTCACCTGGTTTGGGTTTGGTCAACATCAATTCTTCTCTTACCAAGTCTTCCTTATAAGGAGCTGTTTCGATTGCGTCAGCATTTTCCAATAGCACCAAAAGTGCTGTTTCTTGAGGCAAGGTTTCTTTGTCTTTTTCCGGTGCCGTTACGATTAGGACGATATTTTCTTTCTTGATCAGTTCCTTGGCAATGCCATTTACTTCTTCGAGGGTTATTTTTGGGATGATATCCTGATAAAAACGATACCTGCTTTCCGGACCATCAGCGAAGCTGTTGTTAAGAAAATTCGAAACATATCTGCCTACTAAAGCTCTGGACTCCACTTTGTCCATTTCCTTATAGGACTTTTCTGAACTATTTAATAAAGAACGTTTGACCCTGTCCAGTTCACTCTGTGTGAAGCCATATTGAACGACCCTTTGGTTTTCTGTAAGAAAAGACAACAGACCATCTTCTAGTTTCCCGGGGCCTACAACTCCGGAAATGGTAAAGAAATCCAGAGGTTTCACAAGGTTACCATACCTGGCACCGGCAAAGATAAAGGGGGCATCGGGCTTTTGCCGGATCTCATCCAACCTTTGTGTGATCATTCCACCAAACATCGTTCTAAGGATTCTACCTTTATAATCTTTATAGCTGTTGGATGGCCTTGCATCCTGCTTGTAATAGAGCTGCACCTGTATGCCTGGTGCTTCCTCATCTGTAATGATTTTTACAAAATTTTCTTTGTGAGCTGGGACATTGTAATAGTTTCGCTTTCGTTCATTGACAGGGTTTTCCAAATCCGAAAAGTATCCTTTAATCAATTCCTCTACCTTGTCGGGAGCTACATCCCCTACCGCTACCACAGCCATAAGATTCGGACGGTACCAATCCTGATAAAACTGCCTGACCAATGAATCCGCTGCATTTCTGATGATATCCATTTTACCTATGGGCATGCGGTCGGCATAGCGACTTTCGTGAAGCAAGACAGGCAAATAAGCATCCCTTAGCCTTTGGTTTACACCCTGACCGGTCCTCCATTCCTCAACTACAATTCCTCGCTCCGCATCTATATCATCCGAGGCCAATAGGAGCCCTCCTGCCCAATCCCGCATTACTTGAAAGCCATTGTTCAGCTTTTCTTCTTCATCTGTGGGAATCGGCAACATGTACACAGTCTCATCAAAACTCGTGTAGGCATTCAGGTCACTCCCAAAAGCAACCCCTATGGATTGCAGGTAACTGATAAGCTCATTTTTTTCAAAATGCTCCGATCCATTGAAAGCCATGTGCTCTAGAAAATGAGCAAGCCCCAACTGGTTCTCATTTTCCTGCATGGCACCTACTTTTATGGCCAAACGCAGTTCCAGTTTGTTTTCAGGTTTCGGATTGTATTGGATGTAATATTCTAAGCCATTCTCTAATTGCCCCGTACGGATCTTCTCATCTAATGGGACCATTTCATCGAGTTTTTCCTGGGCATAGCCAATAGGCTGGAGAAAGCAAAATAAAAACAGTATTAACAATGGCTTTAGAATCTTCATCTTGATCAATTAAATTCAATAAGGTTTAACCCGAAATAGGCAATAGAAAATCTATTACGTGCTGAAATCACTGCAAAATCAGTCACTTCGTTTCTATTTTCGATTTCACCATAGCAATGCTATGCCTCAATCTCCAAATAGACTGATTTTCTTGTAATTACAACACTTCCCGTAAATACGGGACAGGCTCTACGAATTCTATTGCAGAATCCGGGTTTAATCCGAGATAGGCAATAGACATTCTATTACTTGATGGAATCACTACCTGAGAAGTTCAGGCAATTCTATTGTATAATCGGGGTTTTAAATTCTTATAAAGAACGCAAAAAACAGCTGAATATCCATAAAAACCTTTCGCCTTAAATAAAATCATTCCTTTCATGATCAATTAATAGTTGGATAAATGTCCATTCCTAACGATATTTATTTTCTAATTATCTCGATGTATTCAACTGAAAATATGACTTTTCGATTATTTCTCCTACCTGTAGTTCTTGTTTGGTTAACCGCCTGCTCAACAGCCCCAATTTTAAATATTGAAATAAATGCGGATGGCATTAAGAGGGAAAATTACCCTTTGACAATTCCCCTAGATAAGGACCTGGCATTGGACGGTGACTATTTGCTTAAAAATGAAGCTAGCGGAAAAAGTTATCCAGCCCAAGTGCTTCCCTCTGGAGACCTGTTGGTATTTATTGACCAAATGCCCGCTGAGACAAAGGCAGTTTTTGGCTTGTCAAAATCTACAGGTATTGAAAAGAATAAGATGAAAATTAATCAGATTGAGGAAGGGATAGAAGTTTTATCAGGGCAGCAACCCGTACTTTTTTACCAAACCGCCGTGGCCAGCCCGCCAAATGGTCAGCCGGATTATTATAAGAGAAGCGGCATGATCCATCCCTTGTATAGTCCAAGCGGGCAAATCCTAACCGATGCTTTCCCCGCAGGACATACCCATCAGCACGCCATTTTCAATGCATGGGTAAACACTAAATTTAAAGGAGAAAAAGTAGATTTCTGGAATCAACATTCCGAAACTGGTACGGTCGAACACGTAAGTTTGAATACAGCTGAGGCAGGATCTAGCGCAGCTGTCATCGAAAGTCAATTGCGTCACCTAAGTCTAAAGGATGGAGAAGTACTTGGAGAAAAATGGACAATTATGGTTTATCCCACGGAGGACTATTTCCTATTTGATTTATTTTCAGAACAAACAAACACCAGTTCTGACACTCTTTTTATATTGGAATATCACTATGGAGGAATGGGTTTTAGAGGAAGTAAAGAGTGGAATAATGTAGACAGCACCCACTTTACCAATACTTGGAAAATCCTTACATCCGAGGGGTATACGAATGAAAACGCCAATCATACCCATGCTTCTTGGGTTACTGCTTCTGGGGAAGTTGACAAAAATACTGCCGGTGTCACGGTATTTGGATTTCCTGACAACTTCAGGTATCCACAAGCCATCCGGGTTCACCCTTCCATGCCTTACTGGGTATATGCGCCCATGGTGGATGGTGAA
>Ga0209491_10007697_pt1 | contig 14069 bp, 6 predicted proteins | sample BON02_FD_187213 | JGI IMG/M metagenome (GOLD analysis project Ga0209491, IMG submission 187213) | Freshwater microbial communities from Lake Bonney liftoff mats and glacier meltwater in Antarctica - BON-02 (SPAdes) (version 2) | ecosystem: Environmental > Aquatic > Freshwater > Ice > Glacier... | reverse complement strand
TACGACGGGCCATAATGCATTTTTTCTGCGAATGATTAACACCAGCTGTGATTTTACATAGCCAACACCACCGGTACTTTGTCAAAACACAGTTGCATTGTGGTGTATTATCAGTGTTTCCGCTTATTTTACACTGCGCTTTGCATTTCTATTTCGGGCACTTGACGCGCAAAACTATATAATCACCCACCTTTTTCAAGAGCGACGTGTGTTCCAGACCGATTTTAGCGCATTAATTTGCCAGCTTTACATCGTCACACACCTTCATTCTCGACAGTTTTGATTCTGCACTGTTGTGGTGCCAATCTTGTGTCGCGTTTACAACTCCGACATCTAGATTCTCTTCAAGATGTCGCTCAACATTGATTCGTGTTCGGGCCAATACCCAGACAACCCGCTGCTGGACGCCTCCATGGCTATCCGGTACCCAAAGGCCAATAAGAATCCCGAGATCATGTGCTACGTGTGTCTCGATGAAAACGTCCAGCAGGGAGCGGATTTTTCCGTGTACGAGAAGGTCGTGTGCCACGGGTTGAAGTGCCAGGCGAACGGACAGGGTGCCGTCTCGTGGGTGTGCGAAACGTGTGCTCTGGAGATGGACCTTCGGCTGATGGTTGCTGAAAAGACCAACAAGAAGCCCAAGCGCAATATGGTGTGCGACTGCCAGTTTGGCTCTCATGTCGGCGTCACAACGTATGTGGTCAAGGACGACGCAGCATACAAGCTTCTTCGCTCGCAGCAGTACGGCATCAATTTTGACGGTATCAAGCTGTTTTCTGACAGGCCGTCGAAGGAAATGCTCGTGGCAAACCCTGATGCTTTTGTGGAGCACATGATGGCCTGCCGCAAGACGGATCAGGATGGGAAGTTTGAGACGGTCCCGACCTTTAACACAGCCATCGCCGATCTCTACAACGACGACGAGAGCCAGCGCGTGAGTGTTCAGCTGGTGTGGAACAAGAAGAAGCAGGTCATGAGTGTGATTGTCTCGGCGGCGGTGACGTCTGTCAACATCATCCCCGTCAGGAAAAGCGACTACGCGCAGACAAAGGGGATAGGTAGTAGCACCAAGAAACAATGCGTGGAGGGCACCAGCAGTGAGGATGCGTTCGTCTCTAAAAACGACAAATCCACCGGAAACGTGGTCGAAATTGCCATGCCGTTCCAGGATCTTGCTGGTGATGGCCAGGAGGTTGTCCTGGTGTGTGATGGAATTTTGCCTCCCGGCTCGGCGGCGGGCATGCTGAAGCACTTGGAAAACACTCAGGAACAAAGCACGGTGCCGAGTTTTTGCCCCATTCGGACCATCAGCGAAATCGCCACCTGCGTGAGTGCAACCTCTCTCGAGGATGGCACCAAGCGTGCGCATTTCCTTGAGCTGGTGGAGCAGTACAAGCTCAAGTACAAAATTGTCGACGACAAGTTCGTGTTGGTCGACACTGACACTGGCAAGGCGTGTATCTTTACTGACATTGCGAAATCGCTCGAGATTTGCGGATTTGGCGAGAGGGCGATGAAGTTTGACTGGCACATGGTGGTGCTGCGCCGTGGACGCTATTTTCTCACGCTGTACATCCTTGTGGTGCACGCGCCATACCCTGGCCTGTGGATTATCGCCGAGCGTCTGACGATTGGCAAGACCGTCGACGAGTGCACGACGAAGACCATCATGGTCGGGCAGGATGTCGCTCCGCTTTCGTTTGTCGAAAACCAGCACTTTTTGCTCGAGCGCGGCCTGTGGGATAGGTACACCATGTACATGTTCATGGGGTTCTCGGAGCACTCCAGTGCGCTGCTCAAGTGCCTGAACCGCGACTGCACGCAGAGCGGGCCGTATCTCCGGGCGATGTTCGACGAATCTATCTTGACAATGAAAAACGTCGAAAGGGGATTTCTCGACGAACAAAGGTCCATCACCATGCAGATGGCGGCCAAGGACATGGCGTCCAACAACACGTACATCACGAAAGTCACTGCCGAGTTCCAGGCAATCCAGAAGCTGAAGGGCATGCCCGACGTTAAGCTTTTCCCCGGCACGGTGGTTGCTGTTGGCAAATATGGAGTGTTTCGGGTTGTCGCTGGTGAATTTGCCAAGCACTACAGCGAAGACGAAGCGGACAACGGCAAGGTCATTTCCAAGGTCACTGTGGTGACGCCCGACAATGGTCCTCCCGTGATGTATTACGTGGTCAACAAATCCACTTTCATCGGCCTCACACTTTGCCATTTTCGCCATAACCACGTCGACACTGTGCAGGAGGAGACCACTCTCACGGCGACGTATATCGACAATAAAGGGGACGAAAGCCATTTTGATGATATGAACTACACAGTGGGCGACTGGCGACACCGCATTGACCAACGTTTCGGCTCCTTCGACACGGACGATACAAACTGCTCGGTGCTGGTGCGCGACCCAGACAACAACATCCTGCTCCAGATTCGCTTTGACATGTGCACCGACTGAGTGCGCCTCTAAAGGAAGGGGAAGTGGCTGTTGTATCGCCATTTCCCGCAACCTTTTCAAAAAAACTGTTTTCTACAGAAAACACCACGCACACGGAGTTGCCTCTCGAATTGGGAGGTTTGGGTTCGAGTCCCTTTTGCGTTTTAATACACTTTTTCTACTACAAGTGCGGTCTTGGGGCAAGTATAGGCCTGTGTAATGTTTTCATAATATGCAATCTAAGCAACAACCCATCCCTGTGAAATTGTCCACATTTTGGACTGCCTGATTCAACTCAAAACACAGGCGCTATTACATACGAGAATACGATTGATGTCGCAGAACTCATGAAAGAGCCCGCTGTCTCCAGTGACGCCACAATGCGTTGATCCCGACCACTTTGCTGCGTCACAGTACAGTATTATTGCGTTGGTGAAAACACAACTAGATACGCCAAACACAGGTGAATGTCTATTGAAAGGAATTTCGGCTAGAACAAAGAAAAACTGCAACACTATGCCAAAGAAGACTCGCATAATAACGTGCAGTGTGCGACAAGTATGGGAAAGGCTGACATCAAGAAAATCCCCGACAAACTTACGGATTCCGAGCGCAAGAAGCGAAAGAATGAGAACAAGGGGAATGCCAATCCTAAACTAAGGGATGCGAAAAAGGACAAAAACGATGCCTGTCGGGACCGCAGAGCTGCCGCAGGCTCGAGCAAGTCGTTTTCATAACACTTTGTCTTGAATTTGCATTGTTCCGAATTTGCAAGGTGTGGGTGCACACTTTTTGTCTTGCACTTAATCTACGCTGGTTGTCTACGAAGATATAAAAGAGACACGTCGCGCAGCAGACATTTTACGCCCTCTCCTGTACACCCAAGCACATACAATGTCCTTGCAGCCACAACAACGCATGCCCAATCACTCCAACGTATTGTGGCCGCGCAGTATGCTCATGCTCTGTCGTGCCTGGACCTCCGACGAGGAAAAAGCATACGATGCAAGCTTTGCCCGACAGATATCGACAATCAGGGAAGGGGTGTTTACAGCCATGGGGTACGACGCGGAAAATCCTCCTCAGGACCTCTATCTTTCCGAAAAAATCAAAGAGATGAAGGGGTTTTATTACACGAAAGAAGGGCACAGCTTGATGAACAGCATGCTGGCTGCGGATCACTACAGAATGCGCGCGATGAAAGACCAAGACTCGGAGAGTATCGTTCTCTACCGCTCACAGCTAGAGCAATTGTTCGAGGAGTACCACCGCCAGATGACAGAATTTTACCTGAGACACCCTCTTGCGGAGATTGACAATTGCCTGACCGTTGTCTTCTTGGATAAGGCCAGTGGTGTTGGTGAAAACATGATTTCAAGTATTTGCCCCGACGATATGGACGACAGCAAGAATCCCGCATTGAGCGAGTTTTGGTCTCAATTTGAAAACAAACGGCTTGGCATGCGCCTTTTGGAGCAATTCGACGCAAATGCCGAGGACGAAAAGGCCACGGCCCCCGTCAAAAAAACAAAGTGCCATTGGGAAAACAGAGACGCCCACCAGGACAGCAAGCCCAGCCCAGACCAGACTCGTCAGAGTGTTCTCACCGCTATCAATGCTCAAAACGTGAACTGGCAAACCAAAACCAACATACCAAGTTCTTTCAGGAAATGGTACGAGGAGCCTCCAAAATCCTCCCAAAAGTTTGAAGGTGATTTGACGTGCTTGGGGTGCGCATGCACGATCCCAATCACCGGCAAGGTCGTCTTGAATCTCGCTACAGGCAGCTCGGACGAGGTCATGTGCTCCAAATGCTACCACACACATCTCTAGAGACCAGCGCAAGACTCGTGTATACAGCCTTGTCGTACGGTTATGGATGACCATTAAGAAAACAGAGATTCACAAGCTTACGGATGCCGAGCGCAAGCAGCAAACGATCATCAATAGGGCAAAATCCAATCCTACTCTAAGGGACCGCAGAGCTGCCGCAGGCTCGAGCAAGTCGTTTTCATAACACATTGTTTCGAATTTGTAATAATAAAGCACAAGATATGAATCCGGTCCACACATTCGCCGAGCAACTCGTGCTGCAAGTCGACACCGCCCCTCGAGGCGTCACGCTGTATTTTGGAGTGGCATATAATGTGAATCGAGTGCTTGTTTGCATATGTACTATGGTTGGTTGGCTTGCACATAGCAGTGAAGCGCATGCAAAGATCGGGACGACATAAATGCATGTTGTTGGGCTGGGACGCCAGCACGTGTTTTATTAAAGTTGAAACGAAACACGGATTATAGCTTGTATTGTCTCGATAAGTATGGGGTGAGTGTGTCAGGAGTGCGCGGAGCGCAGATAGCAGCAAGAGTGGCTTCAAAAAACTCAACATGTTGCAACATCCCCTCGTTATACGCAACATTCACTACGGTGGCCCCATTAAAATCAATACATCCCAACACTTCTGCATGCTCATCGACTAGCAATCGCACTACCTCCAAGCTGTACTGTTTTTTGACAGCCAGACTCAGTGGGGTGTCCGCAGGGCGCATCTGCTCGTCGTCATTTGCGCGCATGCCATTTTTCACGACAAGCACGCTGGGGTCCATTTCGACCAAAAGTTGTATGATTTCGAGCGGGGCTTCGTATTTGATGGCTACGTGCAGTGGTGTATCGACTTTACAGTTTGTCATTCTCAACACGTCTGGATTTGTCTGCACCATGAGCTGGATTTGCCCATAATCTGTCTTGAACTTCAAGGCAAGGTGCAGAGGCGTGTCGTTTTGCGCCTCGTCTAGCTCCTGGACTGATTTGTTGTTGCGCATGGCAACCATTCGACCTTCTGCCTGGATTAACTGCTTGACAATACGCAGCGGAGCCCCACTCTTGATAGCGCAATGCAAGACGGTATCGCCGTGCTCGCCTCTGCACAAGAAATAATGCATGTGATGTACCATAGCGTTCCGCATGAGGAAGAGCACAACATTGGGCGGCAGACGTTCTGTCGCATTAGTGTCTTCCTGCATATCGGGTGCATTATACTTCCCCTGCAGCGTCTGTTTTCGTAATGCCGTGTGCATAGGTGTGTCTCCGCACCCGTCTGTGACAAGTAGAACTCTCGCAGGAGTGTCTAGCAGCTTCTGGATGACATTGATATGCTGTAACCCCTTGATCGCAAGATGCAGAGGCGTGTTGTGCCGGAGCCACGGTGGCGACGTTGTAGAATTGCGGATACGCAGGACCCTCTGCTCCGTGTCGACCAGCTGCGTAATAATTTCCAGCGGCAGCGCCATTCGCAATGCCATGTGTAATGGGGTATCCCGTGGGGAATAAGTCCTCATACGCAACACATCCTGCTCGGGATCAATGAGCTGTGCTATGAGGCCACGAATATCCAGGGTATCTAACTGTGGCTTCTGCGAGGCCAAAAGCAAGAGGTGCAGCGCGGTGTTTCCATGCTGGTCCACGTTTGTAATGGCATCGGGTGGATGTAACAAATTCTTCTTTGAGCGAAGCTTTGCAAACATCTTGACGTTGGTGTACTTTCTCAGATTGATAATCAATTCCTGGATCGGTGTGTACAGGAAGCAACACACTGTGGTGAGGACATTTTCTTCCCTGTCAATCAGTTTCTTCGCAATGTCGTAGTGTGCATTGCACACCAGTGCCACGTCCAGTGGTGTTTGGTGGAACTTATTCCTCATCTGCAAAACGTCGTTCCAGAAGTCGTACTTCTTGGCCGTCTTAAACGCACGCATTACAGGCGGATCCAGCGGACACGACATTGCAATGTGCAATGGAGTATTCCCATCTGCGTCCTGACACCGCATGGCCGCCGGAAACCGCAGGAAAATGTCCCGCAGTATGCTCTTTTTTTCGGCAGTATTGCGCCAAAACGTCTCTAGAATGGCTCGATGCAGCAGTGTGCACTGCGATATGTCGTCCTCGTCGTCCTCGTCGTCCTCGTCGTCCTCGTCGTCCTCCTCTTCGTACGCATACGTCGTGCGACGCAGTTCTCCCTCCACAATGGACTGTTTTATCATCGGGATCATTGACACAAAGTCTCGCCCTCTTTGGTGGTTGTCTGTCATTTGTTCGTGTCGCAAGGCCAACGCTTCCGACCAATGCCTCGCTCCAGCCAAAGAATCCACTTCTAATCCGATTCGCTCGAGAAGTTCAGGTGGCAGCAGTTTTTTCACGTTGGTGCCGTGCGATACTCGAGCGTCGATTTTCATGTGGCCAGCGTCTTTTTTCGCGCTGCAAGCACGCATTGTACAGTCACCACGCTATGACAACGATGTATATATACCAAAGTAGATACGTGCGCAATTCACTCTGTTGTCTTACTTTACACTCCAGAAATAGCATCGAACACTCCTATAAATGACACGAAATGTGTCCATGAAATCTCACCACACTGCGATGTCGCAGACCACGAAGAGGAAGCACAGCGCAAGCTTTGTTCAAAACAGCCAGAATGAGGTGGAGTCCGCTTCTCTTGGCGATGTCGGCATCGACGAGGCTTGTCCTGTGATTGCTAGCACGCTCGACGTCGCCACAAGCACCCCCGTTCCTGTGAACACTACAGGCGATCCAGAACGTAAGCCCGTCGATGCCGTCGTCATCGAGGCTGTCGCTGTCGATGATGCGAGCATGGAGTCCGTCTCCATGAATACCACCACTGTCGAGCCCATTGTCGAGAATTTGACACATGACACCACTGCAAACAACAAGGACGCCAAAGACGTTGCTGTGCTCGGTCGGGAACAAGAAATGAATACGGCCATCAAGGCTCTGGAGAAATCAATGCACACCCCGCTCATCCAACTTTTCCATGCAGCCGACTGCGTGGTGTACCTGAATGAACTTGAACGTTGGTTTGCTTCAGATGGTTTCACCACACTGTCCCCTGAGAAAATGGAAGATATTGCTGCGTGCCTCTCGACGCTTGCACGTCTTCGTCGCATGGCACAGGCGGTCGAGTAGTAGGTGTTTGATATACAGTAACAAAGATGATATTCACAGAAAATCCGGCTATTCTTCATGTTTCCGGGTCTTGTGGAATAAATGGGAATTCAATTTCAATAAAAGTGTCGAGTGCACTCTATTTTGTCCTGTGCAGTTTGAAAAGTGGTGTTTTTGCTCTGTTTTGCTCTGGGCTCTTCTGTTTTGCTCTGGGCTCTTCTGTTTTGCTCTGGGCTCTTCTGTTTTGCTCTGGGCTCTTCTGTTTTGCTCTGGGCTCTTCTGTTTTGCTCTCTCTTTTCCGTGTTACTATGTGCTCTTCTGGTTGCTCTTTCCCTCTTCCATTTACTCTGGGCACTTCTGTTTGCTCTTTCCCTCTTCCATTTTCTCTGGGCACTTCTGTTTGCTCTGGACTCTTCTGTTTGTTCTCTCTCTTCAGTTTTGCTCTTCGCAATACTCCTGAACTCTGTTTAGATTATATTCCTCGATAGGCAGAGTTTGAAAGTTGAGTTGGTCAACGCATAATCAAAGCAATACTGTTTTTGGATACACGATCTCTAGTGATTTGTCGAATACATATAGATGAAATTGGGACTTTGTGCAAAAGCTTGAGATGCACGAGTACATCTCGACATTGTATGGCGCATGCAGGTTCAAAATAGGTGTAGTGGAGGAGATAACATGTGAAAATCGGGAAAAGGGATGAGCAAAGCGAACGCACCGTAAAATGCCAGCAGCGGTGCGGAGATTAAAGGTCGAAGCAGCGGCATGTCAAGCCCACAGAAAACAACCCGGTGTGTAAAGTAAAAGGACATGGGGTCCAGTTGCGCTGCCAGCAGTTTGAGCGTCGCGAAAAACAGTCCCACGTCCGATGAGAAGAGCTGTGCGGTGCACTGTTTTCCATTGCCGTTCTGGCGAGGGAGACACGAGGCGTTGTTCGAGAGAATTGTGCCACCAAAAGCCCGTGTTTCAGGTGATGACGGCAGTGTGTTTGGGAGCGTTTGGACACCAGTTCCTTCGCCACACGAGACACTGTTGTATTCAAGATACAGCATATTCTCACAGGTCACTGGTGTGGCCAGAGTGTCGATGATGGTGATTTGTATTCTCATTCCGTATATCATTTTTTCAATGATCCGTTGGGCGACAATGTGTTGAATTTCAAAACACTCGCGCATCTTGTAAACCTCCACCTGAATGTACAGCTGCTCAGAGGACTCTTCCACGTCAAACAAAACATCCGGGAAGCTCGGGGTGTACTGCACGAGACGCTGGATGTGCGCAATGTGCAGTGCGATGTCTGTTTTCTGTGGCATCTGGGTCAGAATGTACTCCTGGAGCATGATTCCAAAAAACGCCACCGCGGTGGAGTGTGTGATGCCTGTCGTATACAAATGTAGCTTTGCCGTGGTGGTGATGTGCGAAACGTCAGGCTTCACGTTGTGTGTTGCGACGACCAGACGAAGGACACCCTCTATATATTCCGGAATGTGAACGAAAGGGGCCGTATGTTGCACAACCACGGAATGCTGTGTCATGTGCTGTGTTTGTACTTGCAAGCGGATCGTCTGCGGATAGTCGCGTATCAATGCATTGACCAGCGTGTGAACGCCAAAGTTGCACTCGATATCCTGGAAATCGGCTTGCATCACACTGCGGATGCTGACGGCGGTGTCTTGGGTTTGCAATATCTCCGCAGTGGTCTGGGTGAAAACAAATCGCTTGAGAGCTGCAATGTCGATCCGACTGTTGGTCGCGACTACTTCCATGCACCTCGCATCATCGGGAACAACCGAAATGGAAAGGTTCCACACACAGGCCTTGGGTCCCGACACGCGGTACTCGGACTTGCAGTTTATTTTCTCGTCCGCTGACAGGCCATAAGTGTATATTGTGAACGTCGTGCTAGCATTGGCCTCGCGCTTCGGGTGAAAACGACTTTCTCCGGCCATCAACGAGGCGTTTGAGGAGTTCTCGCGTACATAGTGCTCTGGCACATACAGGTTCGAAAAGACTCTCACGATATCCAAAGTTGGCACGCGGTCGTTGTGTATGCGAAATGTTGCCAGCATGACGACCAGCAGGGGCGTTTTGCTCCCGAACATGAGTGTTTTCTGCATGTTTCGTACGTACAGCACGTCCACCGAGACATTGTGTAGATGGTCGAAACGTGCATTCACCGCAATTTCGGTCGAAAGCGCGCACGACTCTGCATATGTATTGTCGCTGCTGGCGTTGAGGAACTCGTCCTGGAAACTTGCATGGCCGATGGAATTGTTGCTGCAGACGTTCGGGGCCGTGCAAGTGTCGCCAGGGGACTCCAACGAGATCGCAAAAAGTGTGTTGGTCACCACGCACACTGCCAGTATTTCCACGGCAATGTCGACGGCAAAGAGGCCCGACACAACGGTCATCAGCTCGGCATAGTAGTCCTCGGTGTTTGTCGTTCGGGAAAGCGTACATGCTTCCATACTGGTGACCAGCAGTTCATATACCACGCGCGTACATGCGATTGGAACGCGCATATCGTCGTTGTCGCTGGGCTCACCCAAAACCGGTGCCGCAAAGCGAACAATCCTCGAGGTTGAAACCAGTCGGACAAACGCGAGAGAGGCCTTGTTGAAAATCACCGATTTGAGGACCTCGATGAGCAACGCATTGAGCATGCTGGCTTCCACCGGAATAATGACTGATACGCGCATGGTGTACGTGGATGCTGCGATAAAGGGCTGCATGCGTTGCTGCAGCCGGATGCCACGGTGCTTCATATCGTCGCGTATTACAATGCGTTGAGTCACACGGGCATTCCATTGCAGCGCAGCGGTCTTCACGCGAGTTTTCTGTCTCTCAACTTGCTGGCAAAGTGACTTCGACTGTGAAATTGACAGGGCGTCAAAATATAGTGTACCGGTGATTGTGCTCGACATATTCACTAGCTCGACGTCGGAGGTGGTTGCAAATCGCGATGTGGCCAGCCAGAATGTAGTGTTCATGAGATGGACCGCATCTGTGCGTGCTATCACACCTCCAACCAGAGAGAAAAAAACGTGCCGCGCCGTGGTGTCTGCCCCCACACTGTCCTCCCGGAGATTCATGGTACTCTGCGCAGCAATGTGGTGTGACAACATGGGGACGCCCAGCAAATTCAAAACGGCGACCATATGTGCTATATTTTCGCGTTGCTGGCGCAGCTCGGCCGCGTCCTGGACTGAGGTTTGGATGTGTTGATTTTTTGAAGCACCGCCGGTGTTGGTGGGCATGGTGACATTGTAGATGGCAATTGTATTCATACCGCTGTCCAATAGCACAGAACTCCCGAATTGCCGGTGGTACGCGCGGTGTAAATCGGCCAGAGCCTGCTGCTTTTGCATCACATCAGAGTACTCTGTACTCGACACCTGATGCTGCACATAGACAATCTCGGAACACTCCCCCACATGTTCCAATCTCATGCCGGTGTCGTATTCTTGGATTTGTTCCACATATTGGCGAAAATTCGCTGGCACATGCTCGCGATTATGAGACGTGAAAAATAGACTGATGCTGCTCACACAATCCACACCCGGGCCATCGGCAAGAGGACCGACGTATGTGCTCATGCATTGCAGCTGTTCCTGGCTTGGGCAGAACACTTTTTGCACCTTGATTTCTGTGACAAATACGGGGTGAGCACCGACATTCGAAGCGAAATCAAAGTAGCGTGTGCTTTCCCACCGCGGTGTGCCGGGCCCTGTGTTGTCTCCTCCTGTCACCAGTGGTGTGCTGCGAGGAAGACACGATTCGACCGCACGTTTTACGGCTTTGACGCTCGCAATCTCGTCCAGGGGTGAATCATGAGTATAGAGTGTCAAAACCACCGGACGCGTCACAATGTCAATGTTGTGCACCGCAAACGTCGGGAGCGACGTGTACACGAAAGACCGCACTTTCGAGATGTTGTACAGGTCGGTTTTGTACACCGATGAGAGCGCGTGCATCTTGGAGTGCAATCGCACCTCGCACTTGACCGACGGTAGCAGCTGCCACGTCACATTATGCCCACTTTGAACCCCGGACGCACGAATGATGCCACGAACAAGCGTTGCCGCATCGTCGTATACAAGCTGGTGGATCCACAGATACGTCTCCAATCGGTACACCACACTGTTGTATTTGGCCGAATTGAACAGATACAGAACCATGTCGAGATACACAGGATCCAGCAGTATATTGCGGAACAGAACAATGGCGTCGTCGGAATATTGTTTGGTCCCCACGCGAATATCGTGAATACACTCTTGTATGAATCCCGTCTCAATACTCAGACACACCGTGGATGACACGGTTGCATATGTCTTGTATAATTCACGAGCATCCACTGCGAAAATGTTGTACGATTCCATTGCCAATCCCCCCGAACTGCCCGCGTGGGTCACCATCGATCGCTCCACACAATCGTACGAGAAATCGGCACTCTGCGTTGGAAGCATGACAAGGGGAGGGAGACATACGCAGCTGTCGATAGATGTCGCGCCGACACTGCTGATCGTCCGATGCGGGCAAGGTATTCCTGCAAACGACCCTCCTTTGCAATAGTGGTCTTTTCTGCAAGGCATGCATACGAGAGTGGTGTTTGTGGGTGTATGCTGTTGTTCCAAAGACTCTGCGTAGGTGCCTGCAACACATTGACATTGCGAAAGCTGCTTGGCTCCAAACAACAGTGTGCTCGTTTTGGCAGGACACTTGTACACCAGTGGCACGGATAGCGTCTTGCAATAGAACCCAATCGGACATGGCACGCACCACAATCGCCTGGTGTCTGAAAACAACATTGTGTTTTGCGCAATGGCCACATCGAGTGTTTCTCTGTCATCTGCTCTGAAATACCCGTCGATACACAAACAATCGTCCATGCTGCGGCCCTCTCCCGTGCCCACCACCTTGGTAGCAGCAGGACACCGCACTGGACTGGAAAATGCCCCCGCACACACGTGGTTTTCTACACACGGCACACACTGTCGATCGGGCCCAAGAAACGAGCTGGCAGGGCACAAACAGAACGGCGGTGCCACTGATGCGTTGCGTGCGCACACACCACACGCCTGCGTCGATTTCTGCCACAGCACCCCTTCGTTATTCCGTGGGTCCTCACACTCAGTGCAGAGCCTGGTAAACGAGTGCTGTACCGCACCAGAGTACGTGTTGGCCTTGCACGGCCAGCATTCTGTCGCATTAACATTGCTTTCATTCGCATGTCTGAAGTATCCTTCGTGACACTCACAATTATCAGAGTCTCCTGGAAAACACTTTGCCGACACTGCCGGTGTCCCGCATAAAAACCAGAACTGCAACACCACAAAGAGTGTGGTGAAAGTACATGTCGTGATGGAATCACTACGTCTCACTGACATTGCTGTTCGTAGCGGCAGCAGCATAACAACACAGGCCAACAACAATACGGCTGAACTTTAATCGCACAGTGTGTGTGTGGATGAACCGCGCAGAAGCGTCCTGTGCGCAGCAATCTACGCATATATATATACATCCACGCATGTGTGTATATGCATCGCCCATGTCAAGTTCAAACCCATGCGGAATTGGCCCACTCGAAACGAATGATAATGCTGTCGAAATTTATTCAACAAGAAACGCACAGATTGATGTTTTCAAGATGCAAGCCACCGTCCCCACAGACGTGGCCACACAATCACTACATGAGCTGTCCTTACTCGGCCTATCCTAACCACGCACCAGTGGCTGGAATGCAACATCGTCTGTAAAAGCCCACACGTGGTAATACAGCATGTCATGTTTCCCAGGGTCAGTGGAAGCACACCCACGGAAGCGAGGCTTCATGCCGAGCACGCGGAAAAAGTTATACACCGGCCAAGTCGGCCCATTGCCGCCCACCCTCCACAGCTTACTGTTTTCGCTGGCGAGCAGTGCCCTCACTTTGGTGTTAAAAGCAAGCGGATCATGCACAAGCACCCTTGCCACGGGAAGGATGCTCGCCACTTTGTACGAACTCTTGAGAACATCATACACTATAACAGTGACGTCCTCGCAGTTGCACAGCATATCAGCAAACCACTGCAGCTTCTCTTGGAAACGGGGCTTCTGCAACCGGTACATGTCGGCTTCAGAAGCCATCTGAATAGCCTCGTTGATGGCCACAACGTCGCAGGCCAGCGTCTTGCGGAAAGCAATGTCGAGCGGCTTCATAGTCTGACCAGGCTCATACTGCTGCTGCTGGAGGTGAATGTAGTCTTCATTCGAAAACAGCGCTGGCGGGGCGCGCTCGTGCACTTGACAACGCCCATCCCCGTCCAGATTGGTCAACTTGCACGGTGTTTCTTTCGCCTCCAACACACCGCAAATCTGCTTGCGCTTGCGAGAGACCTTACCAGGCTCACCCTTGAGCTTGGACCGCGGCTCCGATGATCCACCCGACATCGTGCCTGATCAAACGAATCCAAAATTGGGTTTATAGATTTTCACACGAACTCGGGCCGGACCACGCGAACTCGGGCTGGACCACGCGAACTCGGGCTGGACCACGCGAACTCGAAGATTATACCACACGAACTCAAAGATTATACCACACGAACTCAAAGATTATACCACACGAACTTGGAGATGATACCACGCGAACTCGGAGATTATACCACACGAACTCGGAGATTA
>Ga0209491_10007693_pt1 | contig 14076 bp, 8 predicted proteins | sample BON02_FD_187213 | JGI IMG/M metagenome (GOLD analysis project Ga0209491, IMG submission 187213) | Freshwater microbial communities from Lake Bonney liftoff mats and glacier meltwater in Antarctica - BON-02 (SPAdes) (version 2) | ecosystem: Environmental > Aquatic > Freshwater > Ice > Glacier... | reverse complement strand
GGGGGGGGGGGGGGGGGGTATGTTGGGCGGAGTCGAAGGAGACACTGCGCGCTGTTAGACCTCTGCGCCGTGTCATCACAACATCTGTATCCAACGTTAGCAGAATGTGTCGGCGGCGTCGTGTCGTCCTGTAGTGTCTGTGTGATTGTGCCCACAGTCTGTCTGTGTGTGTGCTCGTGCTCGTGTGCGCTCTTGTCTATTTGTCTATTTCTATTGTTATGTTCACATAATGAATATGATTAATAGAGCATAGAGCAGGCCCTGCCTGCAACACTGGGCATTGGCGGCACACGCCTGCTGTGTGCTCGCTCGTCACCCCAAAACACTCTGACTGTGCCTGTACGTATATAATAAGTATTTAGTTCTGGTACCACTAGTACGTACTAGTACTTTCCTTTCACTTTCAGACGCTTTCTTGTTACAATATATCTACTATATATATTATATACACATTAATTACAATTACAATTACAATTACAATATATGCATATATACGTACATATTATATTATAATTATAATATATATATATATAATAATAGTTAAAATATGATAGTAATAGCTATACGCTATACAATGTGTACAAAACTAAACTGTAAACTGTTCTATAAACTATATAATAACTTCAACTATAATAAAAACTATAATTATATGCAATAGTATAATAGTATACTGTATACAAGTATAAGTATACATATAAATTAAATACCAAAAATGACAAATATATAAATATGATTTCATATAACTTTAATTCAAATATGATAATGATAACTTTAACTTTATGTTGAATAAAATAGTGTATAGTATCGTATAGCGTATAAATAGTGTATATAGTGTTAGTGTTAGAGTGTTAGAGTGTGCATTGCGCATTGCGCATAGCTTGTAGGTTGTAGTCTACTCGTGTAGTTTGAAAATTTGATTTATAATTTTATAATATAAATAATATAATAATATTTTAAAAAAATGAGTTGCTGAGTCTGAGTTGTCTCAATGGAAATAGAAGAATATTATGATTATGATGAAAATATTGATAATGGGGTGTAATTGTTGATATTGATATATTGATAATGAGTTGTAAATGTTGTTAAATGTATGTATTAGTAGTAATAGTGGTTAGTGGATAGGGATAGGAAGGAAAGGACAAACTACGTCCAGCAAACTCCAACACTGCTTCAACTAAAAGGCCAGTGCGAGGGTTAGGGTATTAGAGAACAGAATAAAACCTCGGAATGGGGAGCTGCTTCCCGCCCCGCAACCCGCGCACATAGGCGCTGCGGCACGCGCGCGAAAGCCGCTTCAAGTGTACCGACCGCCGAGCGCCAGTCAAAGGTACAACTCCGTGCACCGCCCAGGGTGCCGCGGCATCACCGGCGTGCCAACCCACCCAGCGCAAAGTCGGCCCCTGCTCCCCACAAAAGCCCAAAGGCTAGGGAGAGGGGGAGTCTACTCCTCGTCGGGGGTCAGCATGCTCATCGGCAGCTTGGAGAGGGTGCGCGAGTCGAGGCGGCCCTTGGGCGCCAGGACCTTGACGTTGCTGCCGTCCTTGACCAGGCGGCCCTCCTCCTGCAGCTTCTCGTACCGCGCGCGCGGCAGCTTGGTGAAGCCCCAGTTGTCAGAGACGCACAGGCGCTGGCGTCCCGGGAACTTGTACTTGGCGCGGCGGAGCGACTCAAGCACCTGCGGCTTGTGCACGTCACGCGCGCGCACCGAGAGGAGGATCTGGCCAATCTCGACGCGGGCAACAGTGCCGTACGTCTTACCGAAAGCGCCACGCATGCCAGTCTGCAGACGATCAGCGCCTGCGCACGAAAGCATCTTGTTGATGCGGAGCACGTGCCACGGGTGCACACGGATGCGCAGGTGGAAGGACTCCTTGCCGGCGTTCTTCACCATGTACTTGTTGCACGCAACGCGGGCCGCCTCGAGCGCCTCCGACGAGAGCTGCTCCTTCTCCACGGACACCATGTGCGCCGCAAAGGGGAAGACGTCGACCGGGTACTTCTTCTTGCCAGCGTCGTAGATGCGAATCTTCGGGTCTGCGCAGCGGGTAGGGCGGGCACGCAAGGGTCGGCGTCAGCCGCGCCTCCGCCAGCGCAGAGCGCTCGGCTCAGCCAAGCCAGCCGCCAGTGCAGAGCGCCGCAGCGTCAGCAGCCGCAGCGCACAGCCGCCACCGCGCGGCGCCGCACGCACCCGGCACGCCGCGGTTGAAGCGCGACTTGGGGTACGGCTTGTTCTTCTGGTAGCGGTAGCACTTGAAAGGCCGGCGTCCCATGGCTGCCGCGACGCGACTAGTCAACGACTGGAAGCCGCGTGCCTGGAGGGGCGACTTTCTCCCCTGAGGTATTTGGCAGTTTTCTTTTCTGCACAACTGATTTATCTTGAAACGTCAACGTCAGCGACTCCCAAGCGATGAAGGTCTTCCCACCGAATCAGGACGAGGCGATGAAGGGCTGGCTCAAGAAGCGGCACAGCCACAAGTCAATGATGGGCAAGCAGTGGGCGAAGCGTTACGTGGTGATCAACTCAAAACGGGGGACGCTCTCCGTCTCAAAGGGTGCGTGCCCCACTGCGCTCAAGCCCACGCCCACTGTTCGAGGCCGCGGGCATGTCGGCTCACCCTGCGCTCGCCCCTGCTCCCCACCAGGCGAGAAGGGCGGGGCGACCACGATTCTCCCGCTCTGCGACGTGTCCGCGGTGCACATGCTGGACAACAACACAGCGTTCAATGAGTGGCACGACTTTTGCTTCGAGATTGTCGCGCCGCCGCAGCGGGTACAGCTCCGCGCCGAGACGCGCAGCGAGTGCGATCAGTGGCTTTCATCGATCCGCGAGAATGTGGACCAGTGGCACTCGGAGGAGCGGCTAATGTTCAAAGCGCGCATGAGCGGGGCGCCGGCGATGATCGCGAGTCAGTTCTCGGCAGAGGTGCTGCGCCAGCAGGGGATGGCCAACGTTTACGGGGACGACGACTCATGTTGAGCGCCGCAACGCGCCGCTCTTGCGGCAGCCCTCCCCAGCCGGGGCTCGCGCGCGCCGGTTATCTCGGCCCGCCGCCGCCGGGGTTGAGGCCACTTGCGCGTGCCAGCGAGAACGACGACGGGCCCGCGGCTTAGCCGCGCCCGCCTCGTCCCGGTGGCTGCCTGCAGCCCTTGCTGCAGCGGGGGGGGGCTGCCACGAGTGCCGCGTGGCTGGGTCCCACTATTCTTCTAGGTTGTGTGTCGATAGCGTGTGTTAGCAGTGTGTATAGAGTCCTAATAGTCGAGCGCGGTGCGGTTGGTGTGTTGACCCTGTTCTCTGTTCTCTGCCTGTTGTGGGTGCTCGTTGAACCTGTGTTGGTGTTGTAGATAGAATCGTGCTAGCGTGTGTCATAGAAGCCCGGCTTAGCCGCGCCCGCCTCGTCCCGGTGGCTGCCTGCAGCCCTTGCTGCAGCGGGGGGGGCCTGCCACGAGTGCCGCGTGGCTGGGGGTGCGCTGGGTGCCCCTATCCCCTATTCGTCTTATTCTCCCTATTAGCCCATATTTTTTTTTCTTTTCTTTTCTTTTCTTTAGGCTTAGTATTAGTGTAGGCTAAGCGGGCCTATAGTCTAACGTTCAAGTGTGTGTTAACCTTAACCCGAGGGCCGTGCGATCCAGCGCTAAAAGAATAGCTTCGAATCAGATCTGGATCTGGCGCTAAAAGATAAAAGCTAAAAGAACTTCTTCGAATCAGATCTGCTGAGTTTTGTTTTATAAAATTTAAATTTAAAGCGCAAGCGCAAATGTTCGCTTTCGCTTTTTCGCAAGTTGATCTTAGAACCTGTCGTAGGGCAGAGAGGCGGCGCCGCAGCCTGCGCCCCGAGCTCTGGAACGAGATCCGTGGTGTCCGCGCTACCATGTCGTAGGGCAGAGTCTGCCGGAGCGCCTGCCCTAGTGCTGCCGCGCGCCTTGCTGCGCATGCGGCCCTGCATGATGAAGTCGTCTGGTGCACTGCCACCAGAAGGCGCAGCGTGTGATGTCATGAAAGCTAAGCTGCTACGCGCGACAAAGACACCGAAGGGGGGGCCCGCCCCCACACAGCCACAAGGGGAAACACCACACCAAGGGGGGGGAACAGCACAGGGGAAACCCACCCGCCAACAGAACCACTCTAGAGCTCTACGGGAAAGGTCGTACATAATACGTAATATACTCTGTGACAAGACTCTGTGTTGGTGTTGGTGTTGGTGTTGGTGTTGGTGTTAGCAGTTGGCAGTTGTGGCGGCTGTGGCCGGTTGGCCGGGCGCCGCGCGCGGGCGCCGGGCGGGGTCCCGCGGATGGTGTATTTGCATTGTATTACTGTGTATATTATTATATATTTTATTAGCAATGTGCACAATGTATTACTGGTATTGATATTGTGTATTGTAACAATGATTGTAGTGTAGCGTAGCACCATTGTCATTGTAGTTGGTGGTTGGTACCCCGGGGTGAAAGTTCTTGGTGCGTTGGCTCGGTCTCGGTCCGAGCGCGCCATCACGAGCGAGGCTGATTGGTGGTTTGTTAATGTGAATAATTATATATAATATTATATATATATATATATATATATATAATATATATAATAATGTGCCCCCCCCGCCCCCGCCCGATTTTCAGCGGACAGCGGACAGCGGCAGCGGCAGGCGGCAGGGTGTCTCTCACTCTCAGCCCTCTCCCCTGGCGTGTATTTTTGGGGTGTCCCGCCTGTATTGTACGTGTATCTCCCGCCTGTATCTCACCGTACACCGTATCCTTGGTATATCCCGTGTATCCCTGTATCGGTTCTATATCTATCCATTTCCAGTTTGCACAGCAGCAGACAGCAGATCCACTGTATTATGAATTATGAATTATGTATTACTGTATCCCGCTGTATCCCACCGTCGAACGACAGCTCGAGCGTCGTCCGATTCTGGATTGTAAGAGACTTTCTTACGAAGGTTTGCCTCTGAGGCCAAACCCACACAAAACAACACTCGAGATTCACCGAGGATACACCTCGCAATGAATCTCAGATGAATCTCGGCACATAACACAAAACATTCGAAATTGAAAGGGCAGGCTTCCGTAACGTGTGGGACGAGATGTGCAAGTCGTTCGTAGAATGAGGCCGAAGAGTGGCCTTTGGCATACCGGCGGGTATCCCCGAGGATACCGCATGCATGGGTAAGGATGTACGAATATAACAAACATAACGAATCGTTATTTAGCGGCGCCGTAGGCGCCGCTCAACATATCAACATAACAACGTTCTTTAGCGGTGTGTGCACCGTTATCCGTCATCTCATTTAGCGGCGCCTCGGCGGTTAACCCGAATTTTTTTATACGACACACGAATAAATGTTCCCACCAGGGCACCAGAGTCATTATACGAGTACTCGTAGCACACCTTAGCACACCTAACACACTAACACTAGGAAGAGGCGCCCCAACACGTATAATGTTTGACTATAACCACGGGTTAAGCCTGAGCTAAGCGCTAAGCGCTAAGCACGAGAATAGCCTGTGAATAGGATATGTTATTGGAATATCGATATATCGATCGTTTTTTTTTTTTTTTTTTTTTGAGTGTGTGACGGAATCGTTATATGTGTCGTTATTTAGCGGGAGAGGTCATCAGCGATGCGGGGACCGGTGCGGCTCTGGGCACCGGTACGAACAGCTAGACGCGTGAGCTAGCTGTAGTCCTTGGCGATCTCAAGGTTGTTTCAAAAAGCGGTTACCGCTCTGTACCGACGGTACAAAGCGGTCACTATAACTGACACACACACTAAAAGGATATCCCGATGGGATGAATCCCGTTTCCACTTCCGGTGGAATGAGTCCTGCTCCCCATCCTCGCGTGGCAGTGCCCCCGCGCTAGAGTACTAAGCGCCGTGGCACGCTGCCCCCCCGGCTCGGAGAGAGCCCTTATGCCGGCGCGAGGTTGGGAGAGAGAGCGTCTTGGTAGCCGATAACTAGAGACGCGCGCTGGCTACGCATCAGCGCCTTCCCCGAGGGGCTCGGGCCAGTGAGTACGCCCCGCGACGCGTCAGCTCCATCCTGCGACTACCACCGTACTACATATTATTACTAGTGGGCCCCCGCCGTAGGCCGGGCCGCCGCGCGCCGCTCGATCGACTTGGCACGGCGCGCGTAGTTAGCGCCAGTGTCGCCCGAGAGGTTGTGCACGAACTTGCGGTGCTTCTCGAAGGGCTGCTTGTCGAGGACCTTGGTGAAGAGGTCGGCCGGGTTCTCGGCGGTGGGCACGTGCGCGACGGTCACGACGCCGAGGCCGCGAAGCTCGCGCATCTTGAAGAGCTTGCAGTCGATGTGACGCGAGTTCTGAGCCGAGTTGAAGCGATGACAGAGGTCGTAGGCGGCCTTGTTGTCGGTGTAGACCTCGATCGCCTCGTCGATCTCGTGGCCCAGGAACCGCAGCAAGCTGATGATGTACAGCAGCTCGATGGCGCAGTCGGCCAGCGCGATGAGCTCGGCCTCGCACGTCAACATCGAGATGCAGTGCTGGCGGCGCAACGCGTGCGCGATGGCCCCGCCGGCGAGCATGATGACGAAACCGGTCGTTGAGCGAGTTGTAGTCCAGTTGGCGTCGGCATAGGCGCGCAGCTTCTTGGCGCCGTCCGTGTGCGCGCTGAACGTGGTGCCGATCTTCTTGGTGCGCGCGAGGTAGACGAGCACGCGCTCGAGGTTAGCGTAGAGCTCCTCGGTGCAGATAGTCAAACACGTGCCGCAGAGGCCGAGGGCGGCGCTGATCTCGGGGCGCCATTTGATTGCGTGAAGAAGCGCGCCGAAGAGCGAGCCGTAGCGCTTCTTGAGCTCGTCCGTCGGCTCGGGGCGTAAGGAGATGGCCGCCTCGTAGTTGGCGGTGAGGTCGGCCCCAGCGGGCGTGTCGCTGTACGAGCCAGGGAAGCGCTTGGAAGGGCTGTAGGCGTCCACGCCCGGTAGATAGCGCTCCACCATCGAGCCGATGTACGTGTCGCAGCGGATGGTGGTGGCGTGCGGCCCGTGGCTGACGCGGTTGGCGCCTAGGAAGTAGTACTCCTTAGGGTTCGTCTCGCCGAACTTGATTTCGAAGCGCTCCTTGAGCCGGCTCTGCACGCGCCCGGCGAGCTCGCGCGCCGCGGGCGTCGGGTCGTTGTAGAGGCGCGCGTCGTCGACGTACAGCGCGTAGGTGACCCGACCGCCGCCGGGCTCGGTCCTCGTGTAGATGCAGGGGTCGTTGACGTTGCGTTCGAAGCCGAGGCCGGCGGGCTCGGGCGCGACGAGGAAGTCGTTGAGCGTGCGATTCCAGATGGCGCCGGCGTCGGCTTGGCCATAGAGAGGCGAGAGCATGAGTCAGAGGATCTCCACGCCGCGCTCGTCTACCTCGCGGAAGTCGGGTGGCGGACGAGCGAGCACCTGTTCGGACTTCTTCTGGACGCCCTGCAGGTACGCGCCGGTGAAGTCGCTCTGCAGCTGGTCCTGACCGCGGAGGCACGCGATGGCCTCGACGGCCATGAGCGAGGTGTTGCGCGCGACGGGCGAGGCGGTGTCGTTGCGCAAGACATCGTACTTTTTGATGTGGATGTCGCCCCGCAGGACGCACCGCGCCTTGTACTTGCCAATCGAGCCGTTGGCGTTGCGTTTGCGGCGGCCGGTCCACATGGTGTCGACGGGGACCATGCCCTTGATCCGCGGGTTGTCCGCCGCGACCTTCTCCGCCGCCATGAGCTTGTTGAGGATAGAGTCAACCTCCATCGACTTAGGCTCGTCCCACTCGGGCCCGCGCATCTGGCGCTCCGTGAGGATGTCGGGGTTGCTGGTCGACTTCTTGGCAGAGCAGGCGATGTCGGGGCCGTAGACGCCGTCGTAGCCGCGACCCAGGTTGAAGATGCCGCTGCCGTCCAACGAGTCGTCAAACATGTCATCGGCCGACGCGTGCAGCGACTCGTTGATGACGCTGACTGCTTCCTGCGCCAGCCGCGGGACGGCGACCCCTATGCAGGCGGCGGCTACCGCTGCTGCAGCGTAGACCTCGCGCATGAGCGCTGCCTGCGGCGAGCGGGCGCCGTACTCGGCGGATATGTTGTCGTGGTCCAATGCGATGCAGGCGCAGATCTGCGCCTCAGGCGGCAGCGCGAGATAGGCGTCCTTGACCTCGGCGCCGTAGTTTAGGTAGACGTCGGCCTGGCTCCTTGCTTGCTCGGCAATGCGGTTTGCTTGGCCGTCGAGGTTGACGTACATGGCGGTGGAGGAGACGCGCGACGAAGAGACGCTGAAGCCCGCGCCACTCGCCTCGGTGTAGGCGGCGATGAGCGTAGCGAGGGAGAAGCGGTCTGGCTCGCGCCGCTCGCGCGTCGGGCGCTGACCGCCGGCGAAGGGAGCCGCCGGCGGCGTCTCGTCCTCGAACCGCCACTTGATGCTGTGGTCGCCCAGGTCGTGCCAGCGGTGGGTGTCGCTGTAGTTGGGCCACTTGCCGTCGGGATCGTCGTAGGTGACGTGGTGCTTGTAGCCTCCATGGGCGCCGCGGTGTGCCCACTTGTCGATGACGCCGGGCGAGTCGCCGTAGAGGTCCCAGCTTACGACGATGCGGCGGCCGACGTAGCCCTTTGGGTCGACTGCAAGCTCCTCGTCGTTCGAGTCGCCGCTGTGCTCCTCGAGCCCGGCCGCGTCGGCGCCCCCCCGGCTTGGCGTGCCGGTGCTGCTGTCGCCCGGCGCGTCGGGTGCGAAGCCGGGCTGAGCCTCGATGTTCTCGATCGCCTTGCCCTCGGCGCCGGCGACGTCGTCCTCGGAGTTGATCTCGCGAAGTGGTGCGGCGTCTGCGGCGGCGGCGGCGGCGGCGGCGGGCGTGTCGTCAGCAAAGGTGACTCTGTCCGACGGGATCTCGTACCCCCCCCCGGCGACATGCTTGACGCCCGGGAAGCAGTCGGCGACGAACTTGACAGAGTCGGTCACGATGATGGCGCCCCGGTGCCCGGCGTCGGGCACCCAGCACAGGTAGCCGGGCTAGGCGTGCTCGCCTTTGGTCTCGAGGTTTTCGAAGGAGCCGCCCTCGTCGCCGTAGTAGCCCAGGTGGATGGCGCGCTGCGCCTGCGCGGCCGCCTTGTGGACTAGCGTGCCGCCGACGTAGCGAGGCGCGTCCCGCACGTAGCAGAGGCAGCCGAACGGCCGGCGGTACGCGCCCTTTGGTTTGCGTCCGAGAAGGCGGCCTAGGCGCGTGTCGAAGGGCGCGGCGCGCGACGGCCGGATGTTGCGGCCCTGCTCGGCGTGGCTAAACGCGTGCCGCCAGAAGGAGTAGGGCAGGCGCGACTGCGTAAGCTCGGTGCGCATCGCGGCGCATGTGGCGCGCCACGTGGGCTCCTGCCGGTTCTGGCGCGAGCTGCCGACGTTGGAGGTGGTGATGCGGATCCGGTACTCGTTGGCCAAGTCGATCATGCCGGCGCCTTTGAGCTCGTGAGCGCCGTCAGTGTGGATCCACGTAATCGGCTTACCCACAGAGTTGCAATAGTGGATGATGATGCGCATTGCGTCGGCGGCCTGCGATTTGTAAAGCACCGGCACAGACTTGACGAAGCCCGAGGTGGAGTGAGTGACGCCGACGACCGTCCGCTGGCCGCCGAAGTGTGCCGGCGTGTCGATGTGAAAGATATCAAGGGAGTAAAGGCCCTCGGCCGCCGGCAGCGCGTCGCCCGGCGGCGCGCGCGGCGCGTTGGCTCAAACGCACGCCTCGCACGTTTCCTCCTTGGTCTCCTTAAGCACGTCGGTGGTCCAGGACGGAGGCGCGTCGCACCAGGCGTCCGGCAGGTGGATCAAGTCGCGCCTGGGGAGGTGGCCGCTCATGCGATGGAGCAGCTTGGTCGTGACGGCGGCGCGCGGCAGCGCCTTGCCATGTATGAGGGTATTGGTCGGCGCTGCAGGAGCCGTCGGCGCGTCGGGAGGCGAGTTGATGACCGCGTCATCGGCCGCGCCGTGGAAAGTGGGCGCATGGCGCGGAGACGCCTTGTATCCGAGAGGGCGCAGAACAAGCACGTAATGGTTGAAGAAGCCGACGCGGATGCCATTAGGAAACTCGACGAAGCCGTCTTTGCCCCAGCTGGGCATGCTGAGAGAGACGCCGCGCTCGATGGACGCGCGACCAGGAGACCAAAGGGCGTAGGGGCATTGCTCGTGGAGAACGGCGTCGTGCTCGCAGCAGGCGCGTATGCCGTGGGACACGGTCTGCATGGGCATGCGCCAGGTCCCCTTGAGCTTGGTCGTGAAAGCCCCGTGCGCGCCGGAGGCCGGAGGCCGTCGCCTCGGCTTTGATGATGGAGCCGGCCTCGAACTGCGCGGGATGATTGCCCGTCGAGCGGCCGCAGCCGGTATCTAGTATACGATGACGAGGCACTTCGCGATGGCGTCGTGCAAGTCGGGCGGCGGCGCGTTCCTGGCGAGCAGCTCGACGTGCATCTGCTGCGCCTCCAACCGCGTGAGCAGCGGGAAAAACGCGTCGTAGCGAGCGGAGCTGCGCGTGAGCTGACTGAGAGTGAGCGCGGCCGGCGCCGCGCGCGCCGTGGCGCCCTTGACGGGGCTGGCGCCCGCCGTCGCGATATAGGCAAGGAGGAGCAGTATGACGACGAACTGCGTGTGCCCGACCGACGGCCATGTTGAAGGTCCAGAGCGCCGCCGCGACCAGGCCGCCGAAGCCCTCGTTGAGGGCCCAGCGCAGACCGTCGATGACACCGTCGACGCCCTCGCAGTGCAACTGCCCGCACCCGAGGACAGCCAAAGCGCCGGTGACGACTGCAAGACGCTGGGAGTGGGCCTGTGAGTAGGCGACGAGCGCGGCGCCCGCCGCGAGCGCGAGCGCCACCATGAAGACGAGCGAGCCGGAGGCGAGGCCGCACTGGGCTTCGGCGCTCGCGATGTCGGCGCGGCTCGAACCCCAGCCAAGGCCGCGCTTGCGTGGCTCGGGAGCGCTGAGCCGAAGGCGGCGCGAGACGGTGTCGGCAGGCGCCGGCGTGTTCGCGTCGGTGGCGCGCGGCGGCGGCCCGCTCGCCGGGCTTTCCTCAAACTCGACGTAAATCGGCTCCGCCGGGCTGGCCGAGAACGCGACGGTGCGCGAAGCGGGTGGAGCGAGGCCCCTGATCGCTGGCCTCGGAGTGCGCGTCGGCGCCGGCGCCACCGGCGCCGCTGTACGCGTCGGCGCTTGAGTACGCGTCGGCGCAGGCGCGAGCTCCTCTTCGGCTGGCGGCTCCTCGGCTAGTGGCGCCATATCGTCCGGCTCCGGCTCACCGTCGACGTCGTCCATCAATGTATGGGCGGTATTCTCGTTGTAGACGTGCTCATTCGTGCCCATTCCCGCGAAGAATGCCCGGCCGAGTGCGGGGATGCCGCCCTTCTTCTCGACGATGGACGCGAGCGCCTGCGCCGCGTCCTCGAGCCGCTGGTCGGTCGCGTCGGACGGGTCGACATCGAACGAGTCGAAGTCGAGGTCGCTGTCCCGCCAGGAAGTGAGGTCGACGTCCGCCTCGGCGGCGGATGCAGTAATACGCGAGTAGTGGATGGCCGGAACCTGCAAGTAGTCCCCGCCAGGGCCTGACCCGCCCACACAAAAGGCCGACCCCAGGCCAGGAAATTCTGCCAAAACAGAAGATCCCAGGTATCCTGGGGCCCCGGGGGTAGTGGGCAGGAGCGCCAGAGAGGTCGTAGCGAGATCTGCTTTAAGAGCTTGAGGTGTAGTCGATGCTGCTGGTAGACCGCGCTCGGCAGACCGCCTGGCCCGAATGAGCACGGCTTCCTCCTCGGAGAAGATGTTCGCGTTTTCGGCGATGGGCGCACCGTCCGAGACGGCGTACGCCTCGGTGTCGACGCCGATGGCCGCCTCGGCGGCGAACAGGTTGAGCTCTGAGAGGCCGTCCATGTTGAGCCCCATGAGATCGGCCTCCTTGGAGATGTCGACGAGTTTCGACGTCCAGGTCGCGGTGACGTCGTTCGGGATGGCTGCGTGGGAGCCGCCTCCGCGACCGCCGCTGCCGCCTCGACTGCCACCGCCGCCACCCCGGCCGCCGCCCTTGCCTCCGCCTTTGCCACCCCCCTTGCCGGCGGCGTACTCCTTGAAGCGCTGGATGTTCTCATCGGTCGGCGGGATGAGCTTGCAGGCCGAGATGCCGAGCTTGCGCGCGTTGGCGTCGCGGCCCTTGATGATGGCGTCGACCCGGGCCTTGTCGACCCAGACGCTGGGCGGGACGTTTCTCTCATTGCGCGGGTCGAGGAAGCACGGCTTGGCCCACCCTTTAACCAGATGCGTGCCGTCGGGGCCACAGTCGGAGAACCATTGCTGCGAGCCGGCGACGGCCGCGTGGTGCCCGCCGCCGCTGCAGCCGTAGGCGCCGTAGCTCGAGAAGCCGGTGGCGTAGCTCGAGTTGTTGGGCTTGACGGCGAACTCCATCCTGGTGACCGCGCACAACGACGCAAGGCTCTCGCAGGCAATGCCAGGGAAGTCGGACGGATTGATTGAGGCGTGAGCTCCTGCGGCAGAAGAGCTCTCGTAGTCGTGCACGATCGCCTTGCACTCCGCCAGCACGACCTGCAAGTCCGTGATGTCGCCCGACTTCTTGAGCTCCTCGCGCAGAGCGCGCCCCGTCTGCTGAACGTTCTTTGGCATCATCTTGATGAGAAAGAACGCCGCGTCGGGCGTCGAGAAGGGCTGCGCGAGGTGGGGAGAGATGTGGTTGATGAATGCGGGTTAACCCCTAACCTAACGTCGAGCGCCGTCTTGTAGTAAGCTTATATCGGCCTCGGACCTCTCGCACACGAAGAGGTAGTTTCGCACGATGGTGTAGGCTTGAGCCCCGTCCATGCTCCCGACCCAGTCGATGTTGCGCTCCGACATGTTGCAGAGCTTGCGCATCTCCTCGGCCAGGGTCATGTTGTGCTTGGCCACGCACGCGTAGAGCAAGGCGAAGATCTTGGTGAGGTCGTCGAGCCAGATGCGGGTGCGCGCCATCTTGTTCGTCTTGTTCTTGAGCGCGTACCCCGCCCGTAGCGCCACCCGGCTCTCGTAGCCGGACTCGCCGGGCTTGAGCATGGGAATCGTTATCATCTGCATATCGGCGATCATGCGGGCGCGCGGGGAAACTCTGCCCATCAGCGCAGTCGCCAACAGCCCGCGCGCTGTCAGCTCGTTCTCCACCAAGAGTTTCCATTCAACGCTTTGGTGTCTGTGATCCTGTTCTCCATGTGGGAAATCAGGAATCAGCCTCGGGCTGCTTTGCTGGTCGGCGCATCTGTCGGAATGTTCCGTCGCGATGATCATCGCGTACGTCGCGCGAGACCGTGCCGCTACCACAGCGATGCGGGGACCGGTGCGGCTCTGGGCACCGGTACGAACAGCTAGACGCGTGAGCTAGCTGTAGTCCTTGGCGATCTCAAGGTTGTTTCAAAAGCGGTTACCGCTATGTACCAACGGTACAAAGCGGTCACTATAAAGGATATCCCGATGGGATGAATCCCGTTTCCACTTCCGGTGGAATGAGTCCTGCTCCCCATCCTCGCGTGGCAGTGCCCCCGCGCTAGAGTACTAAGCGCCCTGGCACGCTGGTCATCGTCATTCGTTATCAACATATAGCGGGGTGCCAATCGTTATTTATATTCGTACATCCTTATGCATGGGGTACTAACTAAGTTTAACTACAGTTTAACTACTGCAGGCAAATACAAATACGGTAGTAGGTACATCTATCTTGGACACCCACGACTGTATCCAGCTACTGTATCCGTACGTACGTATCTAGCTAGCTGTATCTAGCTAGCTAGCTGTATCCCCCGCTGTCGCTGTATCTCACCGCATCCCACCGCCTCAAAATCGAAAACGGGATATGTGGCATAATATGGCCAAAAATACACTCCAGGGGCGTGGGGCGTGGGCTTCTCTCGCCTCTCGCCACACAGCAGACAGGCCGGGCGGGACGAAGGGTAGAGATACTGTAACTGTACGAGTGTACGACTCAGTGTATGTATATAATGTATAAATAATTATAATGATATTATTATTATTATATAATGTATATATAATCGTACATGTCGTATACATATACATAATAATATTAATTATTCGTCATA
>Ga0209491_10007690_pt1 | contig 14078 bp, 16 predicted proteins | sample BON02_FD_187213 | JGI IMG/M metagenome (GOLD analysis project Ga0209491, IMG submission 187213) | Freshwater microbial communities from Lake Bonney liftoff mats and glacier meltwater in Antarctica - BON-02 (SPAdes) (version 2) | ecosystem: Environmental > Aquatic > Freshwater > Ice > Glacier... | reverse complement strand
GGGGATGAACTCCGCACTGCGGGCAATTTCCGAAAACTGAGCCGGGTGGAGTTGCCAGCTCCACTCCATGGTCCAAACGCTCAGTGCGAACCAAGCGAGGAGCAAAGGCAATAGACCCCAGGCCAGAGCGATCCCCGTCGCCGCGATTCCTTGCCCCCGGAAGCGCCTCCACACCACCCAAGCCAGGAGTGGCAATGCCATCCATTTGATCGCCACGGCGGAACCCAGCCAAAGCAGGGCGTGACGCCATCTGTGGTCCTCCCAGGCCAGCCACCCCAGCACGAGCGCCAAAACAAAGAGGCTGTCGTAGTGTCCGCCTCCGGAAAAGGCGACAAGGACGAGAGGATTCCAGAGGAAAATTAATCCAGCCTGCCAGCCATACTTTCGAGCCAAGAGCCAGCCGGTGAAGAGGTCAGCTGCGGCAAAAACGCCTTTAAAAAACATCACACTGGGAGAAAGTGCGGCCAGGAAGGCAAAGCTCCATTCCGCCAGAGGAGGATAAATAGCGGAAAATGATTTGTGTCCGACGGCATCCCAGAGCGAGTCACGGAGAGGGATCAATTCCGCTGCGTCCGGGGCATGCAAGTAGGGGTTGATGTGATCGAGAAGGAGTTGGCCTTCCCAAATGTAGCGGAAAATATCGTCACCCGGGACCTGTCCAAGGAGAATAACTCGTGTGACAACGGCGACTCCCAAAATGATTCCCGGAGCCCGGAAAGATCGCCAGATCGCTGCATAATAGGCAGCCAGCATCATGGAGGCTCCGAAGAGGAGTTGCGGGACGCCGCCGAGGAGGCGGAGGTCGCCGGCGGATCGCATCACCAGAGCGCCCAGGAGCATGGCCACCGCGGCGACCCCGAGGGCGAGGTGGTCCGAGCGGTTCGACGGGGTCGTCATACGCAGGTTCTTTTTATCTTCATTGAAAGTGACGCCGGAAATTGAGCTCAAGACCGGTTCGAGCGAAATAACGCTCGACCAAGAATGTGGTCGGGGATGGCCCGAGGGGCAAGTTCCTCCTTCCCAAAAACTTTGAGACAAGCGTGGCGACTATCTCCCTTTGGTCGGGTCGTTGCGCCTTGCCGGAGGCAAAAACTCCTTCGCCATCTTTGTTGCCTTTGCTGATTTCCAGCGCCTAACTTCAACCTCGCTTTCAGAAAATGCCTGGCGGGGAATAAATCCGCATGTTCACCTCTCTACTGTCATATGAACCATTCGTCAGAAACCGAAGCCAAAGACCGAAGCACGGCAATGCCTTGGGGGAAACTTGCGGCCGGATTGGTTGTTTTGGTTGCCCTCGTGGTGGCGGCCCGCCTTCTTCCCGTCAATGAAGGGCTGAAGAGCTTTAATGCCTGGGTCGGAGGCCTCGGACCCTGGGGGATCGCAATTTTTATTGGGGCCTATGTTTTGGCCGCAATTTTTCTTCTGCCGGGGTCGATTTTGACCGTGGGAGCCGGCTTCGTTTTTGGTTTGGGGTGGGGGCTTTTTGCCGTCTCGATTGGTTCCACCATCGGCGCGGCCTGCGCGTTTTTGATTTCGCGGTTTCTGGCCCGAAAGAAAATTGAAGCCATCGCGGGTCAAAATCCAAAATTTCAAAGTATGGACAAAGCGATTGGAGAACAGGGGGCCCGCTTGATCTTTTTGCTCAGGCTCAGTCCCTTGATGCCTTACAATATCGGCAATTATTTTTTTGGTCTCACCGCAGTTCGTTTTTGGCCCTATGTCCTGGCCAGTTGGCTGGGGATGTTGCCTGGAACCTTGCTGTACGTCTATTTGGGAACGGCAGGAAAAGCGGGGTTGCAAGCCGTCAGTGGTACCGATGCCGGACGGAGTCCCTTGGAGTGGACGTTCTTGGGAGTGGGCTTACTTGCCACCTTGGCGGTCACGGTTTGGGTGACTCAAATCGCCCGCCGAGCCTTAAAAAAATCAAATCTCGATCAAGCGGATGATTCCTGATGGCGACCGCGCAATTTATCTCACCCTCAACCATCATCTAAAACCCATCAACTAATATGAAAATCACCCGTATTCTCACCACTCTGATCCTTGGTTTATTTTTAACCCCCTTGCTGCCGGCTGCCAATCCCGTGACCGTCCCGATCGGCTTTTCCCACTCCGCCTGGAACCAACTGGTGCAAAAATATGTCGATGAGAAAGGACTGGTGGCCTATGGAAAATGGCAGGCCGACTCTGCGGACCGTCAAAAATTGGAGGATTATCTGGCCCAATTTGCACCTGCGCCCGCACAACCGGCGCAGGGCAATGAGGCGGCGGCTTCCCTGATCAATCTGTACAACGCATTGACGGTCAGCGTTATTTTGGAAAATTATCCTCTCGATAGCATTCAAACGCTTTCCAAACCCTTCGCCACCAAGCGGCTCAAGGTGGGGGGGCAGATGATTTCCCTCAACGACATCGAGCACAACACCCTCCGTCCGCAAATTGGCTATCGGGCGCATTCGGTCTTGGTTTGCGCGGCCCGCAGTTGCCCGCCTCTCCAGCGCGAGGCTTATGGGGCTGAGAATCTGGATTCCCGCATCGCGGACGCCTATCGGACATGGCTGGCGCGACCGGATCTGAATGAATTTCTTCCGGCGGAGAATGCGGCTAAGATTTCCAGCATCTTCAGTTGGTTCGAGGAGGATTTCGCTCAAGCGGGTGGGGTCCGGAAGATCCTCGCGGAATATGGCCCGGCCGACCAAAAAGAATTTCTCTCGGGCAAAGGATATGAGATTAGCTATTTGCCTTACAACTGGGGATTAAATGATCAGGGAGAGGAAGGCCGGAGCTACAGCCGGATTCGTTTGCTCTGGGACCGCATCCTCAACCTGATCACTTTTTGGAATTAATTAGTATGTCTGATTTCCCGGCCCTTCGACCCTATGACGATTTCAACCGTAAATTGGAGTCGAATGTTCACCCCCAGGATTGGGTGAATCCTAAGCCCTCGGGGACCTATAATTTAGTCGTGATCGGCGGGGGAACCGCCGGGCTGGTGGCCGCAGCCGGAGCGGCGGGGTTGGGGGCCAAGGTCGCGTTGATTGAACGCGAGTTGTTAGGAGGCGATTGCTTGAATGTGGGCTGTGTGCCGTCCAAGGCCCTTTTGGCTGCAGCGAGACAAGCCTCGGCCGTGCGGCGATCGGGAGCCTATGGGGTCAAAGGAGCGGAAAATGCGGAAGTGGATTTTGGGTTCGTGATGGAACGGATGCGGCGCTTACGGGCTGGGATTAGTCCCCACGACTCGGCCGACCGATTTCGGAAATTGGGGATTGATGTGTTTCTTGGTCAGGGGGTCTTCCAAGATGCCCAGCACATTGCGGTGGAGGGGCAGGTTTTGAAATTTCGCAAAGCCGTCATCGCGACCGGGGCCCGGGCGGCAGCGCCTCCCATTACTGGGTTGGACGAGGTTGATTATCTGACCAATGAGAGCCTTTTTTCTCTGACCGAATTGCCCCGGCGACTCGCGGTCATAGGCGCGGGTCCGATTGGTTGCGAGATGGCGCAGGCCTTTGCCAATTTTGGTTCCGAGGTGCTTTTGATTGAAGCGGCTCATGGGATTCTTCCGAAAGAAGACCCGGAGGCGGCTAGCGTGGTCTTGAAATCTCTAAACGCCGATGGCGTTCGTCTGCTTTGCTGCGGAAAAGAATTGCGGTTGTCCCCGGCGGATGCAAACCAGGCGCGTTTGCAAGTGACTTCGCACGACCAGGGATACGACGAGACGGTGGATCGGGTTTTGGTCGGCGTGGGGCGGGCTCCCAATGTGGAAGGAATGGGGCTCGAGCAAGCCGGGGTGGAATTTTCTAAACGTGGAGTCGTCGTCAATGATCGCTTAGAGACCACTTCGTCGAATATCTATGCCGCAGGCGATGTTTGTTCTGCTTACCAATTTACTCATGCGGCGGATTTCATGGCGCGGACCGTGATTCAAAATGCCCTCTTTATGGGACGGGCCCGCGTCAGTGCCTTGACCATTCCCTGGTGCACGTACACCGAGCCGGAATTGGCTCAGGTCGGACTTTCCGCCCGGGACGCCGAAAAGGCGGGAGTGGAAATTGACACCTACGATCAACCGTTCGACGGAGTTGATCGCGCCATTTTGGAAGGGGAAACCGAAGGATTTGCCCGGGTGCATGTCAAAAAAGGCAGTGATGAAATTGTCGGAGCGACCATTGTCGCAGCAGGCGCTGGGGATTTAATTTCCCAATACTCCCTCGCGATGACTCATGGGTTGGGACTGGGGAAACTTGCCGGCACAATTTATCCCTATCCGACCCGTGCTGAGGCGGTGCGCAAAACCGGAGATGCCTACAATCGGACCCGCCTCACTCCCTTGGTGAAAAAACTATTCGCCTGGTGGTTGGCCCGCACCCGGTGAAGGGCGCGGAGCAGTAAACTTCGAAAGATCTGATCGGCCGGGTTCGGCCCATGGTGATTTTTTGACCGCGCTGAGCGGCGGCTTTGAGCGGCCGGATGGGCGACCAAGGAGATAACGAACTGTGAGGCCAAGGTCTGCCAGAGTGGTGCGCCAGGGGCCCCGACGGGAAAACCGGCGGGGAGAGGATAGGACCGGGATCGGGACCGTGACGAGACGGCCATGGGATTTCATTCTTCGGGAAAAATCCAAGTCTTCAAAAAGAGCCATATCCTGGTATCCGCCGAGGGCATCAAAGACCGGGCTGGTCACGAAAATCGCTTGATCCCCCAGAAACCATCCGAACCATTGGCAGCGCCACGTGGCCAAATGGCAGGTCAGGCGGAGGAATTTGGACGAGGAGGCATAGCGACGAACAAAACCTCCTCCCACCGCGGAACGGGTCGCTAGCATGTGGCTGAGGGTCTCCAAAGCGGTGGGATCGACCAGCGTGTCGGCATGAAGAAAGAGGAGGGTCCCACCGCGGGCCGCTTTCCGGCCCTCGTTCATTTGTCGGCTTCGGTTTTTCCACCGACAAGTGACCACTCGGGTCCCGTGACTTCGGGCCAGTGCCAAGGTGCCATCGGTGCTGCCGCCGTCTACCACGATGACTTCATGCCGGGTCGCGTTTTTCTCCAGAGCACGGAGTGTCGCGTCGAGAACTGGCGCTTCATTGAGCGTAGGAATGATGACGGAAACGAAAAACACGGTGGTGCAGGGACGAACGGGGCTATGGGGAAGAGGGTGGGGAAGCGATCTTTATTTCGTGAAGACGGTGATTTCCGCGGCAGGAGTTTTTTAAATATGGGAATAAACCTCCCAAGGTGATACTCATATTGTCAATCTATGAACGACTTCCTCAAACTTCTCGCTCCTGATCTGAGCAAAAACTTCCCCCGTAGCCCTCGCGAAACCCTCGGTGGATATGTCATCGCAGGCCGAACTTTGGACAAATGCCGGGCGGTCCTCGCGGGCACCGCGAACGAGTACCATTATGATTGCCCGTTGGATCGGCAGTTTTTTGATTTTAGCCGCATTGATGCGAAAGCGTTTAAGGAGATGGTGGCCAAGGGAGCCACCGACGCCGAAGTGGCCGTCTGGATTGCCGAACATTCCCAAATCAAAGAGGCCGCCGAGGTCGTGGCTTGGAACAATAAACTGCGCTCTACCCGGCCCTGCGACATGCCCATCGATATCCAAGTGTTTCTGGAGGACTATATTCAGAAATATGTGCCCCGAAATCGACCGGTTTACGTCTGGTTTGATGTTTACGACCTCGAAGAGGAAAGAATTTGAACCGGGGGGCTCCCGGCGATGTTCGTCCCTTAATTAGGGAGAGGGCATCGGATCGGGAGACTTTAACCGCACCCGAATGTTGCGATAGAAAAAATTGCTGCTAGACTCTGTCCGCATGGGACCGGGAGACACGATCTCCCGCGGCCTGAAAATCCAAACCTGAACCACTCCCACTCATGAAAATCCTCACTGTCCTCACGCTCGTTCTCACCTTGACCGCCCTTCGCGCGGCCGATTCCACTTCCGGCATCGCTGTGCTCCATCCCACTGCGGGAAATCAAGTTTCTGGAGTCCTTCATTTCGAACCGGTCGCCGACGGGAAGGTTCATATCACCGGGACCGTCACCGGGCTGGTTCCGAATGGGGAACAGGCCTTTCATATTCACGAATTCGGAGATTGCTCCGCGGCCGATGGCACTAGCGCGGGAGGACATTACAATCCAGAGAAACATGATCACGCGCTTCCGGTGAAAGAAGTCCGTCACGCAGGCGACCTCGGCAACCTCAAGGCCAATGCAGAGGGGGCGGCGACTATCGATCTCACGGTGGATAATTTTTCCATTGATGGAGAAAAAAATCCCATCATTGGTCGCAGTGTGATCGTTCATGCCAAGCACGATGATGGCGGCCAGCCCACCGGGAACGCCGGCGCCCGCGTCGCCTGTGGAGTGATCGGATGGGCAAATCCCGGCAAATAATTCCGTCGGCTCCTTCCGCTCTCCGTTCTTTTGCGGCCCGGACCCTGGTTGTCATTCCGGCTCATAATGAAGTTGCTTCCGTGGGCGATGTGGTCCGTCGTCTGCGCGACCGCGGGTTTCCCAGAATTCGGGTGGTTGACAATGGCAGCCAGGACGGCACCGCCCAAGTCGCGGTCCAGGCAGGCGCCGAGGTGATCCTTGAGCCCCGGGTTGGCTATGGTCTTGCCTGTTGGCTCGGCGGGCTCAATCTGCCCGCCGACGTCGATTGGATCCTCTATTGCAATGGAGACGGAAGCGATGATTTGGAAGCCTTGGATCGCTTTGCGGAACTCGCTCCGGATCATGACTTCATTCTCGGGGCTCGGACTGATCCTCGCGATCTGGCCAAGATGTCCAGGCCACAGCGATTTGGAAATTGGCTCGCCCCGACATTGATAGCCATCATTTGGGGCCGGCGTTTTGCGGATTTGGGGCCTCAACGAGCTATTCGGGTCCCGGCTCTGGCCCGCCTGGGCATGCGCGACCGGGGCTTTGGCTGGACCGTGGAGATGCAGGTGCGGGCGGTCGAAGAAGGGCTGCGAATCGCGGAGATCCCGGTGAGGAGTTACCCCCGGGTTGCGGGGATTTCAAAAATCTCCGGAAACCTGCGTGGAACCATCGGGGCAGGGGTCATTATCTTGAAGACCTTGGGGCTGCTCGCAGTGCGAAAGCTTTTTGCTCCTCGGAAGGCAATCCAAGGAGAAGCGGAACATTCGAGGCTGAATCTTGTCATCATGGACGGGGTGAATCTCCCCGACACCGTGAAGGAAGAAGCGAATGATGGCTGAGGTAACCTGTACGAGAGCTCTTGCCGCGGCTTTCCACGGCTTGGATGTGTTCAAACCCCGCCCCGAAGGGATAGTTGGAAAGTGGCCGGCAACGCCGGGACGCTCTTCCTCACCTCGGGCGCGACGAAGCTAGCGCTTCTAGCTGCTCGCGTTGAGCGGAGTTGGGTTTCCAACGGGTACTTTGAAGTGATTGGTGCGCAACGCCCTCGTCACCATGTGGCGCTTTACAAAAAATAACGGCATCACCGAGGGCTTCCACAGAAAGATGAAGCTCATTCAACGCCGCGCTTATGGCTTTAGAAACTTCCACAATTGCCGCTTGCGCGTCATCGCTCAATGCGGGCTAACCACAACCCAACAAATTGACCTCATCCCCATTGTTTGGTGTAGAGCCTGGGATTTCAGCTTCGAAAAATAGAGTGGTGAGGGAGGGATTTGAACCCTCGGTACCCTTTTGGAGTACGGCGCTTTAGCAAAGCGCTGCTTTCGACCACTCAGCCACCTCACCCTGTACGAGGAGAAATACACACGGAATTTGCACCGGGGTCAAGTGCGGGGCTTCATCGATTTTTGAATGAGCAGATTTACGGCGGGTGACGCTGGCCTGCGGTGAGGCTGTACTGCGTTTCGAGCCCGGCGGCGATCCCAAGGTCGGCGATTATCCGGTGATCCCGGGGCACTCCCGCCACCGAGTGCATCGAGCCCCATCCACATGCCAAGTTGTCCGGTCTTTTCGCCAAACCAGCCTTTGATCATTGCGAACATGGATGCGAGTCCATCGCGGAACGACTATTTTGAAAAGGCCGAGTGTCTCAATTCTAGATTAGAACGCATTCATCAACTCGTCGCTGAGGTGATTGACGTCGGCCTCCCTGATCTGGCCTTCAGGATAAGGGAAGATGAAACAGTTCGCCGCATCGCATACGATAGCTTTCGAGCAGACCCTATGGATGTCCCTGCGAGGATGCTATTGTAGGCGCATGAATAAAGACCTCACTGAAATCGCCTTCATCCTCGACCGCTCGGGCTCCATGTCCAGCGTCGCCCCCGCCGCTATCTCGGGCTTCAACGAGTTCCTCCGCGAGCAACAGGCCGCACCGGGGGAGGCCCGCCTTACCCTTGTTCTTTTTGACGACGAATATCTTCTCCCCGTGGACAACATTCCCGTTCAGAAAGTGGTTCCCTTGAATTCCGACACCTATGTTCCCCGCAACACCACAGCGCTTCTCGATGCCATCGGCCAAACCATTGAACGTCTCGGCCAGCGATTGGAACAAACCCCGGAACCAGACCGCCCAGGGAAAGTCATCGTGGCCATTCTCACCGACGGACTCGAAAACGCATCCGGAAAATTCACCTGGAAGGAGATCGCCGCCAAGATTCACCACCAAACGCAGGCCTATAATTGGGATTTTCTCTTTCTTGGTGCAAACCAAGACGCCATTGCTACTGCGGCCAACCTCAACATCGCTGCGGCCAACGCCGCAACTTTTGCGTCCGATTCCGTCGGTACTCACTCGTCGCACAAAGCCGCTTCCCGAAAGGCCTCAGCCCTCCGTGCTAAAGCCTCCGGCCGCGTCATGGACAGCGATGAAGAGAGCGCCTACGCCGCTCCCATGAGCAACCTCGTCAAAGAGGAAGACCACAAGGAACGCCAGAAAAAATAGTCCATCCATTTTCGCGGAAAATCGTGTCATGAAGCTCCCATGGGACACCTGGCGGATGGTGGGCCTCTCCCGATTCTAGCTCCGCGATCCGTGATGAATTTGGCGTGTTTTTGCCACAGGTTCTTGGTTACATGCCGCAGTGGCGGTCCCTTCCGAACATCAATACCTCGATGACGTCCTCCCGGGATTTTCCGAGGCACGGACTCTCATCAAGGGGAACGGTGATGACTTGCGTCCCTTCGGATTCGTCGGAGACAAGTTCCAATTCTATCGCTTTGCCAACCGCTACCGCATGGCGGTGCGATTTTCCGGAATCTCGCTGGAAGGATTCGGTGAGGAAACCGAACGCGGTTATTCGGCCCTGACCCGGACCTTCTTCGCCTGGTCGGTCTTCGAGCGCTACACCGACCTCTGCGAGATCCATTGTCCCTTTGGCCCCTTCTTCTCCTATGTTCCGAAGATCGAGTTGAGCAAACTGGCCCAGGTCATTGATCGAGCCGACCCGGAATATAAACTCTTCGACCACCTGCACTCCCAGTCCCTTCCTCAAAATCAGACCCAGCTCGATGCTTTCCGCTCGGGGGACCGCCGGGCCGTCGTTTTCTACGCCGCCGCGATCCGTCATATTTACGTCCACGGCCACCTCACCGCCCACCCCAACGGATGCTCCAGCGAAAACGTACAAACCATTTGCAATTCCATCAGCGACTTCCTCCTCGATGCGATCCGAGCAGACTTTCAACGCAGGCTCAAACTCGCCTCCGCCGCAGTTCGACGTATAGGCATACCGTGAATATCCTCAAAAACTCGGAATCGCCTCTTTCCGGCTGATTTCTTTGGCCCGTTTGACGATAGCAACCGCTTCAGGTGTCTCAATACTGAACTCCATCATAAGCGGAGCTAGAATTGCATGAACTCCGTCAGATCGTTGCCAAGCACCAGCACCCATCGCATTAGCTCCAAGGTTTCCCAACAATCCTGCAGCACCTTTGAGCGGCGACTTCGTATAGACACCCCGTTTCCAAGTCATTCCTGCAGGAGTGTTAGCCGTCAAGATCGCGGCAAGTTCACCCTCGTTAATCGCACCACTGGATTTCTTCTGGAAACTCATTTTCACCGCAGGCCCATTGAACTCAAAATAGGCAATCCTCACCTTCCAGCCCTGGTACTTGTAGGTTTTGGTGTACCCAATCGGTAGAAGTGGATTCTTCTTATCCGAGTCGGCCGTAAATTTGTCAGTAAGCGGCGTCCCATAGCGTCCATTGCACTGTGTCTCATTTTCGCCAATCCGGGCCCACGAAACGGAAACGCAGACCAATAGAAAAAATATGACACGCATCAAAATTGCTGGCTCAAACATCCTATATTTCTCTGCTCTTTGGGCACTAGGATCAATCTCAATTCTTCCAATAGTAATTCGGAGATAGCCAGCAACGCCGAGCGGGAAAAAGACCACACAAGATTGGCCGAAAAATCCAAATGCCACATGGGCATTCACTTGAAAAATAGAGCCCCAGCAGGTTATATCGTTCCGATGGCGCGCAGATCACGAAGAACAGACTGGGAAGGGATTATCCGCGCATGTGGAGCTTTGGTTCTCTTACTCGTTGGGTTTGGGGGCTTTAAAAGCGGAGCTTCCGGCATTATTCTCATATTTTCCTTGGTCGTCGGATTGGTTTCTGTCGTCGGCGTATTTTGGTTATTCATGGTTCTTTTACGTGGGCTCTCCAAGCCCGCTAACCCCACAATTCAGAAGTCCTATTCAATTCTCCCAGATGGGTTGCCGGAAGGCCGGAATCACCCAAATATTTCCGATGCTTTAGACGCGCTTGATTGGTTTCAGTTTGAGCAGCTTGTCGCTAGGCTCTTCGAGGCTAAAGCATGTACCGTCCAGCCCCGAGGAGGAGCCAAAGCCGACGGAGGCATTGACCTCGTCGTGGAATGGGGTGCCACCAAGGCAGCGGTACAATGCAAGCACTGGAGCAAATGGAAATGCGGTCCGGCTGTTGTTCGAGAACTGATCGGGTCCATGATCCACGAAGGCTTCTCTCAAGGATTTCTCGTCTGCCGGACGGCAACGGACGCCGCTCAGGATCTCGCACGCCAACATGGGATCCGTGTTATTGATCGGGATGGTGTAATCCAGCGGATCAATGAGGCCAGCGCCCACGCAGATAGCGCGATCAATGCAGCGCTGTTCTTTCCGGAGAAGCTGTGCCCCAAGTGTGGAAACAAAATGGTTCTCCGGACTGCTACAAAGGGGCGCGAAGCGGGAAATCAGTTCTGGGGATGTGCAACCTTCCCGCGATGCCGCCAAAAATTGTGGGCTTGAGGTGAGAGAATGCCGATTTTTGAAATTTCCTGAATGGAAGAGGGGTCAGGCATGGTTTATTGACTTTTCGATCTTACTTTGCCACTCACGCCACTCCTTCTGACCTTTCATTCCCTGTCGTGTCCGGCGCATAATTCGACAGCAACTCGATCGATCCCCATCACCAACTTTTCACTAATCCGATTTAGTGTCATCGTCGTTTCTCTTTGAACCATCTCCGCCAGAATTCCTTTGCGCCAATCGCTCTTGGCCGCCGTCTTCAGGTCTTTCGCCGAAATTCCAAACACTTCCAATCCGGCTCGAATCAGATCGCAGCCTCTCTTCTCTCCATGCCCCCTCCCGGCTTTCTTCTTTCCGTTTTTTGACTTCAAGCAAGAACAATGTCAATAAACCATGCCTGACCCCTCCCATTTCCTCGCCGGAAAAAAGGGTGCGCAGCATTCTCCACCGGATGGGATTGCGGTTTTCCCTCCACCGGAAAGACCTCCCGGGGAAGCCCGACATCGTCATGCCTCGCCATGCCACGGTTGTCTTTGTCCACGGCTGCTTCTGGCATTTGCATAAGAATTGCAAAAATGCCCGAATCCCTCAAACCCGTCGAGCCTGGTGGAAGAAGAAACTGGAAGGGAACGCCGACCGTGATCTTCGCATCCGCGCCGCACTGCGGAAGTTTGGTTGGCGGGTTCTCACAGTCTCGGAACGCGAGACGGAAAAGCCAAAAAAGCTTATGCGGAGGCTGGCACGGCACTTTAATTTGCACGGCCACCCGCAACTCCGTCTGTTTGTTCCTCTGTGACCGGATCGCCGCCATCACCTCGCTGCGCTTGGCCTTGGTGAAAACGTCAGGCATGGGTGGCCCGCAGAAGTGGCTCAGGCCGCTGCCAATTCTGCCACCAGCGGCTTGTCCTTGTTGAAACGGCTCACCCCAAGGACGCTGAACCCGATGACATGCCCCTCCGCATCCACCCTCTCCATTACGGCGTCGTTCCCGGTTTCTTTCATCACGCCGATCCCATCCGAAAACCTGACTTCGAGGTAATCCGCTTCGGCATCGAACCAAACTTTTATTTTTTCGGCCATAGGTTTTCTCCTGCTTTGGGTTTATCGGTCAGGTAAGCCGTGACGATAAACGCGTCATCCTGCGAATACTTAACCACAACACAAAGCCATTTGCCACCCACAATCGTCTCCGCGTAAAACTCGTAGAACAGCCGCACGGCATCATCCGTGCGCGAAGACCGCACGAGAAATGGCTGCCGAAGCACCCGGTCCACCTCCTCCGCCATCCCCTTCATTTCCGGATGCTCCAGAATGTGGGCAAGCCGTTCCTCGGTAAGCCGCACTTTCCGGCCAAAACAATCATCCAGAACCCTCATCCACAACCATCTTGGCAGAATGCCTTCCGGCCACCCAGCCCGATCCTTCCTGGAATCTACTGAAACTCCACACCGATCAGGCCGCCATCACCTTCCTCTCTCGTCACCCCGCAACTCACCCCGCAACTCACCCCGCAACTCACCCCGCAAGTCACAGGGCAAGTCACAGGGCAAGTCACAGGGCAAGTCACAGGGCAAGTCACAGGTGAAGTCGAGAGGCCTCCAAAAACTGCTGGTAGATCGACCGGACCGAAGTCAACACCTCAGCTGAGACTCTCCGAGGCCGGAGTCACGCCGACCTGCTGAAGACAGATGTTCTGTGCCAGGCGAAATGCTCTCTGGCGGGCCGGAGGGTTACCCCGTCCAGAAAACAAACCGGCTTCAAGTGACGCGTTTTCAGCCATTGAGCCTCCGGCCCCCACTCGGTAAAAATTTCTTCTGAAACCAAAACTCTGTTTCCTTCATCTACCGACCAAAGCCCCTCATCGAACATCCAGTGGGCATCACGAGAGAGAGCAAGTCCGTTGTCCGGGTCGTCGTTTCGGCTTTTGGAAAAACTGTGGATATGGGCAGCCTCAACAATGGTGGAACCCTTGCTGGTGTGGAGTCCATACCCGGTAAGTGCGCACGTGAAGCGGTACTGGGTCACCACAACAATCCGGAATCTCGCATCACGGCCCTTCGCCCGGTACTCAGATGACTCCTCCCGCAATTTGAACTCCTCCCTCCTCGCTTCCGCTTTAGAAATTCCGAGCGCGGTCAACAACGCCTGCTGTTCAACATCGGGGAACCATATACGGATAAGAATGAACCGGGCCTGACGCCGGAACTCCCGGTTATACAGGCATGCGAAAAAGCCCGGATCCAGCGTCAGACAGACGGTCGTGTCCGGCGAGATGCTCGTAACGCTGTCCCGTGTGAGCGGAGTCCAGAACCTCTGGTTCCCGAGATGGTGAAACGGCAAATCCAATCCCGGACGCCCACCCCAGCGGGCCTGAACAATTCTCCAATAAGAATCAAACCGCAGGCGCAGTTCCGGTGTCTTGCCAAGCTCCGGCTCCGGCAACTCTCCCGCCTCCGCCAGATCGATCATGCACAACAGAAGAAGTGCCTTGTGCGGCGCAAATCGCGCATTGCCCGCCCCTTTCGTCTTCCTGACGTTGGGGTTCAGTTTGCCAAGTTTACTGATCCAATCGGGCGGCATCATTCCGAGTAATTGCTACACGAACCCCGGCACGACATGCAATCGTGGCGAACCGAATCCTCGACCAAACGCCCGGACAGAATATTCTACTCCGCATGGCCGACTCCCTCTCCCCTGAGCATCGCAGTTGGAACATGAGCAGGATCCGTGGCCGGGACACCTCGCCGGAAAAAAGGGTGCGCAGCATTCTCCACCGGATGGGATTGCGGTTTTCCCTCCACCGGAAAGACCTCCCGGGGAAGCCCGACATCGTCATGCCTCGCCATGCCA
>Ga0209491_10007686_pt1 | contig 14085 bp, 10 predicted proteins | sample BON02_FD_187213 | JGI IMG/M metagenome (GOLD analysis project Ga0209491, IMG submission 187213) | Freshwater microbial communities from Lake Bonney liftoff mats and glacier meltwater in Antarctica - BON-02 (SPAdes) (version 2) | ecosystem: Environmental > Aquatic > Freshwater > Ice > Glacier... | reverse complement strand
GCTTAATTTTCACCACCCAAGTGACTATATGGACTTTCCGGTAATCCCTAACGCGCACGCGCTGGCCATGTTGATCATGACGTTTGTCGCGTTGTTTCTGTTTACACGTGAGAAAATCCCTTTGGAGTCGTCCAGCCTGGTTATTCTGGTCATGCTGGTGGTGGGTTTTGAGATATTTCCTTTCGAAAGCGCGTCCGGGTCAATCAATCCCCTGGGGTTTTTCTACGGCTTCGGTCACGAGGCGCTGGTGGCGGTGTGTGCACTAATGATTGCGGGCGAAGGGCTGGTGCGAACAGGTGCCCTGGAGCCAGTTGCCAGGCGGCTGGCCAAACTGTGGAAATGGAGCCCTACATTTGCGCTACTGCTTACTTTGATCATTGGTGCGGTGCTGAGCGCATTTATGAATAACACGCCCATTGTGGTGTTGATGCTACCGATGTTGGTTGGGGCGGCGGCACGTAACAAGAGCTCCACTTCCGGTGTGTTACTGCCAATGGGGTTTGCCACCCTGATTGGTGGAATGGGGACCACCATCGGCACCTCTACCAACTTGCTGGTGGTAACGGTGGCAGCCGAAATGGGCATGCGCCGTTTTCAGATGTTCGACTTTCTGCCGCTAATGGGAGTGGCGGCCGTGGTTGCGATACTTTATCTATGGCTGATTGCGCCGCGTTTGATCCCCGATCGAACACCGCCTATGGGCGACTCGTCAAACCGGGTGTTTCAGGCACATTTATTGTTTGGTGAAGACAATGCGCTGGTAGGAAAAACATTGGCTGATGTGATACGTCAGGCATCTGATGGCATGCAAATTGTTCGTCTGGTCAGAGACAATAATCTCTTTATATCGCCACTGCCTGATGTCACCGTACGCGCAGGCGACAAAATCCTGGTGTCAGCCACCTCGGAAGACCTGAAGGAGTATGAAGCGTTACTGGGCGTGAAGCTTTTGGCGGGCTCTGAAGAAGCATCCGACAATGAAAGTGGTAAAGATCTGCAACTGGCCGAAGTGGTGGTGACCGGCGCGTCGCGTTTGCGTGGCTTGAGAGTTGCCGATGCCCGACTGCAAGGCCGCTATGGTTTGGAGCTGTTGGCCGTGCATTATGGCGGGGACGTACTGTCGGCGCGCTCGCCCGGATTGAACACGCGTGTATTGAAAGCCAGTGACGTGTTGCTGGTGCAAGCCAAAGCAGAAGATATTCACAGTTTGAAAATCGGCGGCGAGTTGCTGGTTCTGGACAGTACTACTGACGTGCCGCATTCCGCTAAGGCGCCAATTGCTTTGCTCATTATGGTGGCGATTGTTGCTCTGGCGGCTTTCGGTATTCTGCCAATTGCGGTCAGCGCCGTAGTGGGCTGTCTGGCTTTGATCGGAACCGGTTGCTTGCAATGGCAGCAGGCGACCCGCGCATTGAGCGTACAGGTCATCATGATTATTGTGGCATCGCTGGCTTTGGGCTCGGCCTTGATGAAGACGGGCGGGGCCGAGTATCTCGCCCAGGTGTTTTTATATCTGACCTGGGGAATGTCCCCGACGTTGATATTGGCCTTCCTGATGTTGCTGATGGCCATCATGACCAATATCGTGTCCAACAACGCAGCTGCGGTCATTGGTACGCCGATTGCGATCAGTATTGCTCAGGAATTGAATTTGCCGTTGGAGCCTTTTGTATTGGCAGTATTGTTCGGCGCCAACTTAAGCTTCGTTACACCGATGGCGTATAAGACAAACTTGCTGGTGATGAATGCTGGTGGCTATAAGTTTAATGATTTCGTCAGGGTTGGTACGCCATTGACCCTGCTGATGTGGGTGGTGCTGACGACAGTGCTGGCGCTGACTTACAAATTGTAAGCAGCACCAGGCCCCTACCTGGATCAGCGATCTGAATATTTAAATTTCTGACCGCCAACGCTGGCTTCAAACATCAGCCCGCCCTCTGCCACGGTAAATACAGCCACACCGCCATCATAGCTGGCATCCAGTGAAGCTCCAGCCTGCAACGCGACTGCCGACAGTGAAGCGCCCATCTCGAAATTGCCACGCTTGAAGTTATCGACTGCTGTAACGTCCTTGAACATGATGTATTCAGCGTAAACCTGGCCGCCCAGTTGCAAACCGATGGTTATTTGAGACAGTGAAGTATCGCCGATGGTCTTGTCACCGACAATAACGATACCTTTACCATGGGCGCCGCCAACACCGATGGCACCTTTGGCTACTCTTGGAAACACCGCGTAGGCATATGCACTTTTAAACCAACGTTCAATATTGGGATCGCTTTTCTTGGCACGAAGTATGGCTTCTGCTGCGGCCAGTTCGATACCGCTGGAATGGTCGGGTTCCCAGGCGAGGGCAGGGGCACTCATAAAAATCAGTGTTAAGAATGAAGTAATTAATGCGTTCATTTTGCGAGTATTCCTGTGGTGAAAAGTAGAACATTTGGTGCTTCAATAAAGTTCGAATTCTAACAGTAAACAAGGGCAGGTGTTAAACTACCCGTATCAACTCACAGCTCAAATCTGCTTTATGAAACAACTGTTTCTCACCTTACTCCTTACACTGTTGCCGCTTGGCGCAGCACATGCTGAATCAGCGGATGATATATGGATCACGCTGGCTCAACCGGCCTGGCAATTGTTGAAACAAAGTCATCCTGATTTGCACAGCGTGTCGAGCCGTCAGGTGGAAACAGGCGCAGAGATCAAAGGCAAGACGTCATTCGACAGCGTGTATCTTGTGCAAGTTTCAGAACCGGAGCTCGAAAACCTGACGCAGCTTGTGCACGAACAGTTGCATCATTGCGCAGGTTTTTTTGCCTTTGATTCCCGCGAGGCGGCAATGGCGTCGCTGCACGCATCCACACGGGGCATCAACCTGACGCGCCCGAGTTACAACATCGAGTATCAAAGCACGATTGAACCGATGTTGGCCGCAATGGCGGCAGACAATATCCGCGACACGATTCTGGGCCTGACATCATTCCGGAACCGCTATTACAACGGCCAATACGGTGCGGATGCCGCTAACTGGCTGGCCGACCGTTGGACTGCACTGGCCGCTACCCGCAGTGACGTACATGTAGAGAAGGTGTTTCGTGGCTCCGACGCCATGCCATCAGTGGTGTTGACTATCGACGGACTTGAGCTTGCCGGGCAGGTGGTTGTGCTGGGTGCGCACCTGGATTCGGTAAACGTGGTTGATCGAGGCGTCACCCCACACCAGGATTCAATTGCCCCTGGCGCCGATGATGATGCCTCCGGCGTTGCCGGTCTCACGGAAATCCTGCGTCAGTTGATGGCCAGTGACTACCAGCCGCAACGCACCATCAAGTTGATGGCGTATGCTGGAGAGGAGTTCGGTCTTTACGGTTCCAATTACATCGCTACAGACTATGCCAACCGCAATGTGGATGTTGTCGGTGTCCTGCAGTTGGACATGACCAATTATCAGGGCTCTGTATCGGACATTTATTTGATCAACGATTACACCGATACTTTACAGAATGAGTTTCTGGAGAACCTGGCAACGACCTATCTGCCCAGCTTGAGTGTGGCGCACACGACCTGCGAATATGCCTGTTCCGATCATGCATCGTGGAACCAGCAGGGCTACGCAGCGTCCTTTCCGTTCGAGGCCATCCTGACGCAAAGCAACCCCGCGATTCACAGTTCCGGGGATACCTACGCCGGCAGTGGCAATCAGGCCGCCAATGCGCTTAAGTTCACCCGTCTGGGGATGGCCTACGTTGTGGAGTTGGGTGAGCTATCCGGCGAACACATCTATAGTGATGGCTTTGAGTCTAAGATCGGCGCACCCTGAACACAGGATATAGATACTTCACGAAGCCGGTACCAACGGCCATACGATAGGAATCATCAAGACAGTAACGATCAGCGCCAGCACGTTCATTGGCAGGCCAATGCGGAGAAAATCACTGAACTTATAGCCGCCAGCCTGATAGACAAACGTGTTGGTCTGGTAGCCGATGGGTGTCGCGAAACTCGCGCTGCCGGCCATCATAACGGCTACAACGAAGGGCTTTGGATCGAGACCGGCGCCGAGTGCGATGCCGATGGCGACGGGGGTTAGCAGGATCGCAGATGCATTATTGCTCATGAACTCTGTAGAGATCGACGTGACGATGTAGATCATGATCAGCAAGCCGAGCGGTCCCAGTGATTGAGTTACAGATGCAAGATTGGTAACCATCCAAGCCATCGCGCCGGTTTGTTCAAGCGCAAGTCCGACCGCCAACATTGCGAAAATCAGGATCAGGATCGGCCACTGAACGGATTCATAAGCTTCCTGAGCAGACAGGCAGCCGGTAATCACTACAAATACCGCACCAATGATCGCCAGCGATGCGATTGGCATTACATCTAAAGCAGCCAGTAGCACGACGAGAGCCAGCGTGGCCAGCGCCAGCGGGGCCTTTTCGCGCTGCAAGGGACGAACATCCGGTACTGCTACGTTCACGAAGCTGCGGTTGAAGTAGAGCGCGGACAGATCCTTGGGGGAACCTTCCAGTAAGAGGATGTCGCCAGCCTTGAGCCGCAAGGTGTCGAAGCCACGTTTAAGGCGCTTTTTGTGCCGGTAGACGCCCAGCACATAGACACCGAAGCGACGTTCAAGATTTAATTCGCGAACCGTCACCCCGAGTATGCGGGCCTCAGGTCCAATAATAGCTTCTGCGATCTGGGATTGGCTTTGTCCCAGCGTTTGAAGCTGTCCGGCGGAGATATTGTCCAGTCGCACTATGCGTCCTTCTCTAAGGGTCACAACCTCGTCGCGTTCACTTTCGATGACCAGCTGGTCTCCGGCGGCTAAAAGTGCCGAACGAATGCCCCTCTTGATGACGTAGTCCCCACGCTGAATACTCAGTACCCGGTGGCGCGCAAGTCCGCTCGCATCAACGCGCTTTCCGATCAGGGGAGACTCTTCGGGAACCACGGCTTCAGTCAGAAAACGCCGTTCGCCCGTGGGCAGTCTGGTGCTGCGTTCCGGCCTGTCAGGTAAAAGCCACCACCCGAACAAAAACATGTAAGCGAGACCGGCAATAGCCAGGGTACATCCGACCAGAGTGATGTCGAACATCCCGAATGCTGGAAGCCCTTCGCGCTGTGCAATGCTATCGACGAGCAGGTTGGTCGATGTACCAATGAGCGTGCAGGTGCCACCAAGAATACTGGCAAAGGATAGTGGGATCAGGTAGCGCGAAGACTCATGACCTTGTTTTCGCGCCAGTGCAATGACTGCGGGTGTCAATACAACGACCAGAGGCGTGTTGTTTGCAAATGCGGAGAGAAAAGCGACCGGTATCAACAGCAAAAGCATTGCCTTTAACCAGGACGCGCCAGCCAGACGTGAAGCGAGTGAACCCAGGCGTGCGATTATGCCGGTTTTTTCCAGTGCTTTGCTGATAATGAACATCGCGCCAATTGTGATCGGCGCACCATTGGCAAATACACTCAGAAACTGATTGGTGTCGAGAGCGCCGAATATCAGTAAAAGGCTCACACCGATCAGGGCGGTGACGTCAGGTGTCTGGCGCTCTCGTACGAAGCCAAAGAAAACGATGGCCGTAATAGCCAGCACCAGGAGCATCTGCAGGGTCATCGGCTCACCTCGCTCGCGTCAGTTCGCAACACATCGGTCGATGTACCCACGACTACCGTCTTGGTGGAGTATAGCGAGCCTGAATTGTAGAATACAACAAAGATAAACAAGAAAGTTGTGACTCTCTATACTTGTGTGCTCTATGATTAATTTTTATTAAAACAGCGAGTGCAAAATGCCTGCAAATAACCACGCTTACAGATTCATGAAGGTACTGATCATTCTGGCAATGTGGATATCCACCCCGGCGCTTGGACATCAGGATCCGGAAATCTCTGGTTATATCGAGGTTGATGGCGGACGCATTTGGTACAGGCTGAATGGTTCGGTACATCTGGGCACCCAACCGGCAATCATCGTTATGCACGGTGGGCCGGGTGGAACACATCGCGGCAATATGCCGTACGTGAGTCTGTCGGACGAATATCCTGTCATTCTCTATGATCAATTGGGAACGGGAAACAGTGATTTGCCAAACAATCCCGACAACTGGAATGTGGAACGGTTTGTAGCTGAAATAGATCATATCAGAGAGGCCCTGAATCTGGATCGGGTAATTATCGCCGGCCACAGCTGGGGTGGAACGCTGGCGGCAGAATATGCCGTGCGCAATCCGCCGGGCCTGGAAGCTGCGATACTCTCCAGCCCGTTAATCAATACACAACAATGGATTGCTGACAATCAGGTCTGGATCGAGCAGCTTCCCGAAGAAACACAACAAACACTGCGCAAACATGAGTCCGAAGGTACCACCGACCATGAGGATTACCGGGCTGCCGAGGAGGTTTTTTATCAAAGTCATATGTGCCGTAAAAACCCATGCCCGGGTGAGAACTATCAGGTTGACGGGCCGTCACGTAACAAGCAAATGTATGAAGCCATGTGGGGACCGACCGAATTTTTCGCATCCGGCAGCTTGAAGGAGTACGACGTCAGCTCTCGGCTTGCGGATATCCGGGTGCCTACGTTGATGATCTGCGGTCAATACGATGAGGCAGTGCCCAGGTCGTGCCAGCGATATGCCGACATGGTTTCAGGAGCACAAACATTTATCGTACCTGATGCCGGCCACAGTACCATGCGGGAGGATGAGGCAGGCTACATGCAGATTGTCAGGGATTTTTTGGCCAAGCTTCCTGAGAAGGAATAAAACATGATACTTAGAAAAATGGCCGATGCCATTGCAGCGCAGAGCTGGTTTACGGTTGTGCTTGAAGTTCTCATTGTTGTCGTCGGTATATTCATAGGCCTGCAAGTCGACGACTGGAACAAGACACGGCAGGACCGTGTTAGAGAAACAGAGTATCTCCAGCGCATCGAAGTGGAATTAGAACAGGATATTGCGGCATTTGAGGACGGCTTGGTTATTGCAGGCCAACGTCGGGAATACGCGCAGTTAATCCTGACTGGTTTGGACGACCCCGAAACTGTGCGACGTGAACCAACTGCATATATTCGCTCTCTGGTAATGGCTGGATTTACATACTTTCCGATCGTCAGTAACCATACATTTGAAGAAATCAAGTCCGCAGGCGAACTCGGCATCATTGAGGATGTAGAACTTCGTATCGCCATCACGGAATATTACCAGCGGGTAAGACAATATGGGCAGTGGAGCTATTTGAGGGAGCTAAACCAGAGCGAGTATCTCAAACGTCAGGCCGGCATTTTGACAGCAGAGCAGTTTCAGGCGTTTTGGATCAGTAGCAGTGGTCACGGACGGGATTTTTCAGAAGAAGAAGCTGAGACCGCTTACCAGAATATGCTCTCCCGACCCGCATTTATTGAGTGGTTGCCAATTACTCTGGCTTTTCTGAACGAGGCTGATGAGTTCCAGCGAGACTTCAAGGAAAATGCAGAGAAATTGCGGGAAAACATTGCGGCAAACCTCGGCATGGATTCGACTGGTCACGGCGAGTAATGGAAACAATTGGCTGATGCCCCTGACAGAGAGCGTTTAGATGAATGCGACTGAGTTCGTTGAGAAATATTTGGACGCCTGGAACAAACAGGACTCCCGGGCTATAGCCAATACCCTCTCAGAGTCGGGGACTTACCGCGACACAGCTGATCGCCAGCAGATGTCACGGCAGCAATTGATTGCCCACCTGGATAGTGTATTTGAGCATGAAACCTATGCCTACGAACTTGCCGGTGATGTCTGCGTTGGAGACAACACAGTCGCTTTTCAGTACAAGGCTTTCCCGCGTGATGCCGCTGGAACTGCTGACCTCTCAGCCCCCTGGTTTGGTGCGGAGTTTATGACCCTGCGCGGTGATTCTGCCGACGAGATCGTCGACTATTATGAGAAGCCAGGGCTGACAACGCCGCAGAGCCGGCTACCTGACGTTGCGGGTATTGCGAGTGTGCAGCGTTACGCGAAATCAGGCTTGAGCACTGCTCAGATGGGTGACCTGAAACTGCAGTTGCGGAAATTGATGGATGATGAAAAGGTCTATCTGCGATCTGACCTCGCGTTGCCAGATCTTGCCAAAATCCTGAATTGTTCGGTTAATCATCTATCACAGGTTATTAACGCAGGCTTCGGGGTGAGTTTTTTCGACTTTCTGAATAACTATCGCATTGACGAGGCGACCTGCTTGCTTGGTTTGCGCCAGGACAGTGCCGGGACGGTGTTAAGCCTCGCGCTGGAAGTGGGTTTCAACAGTACCTCAACATTTTACGTCGCCTTCAAAAAAGTCACTGGTAAAACCCCGGCCCAATACCGGAAAGGCCTGGGGTTGAGAAGTTAGCCCGGGTGCTGCAGTAACCGGGTTTGATCCCGCTCAGTACTTTTGTGGCGGGGTTGCCCTGGCTCTGTCCGGGGCCCAAAAAGGTTTGTCACGCACGGTGCAGCGGGCGACCTTGCCATAATGGCGTAGCTCTTTTTCGTAGTAAATTTCAGCCCATAGCTCGTCTTTCAGGTGCTCGGTCTTGATCATTGCCAGCGCGATATTAGATTTTACGACGGGTGACCACATGGCTGATGTTACGTAGCCCACGTGCTTCTGGCAGTCTTTGTCGCGGTAGATCCACGAGCCTTCGGCGACCTTGTTCCCCTCGATCTCCAGCTTGGTCAGAGAGTAGGTCGGTCCACGGCGTTGATCTTCCAGCAACGCCATTCTGCCATTGAAGTGCGGCTTTTTGAAATCGACCAGCCAGCCAAGGTTTAACTCAAATGGAGTCTGGTCATGCTGGAAATGCACCGTCTTAAGTGCCTCGTTAAACTCCATGGCTGGCATGATAAAGCCCGCCTCCAGCCTTGCCATATTGGTGGCTGCCTCGCCGTAGGGCTGGATTCCATAGTCGTCACCCGCCGCGTATAGCGCATCCCACAAAGCGAGCGCCAGCGCGGGATCGATCCACAGTTCATAACCGAGGTCGCCGGTGAATCCGGTGCGCGATATCATCAATTCACCACCGGCGAACGGGGTGTACATGATCTGAAAGGGCTTCAGTTCATCGATGCCATCGATGTTCATTGCCCTGAGCACAGAGCAGCTTGTCGGGCCCTGGAAAGACAGGCCGGCAAGCTTGTCTGACATATCATCGATTGTCAGGTCCTTGAAGCCCATGCTCGCCTTCTTCAACCAGGCGAGGCTGGGGCTGCCACAGGTCAGCATAAATTTGTCAGGACCCAGCCGGAATATAGTGCCGTCGTCAATCATCCGGCCTTCATCGGTACACCAGCAGACATAGGTCACCCGGTTTTCCTTCAGGCGGGTGATATCCCGGGTCACCATGCGGTTCAGCATACGCTCGGCATCGGCGCCCTCGATAACGTATTTTTGCATGGGGCATATGTCGTAGGTGCCACAGGTGTTGCGGATGCAGAAGTATTCGTACTCTTCGTCGTAGTAACAGTCGGCAAACTTGTAGCCATTCCAGGCTGCCCATGCCTCCCTGACATTCAGGGCGGCCTGGCGCTCGTGAAAAGGGGATAGTTTGAGGCGCTCACCCGCAAACGGGTCGCCTGACTGAACGCCATCACGTGTGGGGTTTGGGTTGCTCATAGATTATTCATCATAGCAGTCGTCTTTTGGCACAGTATTGGGCCGTTTCAGGTCGCGCAATATTTCTCTGGCCGCGTTTGCCCCACAGGCCGAAGACACGCCGCCGCCGGGGTGTGTGGATGAACCACACATGTAGAGTTTGTTTACCGGCATACGGTACTGGGCATAGCCAGGGAAGGGCCTGTTGAACAGCAACTGGTCAATGGTCAATTCACCCTGGAAAATATTGCCCTCGGTGAGTCCGACCTCGTTCTCAATCTCAAACGGGGTACGCACTTCCATGTGTACAATAAGGTCTTTGAAGCCAGGTGCGTAGCGTTCGATCTTGTTGACCACGCTTTGGCCAAAAGCGTCCCGCTTCTCAGGCGTCCAGGGTCCATCTGCCAGTTCCGCCGGACAGTACTGGACGAAGTTCGACATCCAGTGTTGCCCGGGTGGCGCCACCGTCGGATCCCAGGCCGATGGTATGACCGATTCTATAAAGGGGTCGTCAGACCAGCGGCCACGTTTCCAGCAGTCATAGGCTCTTTCCAGAGTATTCATAGAGCCGCAAAAGAGCTGGCCACCGCGATTGATGTAACGGTTATTTTCCGGAACGCCAACGAATTGAGGCAAGCCGGAGAGGGCGATATTGACCTTGCCTGAGGAGCCACGAATCTTGAAGTTTTTGGCTTTTTCGTAGATACCATCAGGCAGGTCCGCGGGCTCCATCACCTGGGTAAAGGTTCGCTTGGCGTCCAGGTTGGAGACCACGATATCGGCAAGAATCTCTTCACCGCTTTCCAGCGCGACCCCGACAGCCTTGCCATTCTTCACCAGAATCTGGCTGACCCCGGCCTGGGTGCGGATCTTGCCGCCATGCTCCTGCAAAGCGCCAGCCAGGGCGTTGGAAATAGCGCCCATACCACCCCGTGCCAGTCCCCAGGTGCCAATGCTGCCGTCAACATCGCCCATCACATGGTGCAGCAACACATAGGCGGAGCCGGGTGAATTGACACCCAGAGCGGTGCCGATGATACCGGGTGTTGCCATGGCCGTAGCGATCAGTTCATCTTCAAAGTAATCTTCCAGGAACTCTGCGGCGCTCATGGTGAAAAAGCGCACGTATTCGTACAGCTCTTTTTCGCCCAGGGCCCAAAATTCCCTGGCCAGGAACAGTAGCTCTGCAATATCTCGCGGCCGCATACGCGCCGGATCGGGCGGGGTGCGCAACAGGGTCTTGCGGATGACATGAGCGTAGCGATTCAGGTCGGCCTGGAACCTGAACATGGCATCGGCGTCGTGAGGTGAGCGTGCGCGCAGCTCGTTGTAAGCGGCTTGTTCGGAATGGTAGCTCATCAAGGTGTCGCCCACCTTATCGCCAAAGCTGGCAGTTCCCAGATAGGGTACCAGTATGAGCCCGTGACGGGTCAGGTTCAGGTCACGATGAATCGACTGGCGCATCATTGAACACACATAAGAACAGCTGGAATACCACCAGCCTTCATGCATCTCACGGGACACGGCAGCGCCGCCGATGTAGTCATTCTTTTCGATCACGAGTACGTCCAGGCCCGCTTTTGCAAGATAGGTAGCGTTGGTCAGTCCGTTGTGACCGGCGCCAATAATAACTGCGTCATAGCGATGACTCATTTGAGCATCTCCCTGGCCGCATTGTGGCCAGCTGCGCCGACCAGGTCGCCACCGGGATGGCAGCCGGCGCTGCACAGATAAAGCCCGGCAATGGGTGTTGCGTACTGGGCGGCCTGGTAGGTGGGTCGCATCATCAGCATTTGGTCCATAGCGAGTTCGCCGTGATGCCAGTGACCGCCACTGACATGCCAGTCTGCTTCCAGGTCTGCCGGTGTCAACAATTGTGCATGCAGGATCTGCTCACGCAATGCAGGAGCATACTGGCAGAGCATGTCTATCAATTGCCGGGTGAGCTTGTCGCGCAACTCTGTCGTCCAGCCACCCTCAGGTGCGTAGGGGATATACATAACATGCGCTGACAATACGTGCTGGTCAGCAGGCGCCATGGCCGGGTTGTTGATGCTGGGTACCAGAACCTCCATCACCGGCTGCTCTGGACACTGTCCGTACTTGGCGTCGTCCCAGGCAAATTCAATGCTATCCATGGTCGGTGCAATAATCATGCGCGCGTTCGCGCAATCGACACCCGGGAACTCGGGCGCACCGTTCAGTGCCAGGTGAAGTTTTGCAACGAAGCCGCGGGAACGCAGTCGGTGTATACGGTTGGTAAATCCGATTTCAAGATTCTCCGCACCCACCAACTCCATGAAGGTCTGCTTGGGATCTGCGCCCGAGACGACTCGAGCGGCGTTGATAATATCGCCATCGTCCAATTCAACCCCGGTAACCTGCAGGCCGGTTTCGCTCCCGGACAGGACAATACGTTTGACCGGGCTATTACAACGTATTTCTGCCCCCGAGCTTGTCGCTGAGGCCTCCAGGGCATTGACCAGCGCATCCACGCCGCCGGCAGGCTGACAGTGTTGGCCGCCGGTATCACCAGCCATTCGGTACAGAAGGGTCAAGACGGTGTTGTTGGGTGAGCGCGGTGCCTGTGTAGAACCGATCAGGCTGTCCCAGGCGAGCGCTGCCTTGAGCAGGTCGTTATCGAAGTGTTCGTCCATCAGATCCCTGGCGGGCAAGGCCGCAATGCGCAGGAATTCCCGCATGTCATCTTTGCCAAGCAGGCGCAGTTTGATACCGACATGAGCAAAGCTCAGTAGTTCTTTAAGACTGTTGTTGCCGATACGAGGTATGGTTTTCAACCAGGAGGGTGCCAGCGCGGCTGCGCAGCGGCTTAACAATCGCAGGTAGTCAGCATACTTTTGCACATCCTTGTCGCTGACTCCGCTTACAGAGTCAGCCTGGATGCTCACATGCTGGCCATTCTGGTCCAGGGCTATTGTTTGCAGGGTTTTACCCGGCTGGGTATAGCCGTGCCTGGTCAGGTCCAGTTCGCGCGCAATGGTGGCAGAAAAATGCGACAAGCTGTGGGCAACATTGGCTGTGAAGCCGGGGTGAAACTCCCGGGCCGCGGCAAGGCCGCCGGTTTTGCCAGTTGCTTCCAGGACCAACACGGATTGCCCGGAGCGGGCCAAATAGGACGCACAGACCAGACCATTGTGTCCTGCGCCGATGATGATGTTGTCGTAGTGCTTCAATGCCTGTCGCCGCCTTCATTGCCTATGGCTGTTGGTGCTAATGAACAGAGATTAGTCATCCCCTTGTCAATAGACAACCGATCCTATACGCCAAGAGAAACTCGCCCGTGAGTATTGTTATGCTACAGCTATCTAAAAACCGGCAGACGCTTGCTGCGATGCTCGGGGATGGCGCTGGGTTTGTTGTACTTTAAAGCCCGGGATTTTTTATAATCACAAATTGAGGGAGAGCGTAGCATGTTGACAGGTCACTGTGAATGTGGGCAGATCAGTTTCGAGGTAACCGGAGAGGTGCATGACTTCAGCCACTGCCATTGTAGCCAGTGTCGCAGACTGCACGGCGCCGCATTTGCGAGTTTTGCCGCTGTGTGTCGCGCTGATTTCCGTTACCTGGCGGGGGAGTCGGTGCTCAAGAGCTACAACTCCTCTGACTCACACACGCGCTTGTTCTGCGGCGAGTGCGGTTCGAATATTGGGGTTGAACTCAGTGATGAGCCCGATGATATTTATCTCTCAATGGGCGCTATTGACGGTAACCCCCGGCTTCCGCCCGCCTACCATATATTTGTTGGCTCAAAGGCACCCTGGTATGAGATCAACGACAAAGCACCGCGATTTGATGAGTTTCCACCGGAATAAGGCAAGGTTAAGTGTCTATGGATGAGCAGAATTTTGACGTTATTGTCATCGGCGCAGGACACAACGGACTGGTCGCCGCCAATTACCTGGCCATGGGTGGATTGAAAGTCTGCGTGCTGGAGCAGCGCCACGTGGTGGGCGGGGCGGCAGTCAGCGAAGAGTTTCTGCCGGGCTATCGCAACTCCGTGGCTTCCTACGTGGTGAGTTTGCTGCGCCAGGAGGTTGTCGATGACCTGGAACTCGCCAAGTACGGTTACCAGCCTATCTTGCTTGCCAGCTCGATTTACCTGGATTCCTCGGGCGACTACCTGCTGCTGACCGAGGATGAGCAACACAATCGTGAGCAGTTCGCCAAGTTCTCCTCTACCGACTTCGAGGCGATGGAGCACTTTGACGATATTGTTGACAAAGTGGGTGCCATAATTGCCAGTCAGTGGCTGCGTGAGCCGCCGCGTCTGTCTGGTGGTGGGCTGGCTGATCTGATCAGCAGCGTCCGGCTGGGGATGGATATGTATAAGCTGGATGACGATGCCCGCTGGCGGCTGATCCAGTTTTTTCTGGGTGCGCCCGATACCATCATCGAGAGATTCTTCGATAGCCCCAAGGTCAAATCGATGATTGCCGCCCACTTGCTGCCGGCCAA
>Ga0209491_10007685_pt1 | contig 14086 bp, 13 predicted proteins | sample BON02_FD_187213 | JGI IMG/M metagenome (GOLD analysis project Ga0209491, IMG submission 187213) | Freshwater microbial communities from Lake Bonney liftoff mats and glacier meltwater in Antarctica - BON-02 (SPAdes) (version 2) | ecosystem: Environmental > Aquatic > Freshwater > Ice > Glacier... | reverse complement strand
CTTACTCCTCTGCCGTTCTCGTCTGGATGAGCGGCGCTCAAGCAACAAGTAGGCAACAAAAATCAAGCCCACCCAGAGAAGCAGGAGTATCAAAATATTTTCCCATATGGATAAGCCGGACGTTTTCATGCCCATACTCTCCAAGACCTGCCACGACAGACAACAATCAGAGGGCGTTGCAATGCCTTCCGACGAGCCGAGTGCGCTACCACAAACAGCCTAACCCACTCTTTTGAAGCCACTGCTCCCAATCCACAACTCTGGGCGCGCGGTGGCGGACATCAGCCCCTCCGCTAGCCGCGCGCCCGAATGACAGTCCGACCCCTATGGCGCGCGGCAGCGTCGTGGCTAAACCCCCTCAGTCGCTGCGCGCACAGAGGCGCTGAGCAAACTCTCAAGAGTCAAGCTCTCACTCCTCGGGCATATGCATGCACGGGTGCTACGGTAGAGGTACATGAGCAGCGACGCATAGTATGTGCACATAGGCCACGCACACACACGGCTAACGCGAACGCCAACGCATAATCATGGATATAGGGCAAGCAGACAAATGGCTACCTGTTCGCCCTTTTCTGTTGGGCAATAGCAGGGCTTGGTGGTGTTAGAGTTGCCCGGCATGGCAGGGCAGTTGGGCCGCGACACCAACTCGCTGTCGAGGCATGTCAGCACCAGTCCTTCGTACTCGATGTTCATAAAGGCCTCGTAACTGCACCCACCACCAATGTCCCCATGTGAGAGGTTTCAAGACAGTATCCTCAGTCCTTGACACATGCGCCTCTCCAAGAAACAACAGTGCACGCGCGGCGCAACTGACATGACACGCATGGCACGTGACGCACGTCATCTTGTCCATGTCATGTCAAGTCATGTGACACACGTCATGCGTAGGTCATGTGCAGGTCATGTAGGGGGCCAACGGCAAGTAGCAAGGGGCAACAAGGGACAGAGGCACGACATGGAGAGGCACATGCAACTGCACCTGTATTTCATTGGCGAAATGTACTTAATCCAGTCCAGGAAGACAGGAATGCCATTTGAGTTGATGAAAAACCCCGAAAAGAGCAACAAGGGCAGAATGATTAGTGGCGCCCCCTGCAGCATGCGCAGCCAAGCACACCGTTACACACCGAAGACAGCAAGCACAAGACAGGTATGACGTCAGACAAGTATCACGTCAGGCAACTATCACGTCTCGTCCACACCACACCTATCACGTCTGTGGCAGGGAAACGCAATATTCAGGATGTAGTTGGTGATATTCGGGATGTAGTTGGTGAATAGAGGCAGCGTCTTGTGTGTCAGGCAGCGTCTTTTGTGTCAAATGCACCCCGTGACAAAACCTTGTTGCATCACATGTACACAGTCGCCAAAGACCTTGACATGTAAGGGGGGCTTTACTTCTGAGAGACGTGGTGACACCTCTGCGCGTGCGTGCGGTGTTACCACAGGTGTGCGTGCGGTGTAACTGGCAAGACACGACAAGACCAACACAAGGCCATAGCCAGTGAGTGTGAGGTGGTATGGCAGTAGGCACTGAGCGTGAGGTGCTATGCCAGTAGCTAGCACACGACCACTGACACCACCATCGCTTCCAACGTTGCAGGCAACAAATACGGGGCTCGGGCTAGGGTTACTGTTTGAAAGTGGTGGGAGTGGCTTGAGAGACCTGAAGGGCGACTTCGAGGGTTTCGAAGATGCACGACAAGGAAATGCCAAGCGAGTTGCCCAAATTGTTGAGCACCACGAAGGTTACGCAAAAAGCAATCCACTTGGCGACCTCCATCTGCAGCCCCATCAAGAAGAAGGCGATGTTGGCTTGGATGAAGGGGAAGATGAGGTTGTGTGGCAATTCAATGACGTATTTCGAGAGAAAGTATGCAAGGGTCGAGTACATACCGATGGACCGCTCGCGTTCGAAGACATTGCGCTCCGACACAAAGGCCGACAGCACACCAAACGTGGCTGCCATCACCACATTGATGGAGATAAAAAAGAGGGCACCGTTGCGGTCCTGGATGCCGCGCTGGTTCGTGGCCAAGTCGCGGTACACTAACCCCACAAGCAGCCCAAAAAAAAAGCATTGGCCAATCTTGGCACGCAAAATCATGCGGTTGCGAATCACATTGTTCTTACTGCGAGCAAAGAGCACCGAAATCTGCGTAGAGAGGCCAGCGACAGTCTGAACTTGGGTGATATCCACCCCAATACCGGTCTCGGCGCATCTACTTTCTATCAGCCCCTTGCCTTCGCTGCGAGAATATTCGTCCATAAACTTCTGCACACCCTGCTGCGACGTCGCGCGAGCCTCCACACTCATCGCATCCTGGTCGTTGAGAATGCGCATAAAAATGTGGTCGGCGGGATTGGAGAAGTGCGGGCAAGGGAAGCCACGCTCTCCAAAGTAGTTGACCACATGCGCTGCCTTGTCTTGATACATGATCTGACCATTCGCTAGCAGCAGCAGGTTGTCGAACATGTGAAACACGTCGCTAGACGGCTGGTGGATGGTGGCCACCACCGTGCGCCCCGCCAGCGCCAGGTCCTTGAGCGTGCGACACACGGTGTAGGCTGTGAAAGTGTCGAGCCCCGATGTCGGCTCGTCGAGAAAGATTATGGATGGATTCGTGACTAACTCCATAGCGATGCCCACGCGTTTGCGCTCGCCTCCTGAAATGTTGGAAGCCTCGCTGTAGCCCATGATAGTGTCAGCGCACTTCTCGAGGTGCAGGATCTGCAATACCTGCTCGACGCGATCCAACTTGTGCTGCAGCGACACGCTTTCCGGAAGGCGCAGGCGAGCCGACATGGTGATGACCTCTCGCACCGTCATGGTGCCCATCATCACATCATCCTGAAACACAAAGGCACGCAGACGGCGCATGGTCTCTGTAGAAATACTCTGTCCGTTAACGGTGATGCGCCCGGCCAGCCTGCCACCCGCCGCCTCGCCACCCACGGCGTTGAGTAGCGATGTTTTGCCCGCTCCACTTGATCCCATGATGGCCGTGAATTTGCCCGCCTCAAAGATGCCGCTCACCTCGTGCAGCACAGTTTTGCTGCCCCTTGACCCGAAGCACCCCTGCGCGGGCGTGTCGACATCCATCTTGAGCTTGTGGAATGCCACCTCACACGGCGTACTTGGAATGCCCAGAAGTTTTTTCATCACGTCCGAAGTGCCGTCTTGAGGTGCCGCCGCCGACGCGCCTTGTGCCGCCTCTGCCTGCTGCGAATGCCCGGCCGTCGCAGACATTGCAGCAAACTTCTGGTGATATATATGTGTATATATATATATTCATGGACGAACATAGCACATGGATGAGCAAATGGTGAGTCATTGACGTCCATACGATATACCTCCACGCCCATACCCTGATCCCATAACCCTCTACCTGTATTTTTACACGGAACACACGCACGCAAACCCAAACACATGCACACACCCACCCATCCTTCCACCCACCCACACACCCACCCACATACACATTCATACACATTTACACGTCCACCCACACACACACACGCACACACATGCACACGCACAAGCAAACTCACACGTTCACACTCACGCACACGCACACGCATAAGCACACGCATACGCACACGCATACGCACACGCATGCACACACCAGCACGCACCCACGCACACGCTCACTCACGTACACGCACACGCTCACGCTCACGCGCACACACACGCACACGCACATGCACACGCACACGCACACGCACACGCACATGCACACAAACACGCACACGCACACGCACACGCTCAAGCACACGCTCACGCTCACGCTCACGCTTACACACACAAACACACATACACACACATACACACACAACACAACACACATAAACACACAAACACACAAACTCGCAAACACAGACAGACAGACAGACAGACAGATGGACAGACAGACACAAACACATGCATACACACACACACATAATCGCACTCACAATCACATGCGCACTCACAATAACGCTCACATTTGCACATACACTCGGGCTCACGATCACACTCACTCACACTCTCACGCTCGCTCTCTTTCTCTCTCTTTCACACACACACACACACACATGCACATGCACATGCACACACGCACGCGCGCGCACACACACGCAGACTCATGCACCACAACGATACAAAGATAGTGCCGCTGGCCCACAGACAAAGATGAACACACTCACCGGAAAAACGACTCGCAATGAGGACAGATTTACACTGCAACGCACAGCAATGCACAGTAACACGCAGCAACACACGCACACGCACAACGGGGACAGGTACACACTAGGGCAAAACACAAACAGGTGGAGGGTAGTCCATCGTATCTGCACGCACCATCATAACGGGCTGCTGCATCCGCATAGGCACCCGTGGCGGGAACCCACCCTGCACCTCGTCTGCGCGATGCACCCGCCAGGGGTCCTGCATCTCTCCTAACAAGACCCGTGGAGCGTGACAATATTAAGCAGTTCGTGCACTCCCTTCCTGGAATAAATTCCCGTGCAGCAAGGGCTTTAAAGAACATTTGAAATTGACAAATACCACCTTCATGCCGACCGGGCGCAATGCAGAACGCAGTCGCGATCGCGACAAGGCTGCCGAAACTCTGTGGGGGCAGAGTGCCTTGCAGCGTGCGGGAGTGTCCAGCAGCACGCTCAGCGAGCGGCCTGCCTCGCTCTTCAGCCGACATAGCTACGATGCTGAGCGCGAGCGAAAGCGCCAGCTCATCAGCAAAATGGTGCCCCCCCCACTCATCCGCATGCGCCCAGAGCAGAATCTCAGGATTTTACTGACTACAGGCTGCACAGGGTGGCGACAAAGCACCGGACGGCACAGCACGGGCACTGCGCACAATTGTGCCCAGCAATACAGAGCGCGAGCGAAGCACTGGACGAGGTAGTCGCGATAAGCGGACGGCCGATGCAGCTGGATCAGGCTCCTCAGGTACCACCGGCACGCCCTCCTGGTCGCAGCGGCCACGCTCAACACACTTGGTCAGCTCGCGCTTCGAAGCCGGTCCTGTTGCTTCCTCCTCTTTCCTTCTCCCTGCCAATCCATTTCTTCGCACCTTCCGCTTGCGTTTTGCACATGCTGTTGCCATCTTGTTGTACCCGGAGGCTCCCGAAGGTTGGCGGCTGAGGCCATTACTGGATTTCTCTTCATTGCTGGTTTCCGCCCGCCAGCACTGACAAAATTCTTGACTGCCGACAGAATTCTGGTGAAAATGGGTGTAGGCAGAATTCTGGTGAAAATGGGTGCACATTGAGGCAAATGTGTTGTTTTTGGAAGGGACAATTGAATTCGCCTTTCCTCTGCTAAAATAGGTTAGTGTAATGTCCCGAAATAGGGTAGGATGTTACACTATCTACACTATTTGGGACTGGATACGACATTACAACATTCTGCGAACTCAGGCAAAGTTCAGATCCAGTCGTTGCGCCTTAAGTGCTTCGCTGTCGCGCGCCCCCGAAGACCCATCTTTGCATCGAACACACTGTGTGTCCTTTGTTTACTGTGCATTTTGGAGGCCCTGGGTTGATATGACTGACCAAGTAAGCTTTGGGTGGCATTGTGCGATATCAGGACGAGAGGAGATGCTGGGGTCTAGATATTCGCTGCTCACCTCTAGTTATGCAGCAAATGCGGCCAGCTCTTTGTATGGAACGTCGTCACTCTTCCCGAATGGCACTACGCTAGCAGTGCATAGCGAGACACAAGAGCAGGAGGGGCAGTCGTTTGGAGCAGTGAATGTGCAGTCAAAGTTTGTTGGAGCAGTCAATGTGCCAAATCCATTGTTTGGAGCAGTCAATGTGCCATATGCATTGTCACCCATGACGTCGCCGGATGGCGGCACCAATACAGAGAAAATCGGAGAGCGTCATCATCTGCATGCGACTTCCAGCACAAAGAGCACGGCGCCGCTTCACTTCGACTCGCCATCCAGCCGGATGAGAGGTATAGGCAGCCAGAAGTTGCCGCGCGCAGGTCTCGGGCAGCGCAAGGGCGTTGCTGCTCTCGGCACCTTGTCCTTGAGTGCTCGTGTTTATCTTCGGTTGTGCTTGGCGCTCCCTCCTCACCTGGCTGCCTCACTCATACAGGTACTCTCTCAGCCCCATTCGTTTTGGCATCTCATGCCATTTTTTGAAGGTGGTGTGGTTGCTGACATTCAATGGGCACACCGCTCTTGTACACAGGCATGGTGGAGAGGCTATGCGGTTCGGCGCGTACTTCCTGTTCTGCTTCTTCATGCTCACCGTGTGTGTGGCATAGTGGAGAGACATCGGAAGCGGCTTGTGCATCAGGCCCATCCTCCTGACACTCCCGACTGCACCCCCATCGCAATGCCTGCTCAAGTCCATGAGACTCTGCTTAATGGCACATGTGCCGGCAGAGATGGTCAAGGTACACACTCGCTGCAAACGGCAACGCGTCAGTCTCAAGTCTCTGCATGTACGGTGCAAGGCTATACGACGGCGCATGCTCAAGCAGGCCTGAAGCGGAAGCTAGCCTTGTCATGGTCGGCCAAGCGCATCACATATCCACTGTGCATAGACCTTTCCTCCACGGTTCCTTACTTGTCGGCGCCTATCGATGTCACGGTGTGCTTGTGTTTCGTGTCAAACTTCATCTCCTTTCACATTGCTGAACGCATCGGAGGTGTAGGGAGCGACGATAGCAACCCCACGGCACAGACCACTCTGGCGCTCAAGCGCCTCCATTCTATAGTCGAAGATGACCAGAAGCTGCTTGTCACGCGTGTGCAGCAGCGTTACCGAGGCTGGCGTGTGCGCAAGAGCATTTTCGGTGCCTTGCCAGAATTTCATTATCGAAACACGTACGTGCCCTGTTGCTGTCCACACGCAATATCTGGCATTTAACAGCTGGCTGCTCCGTAGGCTAGTAGGTAGCGTCTTGTCGCTTTGGTTGCTTGTGCTCACGAAGCGATGTCATGATGCGATGTCATGATGCGATGTCATGCTTGTGCTCACGAACAGATGTCATGAAACAGGTGGTCGATGCGTTTAGCTCTTGAGCGTCGACGAGCGGGTAAGGTTGTGCTCCGATTTATGCGGCTTGTATACAGCAGGTCAGGCTGGAAGCGTATGGGCAGTCTGCTCAAGAACTTGTTGGCCCTCGCTCGCCAAGAGAAAGAATTTGGACGCACAACTCAGGCCATGATCGCACATGTGCTTGCCCCACTGCAAAATCAGCTTGGGGTGCAATCAGCACCACAGCTCCACAATCCTGCATCACCATGCCTGGCAGCTCTAGCGCCCTCGCCTTCTGGCACCCTCTCAATAAGCAGAGCACATCGGCGGCAGGCACGGCGAGAAGCAGCAGGTTTCGGTAGTGCAGCCAAGCCAAGCATAGCATGCACCACACCGCTCAAGACGCCAATCCGTTTTTTGAAAAGCCGACAAGGAGGTGTGGTAGGTCTTGGGTGCTTTAGCACGGCCTCAGCACTCTACACACCAGCACCAAATTGTAAGCGAGGGCTGCTCGACGACGTGCTGACTCCCCTGCCTTGCTCAAGCAAAGCCGTCTTTGGGGCAAGTGGCTACAGTCGGCAGGCACCTTGCCTCACACCCCGAGACTTGGCCGTCATCTTCTGCAACTTGCGACATCTAAACGACATGTCGTCGGAGCTTGTGCTCAGTGTGCTTGCCACGCTCCATGACCTGCCGCGCATTAACCTGTCGCACATTCTGGCAACGTTTGACGTGCTCTTGGCAGGACTGTGCCGCTACATGTGTAACTTCCCCCAGGCAATGGAGGCGCTGGTGTCAGCGCGCCAAGACAAGGCCCACTCCCTCTGGTTTTCACAGGTCCCACGTGCGCGAGGGTCGGTATTTGACATGGCTTCTATGTGTGTTTTGACGATGACCAGTCACGAGTGACCCCTCTTTCCTCATTTTTGCTCTTGTTTGTGGCATGATGCGGCATCTCTTGTTTCCAGCTTGATACGTGAGCTTTTGTTTGTGGCTGTGCCACCATATGTCAGTGTGTGCTGAAAGTGTTTGCTTTTATTGAATGGCTCAGGTTGAGGAGGTGCTGGGAAAGTCAGTGGCCACTGCATTGATGACTCCCGTCGAACGTTTGGATGGTGCAGTATCCAGCTTGTCAGCCCTCCGCGATGCTGCCAAGCTGTGTACTTTGCCTGCTGCACACGTGCAGCTCCAGGCAGCTGTAAAGAGGTTCGTGCCTCTGCCTCTTGATCTACGCCTTTGCCTCACGCCTCCCACTCCTGAGTCTTTCTCTTCTTCGCTCCCCTCTCCTTGGCATCCCTTTCCTTTGTCAATCCCTTGCCTCCCTCTCCACCCTTGAGATCAGTTTGCATTGTGTAGAATGATTTTGGAGGCATAGATGCGCTGAGACATGTCTGATGGGAATGGCTGATAAGACAAGTTTGATAGCAATCCCTCATAACATATGCCAGCAACTCCTCATAACACATGACCCCAATGCCTTATAACACATACGCCAATTACTCTATGCCTATCGACTTGGTGCTTCACCAACGCCTGGTAAGACACACGGAAATATCCGAAGGCCTAGCGACTTGGAGCTTGAAGCAAAGCCTGATGAGACGTGATAGATAGGACTCACATATCTCGACTAGACATGGCTCATGTTTGACTGCTGCCTTTGTGAGGAGGGTGATAGTAGTGCCACATGCATTGGTGCAGGGGAATAGAAATGATAGGGCAGCTTCGGTACCGGAAGCGAGACTGTCATTCGCTCCTCCGTCTCGTCAATCTATCCTCTCAGTTTACCGGTGAAATGGGCTTTGAGCTCGTCAAGTCTCACCGCCGCCTCATCCGCTCCAAAAAGGTGTCTTGCTGCCTCGTTTCTCTTTTGTCACAGTCTTTGAATGAGGATGCTGTGTAGTGTATGCTTTCTGAGCGAGTGTTGACGGCAGATGAAGAAGCTGCGATCCTTGTGCACTGCACATGCCGCAAGGGATGAGGCCGCATCTCAATTCAGCTGGTCAGGGCCTGAGAGCTGGTTGTTTTTCCTTTTCAATGATATGCTCGTGGGAGCCAGGGTCATGACGCAGGTAACCCACCGAGCACGCCTAAAGTGGGCTCAACCTTGCCACACTCTCTCAATGTACCGAATGTCAAAGTTCGGGGTTTTCCTGAAATTTTCCATCCACCATCACGCCCGGGTGGATCAGGGGACCGTATCCTCAACCCCTTGCCCCCTAAAAAGAGGAGTACGGGGGAGGGGGCGTTTCCCGCCAAAAGGGAAAGGTGGACCCGAAAATGTATTTGATGGGCTCTCTGACACACGTCCTCCTGGGCGGGCTATTCTGGAGACTTGCCTCACTTTCTCAACACATGGCGCACCCTCTCTAACGCACGCACGAGCCAGTGCAAACTTATAAGAGACATATACAACACACTCTAATTCACTTGCAAACATGAAGCAGGGCGTGGAGCAGTGACAAAGACAAGATGTCTCTTTCCCCACACAAGCATCATTTAGATTGCCACAAGATGTGACTATAGGCGTCTTTTCTTGCCGATGCACCTTGATGCAAGTTGAGGGAGTTGCGACGCTTGGTCCTGCCGATAGATATCGTGCCCAACCGCTCGAATCTCACTTTTTCAAACAAAAAGAAATCAGAGATCGGACGTCTGATGCATCTGATCTGAGATCGGTCATGAATGACCGACTCATATGAGTCGGACCATGTCACGACGCGCTTTGTTATTTTGTTTTGGTAGTATGACATTGCGACGTGTATTGACTGAGTCTACGTGTGGATGCGAGCAGACCAAATCAGATGGAACAGTCACGCCCATGAAGCGACGTGCGCCCAGCGCTGCCTCTGCACGCACGCACGCTTCGGCTGGAGGTGTACAGGGCGCAAGAGCAGCTGGTGGCTCAGGCGGCGACATGATGTATCGTGGTGCCATGATGATGCCTCTACTCGATGGCAGGGTGAGTGAGGAGCAGACAAACTTGGAGGGCACGGGAGGTGTGCACAGCCCCTATGCCATCCGCCTCCTCGATTGCCTGGGACAGGTGGTTTCCACCTTCTCTTCCACCTTCTCTTCCACCTTCTCTTCCACCTATCTCCTTCGTCTTTGCCCGTGTGCGTTGAGTGATGGTGGCGTACGCCGAGTGTACGTGTGGTTGGAGTGGAGCACGCACATCTAGCGAAGCGCATAGGGGCGCGTGCGCATGCATGTCTAATGCGATGGGTTTCTACTGCATGTGAGCAGGAGGTGGTCATACAGGTAGACAATCTTGCCGAAAAAGATGCTTGGCTCGCCGACCTCAGAAATGCTGTTTTGGCGCTGAGCATGGCATCGCCCTACGATATAAATCACTCCACCTTTTAACGACATGAACAACGCCACCTCTTAAACCCTTCACCCCACTCCATCAAAGTCCTTGTACGCACGGGCATTAAAAGCTATTTTCCTACCTTGATCTTGATTGCTTACAACAAACACAGATACACGTGTCAACCAAATACAGGCACATGTTTGGTTGGGCAAGTGTATCTCCGTATATCGGCCTCATAAAATCCAACGTGGGAGCAGGCAAGACATGCAGGATTGTCCGAGAAATCCCGTTTATCTGTCCGGAATGTAAAAAATGTGTGACGGATTCTCGGGCTGATATACAAGTTGTTTCTTTACTTGTGTGTGCAGTTCTCGGGCCGATACACTAGTTGCGTCTTGACTAATGCTTCTCGGCCTCATATATACAAATTGGGTTTTGACTAATCCGTGGGTAATCGCCTCTCAGATGAAAAGGAGCTTGCGGGGTCCCGATACAACCACACCATGGTTTGGAAATAGTTGTATAGGAATGCACATACAGTTGGGTTGGCGCAAAGGCAGGTAGGTTGCAGGATGATGGAGGATGTCTATAGATGAGTTGATGGACCATGTGTATAGATGACTTGACAGCACTAATCACTTTATGCGCCTTGTCAATCACTTTATGCGCCTTGTCAGGGCACTGCAACCCTCCGATAGAGCAACAGTGCACTGTTGTACAGAGTTGGCCTCGGAGGCAAACTAATCTCTTGCAAAGGGGTTCAACTTGGGGATGGCTTGGGGATCTTCCTTTGAGCCACGTTTGGCTTTCATCTCCTGCAGCTGCTCGTCGGCCTTGTTCTTTCTGTTCCTCAACTTCAGCTCCAGACTGTCGACAGCCTCGCCACTGAAGCGCTCGTCCTCTTTGCCCGACATCCCCGCCTGCCATTCCAATCACATATTGCATTCAGATACACCATGAGGCGCGCGACAGCGCGCATTTGGATACCTTAGCGCTCATACCGAATTTTCCCCTCACGCCCATACGGAATTTGACACAAGCACATGTGCATGTTTGTGTGTGGCATACGGATATGGCAAGTGAGTAGACACTAGGCATCTCCGTATGCCTATCGATTGCATTGAATACTCACACAATACGCATCGACGTATGCCTATCCACTTGCACCGACTACTCAGACAATACCCATCGAATCACTAGGCATGTCCGTAATGCGATCGATTTGGAGCAACTACTCACGTATGCTGCAACTTGTAGCGACTAGTCACTTGTGCTGCGTGCTATACCTACTTCTCAAGCGTATTTGACATACAGTCTCTCAACTCAAAGACATTCTAACCACACATTTTTTGGCCCATCACAACACCAAAACAAATTATGTGGATACACATTATGATCTGGACACATGTGTATCCGGACACGACATTCTATTCGGGCATTGTTCCTCTGCTTCTTCCCCACTATTTTCTCCCCAAATATTTTTCCCAAAAAATTCTCTCATTTTTGTTCGAAACCCCCAATTTCACCATTGCCCAGATTTCCCCCTGGTCGCCTGTTACGAAAGCTTTTGGTGTTATCGGTGGTATGGCATTGAAAGTGTGTGTCTGATGTCTGATATTGTCCTAGGTCTCCTGTGTGATTGGTCATGTTTTGGTGGGTTTGCCTTTGTTCCCCTTTGTTTTTAAGTACCCGAATTGTTTGTTCCCAAATCATTCTTGTTTTCTCATCAAATACCCCTCTTCACCCTTTCCCAGATTCACGCTGGTGGCCTGTTACGCAGCTTCGCGAAGCGGCCGCTTCTCGGCCGTCACAGGCCACCAGGGGTGAATCTGGGAAAGGGTGGATTGGGATGTTTGATAAACAAACAAGGAGGAATCATGATTTGTGGCAAGCCCAAGTAACATCTTGGGTATTGGCGTCTTGGATTTTCCGTTTTGTCTTTCCATATTGTCGAAAGTATTGTCGCGAAGGCAACCGAATTCCGCGGGCCATGTGGGGTCCTCCACCAAGCGGAGCGGTTGGTCACGGAGCGCTCCGCCACCTCGCGCCCCGCACTGCACCAGTAAAGAGGAGGGGAGGGGAGAGGGTTGGCACCTGTTTGAGCTTCCTGGGCTTGGCAGTAGTGTTATCTTTGATAACGGGCTTGGCTTCCTTGGCTGCATCCTCTGCCTCTGACGCCTTGGACTTCTTTCCAAACGTCGGCATCGTCATTCCTGACTGTGCGCATAGATGCATCGTGATGCAATGGAGTGGGGTGGTGGGTGTAAACAAACAGTCTAGTGCCATCTTGTCACACGTCATCACACCATGCCATCATCATGCCATTGTGTAAGACAACAATCACACCCAAATCCTTGCCTGCATGAGAGCAGAAGCAGAACACGAACCAAGAGCAAACATGCAACACGCAGGACAAGAGAGAGCAAGGGCAACATGCTTGCAGCAGGCACGTCTAGACAGGCATCAAGGCGCTCAAGACGATACATGTCAAAGAGGTCTGGTACACTACAGGTGCCTCGTTGCCTGCCATTATAAGAGGTGCCTTGCGCAAAGAGGCCTCTCGCCAACGAGGCCTCTCAGCACTCACTCGCTTGACCCTTGATTCATTCAACACAGCGGCAACTAGGACAAGCAGGCGGCATGGCACAAGGCATCAGATGGCACACGGCATCAGATGGCACACGCATCAGGGGATCATGGACAACCTTTGTGGCCTTGTCGTCGCCCTTGCCTTTCCGTTGCTGCTTTGCACAAATAGTCTTGACCAAGTCAGCAAATGCCGGGGTGCCTCATGACGTCTTGTGTGTGAGGCCGCCGGAGGTGACCCGAGTGGCGCGCGGCAGCGTTGCACCCTCCGCCGCCGTGCGCACAAGACTGGCGGGACTTGGCAGCTCCTCTCGCCACTCCTCACGCACATTCTCACTCAAAACTCCTCACTCACTCAGACTTGTCTACACACCATTTGCACAAGAATACGCGGTATGATACACCATCTACTACACCTGCCGCACTAGGCCGCGCATGATGCAGGGTGCTGCACATGGTTGCATGCCAAACGGTTGCATGCCAACCGACACAGTGAAATACACCAGCAAGACACACGACAAGACACAAGAGTGCACAAAGTACACGAGACGAGCAACACACAAGACTCACCTTGCCCCCACCATTCAACCTCACATGCACTTGCAACACCACCCACCCCATCAAAAAACAAATGGATAAGCGTGCGAGCGATTTTCTTCTGTCATTGTGTGCCTTCTCCCCCTGTCGGTCCCACCTCTCTTGAGTTACTACTACCCAACCTCACCTAAGGGGGAGGGGGTTCAGGGGGACTCACAGCGCCCAGCTTGGGAACGGTGAAGGAGGGAGCTTGGAACTTAGGTTTGGAGGGTATCTCGAACTTGCTGCCCGCTGCCGATTCAGCCGCGGGCTCCTGCTCCCACCACCACCATCATGTGTCATAACACGAACCACCACCCACATGAGTTACAACACAATCACACAAAGGCGACAAAGATTGCGGCTGTACACAAACACCATCGAATCAGACCGTCGAAATCCATTCTGAGAATGAATTTCGACGGTCTGATAATGCACAAGAAATTTGTGGATCCCTCATCTCAGGGTCGTTCCTAGCCGGAATCGAGAAATTCAGCATCTGGAACCCAAGACCTGGCTAGGTTGTCAAAGGCAAGTTAAGTCCGGGAGCCGAATTCAAAAAGTTGACGTGACGAAATCGTCAAACTAGTACCAGTTCCAGGAAAATGTGACGATTTTCAG
>Ga0209491_10007683_pt1 | contig 14088 bp, 14 predicted proteins | sample BON02_FD_187213 | JGI IMG/M metagenome (GOLD analysis project Ga0209491, IMG submission 187213) | Freshwater microbial communities from Lake Bonney liftoff mats and glacier meltwater in Antarctica - BON-02 (SPAdes) (version 2) | ecosystem: Environmental > Aquatic > Freshwater > Ice > Glacier... | reverse complement strand
CTGGCCGAGGGAAGAATGAAGCGGGTGAATTAATACCAGCGGAATTTATTCAAGATATTCGCTGTTGGCGTAATGATGATGAGGTGTTAGCGATTAAATGTGGCACAGCAACTGCGCGCAATCCCTATTTTTCGTTTCAATTAATGGGTGGTCAGCTAGGTGATAAAATTACCATTCGTTGGGTAGATAATGTTGGTGCTAAAGGCACTGCGGAAACTAGTGTCGGATGAGTCTAAAGGTAAAAGTACACCTTTTTTTTGCCGTACTGTTGATAACGTCATTATTAGCAAGTACTAGTGTATTAATTAGCAATGCCCGACAGTCAGTGAAGACTGAAATGGAAGATACTATGGCGGCGGCGGCTCGCCTAATGACCGTTTCACTATCTGGAGCATCGCTTAATAGAGAGCTAGGAGTTTATGAGCATTTGCATGAATTGGTCAAAGCCTTGGGTGAAATTCGTAGCTTACATATATTGTTGTTTGATTCTAAAGGATTGTTATTTGAGGGGGAGCCTCAAGTTAACAGTGGTGCAAAACCACCTGATTGGTTTGTTAAGATATTGTTCCCAAAAGTGACACCATTAACCAAGCGTTTTGGTAATGGACATATGGTTATTTATGCAGCGCCATTACAGGAAATCGGCGACCGCTGGCTAGATCTTCGTGGTATTTTAGAGCTAGGTTTCGGCATATTTATTTTTGTAGGGTTGTTTTTATATTGGGGTGTAGGTTGGGTACTTAAGCCGCTTGACCGATTATTAGTTGCTTTATCTGGTTTTGAGCGTGGTGATTTACACTTACGTTTGCCAAGTTTCTCTTTGGCTGAAATGAATCAAATAAGTCAGACCTTTAATCGCATGGGCCAAACACTTGAGCGAAGTATTGAAGAAAACCGTCGTTTAGCGACACTGGTCAAACAAACTGGCGATGCTATTTTATCTTTAGATCATGCAGGAAATATTACATTTTGTAATCCGGCGGCTGAGCGTCTATTTAGTCACCAAACTACCTTATTAGTGGGAGGAGCATTGGCGAATTTAGGATTTACTGAATTCCGTAATCGCATTGCCGAAATTTTGGAAAATTGTGAAACAGTCGAAAATCTAGAAACGGGATTACCGTTATCTGATGGTGAGACTGCCTCTATTTTATTTTCTACAGTACCTCTATTGGATGCAGATGAAAGAGTACGTGGCGTGATCTGTACATTAAGGGATATTACTGAACATAAACAGGCCGAAACGGCTGAAAATCAATTACGTGAAACCCGATTGTTGGCACATCATATGGCCGAAGCTCAAGAAGCTGAACGTCGCCATCTAGCGCGAGAATTACATGATGAATTGGGTCAATGTCTGACGGCAATTAAAACAGATGCAGTATTAATACGTAATCGTACAGAAAACACAGAACCAAAGGTCTACAGAAGTGCTCAAGCGATAATTGATGTTGCTAGTCATATATATGATGTAGTTCATAATATGATTACTCGACTACGTCCTAGTCCTTTGGACGATTTAGGCTTAATTCCAACCTTACAGGAATGTATTGCTGCTTGGCGAAAACGACAGCCAGATATAACGTTCAAGCTAAATGTATCAGGAAAATTAGATAATCTAAATGAAGCAATGAATATTACGGTATTCAGGGTGGTGCAAGAAGCAATTACCAACGCGGTTCGCCATGCTGATGCGAGTGAAATGCTTGTTTCAGTGAGTAATAAGTTTAATGAAAAGCATCAACAAAATCAGTTGATTATTGATATTTCGGATAATGGTAAAGGAATGGTAATTCAAGATTTTCATTCTGATGTCGATTTTGGGTTGTTAGGCATGCGAGAGCGAGCACACAGTTTAGGTGGCACGTTTATTTTGGAAAGCAGTTTAGGATCTGGTTTGAAAATTCATATTGTAATTCCACTAGGAGCCGATAAAATCAAATGAGTGATAAAAAAATGACCGTATTATTAGTTGATGACCATGAACTAGTACGTGCAGGGTTTCGACGTTTATTAGAGGATGACGATAATCTGGTGGTGATAGCTGAAGCGGGCAGTGGCGAACAAGCCGTGCAAGATTATACGAAATACCACCCTGATGTCGTAGTAATGGACATTTCGATGCCAGGTATTGGTGGCATAGGCGCTATAGAACGTATTATTGCACGCAGCCCAGAAGCACGGATTCTAGTTCTCAGTGTGCATGAAGATAGTGTATTTACTTCGCGCGCCTTACAAGCTGGTGCTAAAGGGTTTATACCCAAACGAAGTGCGCCTGAGGAAATGATTAAAGCGGTTGAACAGGTTGCACAAGGTAAAATATTTATTGCTCCTGAAATTGCACAACTCATTGCATTGCAAAAAGTAACAGGTTCAGAAAGTATTATAGATACATTGAGTCAACGCGAGTTTGAAGTATTCAGCTTATTAGCGGAAGGTAAGAACGTTAATGACATTGCCGACATTCTGAACTTAAGCCCAAAAACAGTCGGCACACATTACACCAATATTAAACAAAAATTAAATGTTTCTAATTCTGCTGAACTGGCACGACTGGCAATTAGGAGTGGCATATTAGAGGCATAAGTTATAACTAAGGAAAATCCTGACTAAGATCGAGCCTTTTCCTTTAACACTGTTTTATCTATCCGAGTATATTTAACTCAAGATCATGAAAAATAATTTTTCTGACAATTTCAACTAAAGAGGTGTTTATTATGTGGACTAAACCAGAATATTCAGATATGCGTTTTGGCTTTGAAGTTACGATGTATATTTGCAATCGTTAATTCAAACAGAAATAATAAAAAAAGCCCTGATATTGAAAGATATCGGGTTTTTTTTTGTCTTAATTTATGGGCGATTACGATAAAGGAAAATCCTTAGAATAGTAACGGGTATTCCTGACGAAACTAAGGTGGTCGACGTGTAGTATTCTGGTAGCTGATGCGAGCTTTTCGTGCAGTTTATAATCAATTAAAAAGAGAGTGCTATTATGTGGACTAAACCAGAATATTCAGACATGCGTTTCGGCTTTGAAGTAACAATGTACATCTGCAACCGTTAAAATAGGTTTTTGATGTATGCTTGGGGCCCTTTATTGGGTCCCAAGAATCTTCATCACTAAATCAAATAGTCCTAAAAAAATAGATTTATTTGATTTAGTTGTAATTCAACGGAATCAATATAATGCATGTACATGTTATGGGCTCAGGCGCTGGCGGTGGTTTTCCTCAGTGGAACTGCAACTGCGTAAATTGTAAAGGCGTTCGCGAAGGTACCATTAAAGCAACTAAACGTACCCAATCTTCAATCGCCATTAGTGCTAATAGCACTGATTGGATCCTGTTTAATGCTTCACCAGATATTAAAAAGCAGTTGGATGATTTTCCTGCGTTGCAACCTGGTCGTGCAGTAAGAGATACCGCCATTAGTGCTATTGTGATTACCGATGCACAAATTGATCATGTCACAGGCATGTTGACCTTACGTGAACATATTGCGCCATGGGAAGTGTATACAACGGAAGCGGTTCGCCAAGACTTAACTACGGGTTTTCCTGTATTTAATATTCTCGGGCATTTTCGTGGTATTAATCACCATGAAATAGCTACTGATCAATCAGTCTTTACTATTCCAAGTGCTGAAGGATTAAATTTTACTGCTGTACCATTGCGTAGCGAAGCACCGCCTTATTCACCGCATCGAGGTAAAACCGTACCCGGTGATAATATTGGTATGTACATTGAAGATACACGGACCGGAAAAAGCTTGTTTTATGCACCAGGACTAGGTGTAGCTGAACCTCATGTGTTGGAATACATGCGTAACTCAGATTGTGTGTTGGTAGATGGTACTGTTTGGACGGATGATGAAATGGCGAACGAAGGCATTAGTGATAAACGCGCCAGCGAAATGGGTCATCTAGATCAATCAAGCGACGGCGGTATTATGACTATACTTAATGCGATGGAAAAGCCGCGTAAAATTCTTATTCATATTAACAATACCAACCCAATCTTAAATGAAGATTCACCACAACGCCAAACCTTGAATAAATCAGATATTGAGCTGGCCTATGATGGTATGGATATCGAATTATAAGCGGCATTAAAACTAGCAAAATAGAGGAAAGATAATGTCAGATAATACACCTTGGTCACGGGAAGAATTTGAACAAAAATTACGTGCAAAAGAAGAGTTTTATCATATTCGTCATCCTTTGCATGTCAAAATGCATTCAGGTGAGATGAATAAAAAACAAATTCAAGGTTGGGTGGCAAACCGTTTTTATTACCAAACTGCTATTCCCGTTAAAGATGCCGCGATTATGGCTAATTGTCCTGATCGCGAAGTACGAAAACATTGGGTTCAACGTATCTTGGATCATGATGGTTACGAAGGTGATGTGGGTGGTATCGAAGCGTGGTTACAGTTGGCTGAGTCAGTTGGCTTAACGCGAGAAGAATTATGGTCAGAAGAACATGTTTTACCAGGCGTTCGTTTTGCTGTTGATGCCTATGTTAATTTTGCTCGACATGCTCCATGGCAAGAAGCGGCAAGTTCATCATTAACTGAGATGTTCGCGCCTAAAATACATCAAGCACGCTTAGATAATTGGCCTGAGTTATATCCTTGGATTGATGAAAATGGTTACCGTTACTTTCGTAAACGCTTAACTGAAGCACGCCGCGATGTGCAGCATGGCTTAGATATAACATTAGACTATTACAAAACACGTGAACAGCAAGAGCGTGCGATCAGTCTTCTACAGTTTAAATTGGACGTACTTTGGACAATGTGCGATGCCATGTGGATGGCGTATATTGAAAAACGGCCCCCATACACCTTTGAGGTTTAATTAATGAGTGATCCGGTTTTTAATGCTAGTAGCATTCCTGTATTAACGCTTGGCTATCGTTTTCAGTGGGAGCCGATGCAAGATTGCAATGTCCTGTTATACCCTGAGGGTATGGTCAAGCTCAATGGCGCCGCAGGTGAAATTTTAAAACGAATTAGTGAGAAGAAACAAACCGTAGCTGAACTCATCGCTGAATTAAAAGTTGCCTTCGATGGCGCTGATTTAGATGATGATGTTTACCGGTTTTTAGAGGAGGCATACGATAATGACTGGATCAGACCACAATAAAGCGGCCGGAAGCACCGGCGGCACCACGGGGCTTAGTGCTCATAATGATATTCGCCAACCATTATGGTTGTTAGCAGAATTAACTTATGCCTGCCCATTGCAATGTCCTTACTGCTCAAACCCTATGGATTACGCCAACTTCAAGAAAGAGTTAACGACAGAAGAGTGGCTTGATGTGTTTCGTCAAGCGCGTGCAATGGGCGCTACCCAATTAGGACTGTCAGGCGGTGAACCGTTGACACGGCCTGATTTGGTTGAGCTAATTACTGAAGCACGAAAAATGGGCTTTTATACCAACTTGATAACATCAGGTGTTGGCATGGATGCGGCTAAAGTCGCTGAATTTAAAGAAGCAGGTCTCGATCATATACAAGTGAGCTTCCAAGCCAGTTCTCAAGATCTCAATGATTTAATTGCTGGAACAGATGCTTTTCAACATAAAATTGAAATGGCTAAGGCTGTAAAAGCGAATGGCTACCCGATGGTGTTGTGTTTTGTAACGCATCGCCAAAATATTGATCAAATGGAAGATATTCTCGAATTAGCTATTTCACTTGAAGCTGATTATGTGGAATTAGCAACAACGCAATATTATGGTTGGGCTATGCATAACCGTGATCAATTATTGCCAATGAAAGAGCAATTAGTAAAAGCGGAAGCAATAGCGCATCGTTATCAAGCTGAACAAAAAGGTAAGATGAAGATCTATTATGTTGTGCCAGATTATTATGAAGAACGTCCAAAAGCATGTATGAATGGTTGGGGGAATGTATTCTTAACCATTACGCCAGACGGTGTTGCTCTACCATGTCATGCGGCACGTCAATTACCTGGGATGGATTTGCCGAATATTAGAGATATTTCGGTCAAGGAAATCTGGGAAGAATCTAACGACTTTAATCGTTTTCGTGGTTACGAATGGATGAAAGAGCCATGCCGTTCTTGTGATGAAAAAGAAAAAGATTTTGGCGGCTGTCGTTGTCAAGCGTTTATGTTAACGGGCGATCCAGCAAGTGCCGATCCTGTTTGCAGTAAATCATTTGATCATCACTTGATAGAAGAGGCACTAAAACGTGGTCGCCTAGAAGCTGAAAAAACAGTAGCAGAGGCTAAACCCTTGGTGTTTCGTAATCCGAAAAATTCCAAAAAATTGTCTGCGAGTGAATAAGGATTCGGCAATATCGACGCATGGTCTGACCAAGCACTATGGCCAGACCATCGCGGTAAACAAGTTAGACTTAGATATCAAAGCGGGCCAGTTTTACGGCCTTCTTGGCCCTAATGGTGCAGGAAAAAGCACCACAATTCATATGTTAACGACTATGACTATAGCAACGTCGGGTGAAGCATGGATTGCTGGTCAAAAAATAGCGACTGATCCGGTAGCGATTAGACGCACTGTCGGTTTAGTGTTTCAAGACTCGGCACTTGATCGCACAATGTCGATTGATGAAAATCTGCAATTTGCAGCGGCGATGTATAACTTGTCACCCAATGAAGCCAATAAACGCATTGACGAATTATTAGCGGTGTTTGGCTTACAAGACAAACGTACGCGAAAATTAATTGCTTTGTCGGGTGGGCAACGTCGTGCAGTAGATATTGCTCGCGGTGTATTACATAAACCGAAAGTATTATTTCTTGATGAGCCCACGATTGGTTTAGATTTACCCAATCGTCGCGCAATTTGGCGTTTTGTTGAACAATTACGCCGCGAAGAAGGTATGACGGTATTTCTGACTACCCACTATTTAGAAGAAGCAGTAGCCTGTGATCATGTTGATTTCATCCAACAAGGAAAGTTACAGCAGGGTGGAGCACCCGCCGACTTAACACGACAGTTAGCTACCTATATTTTAGAAATTACGACACCCAATCCAGCAGCTATTTCTGCTCAACTAAGCCCGTTATTTGGGCAGCCAATTCGCGAAGATGAAGATTTAAGTTTTAAAATCGCGGCAAATGATGTTGATTTTTATGCGTTACAAAAATTGCTTGGCGATGGTGTGTCTAGTATGCAATGGCGAAAACCTAATCTTAATGATGTCTATTTATGGACATTTTGTAGCCCAGAACAAGGTAACCTAATATGAGTTGGCGTCCAGTAAAAGCAGTAGTTGGGCGTGAAATGAGTAAATTATTTCGTCAACGTGCCCGTTTAATTAGTTCGATGGTCAGACCCATGATCTGGTTACTTGTCATCGGTTCTGGTGTTGGCAGTATGTTGCAAGGCCCAGAACAAGAAGGGTACCTCACCTTCTTAGTGCCGGGCATCTTAGCGATGACGCTATTGTTTGCAGCCTTATTATCGGCACTGACCTTAGTTTATGATAAAGAATTTGGTGTGATGCGAATGATGATGATCGCGCCTATCGCTCACTATTGGATCGTGTTATCTAAACTGATTGCAGCGACTTTAACGGCAATGGTACAAGCCAGTTTGTTGTTAGTATTATTATTAATGTTGGGTTTAGTCAGCCTTAAAATTGCACTTAGTTTATTATTACCAGCAGTCTTAACAGCGATATGTTGTGCTGCAATTGGTGGACTGATAGCGGTTTATTCCAAGAGCATAGATAACTTTGCGGTTATTATGAATTTCTTCATTTTCCCAGTATTTTTTCTCAGTGGTGCTCTATATCCAGTCAGTCAATTACCGAATTATTTGCATTACATTGTATTGGTGAACCCATTCAGTTATGGAGTGGACTTACTGAAACATGCCGTGCCTAATGTGGCGACTGATTTTTCAGTGATCACTGATATTGTCGTATTACTTGGTTTTTCAGTGGTTGCTATCGCGATAGCATGCTGGCAATTTTCGCGTGAATCCGTACATGAACCTTTATTTCACCGAGCGACTAAAGGCGGTTAATGGCAAGAGCCGAGGCCTTTTTTCTCTAAGTAACATTGGTGGTACTCTTCCGCAGGGAAAAACTCACTCGCCACAGTAATTTCAGTAACCGCTGGTTGAGGATAATAATGGCTACTATCAAGCGTTTGTTTAGAAGTTAATGCTTGTTGCCGCTGTTCATCATTGTGATAAAAGATCGCACTCCTATATTGTGTGCCCACATCAGGACCTTGGCGATTGAGTGTCGTTGGGTTGTGTATCCGCCAAAATGCCTCAAGTAATGTTGCATAGCTGAGTATCGCTGAATCAAACGTTACTTCGATAGCTTCTACATGGCCAGTCGTGCCGGTGCAAACCGCTTTATAATCAGGATTGTCAGTGTTGCCAGCGGTGTAACCAACACGGCTTGAAATAACACCATTTATTTGTCTTAATTTTGCTTCTACACCCCAGAAACAGCCTGCTGCAAACGTCGCAATTGTCATTATTTAACCTTATTGTTATGGGAAAAAGCTTAAGCACTTGTATACTATTACGATTATATTCTTAACACCTTATATTTATCATTTTAAATTTGCTGATAAACCAAATAATCGATAAGAAAACCTTAATTAGAGATTGAAATGAGCGAAAAAGAAGTCGTAACATCAAAACCAAGTAATTTCATACGAAATATTATTAATGCTGATCTTGAGGCCGGTAAAAACGAAGGGCAAGTGCGCACCCGTTTCCCACCAGAGCCAAATGGTTATTTACATATTGGTCACGCTAAATCTATTTGCTTAAACTTTGGTATAGCCAATGATTATAACGGCGAATGTAATTTACGTTTTGATGATACCAATCCTCATAAAGAAAATGAAGAATTTGTTAATTCCATTAAAGAGGATGTGCGCTGGTTAGGTTTTGACTGGACAGATCACCAATATTTTGCCTCAGATTATTTTGGCAAGCTGTATGACTATGCTATTCAGTTAATCGAGCAAGGTGATGCTTATGTCTGTGATTTGACGGCAGATGATACGCGTGAATATCGTGGCACATTAACCGAGCCGGGTAAAAACAGTCCATATCGCGAGCGAAGCGTAGCAGAAAATTTAGTCTTATTTAAAGGCATGCGCGCCGGCGAATTCGCTGATGGCTCGAAATTATTACGTGCTAAAATCGATATGGCGTCACCTAATATAAACATGCGAGATCCTGCCATTTATCGCATTCGTCATGGCGTGATTCATCATCAAACGGGTAGTGAATGGTGTATTTACCCTATGTATGATTACACACATTGCCTGTCTGATTCGATTGAAGGCGTTACCCATTCTATTTGTACTTTAGAATTTGCTGATCATAAAGCGTTATATGACTGGTTCTTAGATACTTTAAAAGTGCAGTGTCATCCACTACAAATTGAATTTTCGCGTCTTAATTTACAATACGCGATTACGAGTAAACGTAAATTAACCCAATTAGTTGATGATGGATTAGTGGATGGCTGGAATGATCCGCGGATGTCGACTATTTCTGGCATGCGCCGTCGTGGTTATCCTGCTGCTGCAATTCGTGATTTCTGTGAGCGCATTGGTGTGACGAAGGCTGATAATTCGGTAGAAATGGAAATGTTTGATAACTGCATTCGTGAAAATCTTAACGAAAATGCACCACGCGCGATGGCGGTATTGAATCCACTTAAAGTAGTGATCACTAATTATCCTGAAGGACAAACAGAACAATTAGTGGCAGCCAATCATCCGCAAGACGACAGCATGGGCACACGCATTCTGCCTTTTACGCGTGAACTCTATATTGATAAAGAAGACTTTAAAGAAGAAGCTAATAATAAGTTCAAGCGTTTGGTTACTGGCAAAGAAGTTCGCTTAAGAAACGCCTATGTGATCCGTTGTGATGAAGTGATTAAAAATGCTGAGAGCGAGATTATCGAATTACGTTGTAGCTATGATGCTGCCACATTAGGCGCGAACCCTGAAGGACGTAAAGTTAAAGGTGTTATTCACTGGGCTTCTGCAGAGCAAGGTATTAAAGCTGAAGTAAGATTGTTTGATCGACTATTCAATCATCCCCATCCAGATAATGACAAATCAGTAGATGACTTCACTGTTCATATTAATCCTAATTCATTAATCACACTGACCGAGTGTATTCTAGAACCGAGCTTACTAGATGCAATCCCCGGTGCTGTCTATCAATTTGAACGAGAAGGTTATTTTTGTGCCGATAACGAACTTTGCCGAGATGGAAAGTTAGTATTTAATCGAACAGTGACATTGCGTGACACATGGGAAAAAACGGAGCAACAGTAACGCGACTAGTCCGAGTTTAAGTTTAATAAGCAATACAAACAGTATGTACCTCAATAACATCATTAGACCATAAGCCTTAATGTAGTTGCACCTATACAATAAGACTCTTATGCTACTGCACATACGTTAAGGATAAAAAATGGCAAAAACGCTAGATATCGCTCATTTTAATATGTTGGAACAACAGGTTCGTCCCAGTGATGTATTAGACCCACGAGTATTGATGGTACTAAAGGATGTGGTACGTACTCAGTTTGTCGATAAGGTGTTGTCAGGTCTTGCTTATGCCGATACCGAGTTGCCAATAGGTTATGGTCAAATGATGCTGTCGCCAGTGTTGCAAGGTCGCTTACTGCAGTCCTTAAATGTTCAGACTGATGAAAAAGTATTAGAGATTGGTACTGGCACAGGTTATTTCACCGCTTTATTAGCACAACTTGCTCACCATGTAATCAGTGTCGAAATAGTGCCAGAGTTATCTGCATTGGCGCAGTACAATTTAGCAGCAGTAGGCATAAATAATGTGGCGCTTTATGTAGGTGATGCATCGAGAGGATGGCCACTAGCTGACCGGATGGATGTAATTGTAATAACCGCTGCTTTTGTGACGATACCAGATGACTATTTGCAGAACTTACAAGTTGGTGGTCGAATGCTCGCGATAGTCGGCAAGGGTCAGAATATGCAGGTGCAACTCATTCGACGAACTACAGAAAGAGAGTGGCAAACGAATACCGTATTTGAAACCGTAATTTCAGCAATGATTAATGCTGAACCTAAACCAAAATTTGAATTTTAAGAGAGAATGTATAGATGAAACAAATGACTGCCACGGAATTACGAGATTTCTTAGCTAGCGGCGTTTCTCCAATAAAAATTGATGTACGTGAACATGTTGAATTGCAATATGGTGTGATTGATGGTGCCATTCATATCCCGATGCAAAGCGTGCCAGGCCAATTGAGTGCCTTGGAAAAACATAAAAACGATACGATTGTGCTTATTTGCCACTCAGGTATACGGAGTCAACAAGCCGGTGATTTTATGGAACAAATGGGCTTCACTAATATTATTAATCTAACAGGCGGAATGAACGCGTGGACAAAAGACGTTGATACCAGTATGACGGTATATTAAGTTAAGGTAGAAAAAATGAAACGTTTGAAATTAACCACAATATTGATCGCCTCATTAATATCGACAGTCACTATGGCTGAAGATTTAATGCAGGTCTATAGTTTAGCATTAAAAAGTGATCCACAATTATTAGCTGAAGCTTCATCTCGACAGGCTGTAGGGGAGTTAGATAATCAAGCAAGAGCACTATTTTTGCCTAGCATTGGTTTGAGTTCCAATACTGGACGGGTTTGGCAAGATACTAAGGCGATACGGTTTAGTGGAAGTGTTGTTTCTGACAATCATGGTTATACATTAAGTCTTAATCAGCCTATTTATCGGCGACAAAACTTTGTCCAGAAGCAGCAGGCAACGATTGCTATCGATAGTGCAACAGCGAGTTATCAGGTTGTCGATCAAGCTCTCATTTTTCGAGTGGCAGAACGCTATTTTGATCTATTAAGTAAACAGGACGAGCTAACCTTTGCGGTCGCTGAGCGTAAAGCGATCGCTCAACAACTTGACCAAACTCAACAGCGTTTTGATGTGGGTATCGCGACAATTACCGATGTGGTTGAATCGCAAGCGGCTTATGATTTAGCGAATGCATCTGTAATTAGTGCCCAAAATGAGGTGGCTAATAGTAAAGAACGTTTACGTGAAACATCAGGTGAATATTTAGACTCATTATCGCAGTTAAAAGCCGAAAGCCCATTAATTAGTCCTGAACCAGAAGATATTAATAAATGGAGTGAGGTTGCTTTAATACAGAATCCAAATCTTATTGTTGCAAAAAAATCAGTAGAGAATGCTGGACAGACGATTGAGTTACAAAAAAGTGGTCATTACCCAAGTTTAGATATTGTTGCTCAGAAAGATTATAATTCACAAAGTGATAATATTTTTAATAATAGTGGAACTAAAACACAGCAAAAGAGTATTAGTTTGCAATTCAATTTACCTATTTATGAAGGTGGTAGCGTACAGTCCAAAACACGGGAAGCTGAGTATAGACTTGATCAATCAATGCAAAATGAAGAGCAACAGCGCCGTTTAGTCGTTCGTCAGAGTCGTGAAGCTTATAACGGGGTAATGTCGGGTATTAGTAGTGTAAAAGCGCTTAAACAAGCTGTAGTATCGAATGAGAAAGCACTAGAGTCAACAGAGGCTGGCTATGAAGTAGGGACACGTACGATAGTAGATGTATTAAATGTTCGCCGTGATTTATTCAGAGCAAAACGTGATTATGCCAGTTCACGTTATGACTATATTTTAGCAAGCCTACGCTTAAAACAAGCGGCAGGAATAATCAGTGTTGACGATTTAAATCAAATTAACCAATGGTTGGGAAAGTAATTTTTGAGTAATACTCAGTTGCTAAATGAGCATGACAGCTTATTAGTCATCATAGATATGCAGCAGCATTTAGCTGCAGCTATGTCATCGGATATCGCTAGTGGTGTTATTAACCAAACTCAGATTCTCTTAACGGCGGCAAATGTATTATCCATACCTATTATTGTTACAGAGCAATATCCTAAGGGCTTGGGTTCAACGGTAACAGAATTAAAAGATCAATTTCTTAATGGTACAACTATTATCGAAAAAACCAGCTTTTCCTGCGCCGATGTTGCTGAGTTTAGCCGGCAAATTGAAAGCAGTAAACGTACACAAATAATTTTGGCGGGTATGGAAACTCATATTTGTATTATGCAAAGCGCATTAGATTTACAACAGCAAGGTTATCAAGTTTTTGTCGTTGAAGATGCCGTTAGCTCACGGACAACAACACATCAAGACAATGCACTGCAACGTATGCGCCAAGCAGGCATTATTATTAGTAATGTAGAATCGATTATTTTTGAATGGCTCGGAGATGCCCAACATCCTGCATTTAGACGCTTAAGCAAACTCATCGTTTAATAGTTATTGATGCGCTAATTGTCGCTTGTTAGCGACACCGATACGTGCGGTTTTCTCTATGATTTTGTCACGTTCATAGTCGGGGATCCCTTTTATTTTTGCTCTTACATAATCTATCGTTAACTGCTGTTTAACGACATCAGGCGGAAGATTGAAATCCTCAGTTAATACCACATAAACCAGTTCAAATAAGCGCTTTAAGGCGATTTTCCAAGAGCTTCCTGCACGTAGATATAAACTATCAGACAGTTTCATAAAGTGCTTAAACGGTTGATCAGTCAAAATTAATGGCAAGCTATGGCTAAAACGGCCGGAGTTACCGAGCATATCCCAAAAACGAGCAAAGCGATTTACCCGCTGCATTTGACTAAATGTAATATCAAGCGTGGTCAAAATATTATAAGGTGGCTCAGGGTTAAAGCGTAATTGATATGGTTCATTATGACGATTAAGTGGTGCACCACGTAAGCGTTTGAGTATGCCCATTTGGATTTCGTGAGGGTTCAGTGCCAACAGTTGGTCAAAACTATGGCCAAAATTTTCCAGTGTGTCGCTAGGCAAACCAAAAATAAGATCGGTATGAAGATGAGCTCCGGTGTTTTCACGTAACCAAGTTAGGTTGTCTTTGGTTTTTTCATTATTTTGTTTACGACTGATCAGATCTTGAATCTCAGGGTCGAAGGTCTGCACACCGATTTCAAACGGCAAGCTATTAGCAGGAAAACGCT
>Ga0209491_10007682_pt1 | contig 14089 bp, 22 predicted proteins | sample BON02_FD_187213 | JGI IMG/M metagenome (GOLD analysis project Ga0209491, IMG submission 187213) | Freshwater microbial communities from Lake Bonney liftoff mats and glacier meltwater in Antarctica - BON-02 (SPAdes) (version 2) | ecosystem: Environmental > Aquatic > Freshwater > Ice > Glacier... | reverse complement strand
TTGGCGCCAGGCCTCGGCGTCGGAGGATGGGAGGGAGGAAGGAGGAGAGGGGTAGGCCAGTTCGTGCACGGAGCGTTGTTGGCTGTTGAGCGCGATTCGGACCTGATGGGAGGGAGGGAGGGAGGGAAAAAGGGAGGGAAAAGCGGAAGGTGAGTAAGTGGAGAGTCGGAATCAGAGGGAAGGGAGGGAGGGAGGGAGGAAAGAAGGACGTACCTGCGAGCGTTTGAGCAGGCTGAGGTACGGCAAGGAGTGGGAGAGGGTGAGGAGGTGCCATTGACCCCGGGGGAGGGTCAGGACCTCGCGGACGGTGTGAACGCTTTCGCTTTGTCCGGGGGTGTAGCACCTGGAGGGGGAAGGGAGGGAGGGAGGGAAGGCGGATGAGATTGAGCGTATAGTAAATCGAGAGAAGAGAGAATACGGGAAAAGAGGACGGATGAATGTATCAACATCACTTCTCGTTGCTGTCTAATCCAATCGCTCTCACCTATAAACCAGCTGCCACGAGTCCTCCCCCCAGCTCTCCAACGTGGCCTCCACCGACGTATCCTTCTTCGAATGATGGTGGCTCTGAAACCGAAACAGCGTAAAGCCCCCTCCTTCCTTCCCTCCCTCCCTCCTTTCTCCTTCCCCCCCTCTCTCCTCAGCATCGAAGCTAAACCACACGGCGACAGTAAAACCCCGTTGAGGCCGCGGAACATAATTCAACCTTATAGAATTCCGCGTAGCAGCACTCGCACTCGCAGTGCTACTGCTACTGCTGCTTGCTGGGCCTCCTGTTGAGGAGGAGGAGGGCGAGGACGAGGAAGGGAAGTGGAAGTAGTCGTCGGCGAGTCCCCAGGTGTCCATTTCTCGGGTGATTGCACGCGTCAAGGCAGCTCGATGCCTGGCATGAGTGCTTGTGCTACTGCTACTAGTATTGCTTTTCGTCGGAGAAGTAGGAGGAGGAGGAGGAACAGAAGCGAGGAGGTGGTGGTGCATAGAAGACGGAAGAGGAGGGTGGGGGGCGTGTGTGCCGAGGGTTAAGAGGAGGGTCCGCAAGTGCCGTGGGGAGGAGAGACGGGCGTCTGGATGCGTGCCTGCCATGGCTTGAAGCAATGTCGCGTGTTCGGATGAGACGTATGGCGGCACTAAGAGCTCGCTGAGGCGGAGGAGGAGGGCGGAAGGGAGGCGGCGACGGTGGAGGACGAGGTGGCAGAGGAAGATGGAGAGGTCCTCCCCTCCCCCCCCGGAAGAGGCTTGGTCCTGGTCGTCGTCCAGCAAAGCATCCATGGCGTCGGTGGGGAGGGTGGCATGATACTCGAGCAGAAGGCCTTGCAGACGGTCGGAGAGGCGTCCGCCCATCTTTTTTGTAGTCTGGCTGTAGCTAGGACGCGGGCTTGTCGGTGCCTCTTGTGTTGGTGCGTTCGCCCGCTGGTTTGATGATGAAGAAGCAAGTATGCCTGTTGTTGGGGGATGGGGGGAAGGGAAGGAGGGTTGGACGCGGCAACTTAACCGAGGGGTGGGGAAGGACAAGCAGGAGGAGATGGACGCGATTGTAGAGGATGAGGCTTGCATCTGGAAGGGGTGTGCAAAGTCTATGCGCCTCGCGAGATGAGCCGCCGATAACCGGAGAAGCGTGAGCAAAAACCACAAAACCACGACTGCACACTCACACACTCCGCACAATTCCTACGCACAGCCTTCCACGAGTGCCGCCCCGCGCCACTCCACCCCCACGGCGAGGATGCGCCGTCTCTTGCAACCACGGCCTTGCGCAGCAGTGGCAAGACGGACGGCCTTCAGCAGCACACGGCCCTCCCCCCGTCATCAGCATCATCAGTATCGTCTGGAGCAGCACCAGTACCACTACTACCAGCACCACCAGCAGCAGCAGCAGCAACAACAACAGCAGCAGCGCCTGTACTCCTCGGCGTCGTCTTCGTCGCATGCGTGGCTTGGCACACATAGCAGCAATGAGGACAAACGGAGCGGGTCCCTGCCTCCCCTCCCCATCGCCCTCAACCCCTCCCGCTCTGCCTCCTCCTCCTCCTTCTCCATCTTCAGCAATTCCTCCTCTTTCGCCGCCGTTGCCGCCATCACAAGCCGTCACGGCAGGAGAAACAACCTCTTTCCTTCCCTTACTCAACACCAACTACGTGCCTTCTCCGCCACCCCTCCCTCCTCTTCCTCCCCTTCTTCCCCTCCTTCCTCCATCCCTCCCCCTCCTCCACCCGATACCCCCGCCAAGAAACCCACCTGGAAAGACCTCTTCAAGAAGTACGGCCCCGTCTTTCTTATCTACTGGAATGGAGTTTGGCTCTTGGGAGGCCTCTCCATCTATGGTGCCCTGGAACTAGGCAATGTCGACCCTCTCCCTCTCGCCCGTGCTATCCACCTCGATTCCCTTATTGATCTGAATAAGATTGATCCTGCCCATGGAAATGTGGCTGTGGCAATTATCTTGAACGAGGTGGCGGAGTTGGTGAGGTTTCCCTTTGTGTTGGCGACGGTGCCCAAGGTGAGCGAGGAGGGAGGGACGGGAGAAGGAGGGACGGGAGAAGGGAGGACTATGCCGGATTGGTGCCTCTCATGCGTTCCACCTCCTCAACTACTCACCCATCCCTTTCTCTCTCACTCCTTCCCACTCTATCTAGGTCACTGCTTGGTGGGACGCACACAAGCCCGCTTACTTCCACCCTGTCCCTCGGGCAGACGGCTCCGCCCCTCCTTCCTGGGCTGACCTCGTGAAGCTACACGGACCTGTGTTTATCGTGTGGTGGGGTTCGTTGTGGGTACTGGGTGCTGGGGGGCTGTTTTTAGGGTTTGAGTATCATTTGTTTGGTGCGGGTGTGGATGCCTTGTCGTTGGCCAGGGAGTGGGGGGTGGATCAGGTGGTGGACTTGTCGGGTCTGCCTCCTAGTCTAGGGAATGTAGGGGTGGCGGTGGCATGTAATGAGGTGTTGGAGGTGGTTAGGTTCCCGCTGGCCTTGGTGACTGTTAAGTATTTGACGCGGTGGTGGTATCGTGTACGAGGGAAGGAAATGCCGAAATAATAATGAATGATTGAATAAAGAACCAAAAAGAATCAATTGACGACGCACTTCTGCACATCGGAGGCCGCACTTAAGCACAAGCCAAGCATACTATAGCATAGCTGCTCACCTATACCCCATCTACTCCCCAAAACGCTCCGGCCGATGCGCGTGCTCATGCGGGGGTGCTATGGTACCCTTTGTGCTTGGCTGCCCGTCCCCCCCGAGAGCGCCTTGCAAAGTCGATCGGGCTGTAGCACGACCACGTGACCACGGATGCCAGTCGCCACATCACTACGCATCGATATGATATACAGCAACACCGTGATAAACTCGGATTGCCCATACATTGTACCCCCATCGTGGAAAGGCCGCCTCTTGCTCGGTTGCGTGAGGTACCCCTTGGCGAGCGATTGGGTAAACATGCGAGCACACCGCATCGGAAACGAGATGCGTAGACAAACCAAGCGTACTACGCTATCCACCAGAGTCCAAGGTACTTCCAAACGGGCGGCACGCTGTGCGCGTACGTGCAACGTGGTGCTACGGTGTCTTTGGTGGCGAAAACCTCTGACCTCCCCGCGAACCTCGTTTGACAAAGGTCGGTCCGTGTGCCACGCACTGGGGCCACAAGCATACTGCGAACCATCCAAATTATTGATAGATAGTGTAGATGCGCAGCTGGTATGTTTGGGTGTGAATCGGAGCACTGGTACTGTGTTGGAGACCCCGCTTGTGCGTCGCGGGCATGTTCATCCGTCATTGTGCGTTTGACGATTTTGCTTAAACGCTCGGTCCGGAGCCTCCTTCCAGCAACCGTGGTGCCTGGCACACTGATAGTAATGTCCTGACCTACTAGGATAAAATGTGCTTGATAGTACGAGCTACATATTTTTTCAAATTAGTGACAACCCAAGGATACCCCCTCACTAGATGATATTTTGTGAGCTCACAAAAGTATGGCGATTGATGCCTGTGCTCATGAAACGGTGCTACGGGACCCCTTCGTACTCAAGAGGTCCTACACCCTTAGAGGGCTCGCGAAAGCGAGCAAAAGCCGGCCTCTCCACAAGGGGAACGAAGAGTATGGGCGCAAAAAGGATACGAAGCAGTTGCTCAGTGTTTAATATATTCATTTTAGTGTGGCGACCGATGCCCGTGCTTATTCAGTGCTGCGTAGTACCCCCTGTGGCTCAGCTGCCCGCTTCCTAATGGCTTCCTTCGGCTTGAGAGGGCCCTTGGGACACGCAACAGGGTCTAACTATGGCAGACACCCATCTTTGTCACCAAAATGAGCGTCAAAAAGTCATTCACACACTTTGCTGGAATTGGGCTGTTTGCCTAATCTGGAGTGTGATGTGACTGCTTGTTACAGCCACCGCGGCAATTCTGGATCATGGGCCGTGCCGTTACACGTTTGTTCCTAAGCACGTTCCCGAACGGCAGGTGCGCTCATCCCTAGCACAATCTCGCCTCGCAACACAGCACTCTATATACACGCGCGGCTCATGGAATAAAGAGGCGTGGCTGAACACCCGTAGTAGAAATGCCTTCACAAGGCAAAACATGTCTTGCCATCGCGCTCTCAGTCAACCTTCCCCCTCGACCCCTTTCATTCTCACCCAAGACACAGCACCAAAGAACACCAATGAGCATGGAGGACACCGCCACAAAGAGCCTCAAAAAGAAGCGGGCTGTCAAGAAGAGGGGATGGAGCGCGCATGCAACCCCTCCGCGCCGCAAGCAACTCGAAGAGGAGGAGGAGGAGGACTCGGCGTTGCCTTCCTCCCGCATGACGTCGGTGCAGGCATTGCACGGCCTCTTTACCAAGGCCCAGACCAACACCAGCGGAGAAGGCGAAGCGCAGCAGTCGGAAGGCGTTCTGCGTCGATTGGCCGAGGAGGTGGAGGAGGCTGTCTTTGAGCAGTATGGGAACGCTGCCCACCCTCATGAACCGACGCGCGCGTACGGCAACCAGCTGCGCACCTTGCGCTACAACATCCTCCGGAATAAGGACCTGCAAGCTCGCATCGCTGCAGGCAGCCTTGATGCCACGGCCATTGCGCGATTGACCCCCGAGCAGATGCTGACGACGACGGCCCGGGAAGAGCAGCAGGAGAAGGAGGCCAAGGCCTATGATATGCAGCGTTTGGACCGGCACCTCGCTCCCCAGGTAGGGGTGGAGAGTAGAAGGGGAGGGGATAGTGGAGGGTAATTTCTTTTATGATCGTCGTTTGGTGACATCTTATCCATTCTTGCATACACACAGGTCGAAGAGGAACTTGCGGCCCGCACAGCAGGAGGAGGGTTGACGTGCGCGGTGTGTGGCTCGGATAAGGTGGGCCTCATGCATCGGTATAATGCCCTCGAGGACGAGCAGCAACGAAGGGTGGAGATGGCGTGCAATGCTTGTGGGGCGACGACGGTGCAGGAGGGGTGAAGGGGGAGGGGAGGAGAGAGGAAATTAAAGGAAGACAATAAGGAGGACAAAAGACAAAATGAAGTCGCTGTTTCTCAGCATACAAGTAAAATCAGAAGACACGTTAATGTAGCAAAGAAAGAACCAAGACCATGCCTGAAAGGCTTTACTAAGTACAATAATATTCTTTCGTTTTTCCTTCAGGGATTGACCCGCCGTGTCACCCACTCTTCGCTCGCCGCCACACACTCCCCTTCTCCTTCCTTTGCTTTTATCCTCCCTTCTCTTCGCTGCTTTTCATACACCGACCGCACCTGCGGGTTAGGCCGCAGCTGCAGATGATCCACCCTCGACGGATGAAACAACAGCAAGACAAACGTCTCTGGCGGAGACGAGTCCGCAGTGGGTGGAGATGGATTGAACAGGGCCTTCCTCCCTTCCTCCGTCACCCCGTCCCCTTCTTGGGAGCCCCCCGGACTAGGCCAAATAAATTGCAAGCGGGCATTATCAGAGAGCGCCGCCCACTGAGCTTTGCGAGCAGCGCCCAATGCCGCATCGCTCTCTCTTGCCATGACGAGTTGACATTTACCGGCAAGGCGGAACTGCTCACGTGACTGAACAAAATACCAACTCAACTCACCAAAGGGGTTGGATTGAAGGTCCTTCACTTTCTCGCTCCGGCTGTCGGTAATAATCTTGAGCGTGGTGGTACTGTCGTGCAAGAAGCCGCGGAAGACAACCCAGCGGACGTGGGGGCGGAGGAAAGGCCCTGCTTTGTCGCCTACTTCCTCCTCCTCTTCGTCTTGCCCCGCGGCGTCCGGCAAGCCAATGGTGGCTAGCTGCATGAAGCGTGAGTGCATGTCGGCTTTGTTTTTCTCCAGTGCCAAGTCGAGGGCTTGGACCCATCGGTGTGGCGACGACGATAGAGTGGCGGTCGTGGAGGGGGTCGCGCTGCTGCTTATCGCACTGCTGCTGCCTATGTCACGGAGCCCTTCGGTACTCCCTGAGGAGGAAGCGGCGGCCGCCATGAAGGACAAGCGAGAAAAGGGGAAGGCCCTGGTGAAGGCCGGGGAAAGCAGGACAAGCACGAGCAGACTACGACACAGCAGCGTCCTGTTGTGTGTACCATGGTAAGTGGGGTGTGCGGGTCAGTTGGGTGCGTGGCGGGCTTCGACTTCGAGAGGGGGGGGGGGGAGGTCAGAAAATGGCTTTTCTTTTGCCTCCATCCTTTGCTTTGAAACACACTTACTTAGTGCAGGAGCGAAGGAGCTGTGACGAGGGCGAAGCAGGCATCCAGATGCCTGTGCGTTGTGTCTTTGTAGTAGGAGAGGTATTAATATGAGTGTGAGTGTGGGAGTCCAAATAATGCAACGGCTCTAGAAGTGGGTCAATGATGATCATGTCATTCCCTTTGTACATACACACACAGATGACCACGCCTTCCACCGTCACCGACGCCACGCGCAGTACGGACGGCCTGGTGCTGCTGGCCCAAGGCGCCGAAGCCCGGGTGTTTGAGCTGCCATCGTTCTTGGGAGGCCGCCCCGCCATTGTCAAGGAACGATTTGCCAAGTCCTATCGCCTGCCTGTGCTCGACACCAAGCTGACCAAGCAACGAACCGTGGGCGAGGTCCGATGCATGCTGCGATGCGCCAAGGCGGGGGTACACGCGCCGTGTGTGTACATGGTGGACGCGCAGGCGTCACGGATTTATATGGAGAAGATTGAGGGCCGGACACTCAAGGCATTTTTGCGGGAACAATACGACGACGCCTCGAGTGCCTACACGCCGGCGGCACACGCCTTGGTAAACGAGCTGGGCGCGGCGGTCGCACGGATTCACGACGCCGAGATGGTGCATGGGGATTTGACCACATCTAATTTCTTGGTGGTGGGCGAAGACAACAACGAGGGAGGGGGGGACGGGCAGGCAGCCCCACTGCACAAGCTCGTGGCGATTGATTTTGGCCTGGGGTTCTTGCAGCCCTTGCCAGAAGACAAGGCCGTGGACCTTTATGTGCTGGAGCGGGCATTTGTCTCGACGCATCCGAATTCACAGGGATTGGTGGATCTGGTCATGGCGGCGTATGAACGGAGTTCGCCTTCGCATCGTTCGGCCTTGGTGCTGAAGAAGCTGGAGGACGTGCGACGGCGGGGTCGGAAACGGGACATGTTTGGGTAGAAGGAAGAATTGATGTGTATTGTAGATAAGGAAAAGGAGACATAAAGAAGCAAAGTACGAGTAGTTATGAAATGAAAGGGCGGTGCTTGATTTTGCTTTCTGGTTCTAGAGAGCCATGTAAAAAGCAAAGCGTCATTACGATTCATGATGCTCGAGCTGCCATGTGCCTCTGTTTCCTGCCCTCTTTGTCCCGCCACACACTCACGCTTTTGACACAAATCCACCCACACCACAGTTACAGGCTTCTGCACGTCCGGGTTGTCTGGGAGGGCCCACAGAAGCAGGAGAAGCGAAGCTCTAGGAGGGCAAAGGTACGGAAGTGGTGATGATGATGCTTGCTTGCAAAGGGAAAGACCAAGCAGGCCAAGCTACCACCTATACTTGTCCATGCATGCAGAATGATTGACTGAAGGCTCGCATAATTCTGCAGTCCTGATTGCCGCTTTTGTTCGCCTTGCGGGAGCAGATGATGCTCTCCTTCCCCCTCTTTCGCTTCCTCCCCCTCCACTTCCGCCGACCCCTGGCACTCACATATCACCCCACACCACCACTTTACAGATGTCGGACGACGGCCAAGACGGCGGCAACCCGCCCCCAGCTCGGTCCAAGGCCAAGGGCAAGAAGGACGAGTACGAAGAGGAAAGCAGTGGGAACGAGAGCGACGCGAGCAGTGGCAGCAGCAGCTCGAGCAGCAGCAGCAGCAGTAGTGGCAGCAGTGGCTCCTCCTCCTCCTCCGCATCGTCAGCCTCCTCTGCGTCACGATCGCCACCTCCTTCGGCCAAAAAAGACAGGCTTCGAAAGCGGAAGGAGTTAGAAGAGGAAGGAGAGGAGGAGGACGAGGAGGATGTGAATAAGAAGGAGAAGAAGAGGCTCTCTGGTCGCCGTCGCCGTGACAGCCCTAGCCCGAGTCGCAGCCGCAGTAGAAGTCCTTTGAAAGAGAAGGGGAAAGCAAGCAAAAACAAGAGCAGTAGGGAGGGTGAGGAGGAGGAGGAGGAGAAGGGAAAGGGGAAGAAGAAGGCAACGTCTGGAAGTGGAAGGAAGCGAAGCCGCAGCCCGGAGCGGGAGGGAAGGAAGGAGACGAGGAAGCAAGAGGAAGAGGAGGGGGATAAGAAGAAGAGGGAGAGGCGTCATGAGGAGAAGGAGAAGGAGAAGCGCCGCAGCCGCAGAAGAAGTCGGAGTAGGGGTCGGCGAGGGAGGGAGGGAGGGAGGGAGGGAGGGCGTTACGATCGTGACAGGGGAGAGAGGGGGGAATATCGGCGGGATGGGAGGAGGGAGGGAGGGAGGGATTATAACTATCGGGATGATAAGCATGGAGGAGGGGGAGGGAGGGAGGGAGACCGTGGTGGCGATGATCGCTTTGATCCTCCTTCGCGGTATGGTGGGTACGATGGAAGAGCTGGAGGAGGAGGAAGAGGGAGGGAGGGAGGAAGGGGGGGAGGAGGAGGAGGGTACGAGCAATATGGCCCAGGCAGTGGTGGTGATGGTGGGTATGGAGGTGGAGGTGGGGGAAGGGATCGAGACGAGAGGTGGCAGCAGCAGCCGCCCATGCACTACCAGCAGCAGCAGCAGTTAGGACGGGACCAGCGCCCTGGCCCTTACGGCGAGCCACCCTTCCACCACCAGCAGCAGCAGGAGTACCAGCAATATCCTCCTCCCCCCCCTCCTCCGTCCTCCCCTCCCCCTCCTCCTCCTCCTCCCAAGCCCAAGCGCTCAGGCATCTTTCAATATCTCGCCGACGTGCCTGGAGTGACCCTCCCTCCCTCCCTCCTTCCTACTGCTGCTGCTGCTGCTGCGGCTGCTCCTCCTGCTCCAGCTGGTCTTGCTCCACCAGCAGGAAGGGAGGGGGGAGGGGAGGGAGGGAGGGAGGGTGGGGGCTTTGGTGCGCGGCCTAATTCGTTGGGGATGCGAAACGATGAGAGCAGCAGACGGATGGATGATTACCGAGGAGGAGGAGGAGGGAGGGAGGGAGGAGGAGGAGGAGGAGGAGATCAAGATCGGGAACGAGGAGGAGGGAGGGAGGGAGGAAGAGGAGGAGAAAGAGATAGAGAAGTAGAAAGAGGTGGCTATCGAGGGAGGGAGGGAGAAAGGAATGGAGGGAGAGGTGGAGGAGGAAGAGGAAGTGATCGGGAACGAGGCGGAGATCGAGGAGGAGGGAGGGAGGGAGGGAGGCGGTTGGAGGGGGGGGAGTTGGTGAGGGATGGGTACTCGAAGGGGATTCGTGTGGATAAAGCACCGGAGAGGAAGAAGCCTTATGCTTGTGATGTTGGGGGGTGTGAGGTGTCTTTTGTGATTGCCCCTGATTTGTGCGATCATTTGATGAGGGTGCATGGGGTGAAGAGGCACCCGAGTCAGATTGTGGCGACGAAGGTGATTCTGTAGGAGGGGGGGCGTGTGTGTGTGCCGTGTAGTGGGTATGATTGGGTAAGGTGAGAGGAGTGTGAGAAGGCAGGCATCTGGAAAAGACGACAAGCAGGAAGTAGCAGAAGGAAATAAAGCAACCTCGAAGACTGCTGTCACTGCGCCTAATCTAGTTCCTATACAAAATGTGTTCCTTCTTCTTCTCTTGTCATTGCTGTCGTCGCCGTCGTCTAGGCGCGGCTCCTTCCCGGCTCGGCGTGCGCGCGTGTCTCTCTCTCAGATAGTGGAATGAATCCCACGATAAAATTGTTTTATGTGTCGTGTGTCTGTGGATGACTCATAAAGCAAGACCACCATTTTTCACGTGAAGGAAACCCGCCGCTGTCTGTGTCTACTGCGCGTTGTCTTTCTACTCCTAATACTCATCTATCTTACATTCCCTTCCTCCTCCCTCCCTCCCTCCCTCCCTCCCGCTGCTGCTGCGCCTCAAGCGCCTCCACGTCCTTCATGCTACTTTTTCCTTGGTTGTGAGAACTTCTTCATGTCCTTTTCAATCTCCTTTTGGAATGCTCCCAAAAATCGGCCCGCCACCCCCACTTGCTTCTCAGCCTCCTTGGCTATCTTCTCACTGTGGGCGGCGCCGGTGACCTTGACTTTCTCGACGTGATCCGCCGTTCGCAAGGCAAAGCGTTGGAAGGACCGGTTGTTGGCCAGCCCTTTGACAATCAGCTCGTTCGCGATGTAGTTGGCAATGCGGAGGAAGAACCCGGACATGCTGCTTCTGTGTGTTTGGTCGGTGGTGGTCTTGTGTTGCTTTTGGCTTGGAACAAAAGTGAGTGCGTGGCGCTGCTGCTGATGAGTCGGACGGAGGGCTCCGGTTGCTCTGCGTTTGATGCCCGCCCTGGCGCCTGTGGCTGTGGACGTGGCCTGTGCGGTGGACAAGGAGGAGGGCGTGGTGAGTGTGTGGACAGTGTGGTGCTTTGCGTGGATGTGGTGGTGTACTTGTAATCCGCACACAAAAGGATGAGCTGCTGCCCTCATCGCTAACGAACGACCTCCGCCCTCCGCCTCCCCCCATTCCTCTGTCCTAACCCCCGCCACTCTCTCTACACACTCACACGCAGGCAGACAGCAGCAGCAGCAGCAGGAGCAGCACAAGCACAAGTCCTCGCCACGTCCGCCAGCGCCGCTTTCAGTTTCCCAGCCAACATGCTCTAACTAAAACAGCCAGCGCACCATCGCTCATCATCATCATCAACCAGCCCGGGCAAGGAGGAGGAAGGACAGGAGGGTCAGGGTGGTCGTGATTCCAGTGCTAGAGCAGCATCTACGGAGACCGCTCGTAAATCGTGCCCTTGAACCAGCGACCCATCGCGCTTGTGAAAACTTGCCGCTGCGCTAGGTCTCTCCCACTGTCGGATTAGCCGCCGCACGCACAAGCAGCACAAACCCCTCTCCCCACCCCAGGAAAACCATGATCGACGAACCCAACAACAACCCCAACCCCGGCCCCACCCCCAGCAACGGCGGCATCATTAACAACGACCTCATCCTCCATCTTCTCCCCTCCTTCCCCGCCACCCGCTCCGCCGACGACGAGTTCCCCTCCCCCCTCTTCCCCCCCTCCTCCTCCTTCCAACCCCCCCTCCCTTCCTCCTCCTCCTCCTCCCCAAGCAAAAGCCCCCCCAAAACCTTGCATTGGGCCATGGCAGGCCTCATCCTCTTCTCGTTCACCGCGCCTGGGGCTCTGGTTAGTGTGCCGTTTGCGATTGGTACTACGGGGTATGTGTTTGGCATGTTGGTATTATGTCTCTTTACTGCTGCTACTTGTGGAGGGTGCTTGATGTTGTTAGAAATCTATCTCGCGCACCCTCATTGTCAGAATCTGCCGGAGCTGGGGTCGGTGGCGATGGGGGGGGATGGGAGGTGGGGGAGACGGATGGCAGCGACGGCACAATTGTGTAATTTTGTGGGATTTTTGCCAGTATCGTTGACGATTAATGCTCTGGCGTTGCAGGGTACCTTGGGAGTGAATCCGGAGGAATCGTGTTTGGATGTGTATATTCTATTGATTAGCGTTGTGTGTCTCCTGACGACACAAGCACGTGTCCTGACAAACACCCAAGCCCTGGCCTTACTCTCCCTTGGGGCCATTCTAGCTGCTGGTGGGATTCAACTAGGCATCGCCTTCTCTCCCTCCCTCATGCCCTCGCCCTCCCCCCCTACCTCGACTGCTGCCCGCTTGTTCGGGCACCCCCTCCTCCCCTCCTCCCATTTTCCCACAGAACTAATCCGCACCTTTCTAGGACTCACCTGTATGTCCTGGTCTTTCGTCCCCTGCTTCCTCGTCGTCGAACTCTCCTCCTCCATGCCCTCCCCCCACCTCTTCCCTCGCTCCCTCCTCCTGGCAGCCTTCCTCCTCCTCCTCCTCTTCCTCGGGGTCGGCTTCCCCCTTGTGTATAAATGGGGGTGGGATATACCGGACCCTTCTTATGCCATCCCTTCGTGGCCTTCCTCCCTCCCTGCCTCGAGGGTGATGCACTCACTCATTTTGCTGGCGAACCTTGTGTCGTATGCCTTGGATTCTGTGCCACTTGTGCGGTATTGTCAGAGGGTGTGGAAGCCTCAATTTGATTTAAATGATTGGTCACCGCGTGCTCTTGGTTTGTATCTCCTCCTTTCCCTTCCTTCGTTTGTGTTTGGGGTGCTTGCTGCCTTAGTAGTAGGAAATCTGCTGGCGCTCCTCGCTTTTGTCAGCGCTCTGTCCGTGCCATGGGTAACACAGATCCTACCCGCTCTCTTTTATTTCAAGTGGAGACGACGCTTGTCCTCCCTCCCGCCCTCCTCCTTCCTAAGTGGCCGATATCATCATTCGCCTTGGTTGTTGGCCTTGCCTTCCCCCCCTCCCTCCCTCCCTCCCTCCTCCTCCTTGTCTTTCGCCAACCCCCACCTCCTCCTCCCCGCTGAAAGCCAGGGGGGGATGCATGTCGCTCTTTCTCTGAAGGAAAAACTGTTGTTGCTGCTGGTGGGAGGGGTAGGAATCATCAATTTCTTGGTGTGTGCTGCTGCTGCTGTGGGGAAAGTGAGTGCGAACGAGTTGAGGGGGCACACACAGATTGGATGTGGGAAGTGGACTGTGTATAGTGATTGAGAAGGAGGGAGGGAGGGAGGGAGGGAGGGAGGGGGGATGTACATGACTATGAAAGTATGTGAAGCTAGGGTAGAAATGAGAACAGTGCGTGTGACACGGACGGAGCGAAACCGAAAGATAGAGAACGAACGAACTAGCCGCAAGGGAAAAAAAAAGTAGACGACAAGCAGCAAAGCAAGCACTATTGGTTGGTTTGCTCTCTTGTGTTGTTGTTAGTCTTCTCTTCCTTCCACAACGGGAGAAACCGAAGAGGAAAAACTAGCCGAGGGCAAAAGTAGACGACAAGCAGCAAAGCAAGCACCTAAGAGAAAAACTAGCCGAGAGCAAAAGTAGCCGACAAGCAGCAAAGCAAGCACTTTGGGGTGGTTTGCTCTCTTGTGTTGTTGTTGTTAGTGTTTTTGTAATTCCTTCTTTATATTATTCTGTGTCTTTTCCCCCCCCCGTCTCATTCGTCAACAAATCAAGAAGTGCCTTCTCTCCCCTCACACTCCACCTATCCATTCCTCCTCCTCCTCCTGCTCCTCCTGCTGCAGCTGACACTAATGCTGCTGCTCGATTTCTTTCTCCCTTCCATTCTCTCACTGAGTCAGTCCTTTACGTAAGCACACACACGATCAGATCTCTCGACCCCCCCCTCTTAGTCGGTATAAGTTTTTCCTCTCGTTTTTCTCCCTTTGTTTCGTTACCGTTCTTATGGTGGTACTCTAATCCCTTTTTTTCGTATATACAATGGTGCAGAAATTATCCCTCTCCTTCACACCCTTTTTCGTCTTCCTCTTCTTCTTCCACTCTCGTATTGAAATATAAGCATCTTCCTCCTCTTCCTCTCTCCCTCTTCCTCTCTTCTCACATATCTACAACCATGTCCTCCCTCAATCCCTCCTCCTCCTTCAGACTGTCATCGCCGTCGTCCACCTCTCCCTCAACTCCCTCACCTCACATCCCCCAACCTCCCCCCCCACCCCCCA
>Ga0209491_10007676_pt1 | contig 14094 bp, 9 predicted proteins | sample BON02_FD_187213 | JGI IMG/M metagenome (GOLD analysis project Ga0209491, IMG submission 187213) | Freshwater microbial communities from Lake Bonney liftoff mats and glacier meltwater in Antarctica - BON-02 (SPAdes) (version 2) | ecosystem: Environmental > Aquatic > Freshwater > Ice > Glacier... | reverse complement strand
ATATATATATATATATATATTTATTTATTTATTCATATAATACCGCATAATATAGTCACAGTATTTTATGGTACTCACACGTTATCGGCGGGGAAGCGAATGGGCTGTATCGCGCCGTACGGGTAGCCGTAGGTGTCCTCCGAGCCGGGCAGCAGCAGCTTGGGCTCGACGTCGGCGGTGGTGAAGGTGGAGTGCGAGGGGCCGAGCGGCAGGCCGAAGCCGTCCTGGACGTTGGGAGAGCCCGCGACGGAGACGGTGTACCTGGTTCAAAAACAAGAAATATATAGAAAGATAGATAGATAGATAGATAGATAGATAGATATACATGTAGATATAGGTATAGAGATAGATATAGAGATAGATATAGATATAGATGTATAGATATACATAGATAGATAGATAGATAGATAGATATAGATATAGATATAGATATATAGATATAGATATAGATATAGATATATATAGATATAGATATATATGTACATATATATAGATATATAGATATATAGATATAGATATAGATATCTACCTATCTATCTCTATATCTCTATGTATATACGTCGACCCTACCTCCCATGCGGACTTAAGCGCGGCCACCCACCCGGGCGTGGGCGGTGGTACGCACCGTCGTCGCGCCACCTTCGATCGTTGATGCGTGAGGCGGGGGGGGGTTCGTTCGTGTGGTCGTTTGTGGTGTTGTTTGTGTCGTGTATGTGCGTGTGTGACATGTTTCTCTTTGACGTGATCACGGGGTGGTGACTTGGCCTTTACAACATATTGCTAGACTTCGAGGCTTTTGTGCACAGATCAATCAGCCTTTTATAGCCCCCTCCCACCTGCACTGCTCGCGCTATTGCAATACTAATGCACGTCTATTGTGTAATATACGACGCCCCCACGACCCCCCTTGTGTATGCCATACACCATACAATATTGGTAATGGCAATATCGTGTGAAGGCCAAGTGGTGACACGTTGGCAACGTCCTCGTGCAGTGCTCTCCGGGCTGAATCTGGCACCGCAACTCAGCAAGAACGTTGGGGAAGCGACTAGGAACTAGTCGGAACTATCGCGATATACTGTACGTTAAAAAGGTGTACGTAGAGCATACGTAAGGACAATAGAGTAGAAAAGTAGGACAGACACAGAAAATATGGCGAACATGGAACTATAAGACAAGAACATGGAATCTAGATTGTGCTGAACTCATCGAGTATTTTACTCTTCTCGAGCTAGTTGTTTATCTAGTTTTTGGGGTTTCATCGTAAAACATCGAGGTGGGAGAAGATTTTTACAGTAGGACAGACAAAGTAAAATTGGCGACCATGGAACTATAAGACAAGAACACGGGGTGGTGACACATTGCAGACTTGGCTCTCCTGGTCGAAAACCAGAAACGCGCGCTAATGATAGACCTGGCGTACTTGGTCTAAAACACCGACGTTTCTCCAGTTTACACACACAGCGGGCACGGACTGGTGAGACTACTCGTAGACTCGTATTACCTGGTAGGGTTAGGGTTAGGGTTAAGGGTTAGGGTTAATCCGACTTGTTATGAGCAGGCCCTAGTTTCACTAAAATTAAAGAAAACCGTCGACGCGGGGGAGGGGCCGTTATAATTGAAGGCGGCTAAATGGCTAAATAAATTAGGCCAACACAATTAGAGAAAACAACGGTTATTCGCCATTTTGCAATGAAATGTCCGCCCTCTGCTCGCGTCGACAATTTCTCTATTAGAAAGGCAAACTAGGGCCTGCTCATACCTGGTGGACGGCTCGAGCGGCGTCTCCAGGAGAAGCAGCGCCGCCGCCGGCCGCGTGAGCGTGTGCGGGAGCACGGCGCCGGTGGCGTTGTTACGCACGGTGATGAAGCCAGCGAGGGCGGAGATGGGCGTGGCCAGGCCGTGGCGGAGGAGCAGGCGGTAGCGGCGCGCGGCCGGGTGGATTTCGCGCCACTTGTTGGCGGGAAGATCCGACTGGGTAAAGGGGAGCGAAAAGGGGACCAGGCCGGTCAAAGTGACGCCCAGCTCGCGGGCCGTAGCGCCGCAGGTGTTGTGGTACGGCGAGCCGGCGGGGAGCACGAGCCGGTGCACGGCGCCCAGCTGAAGCGGCGCCGCGGCGGCGGCCGCGGCGGTTTCAGCGGATGAGTGGGTCGAGAGGGAGAGGGAGACGCAGCTGGGTGTAGGGAAGCGGCAGGGCGCCAGCAGGATGGCGGCGCCTGGCGCGGGAGGCTCGAGACGGAGTGCCTGGGCGACGGAGGCGGTCTCGACGGCGTGGGAAAAGAGGAGCTCGACGCTCGCGTCGGGCGGAAACTCGAGCCCCGAAGGAACGAGGGGCTGGAGGCTGGCCGACCACGTGCCGTTGGTGACGCCCGTCGCAAGCGGCGAGCGGACCGAGCCCGCGCGCATGCCGAGCTGCGGCGTGGTGAAGTGGTGGCGCGTGTTGGTGGCGCCGTCGAGCGTGAGGCTCGCGTACGAGCGGAGCGCCGGCTTGACGCGCACGGAAAGCGCGAGGTCGGTTGGCCAGTCGCTGGCGGGGTCGAAGCGAGCAATGGACGTCGTTACCCACCGAACCGAGCCCGCCACGTGCGGCGAGATGTCGAACGGGTCGAGCTCGGCGGGAAGCTCGCCCGGGCCCCAGTCGGAGCCGAGGGCGATGACGGCGTGCGAGAACGTCACGGTCAGCGCCTGTTTGCCAGAGATGAAGACAGGTTTCGCGGAGTCCTGCCCGGTGACGGACGCGGAGGACGTCGATGGCGTGAAGGCCGCGACGGCGAACTGGCCCGAGGGCCCAGCCGTCGTCGCGACCGCGGCCGCCAGGAGGGCGCCGAGGGCGGGGAGCAGCATTGGGTTGCGCTGGCCGTCCAGCCCGAACGGACTTGTGGACTTGGAGGAAACCTGATTGCTTTTTGGCGGGTGTTCTTCACAGACGGCTTAGCGGGGAACTTCACAGCCGATTTGATATACATGAATGAAAACCTCACTGTGTTCGCCCAGGTCAAAACGGTGCAAAAATCTATCGCGGCCAGGCCTAAGTTCGTGGCCGTCGCATGCTGGACGCGGAGCTCTTCAACCACTTCGGGCTGCCGCCGGAGAGCACGCGCCGCACGCTTGCGCAGCCGGGGAATACGGTCGACGCGGACGACCTGACGCGCCGGCTCTGCCTGGCGGTCGACTCTGGGCACGACTCGCTCGTGCGGCTGCTCCTCGACGCCGACGCCGACGTCAACCGGCACAACACCCGCGGCGTGACGGCCCTCTACACCGCCGCGCGCTCGGGCCGGCTGGCCATCGTCGAGACGCTGCTCGGAGCGGGCGCCTCCACAAACGCCCGCTGCTTCAGCGACGGCCAGTACCCGCTCCACGGCGCGGCGCTCTCGGGACAGCTTGAGGTGGTGTCGCGGCTGCTCGCCGCGGGCGCCGGCGTCGACGAGCGCAGCGGGCTGAACGCGACGCCGCTGCACCTCGCGTGCTCGCGCGGCCACGCCGACGTCGTCCGACGGCTGCTCAGCGCGAAGGCGCCGCTCGACGGGTTCGACAGCCGCGGCTGCACCCCGCTGCACCTCGCAGCGGAGGGCGGCAGGCTCGAAATTGCGCGCGCGCTGCTCCGCGCCGGCGCGCGTGTCGACTCGTACCTCGAGCGCGAGACGGGCCCGCCGCTCCTGCGTGCCTGCCTGGGCAAGGCGCGCAAGCTGCGGGGCGAGGCCGCCGCCTCCCGCACCACCGCCCCTCGCACCGCCACAGCAGCCTCCTCCTCCGCCGGCAATAAACCCAGCAAGACCACCGACGCCGCGCTCGAGATGATCACGCTGCTGCTCTCGCACGGCGCGCGCGCCGACGGCCCCATGGACAACCGCGCGGCGGCCCTGGACAGCCGCCGGCTGTTCGAGGTGGCGGAAGCGCTCGGCGCGCCCGCCGCCGCGCTCGCGCTGCTGCGGCGCGCGCGCGACGAGGAGCACGGCGAGGAGCGGCGGCGCGAGCTGGAGGAGAAGGGGGCGGCGGCCGACCGGATGGCGGTGGCGCTGCTGACGGAAGAGGCGGCAGAGCAGCGGCGGGCGCTCGGAGAGAGCATACGGCGGCGCACGGCCGCGGCGGCTGCGGCGGCGGCGGCCGAGCGGCGGGGCGCCAAGGCGTTGCTATCCAAGGCGCGGAGAGGGGGGGCGGTGGTTGTGGCGCGCGCGCCAGGCCGCGCGGAGGAGAGCAGCAGTGAGGAGGAGGCGGCGGTGGAGGGGGGGGGCGAGGGCGCGGCGCCGGACGCGCCAGCGGCGGCGGTGCGTGAGGAGTGCAGAGCCACAGCGTATGCACACGCGTCGGCCGCGGCAGTGCCACGCGCGGCCGCGCCGCACCGGCTTGCCGAGGCTCCGTTGCCCATGTCCGATTCGTCGCTGGAGCTGGAGTGTGTGGACGCCGCGTGGCTACCGGGCGGCACGGCGGGGCTCTGCAGCGGCGCTTTGGAGTGGGCGCCAGGTGGCGGGCGGGAGTGGAGACTGCAAGCCGACGCCCCGCTGCTCCCTCCTCGGAGCCAGCAGGACCAGCAGGCACAACCGATGACGTTATGCGCGCCATCCTGTGCCAGCCACGAGGAAGGTCTGGGCTGCCGCCAGCCACACGGCCAGGAGCCGGCGGCGGCGGCGGCGGCTCGAGGCTTCCGTGTCGCGAGCTCTCTGGCGCGGCTCGGCGCGCCAGAGGCTGCGGCTGCTGCCCTACCGTGGCTTCCGGTGCAATCGGCTCTCCCTTCAGCCACGCTCACCCAGCAGCCAGCAGGCCGCTGTGGGCAGTCGTCGCGTGCGAGGGACGAGGAGGAGCTGCGCCACCTCTTCTCGCACACGCAGGCGCTGCAGCAGCGGGTCGAGAGCCTGGGCCAGGTCTGCTTTAGTTCAATTCGAGTTTAGTTGAACTGTATATATATACATATATATATATATATATGTATATATATATATATATATATATATATATATATATATATATATATATATATGTATGTATGTATGTATGTATGTATGTATGTATGTATGTATGTGTGTATATATATATATATATATATACATACATATATATATACATATATAATACGGTCTCCTGCTCAGCAGCTTCTGTTTCCGGAACCCTCCTCCTGACGACCCCATTCGCGCTGTTATGTCCCCTTTCTGTGTTCAGGCGCTCGAGGCGTCGCGCGCGGAGACGGCGGCGGCGCGGTACGAGCTTGCGCTCGCGAGGGGGTGCGAGGCCCTGCTCCGGACGCTGGGCCTGGAGCAACTCGAGGCCATCGAGGCCCAGGCGGTGGGGACGCTGGGGACGGTCGTGCCGCTCCTCAGACAGGCCCGGCGAGACGCGGTACAGGCGGCGGCGGTGGGGTGGTACGATGAAGAAGGCAATGGGTATGAATGACTACAGCCAGATGATAATTTATTGTGTATGCTATGTATTATTATTATGCGCGTATTTGTTGTTAACACAGTGCGCCTAGACACTGCGGAGGGGGGGGCGCCCCCCCCGGTTCTTTTCGTGTTCCCGTTTTGGTGCGTGTCCCCTTTTGGACATGGGTTGGTGTTGGCGCGGACGTGCGCGGACATTATTCCTTGTTCGTGCCATCGTATACGCTCTCTACACAATGCCTGACACTTCGCCCGCTGTGTTGCTGCGCCCGCGCGCCGCCGACACACCTGCCATGCAGCGCCGTCACCTCGCCGACGCGACGGTTCCGCCTGCTGCCCGTTCTCCCGTGCCGACTCCTTTTCAGCAGTGTTAGTCTCGTGTGTCGTGCGTGCAAATTACCATTTGTGCGCGCGTGTGCGCGCGTGTTGCGTCGTGTCTCGTGTGTCGCGCGTGTTGTCCATTATTAGCATTAGCATGTGGATGTACGTACCATGGTCCCTATGTCCTGCTTGTGCTTGTGCGAGAGAATTTTGCGTAGCGTGCGCGGGGGAACCGGGGCCCGGCGGCCGGCGGGTTAAACCCTCCCTCCCTCGCCCCACCTGACCTGTCGACCAACATCATCAACCATCAACCGCAACCGCGCACGCACCACCCTCACAACCGCACGCACAACCCCGCACCCTGGCCGGCCGCCGAGCCCCAGCGACGTCATCTCCCGCAGACTCGGAGGACTAACACGACCAAGCGCGGGGTTAAACCTTTCTACGCTAGCAGTTTCCTCTCTCCAGGCTTGGGCGGTAGGCTTGGCGCCGGTTGCGGCGTCCGACGTCCGCGGCCGTCTTCCTCTGCGCCACGAATACCTTCGCTGACAACGCCAGGCTGCGCCCTGCTCCTCCCACTTGAAGCCACTCTCGGCCGCGCCGCCGCTCGCCGCCGCCGGCGAGTCGCCAGGGGTCGCCGTGGACTAGGCAGTGGGCTTCACATTGTGCAGCGCGTCGCGCAGTGCCCCCCACGCCGCCGCCTCTCCCCCCGGCGTGCTGCCGCGTGCCAGCGCCATCAGCGCCTCGATGCCGCGTGCCGCTGCGATCGACGCCAAATTAGACGATAGGGAGCCCAGTGCCCTTGCCGCCGCCACCTTGCCCTCCGGCGAGCCCTCCCGTGCCAGCGCCACCAGCGCCTCGATCCCGCCCGCCGCCGCGATCGACGCCTGTGTTCCGCGGTCGTTCTTTGCCAGAATCCACAGCAAAGCCGCTGCCGTCGCCTTGCCGATCGGCGAGCCGTCGCGCACCAGCGACACCAACGCCTTGATGCCACCCGCCGACGTGAACGACGCCTTCCTTCCATCGTCGTTTGACGTCAGGTGGTACAGCGCCCTCGCTGCCATCTCCTTGCCATCCGGCGAGCCGTCGCGCACTAGCGCCACCAGCGCCTCGATGCCGCCCGCCGCTGCGATCCACGCCTTCCTCTCATCGTGGCCGTCCACCAGATTGCGAAGCACCGCCGCCGCCTCAGACGTGCCGTCCGGCGAGCCATCACGCACCAGCACCACCAGCCCATCGATGCCGCCCGCCGCCGCGATCGTCGCGCTCCTCCGTTCATCGTTGTCCGACAGGTTTCGCAGCGCCCCTGCCGCCGTAGCCTTGCCGCCCGGCGGACCCTCGCTCACCAGCGCCACCAGCGCCTCGATGCCGCCCGCCAACGCAATCGACACCTTTCTCTCGTCGTGGTTGTCCGCCAGATTGCAAAGCACCGCCGCCGCCTAAGACTTGCCGTCCAGCGGACCCTCGCTCACCAGCGCCACCAACGCCTCGATGCCGCCCGCCGCCGCGATCGACACGCTCCTTCCGTCGCGGTTGAACGACAGGCTCCCCAGCGCCCCCGCCGCCGCAGCCTTACCGCTCGGCGAGCCGTCGCGCACCAGCCGCACCAGCGCCTTGATACCGCCCGCTGCTGCGACTGCTGCACGCCTACCAGCGTGGTTGTACGCTAGGTTGCGTAGCGCCATAGCCGCCCTCGGCTTGCCCCGCGGCGAGCCGTCTTGCGCTAGCGCCACCAGCGCCTCGATGCCGCCCGCCGCTGCGATCGACGCCTTCCTCTCGTCGTGGCCGTCCGCCAGATTGCAAAGCACCGCGGCCGCCTGAGACTTGCCATCCGGCAAGCCGTCGCGCGCCAGCGCCACCAGCGCCTCGATGCCGCCCGCCGCCAAGACCAATGCGCTCCTTCCTTCGTGGTTGGCCGACAGTATCCTCAGCGCCCCCGCCGCAATCTCCTTGCAGTCCAGCGAGCCGTCACGCACCAGCCGCACCAGCGCCTTGATACCGCCCCCCGCCGCGACTGCTGCACTCCTTGCTTCGTGGTTGGCCGACAGTATCATCAGCGCCCCCGCCGCAATCTCCTTGCCGTACAGCGAGCCGTCACGCACCAGTGCCACCAGCACCTCGATGCCGCCCGCCGACGCGATCGACTCCTTCCTCTCGTCGTGGTCGTCCGCCAGATCGCGAAGCAACTCCGCCGCCATTGCCTTGCCGTCTGGCGAGCCGTCGCGCAATAGCGCCACGAGCGCCTCCATGCCGCCCGCCGACGCAATCGACTCCTTCCTCTCGTCGTGGTTGTCCGCCAGATCGCGAAGCAACTCCGCCGCCATTGCCTTGCCGTCTGGCGAGCCGTCGCGCACTAGCGCCACGAGCGCCTCGATGCCGCCCGCCAACGCGATCGACGCCTTCTCTCCGTCCGCCGTTCTCCGCCAGGAACCCCAGCACCATCATTGCCGCCGCCTTACCGTCCAGCCGGCCGTCGCGCGCCAGCGGACCGTCGCGCACTAGCGCCACGAGCGCCTCGATGCCGCCCGCCGCTGCGATCGACGCCTTCCTTCCATCGTCATTGGACAGGTGGTGCAGCGCCCTCGCCGCCCTCGCCTTGCCGTCCGGCGAACCGTCGCGCAACAGCGCCACCAGCGCCTCGATGCCGCCCGCCAACGGGTTAACCCGAACCCTAACCCTTAACCCTACTTCTTCCTGTCGTCGTCGTAGGCCCCCAGGTTGCGCAGTGCCGCCGCCGCCGCTGCCCTGCCACCGTCTTGTGTGCCGTCGTACACCAGCGCCACCAGCATCTGGCGAAGCACCGCTGCCGCCGCATACTTGCCGTCCGGCAAGCCGTCGCGCGCCAGCGCCACCAGCGCCTCGATGCCGCCCGCCGACGCGATCGACGCCTTTCTGCCGTCATCGTTGAGCGACAAGATGTACACTACCCTCGCCGCCATCGCCTTGCCGTCCGGCGAGCCGTCATGCACCAGCGCCACCAGTGCCTCGAGGCCGCCCGCCGCCGCGATCGACGCCTTCCTTCCATTGTCGTTGGCCGACAGGATGACCAGCGCCCACGCCGCCATCTCCTTGCCGTTCAGCGAGCCGTCACGCACCAGCGCCACCAGCGCCTCGAGGCCGCCCGCCGCCGCGACCGACGCCTTCTTTCGATCGTCGTTAGACAGGTAGGCCAGCGCCCCCGCCGCCATCGACTTGCCCTCCAGCGGGCCGTCACGCACCAGCTCCACCAGCGCCTCGATGCCACCCGCCGTCGTGATCGACGCGCTTCTTCGGTTGTGGTCATATGACAGGTTTCGCAGCGCCCCCGCCGCCGCAGCCTTGCTGCCGGCGGACCCTCGCTCACCAGTGCCACCAACGCCTCGATGCCTTCCGCCGTCGCGATCGACGCGCTCCTTCCATCATCGTTAGACGACAGGTGGTACAGCGCCCCCGCCGCCGTCGCCATGCCGTCCGGCGAACCATCGCGCAACAGCGCCACCAGCGCTTCGATGCCGCCCACCGACGCGATCGACGCCTTCCTGCCGTTGTCGTTGATCGACAAGATGTGCAGTACCCTCGCCGCCTCAGACTTGCCATCCGGCGAGCCGTCGCGCGCCAGCGCCACCAGCGCCTCGATGCCGCCTACCGCCGCGACCAACGCCTTCCTTCCATCGTCATAAGACAGGAAGGCCAGCGTCACCGCCACAATCTCCTTGCCGTCCAGCGAGCCGTCACGCACCAGCGCCACCAGCGCCTCGATGCCGCCCGCCGCCGCGACCGACGCCTTCCTTCCATCGTCGTCAGACAGGTAGGCCAGCGCCCCCGCTGCCACCGCCTTGCCCTCCAGCGAGCCGTCACGCACCAGCGCCACCAGCGCCTCGATGCCGCCCGCCGACGCAATCGACTCTTTCCTCTTGTCGTGGTCGTCCGCCAGATCGCGAAGCAACTCCGCCGCCATCGCCTTGGCGTCTGGCGAGCCGTCGCGTACCAACGCACCCAGCGCCTCGTTGCCGCCCGCCGCCGCAATCCATGCGCTCCTCCCGTCGTCGTTCTTCGCCAGGATCCACAGCACAACCGCTGCCATCTCCTTGCCATCCGGCGAGCCGTCGCGCACTGGCGCCACCAGCGCCTCGATGCCGCCCGCCGCTGCGATCGACGCCTTCCTCTCGTCGTGGCCGTCGGCCACATTGCGAAGCACCGCCGCCGCCTCAGACGTGCCGTCCGGCGAGCTGTTGCGCGCCAGCGCCACCAGCGCCTGTATGCCGCCCGCCGCCAAGACCAATACGCTCCTTCCTTCGTCGTTGATCGACAAGATGTGCAGTACCCTCGCCGCCATCGCCTTGCCGTCCGGCGAGCCGTCACGCACCAGCGCCACCAGCGCCTCGATGCCGCCCGCCAACGCAATCGACACCTTTCTCTCGTCGTGGTTGTCCGCCAGATTGCGAAGCACCGCCGCCGCCTAAGATTGGCCGTCCAGCGGACCCTCGCTCACCAGCGCCACCAACGCCTCGATGCCGCCCGCCGCCGCGATCGACACGCTCCTTCCGTCGTGGTTGAACGACAGGCTCCCCAGCGCCCCCGCCGCCGCAGCCTTACCGCTCGGCGAGCCGTCGCGCACCAGCCGCACCAGCGCCTTGATACCGCCCGCCGCTGCGACTGCTGCACTCCTACCAGCGTGGTTGTACGCTAGGTTGCGTAGCGCCACAGCCGCCCTCGGCTTGCCCCGCGGCGAGCCGTTTTGCGCTAGCGCCACCAGCGCCTCGATGCCGCCCGCCGCTGCGATCGACGCCTTCCTCTCGTCGTGGCCGTCCGCCAGATTGCAAAGCACCGCGGCCGCCTGAGACTTGCCATCCGGCGAGCCGTCGCGCGCCAGCGCCACCAGCGCCTCGATGCCGCCCGCCGCCAAGACCAATGCGCTCCTTCCTTCGTGGTTGGCCGATAGTATCCTCAGCGACCCCGCCGCAATCTCCTTGCCGTACAGCGAGCCGTCACGCACCAGCGCCACCAGCACCTCGATGCCGCCCGCCGACGCGATCGACTCCTTCCTCTCGTCGTGGTCGTCCGCCAGATCGTGAAGCAACTCCGCCGCCACCGCCTTGCCCTCCAGCGAGCCGTCACGCACCAGCGCCACCAGCGCCTCGATGCCGCCCGCCGACGCGATTGACTCCTTCCTCTCGTCGTGGTCCTCCGCCAGATCGAGAAGCAACTCCGCCGCCATCGCCTTGCCGTCTGGCGAGCCGTCACGCACTAGCGCCACGAGCGCCTCGATGCCGCCCGCCAACGCGATCAACGCCTTCTCTCCGTCGCCGTTCTCCGCCAGGAACCCCAGCACCATCATTGCTGCCGCCTTACCGTCCAGCCGGCCGTCGCGCGCCAGCGAACCATCGCGCACTAGCGCCACGAGCGCCTCGATGCCGCCGGCCGCTGCAATCGACGCTTTTCTGCCATCATCGGTGTACGCTAGGTGGCCCAGCACCCTCGCCGCCGTCGCCTTGCCATCCGGCGAGCCGTCACGCACCAGCGCCACCAGGGTCTCGATGCCGCCCGCCGCCATGATCGACGCCTGCGTTCCGTGGTCGTTCTTCGCCAGGATCCACAGCACAGCCGCTGCCGTCGCCTTGCCGTCCGGCGAGCCGTCGCGCACTAGCGCCACCAGCGCCTCGACCCCGCCCGCCGCTGCGATTGACGCCTTTCTCTCATCGTGGCAGTCCGCCAGGATGCGAAGCACTGCCGCCGCCTCAGACTTGCCGTCCGGCGAGCCGTCGCGTGCCAGCGCCACCAGCGCCTCGATACCGCCCGCCGCCAAGACCAATGCGCTCCTTCCTTCGTGGTTGGCCGACAGTATCCTCAGCGCCACCGCTGCAATCTCTTTGCCGTCCAGCGAGCCGTCACGCACCAGTGCCACCGATGCCTCGATGCCGCCCGCTGCCGCGGCTGACGCCTTTCTTCCATCGTCGTCAGACAGGTAGGCCAGCGCCCCCGCCGCCACCGCCTTGCCCTCCAGCGAGCCGTCACGCACCAGCGCCAACAGCACCTCGATGCCGCCCGCTGACGCAATCGACTCCTTCCTCTCATCGTGGTCGTCCGCCAGATCGCGAAGCAACTCCGCCGCCATCGCCTTGCCGGCTGGCGAGCCGTCGCGCACCAACGCCACCAGCGCCTCGATGCCGCCCGCCGCCGCGATCCATGCGCTCCTCCTGTCATTGTTCTTCGCCAGGATCCACAGCACAACCGCTGCCATCTCCTTGCCATCCGGCGAGCCGTCGCGCACTAGCACCACCAGCGCCTCGATGCCGCCCGCCGCTGCGATCGACGCCTTCCTCTCGTCGTGGCCGTCGGCCAAATTGCGAAGCACCGCCGCCGCCTCAGACCTGCCGTCCGGCGAGCCGTCGCGCGCCAGCGCCACCAGCGCCTCGATGCCGCCCGCCGCCGCGACTGACGCCGTCCTTCCTTCGTCGTTGATCGACAAGATGTGCAGTACCCTCGCCGCCATCGCCTTGCCCTCCAGCGAGCCATCACGCACCAGCACCACCAGCCCCTCGATGCCGCCCGCCGCCGCGATCGTCGCGCTCCTCCCTTCATCGTTGTCCGACAGGTTTCGCAGCGCCCCCGCCGCCGCAGCCTTGCCGCCCGGCGAACCCTAGCTCACCAGCGCCACCAACGCCTCGATGCCGCCCGCCACCGCGATCGACGCGCTCCTTCCATCGTCGTTAGATGACAGGTGGTACAGCGCCCTCGCCGCCGTCGCCTTGCCGTCCGTCGAACCGTCGCGCAACAGCGCCACCAGCGCCTCGATGCCGCCCGCTGACGCGATCGACGCCTTCCTGCCGTCGTCGTTGATCGACAAGATGTGCAGTACCCTCGCCGCCATCGCCTTGCCGTCCGGCGAGCCGTCACGCACCAGCGCCACCAGCGCCTCGATGCCACCCTCCAACGCGATGGACTCCTTCCTCCCGTCGTTGTTCTCCGCCAGGTGGTGCAGCACTGCCGCTGCCACAGCCTTGCCGTATGGCGAGCCGTAGCGCAACAGCGACACCAGCGCCTCGATGCCCCCTGCCGCTGTGATCGACGCCTTCCTGCCATCGTCGTTAGACGACGGGTGGTCCAGCGCCCGGCCCGCCCCTGTCTTGCCCTCCGGCGAACCGTCGTGCAACAGTGCCACCAGCGCCTCGATGCCACCCGTAGCCTCCGCGAACGCCCCCGTCGCAATCTCGCCTGCGGACAATAGACTGCATAGTTCGAGCACCCGCATCTTCTTGTCGGCCGGCGATCCCTCTTGCACCAGCGCCGTCAACAGCGCCGTCAGGTCGCCGGGAGGAGCAACAGGAACGGCGGCGGCTGGGGCTGCGGGCGCGCCAGGAGGGCCGGAACGGCGCGCTCGCTTCGAGGGCGGACCCGCGGGTGCCGGGCAGGTGCTTGAGCTGCTGCTGCTGCCGGCTCCGCTGCCACTCGCGGCGCTGCTCCCCACACTGCCTGGAGATGCCTCGGCCGCGGCAGACGCAAGGCTGGCGGCCACCTCTGGCGCCAGGTCGAACTCGATCTCGAGCATGTATTGTGGGTAGAGCTGCCGCGACTCGTACACCACGTGGATCACAGAAGCGTCGATGGAAGACCTGGCAGTGCCAGACTGGAACGGCCGGTGCGGCCCGGCGCGCACGCTCTCAAAACGCGCGCCCGGCGGGCCGTCGCTCCGCACGTTGGGCATTCTCATCGCCTCTGTCGTCCGATCTACACGCTGGCTCAGCTCCTCCTGCACTCCGAGGTTGGCGCGGACGAGTAGCAGCTGCATCCTCGTGCCCCCTGAACCAGCCATGCGATCCACATGCACATGCCTCCCACCAATTGCGTAGCTGGCGTTCTCAGCCAAGTAAACCCCATGGCCGTAGAACCCGCCCTTGGAGAAGCGCGGGTCGAGGCCGATCGAGTGAGTAAAGAGATCCGCGACGTCGTGTGTGCCCATACCGTGGAAGAGCAGCCGCTCGTTCGCCTTCTCGCTAAGGTAGCCCTCCCGAAAGCGCCAAAACTCGCCCCACAGCTTCGGCCACTGCACCCGTTGCAGTCCAACGAGCTTGGCGTCCGGGCACGTCTGGCGCACATGGCTCTCAATGTGCAGCCAGCATAGCTCGCCGTGATTTAGCGGCACGAGAACTGCTGTCCCGTCCAGGTCGGCGTGCTTTGAGGCGTCCCAGTCGCGGGAGAACATGTTCGCCATAGAGGGCGTGGCGACCGGGGACCGATTGCTGTGTCCTGTGAAAGCGTGGCTCTCAGTCGTTGGCTCGAGCGCCCGACACCGATAAACCTTGGCGCCCAAAAAGGAGACCTGTGTGGGTCGGGTTAACAAAACTTTGATTATATAGCAGACTATATATATATATATATATATATATATATATATATATATATATATATTTTGAGCTTA
>Ga0209491_10007675_pt1 | contig 14095 bp, 19 predicted proteins | sample BON02_FD_187213 | JGI IMG/M metagenome (GOLD analysis project Ga0209491, IMG submission 187213) | Freshwater microbial communities from Lake Bonney liftoff mats and glacier meltwater in Antarctica - BON-02 (SPAdes) (version 2) | ecosystem: Environmental > Aquatic > Freshwater > Ice > Glacier... | reverse complement strand
CCAATAGGCTTAGGCCGAAGGCGCTGGCTTGGCTGGAGTCGAGCTTTAGATCCAGCGCGGTCTGACCTGAGGTGGAGACAGGCTTGGCCGCATCGGATGTGTTGTCCACGTTGCTGAGGCCGACTTGCGATTTGGTCATGCTGGTCAGGCCGGAGCCGTCGCCGTCTGGCTGGAGGGCGGAGTCGGCCAAGGCCCCTTGGGCAGAAGTGGCAAAATACCCAACATCCTCGGCGGAAGCAGTTCCCAAGTCTCCCGGCTGAGTGGCGGAGTCGGCAAGGGCTCCCTGCGCGAAGGTCGCCGCGTCGGTGATCCCATAGCCGGAGAGCGTCGTCGGGGGGGTAGTCACCAAGGACCATGGCACCGCTCCAACCGTGAGTGTCCCCACGGAGGAAATCGCGGCGTTGCCGGTCCATGCGGTTAGGCCATTGGTCACATTTGCCAAGGGGATCGTCGCATTGGTGGCAAAAAATCCCGATTGCGGAGTTGTGCGGATGGTTCCGTCGGCGCCCGTTGCGAGGAAGGAATTTGTGCTCGATCCGATGGTCACCTTCTTCGGCAGGCCGTCGCTTCCCTCCTGGTAGAAGATTAAATCTTTTATCGCTCCGTAGGCGAGGCCAAGGGCTCCTAAAAAGGCGAGGAGGACCAAAAATTGGACATTCTTTCTCATGATTCGGTGGCGCGAACGCTTTGGCTCCAAGTTGTTTCCCCTGCGACAATCGACCAATAGATGCCCGCTGCGTAGGCCTCGTAGGCGGTGCCGGCTGCCGGGGCCACGCCACCAGGAAGCACACTCATGTCGTCTTCATTGCCCGGCGCTGATACCCTGAGTGTCGATGAGACGATGGATTCGTCATCGGTCGCGGAGGATTCTCCGTAGTAAAATGCAATTCCCGTTCCGTTCATGATATTCATTGCTGCTGGTGCTGGTGTGGACCCAGAACGGCGGTCCGGTTAAGCGTTGGCCGATAAAAGCCGCTTTTCGCTGTCATTGAAAGCAAATCTTTGAGGAAGAGCCTCACGCAAAGGCCGCTAAGGTCGCAAAGGAGGGAGGGGGAAAAAACATAGGGTGATCGGAGATGGAGCGGAGTTTTCATTAATTCAGTCCCTCTTTTTTAGCAGTAAATCTTTTTCTTTCCTTTGCGACCTTTGCGGCCTTTGCGTGAGGAATTCTTCGGTATTTATGCTCATTAGACCGGGCAAATGGCGGCGACGCCCTCGGTGTAGTCGAGGCCGTCTTTGATTTTGATCGCGAAGGAGACTTGGGCTCCGGCGTCTTCGGTCACGGTCGTGGTATTGGTCGAGGTGCCTGCACGTGCCCCTTTATTGCTCGTCGTGGTAGAATTGTCCGTCGTGGCATTGGCCGAGGTGCCCGAACGTGCCCCTTTATTGCTCGTCGTGGTAGAATTGTCCGTCGTGGCATTGGCCGAGGAGCCCGAACGCGCCCCTTTATTACTCGTCGTGGTAGAATTGTCCGTCGTGGCATTGGCCGAGGTGCCCGAACGCGCCCCTTTATTACTCGTCGTGGTAGAATTGTCCGTCGTGGCATTGGTCGAGGTGCCTGCACGTGGCCCTTTATTGCTCGTCGTGGTCGTCGTGTCGTTGGTGGTCTGCAACGAGTTTCCCCCTTTTGTGTTCGTCCGCAGCACTTCGTTTATAAGCCAGGTTGCCATTAGGTGTCGGTATATTCTCCCCAGGTATTTGTGGTGCGGTCGGTATCATTTCCGGACTCGCCGGTGGATTGGGTGGCGGTCCGCACGGTGGCGTCTGTGTCGGTTGCGGCCGCGTCCGTGTTGGTGGTGTCTTGGGTGCCGGTCCGTACGGTGGTGTCTGTGTCGGTTGCGGCCGCGTCCGTGTTGGTGGTGTCTTGGGTGCCGGTCCGTACGGTGGCGTCTGTGTCGGTTGCGGCTGCGTCTGCGTTGGTGGTGTCTTGGGTGCCGGTCCGCACGGTGGCGTCTGTGTCGGTTGCGGCTGCGTCTGCGTTGGTGGTGTCTTGGGTGCCGGTCCGCACGGTGGCGTCTGTGTCGGTTGCGGCTGCGTCTCCATTCGTGGCGGCCACTCCCGTCACGCTGTTGAGTGATTGCACCGAGTCGATGATTTCCACGCTGATATTGAGTTCCTTCGGCATGCCATCGAAAACAATGCCGGCGGCCTGCGCGGCCTGCATGCCCGTGCGGATTGAAAGGATGGTCTCCTCGATGAATCCTGCGAGGTCAGCTTGTTTGATCCTCATGGGAAGAAAATTATGAAGGATGAATTATGAAGTATGAAGTGGGGCGCTTCGCGCCCGTGTGCGCCTTCGGCGGGGCGGGGTTTTAGATTTTTCTTCATGGTCAGTAGCCCCTCGGCGTTCCTACTGAGTTATCGGGCACGGCGAAATCGTTGGGCAGGAGCCGCAATCGATCAACGGCCGCCGAGGAGCGGCCTTCGATGCGGTTCTTGGTCTGCGCATTGGCCCAAAATGGGCTTGCGGTCAAGTGGCCCTCGCAAAGTGGCAGGAGGATGCTATTGGCGTGGGTGGCCGCGATGGGGATGTCCACCGCATCGGAGAGCATGGCAAAGGTGATCGTCTTCGCTCCGGAGAGCTCGGCGGAAAATCTCACGATGTAATCAAGATCCGGCATCGGACTAAGACGCACCAAGAACGAGGCTTCCCCACCCTGGTTAGATCCCAAAGACTCAATCCCGTAGGAGATTGGCCGCCCGACAGCCTGGGGATCTCGGAGATAATCAAAGGATTGGAGGCTGCCAGACTCCATATCCCGACTATCAAGTCGGCGGCGGTTTTCGCGCCGGCCAAGGATGGCTCCTCGGGGGATGGTTGCGCCGTAGATCATGACATCGCTGACGATCTGCGACAAGCGGGCATTCACGGCGATGGCGTCGGAATAGATGGTGCCTGTGGTGGTGAGTGTATCGCTCAGGTGATCATTGAGGACACTGGTGGGCCCCGAAATTTTATTGTCGATCGCGGATCCGGCCGCCCGGAGAGTACACCCAATTTTTCGCGATTCGAAGGTGGGGCTCCCGACTTGGCCGGAATACTTGCCGGAGAACACAAGGGAGATTTCCTCCGGAGCCCGCACGGTGGAGGAGAATTCCGTCGTCCGGAGATTGGCCGGGGCTAGTCGATAAAAATCCTCCAGCCCGGAGTTGATCGCGGAGAGGACATCCAGGGCAGCATCGTCGGAGAGATTGCCAGCGTCTCCGGAGCTCAGGTGGCGACCCATCAATCGGGAGAGTTCGATCGTATTCATGCCGAGGCCTCCGCCGGTTGGGCTTGGGTTTGTTTATTGCGAGGCTGCACCCTTGGGTCTGAGAATCCCAAGGCCATCATGGCCCGGGCGTAGTCGTCTTTCAGCGCCGGGACGAGTTCTTGATCCGAGAAGAAGGAGCTGCTGGTGATGTTCCACCGGCAAAGTGGCAGGAGGATGCTTTCGTGGTATTTGTGCGGGATGGGTGGCTCGGTCTCGTCGCAGAGGTCCGCATCGACATAGATAGGCGGTTCTTTGATCACGGGTACCAGCATGGCTCCGGGGGCGGCCGAAGGCGGCACGATCAAGAGATTGATTTTTACGCTGTCGGGCTCGTCGGCGGTGGTGTCCCGGAGGGGTTCCACGTAGTAGGCCAGCGGAGTGCCGGAGGCCACGGCGCGGGAGAGTTTTCCCAGAAAGAGCGGCCCGTAGTTATCATAGCGGGATCGGCTGGTGAGCTTCTTCAGTGTCCGGCTCCCGATTCGCGGATGGTCGAGCACTGTCTGCACTTCCTTGGCCAAGGCGTAGGATCCGGTATCCGCCACCAGCTCGACGGTCACTTCCTCTCGACCATAGTAATCTTCCCCGGCGGTCTGCACCTGCTGGAGCGCCGCCCGGATCGCCGAAAACGCTTCGGCCCGCATGGCGAGGGAGGACTTCTCCGCGTCCTTCACCCCCAAGAGGGCTACCACATTATTAAAGATTTCGCGGAGCGTCATTTAAGAAAATTATGAAGGATGAAGTATGAAGTATGAAACGGAAGTGCTGAGTTATTCAGATTGCGAGTGCCGGAGGAGTTTCTTCCGGCGCTTGGGTGCTTCGTCGAGGATCTTTTCAAGTTCGGCCGTTTCGGTCTCCTCCTCAGTCAATTCTTCTTCCTCTTCCGCGTCTCCGCGTCTCCGCGTGAGTCCTTCTTCTTCTGCGGGCGGGGCGGGTTTCTCCACCCTTTCCCCCTCACTCCGAAGGTGATTGGTTACGTCGAGCACAACCAAGACGATGGTGGAATCATTGAGCACTCGGAGGAAGTCTAAGGCCTCATTGGTTAGCTCGGCCAGGCGGGAGATGTCCGAAGTGGTCTCTTTGCGCCAAATCTGGCGAGAAACGCGATCATCATGGACAAATTTCCCGATGTTGGGGCGGCGGTAGCGGCTCTTGATTTCCAGGGCAACCGCGAAGGCGAGTGGTGTTTTCATATTTGGGTGGGTTGAGTTTTTTGAAAGTGGCCTGGGCAAGGAGTGCCGGAGCTGGCCCATGTTGGCCTTGCTCCGGCTTTCCCCCCCAGGGATGTTATCGGTTGACTTCGGGTTTAGACCACGTCAGGCAGCGGGAGCCCGGCGTAGTTGATGGCATGCCGGATGCGCATAGCAGCGGGCACACGTTGGAGGCGGTCCTTGCGGAGAGCCTGGCCGAACACAGAGGCAACGTAGCGCTCCATAAGGAATCCGCCTTCTTTGTTGTCCTGCATCCGTTTGTTGCGCCACATGCCATAGCCACGGTAGGCCGACCGGCGGCCCAACATGAGCGAATCGCCGAACACTTGGCCCTTGGCGTTGCAAGGCAGGATCAGCGAGTTGACGGGGTGCGCAGCGGTGTGTTTGCCGCTCCAGACGCCATCGTCCCAGGTGACTCCGCCAAGGGTGGTATTGGCGATCCCGGCGACACTGGCCGCAAGGCGTCCGGTCAGGGTGATCTTATTGCCGTTGTTGCCCGTGGTGTAGCTGTACATACCGATCTTATTGGGATCGACGGCCGCATTTGGCGGGTTCACTACGAGGAAGTAGTGAGTCAACCCGTCTTGTGCCAGGGTGGTGGCACCGCCGGCACTCGCCAGGGTATTCCCCAGGAAGCGGTAGGCGTAGTTCGGGAAGAACTTGAAGTACTTCTTCTTAGTTTTCGCCGCACTGGTCGCATTGCCTCCCCCGAAGATGTCCAAGGCGGCCGTGCCAGCGGCTACGGCCACGCCCAGACGGGCTTGCGGGTTCATCGGGCTGCCAATCGCTCCTTCGCCATCGTGATCGATGGGCGTGTATTCGGTGATGATGTGGCCTTTCGGGGCGGCATAGCCACCGTCGAAGAGCAAATCGCCGAATTTCGGGTTGATGGTCTCACGAAGCACTTGTTTGTAGTTCGTGTCCTGATCCAGCGAGAACAACGCATCCGTGGTGGCGATGACAGCGTTGCGGAAGATGGGTTTTCCGTTTGCCATCTTGCCCACTTTGGCGGGTTCTCCGCCCTTGCCCTTCATTTGCACACCGAGAGAGATGATTTCATCCCAATCCAAGGTGCTCGAAGCCACAAGGGTGTCCTGAGTGAGGCCATCGGCAAAGATGACGTTCTCCGCGGGCAGGTTTTCACGAAACATCATGAAAAGCTGCTCGGTCTTGTAGCGGCCAAGGGCGGCTCCAAGCTGGGTGTTGAAACCGGTCTCGATTTCTCCACGCATTCCCATGATCTCCTCCATCCGGCGGCTCGAACGAGTTCCCCACCGGGCGAAATCCACGTTCAACTCATGCGAGTCGATCAGGAATTGCTCGAAGTCATCCTCGGTCTCGAAGACTTCTTCGCCGATGTGCGGCTCGTCATAGAACCCAGATCCCACCGTGAACTTGATCTTGCTACCGTCTCCGGCGGCGAGGTCGTTTTTTTCCCAAATAAGCGAACTTGGTCCGCCTTCCATTTCGGAGAAAAAGTCATTGCTCTGCTCGTAGAAATCAATTCCCTTCTGCCAGAGAGTCCGAACACTGTCCGGGTCCATGGTGGCGAGAGAAGTGCCCGTATTCGGGGCGGCGATTTCATAGGCGTGGAGCCGATACGATGGGTTAATGATGGAGGCCAGGCCGCAGAAAAGCAGCGCGGCGCCCATCCCGATTCCGGCGGCCACGGGGCCGGCGGTGATGCTGATCGCAAACAACACGATGAGCGAAAACAACAGCGCAAAAATGCGATGAGGATGTTTCATATTTGGGTGTCCTTTTTTTACTTGGACCACCCTATTTCTCCCCTCTGACCGTCCAAATATGGGCGGCGCAGACTCCTATGACCCGCGATTAGCCGTGCATGCTCTCAACGAGCTTGTCGTAATCATGGGCGGAGTGGATTTTTTCCACAGGCGAAGCAGGCGGTCCGGTTGGGGTAGCGCGGTCGCCTCCACTAGGGAGAGAGACCGACGGGTTCGGACGACGCACTGCTGTCGATTGGACAGATTGCGGCTTTTTGGGAGCGGCGGGTGTGGAAAGATTTGAACGGGTATTTGCGGCGGCGGGAGATGCTCCAGCCATGCGCGGGGCAATGCCAAGGTCGTTGGCTGCCATTTGGTAAACTTTGAGAGGGGCACTTGCCTCGAAAATCAGCGGATTCCCCTCGGATTCCATCGATTTCCAAATTTCATCGGCCTTGGCATGGATTGCGTGGTCTTTTTCCCCCACTACGGGGTAAATCTCCACGGCCCGGCTCTGGCTGGCATCGACATCGGCCTGAAAACTAGCGTCTTCATGCTCTTGGGCAGACATTTGCGATGTTTCGTCTTCGCGCTCCAGCTTGAAGTGTTCGCGCTCTAGGGCCCGGAGCTCCTTATTGAGTCGGTTCATGGCGGACGTGTCGATCTGTTCGGCGGCTTCGTCGGCTTCCTGCTCTTTGGCGGCGATTTCAGCCTGCACCATATCGAGGGTGCGGGGGGCCGGTGCGTCAGGATCGGCGACCTCGGCAGGCTTGGGGGAGTCCCCATACTTGGCCGCAATGCGGTTTTCTGCCTCAGTCAGCGAAATCGACTCGCCGGCGGATCCCAGTTGACTCACCAAGAGAATCGCTTCCTTTTGGCGGTCATCCTTGATGCCTCCCAGTCGGGGTCGAAATTCCTTTTGCTTCGTCGGTCCTGCCTCGTTGGCAGGATCAAGATCCTCTGGCTCCTCAGATTGGCTTTCGGTGGGCGTTTGCTCCGGATCCGGTGGCGTCTGTTCCTCGGCGGGTGTCCCCTGCTCTGGTTCGGCTGCTACCGGCGCGGGGCTCATTGCCTCGGCCAATTCCCGTTCATACTCTTCCACATCCACCGCCCTGGTGGGCTTGGTGGTCGTCGTGGGTTGAGTCTCGGACGCGGGAGCCTCGGGCGAATCTACGCCATCGGTTCCGTCCGCCGTCGTTACGGCTTCATCTGCTGAGGTGTCGGAGCTAGGCCCCTGATCTTTCGGCATAGGCAAGCGAGTAAACGAAAAACCCGGCGGCGTCAAGCAGCTTTTGACAGCTTTTCGCTTTCATGGTAAAGAAAAGCCTTCAGTATCCAGAAAAATCCCGTCCGAAGGCGGCACACGGGCGCGAAGCGCCCCACTTCATACCTCATAATTCATCCTTCATAATTTTCTTAAAGTGGGCTTCAAAAATGCAACTCCAATGCCCCCCGGACCCAAGGGGAAGTACGATGCCAACCGGGAAGGCGAGAACCTCTCTGCCCTGGCGGAGAGCAAGAGGGTGTTGGATCGGCTTCTCCAAGCCTTGGCCCCCTATTCTCCCAAGCAAATCACCGGGATTGACGGGCGCAGGTATCAAGTCCTCGCCTTCGAGGCGGGAGTGGAATTGGATGTGGGGTCCCGACTCCATAATGTCACTGGATTAATCGAAGCACTCACTGATCCATTCTCGATTGCCGCCGACGTTCTACAATCAGTCATAGGCTCCATATCCATCCCTGATTCAGCTTCATTCATCACCACGCTTGCAGGATATTTTACAGACGTTCTTAACGGTGGGTCCGCTCCAAGCAAAGCCACAATAACAACATTGGTCGGAACAGTTATTAATGACGTGTCCGACCTGTTTGGGAACATTGAAGCCGCCACAACGGCGGAACTCGCCTCCCGCGCCACGGGAATTCCAGGCACACTGGAAGCCTATTTTTCCGCCACAGACGCTCCCGCTCCGCACAATGGAGACTACATCTACAACGAGGGAATTGGGATCGTGTACGTGATTTTCCGACAAGTCGAGGGAGTTCCAAGTTCAAATACCATATTCAGGGTGCCCTTTGATGTTAACGGTACGACATGGGTTGCTCTGACCACCTTCCCCGCACCAGACATAGGAGCATTATTGCAGACCATCGCGAATCTCGTATTTACCGCAGTTGGAGCTTTGATGAGTCTGTTGGCCGCATTGATCGTCAACTCCATCATGGCACTATTCGAGTTCATCTCGGAGATATTGCCACTTATCGAAGAGGCCATTGCGGCAGCCATAGAAATCCTTCGTGCTGCCCTCACTGCTCTCATTGATGCCTTGGGATTGCGAATTGACGCTATTGAGGCACTCTTGGCAAATATCACGACAGCGAACTTGATAAATCGGGACGGGTGGATGGAAACAGTGACTGTTCTCAACTCAGAGGTAATCGGGGATATAAAGGAGCCAGTCACCTATCTACGAGATGATGGGGGCGCCATCACGGCGGATATGCTCTTTTGGAATAACGTCCCAGGTGTTAATAGGAAAAAAGAGATCACCTGGATGGACTCCAGCACAGGGATTGGACAAAAAGCCAAGGTTCTGGTGTGGGATCACACAGCTCCGAACATCGTCGATGTGGATTGGCGCAAGATATATTGGATGGGGCAAAACGGTACGCATTGGGCGGCTAAAGTCCTGAGCCTAAACACTGAAGGGTATCCGAAAATCGAAGACGACAGTCCGGGACCGCTCTACAATGCGGCAGATGTCGTTACTTGCGATAACGGGGAGATCACCATCCTCAAACTGGACGACGCATAATTATGGCTATCAAAGTTTCTTGGGTGCTTGCTGGCAGCGAGACAAATCCGTGTTGCTGCATTGACTGCGTTACTGAAAGCGTTCCGACAGGAGAAAATGTATTTTCAATTACGGAGACGGAGTTCTTCGACTACTACAACGGAGGGACGTGGGCTCTTTCAGGGGCAAGCTCGTCATCTGAAAGTGATACGGCGGGTAATGTATCGACGGCAGATGGATCTGGAAGTAGTAGTGGACATGCTTCGGGGTGCTCTCATTCTGTCAGTGGGACGTTTCTGGCCAGTGTAACATATAATACTTCTTCTTCTGTCAGTAGGACGTACAACTATAATGCGAATATGAGCGTAAGTGTTCAGTTGTCCGCATATTACAATACAGGGACGAGTCTTTGGGAGTATTACGCGGAGTTTGCTGGAACGGCTGACTCAGTCTCTTCTGGTAGTTCTGGGGGGACGGGGTATCCAACAACCACAAGCTTAACCGTTGATGGCAATGCTTTGACATCTCATGGAACATGGAGCCCAGGTTGGAGATACAATGCCGGATATACCAATAGCTCGTCCAGTTCAATGACCGCGACATTCACGCCGGATCCATGATTTGCGAACACAGGACCCCCACGGCGAAGGTGATATGCAGTCTCAATCTATACGGTGGTAGGCCCTCTGCAAAAACCTGCGAAAAGTGTATTGCCTCCGGGGAGAACAATAAACGATATGCCAAAGAACTCTTCGCCCGAGCCGAGCGAATCGGCCTCGGCGACCAACTCGAACGCATCGCGGGCCCCATTGCCAAAGCCCTCGGCCTCCCCTGCCACGATAAAGAAACTGGAAGGCTAAAGCCTGAATCCGGTTGTGCCAAGAGACGGGACTGGGCAAATAAAAAGTTCCCGCTTTAAAAAAACTGGTTGACGAATCCCCCCGTGAAACGTCTTAAGAGGGTATGAAGACGTTATTTCCCATCATTCTTTCCCTCCTCCTCGCCGTTCCTGCCCTTGCCCAGGTTGTAAATCCAAATTCAAAGCCGACGGCAGTCGCCACACCTTCCCCCACTCCGGCAGATGCAGATATTGATGGGGCGGTGCAATTTTCTACAGAGTTTCTCGACGACGTTTACGCTCGGGATTTCAACGAGGCAGCGGAAAAAATGAACCTGACTCCTCCCTATTGGAAAGGAACACGCTCAGAATTAAAAAAACTCAGGATCGATGACTTCAAGAAGATTCTTGAGAAACGATCTGACTACGGTCCAGCAACCTATCGCGAAGTCGTATCTGCACAACGGACAAATCTCTCTGAGCGTCCAGACACCGAAGAGTTCTTTTTGCTGTCTTACAGATACACCTTCGCTGATGGGAGAACCGCATTTGATATGGTGAGAGTCATGAAAAAAGACGGCCAATACAGCATTGAAATGCTCCGCTAGTCCCCCTGCCCCAGCAAGCTCTCGCACCCAATTTCATCATCTTCCAGCAGGTTGAGAACATCGTCTTTGAGGGCCTGGACGATCTTCTTTTCCAGCGTGGTGGCCTCGGGCGAGGTCTCGGGATCGAGGATGATTTTTTCCCGGGAGGCAATGCGTTCCATCAATCGCCGCATAAAATAGCCGGTGAAATGCCGGTTGTGTTTCAACATGCGGATGTGCTCAAGGTCGTCCGCCGCCTTGGCGGTGGAATTTGAGATTTGAGATTCGAGATTTGAGATTTCTGTAGTCATGTTCTTTCTTCCTCCTCCGCGTCTCCGCGTCTCCGCGTGAGTCCTTCTTCCACCAGAAAGACCTTCGTGGCCTTGATCCCCTTCGGGCTGGCCTCGCACTCGAATTCAACCGCTTGGCCTTCGGTGAGTGATTTGTGTCCGTTGCCTTGAATCGCTCCAAAGTGACAAAACACGTCCTTGTTGAGTTCCGTGCTTTCAAGGAAGCCAAAACCCTTGGCGTCGTTGAACCATTTTACTTTTCCTTTATACATAGAGAGGTGGGAAGGTTTTTACCCCGCCGGCGGCGGCGGCGGCATATAAGAAGCCGGGTCCGTGGGCATGATGATCGTATCCGGCTGGGGCACTTTGAGGGCCTTGAGGCGAGATTGAGCGTAGATGGCCGTGCGCTCTTGGAGAGGCAGCGGCCGGTTGTAGAATCCATCAATGACGGCATCCGCCACGTTGCCAGACTGGAGAATCTGCCGGTCGCGGGTCCGGGTGATCGAGAATCGGACATTCATGCCGAGGTCGCGCACGTCGTCGGGGGTGAGTTCAAGCACGTCCAAGCCCTGACCATTGAAGAAAGTGAAAACCTTCTTTTGATTGAGTTGCGCGAAGGCCACATCGACCACGGCGGCCAGGGCGCGGCTCAGTCCACGATGGAGCCGAATCAGGAACATCCCAAAAAGCTCGTCGCCACTCTCGGAGATCATTTGTTCCTCGCCCAGGGTTTCGCTTGATGGCAGGCCGGCAATGCTGCGGTCCGCTCCGGTGAGGACGCCGCTTTTCACCTGCATGAACTGGGCAAAGAGGTCAATCATCTCCTTCAAGTCGCTGGTATCATCCGGCAGGGTAATGTAGGTGAGGGCCTGCTCGGCCTTGTAGCCCTCCCGGAGAGTGTAGGTTTGGCCATTATTGCATTTCAGCCGGCGGTCCCGCTGGCCTTCCATCGTGGCCCAGGGCGCCCAAAAGGTAATCCTGCCACTGCCGCCATCGCGGAAGTTTTTCCGGTTGATTTGGAGATCAATAAATTCCTGCTCAGGGTCAAAATACTCCATCGCGCCCATGCCCCACCACCGGCCATCGACCGTCATAGGCGAAACAACCTCAAAAGGCCGCAGGCCGCGCAAGGTCACATTGCCGGTGTACTCATAGAAAACCGGGGCTCGGCGGCGGCGATCGACAATGAGGAGAATTTCCTCTTGGAAGCCGTCGCCATTGGCGTCGTATGTCATCCAGCACTCGGCCAGTTGCACCCGGGGGTTCGCCCGGCTGGCGTCGGTATCCTGCTCTTGGAAATCCGCTCGCGGCTGGCCTTCGGCACTCTTGGCCTGGGCGGTTTCCGCGAGCATGTCTCGCAAGAGCGTGACAGCGGCCTGAAAGTCGGCCACGCCATCGTCGCCTTCGGCATATTGGCCAGCAAACATTTGCGCCACGTCCATGACCGATTTGTCATAGAGATGGGCAATCAAATCCGCCTCCCCTGGCTGAATCCCAGAAGCATCAATCGGGGCCAGAAAATCCAAATAATAGCAAATCCGCGAATCAGGCCCCTCGAAAGTCACCAGTTTCTTCGTGATAACCTCCGTGCGGTAAACGGGATTTTGTGGGATGGGGGTAACTCCATCGCGCTTGAGTAGCTTATTTCCCGTCGGCACCAACATCGTCGCCTGCGCGGCTTCGGCAGCCGGCGTCGGGGCAACCCCATCCGGCAACTCCGCCGTGGCGGCCTCATTTTGCTCGATCTGAATCGGAGCCTGCTCGAGATTGAGGGCATCGACGGGAGTTTCCGCCATCTCATCAATAACGGCATCACCAGACACAATGTAATCGCCATAGGCGTCAAGAATTGGTTCGCTCTTGGGGTCTTCGCTTTCCACCAGGATCGTGGCCGTGCGCTGGAAAACCTGAAATTGCTCCCGGTGCACCGTCTTAATGACCGATTCCCCCCGTACCCAGGCGAATTCATTGGCCTGAATGTGCCGGCCCTTGATGTCGCATTCGTTGACGACGAAGCGGGCGTATTTTTTCACTTTATCCGCCAAGGTCGCGTCCTCAATGCCGATTCCCTCGGCGGTGAACCATTCCGTATCGTCCGGCTGCCCGAAGAAAAAGGTCGAGCTCTTGGCAATCATCTGCGCCGTGATGCGTTGGGAAAGGCTCGCGGTCACATTGGAGTGTTCAAAGACCGTGCCCTTCACCGCCCGATCTTCGACGTGATTGTAATATCTGGCCGTGTATCGCTGACGCTTGCCAAAGTGGCTTTTCTGGTCGCAAGTCACTGAGAACTCGCCCTGCTCGGAGCCCTCGGAGCCTACATGCTTGCCAAGCTGCTTCTCGATCTGGTCGATGCGATTGAGGGCATGCGATACCAGTTCGTCCTCCTGATCCCGAGTCAACTTGAGGGCCGACCGAAACGGCATCCTCGGCTTGCTGGAACCCTCTCCTCTTGTGGGTGGGAGTTTTTCTTCCAGATTCTCAACCTGGTTATTCGCGCCCTGTGGAATCATCTGGTCATGGTGAATGGTGGCGGGAGTTGGATTCGAACCAACGACCTACTGATTATGAGTCAGTCGTTCTACCTGGCTGAACTACCCCGCGGTTAAGATGGGTAAATACCTTGGCAGCGGTCGTCTGTCAATCGCTGTCTTTCTGGCATAACTTTTTTTCGAGAGAGAACTTGCCGCATCTTTGCAAAAAGCTCGTCAAATCCCATGTCCCGATCCATATCGGCGACTCGGATTGAATTTGACCGTTTCCCCTGACTTACCCGCAACCTCTTTACCTCGCCGTCGATCCCATGCCATTGCAGGGTTCCGAGGAATTGGCCGAATGGCACCCGGTGGGGTTCCTCTTCTCGGTCTCCCCACTTGTCGGTTCCGTTGATTCGTTTCGTGACCCATCCCTTCCGTGAGCTTTCCGATGCCCTCTCGCGTTCCTCTTTGGTCCTGTGGGACTTACGTCGATTGTTCATTTTTTCACTTCTCCGGTGGATTGGTTAATTGCGTGTTCGGCAGACGATATTCGCGGTCTGTATGGCTGGAATCCATAGCGCATCCGGTAGTCTCTTTACGTTCGATCCACTCCATCCAGACAAGGTGGTCTTCGGTCTGCACCGGATACCACGCAAACCACGGTTGCCACGGATCAGGCTCAATATACGGCATCAAGTTCCATTTCATATTTCAGTTGCTCCTCGCGGGTTCGCCCCGCTTTTTTCGCTCGCGTGCATTCGGGCGAGCATGTGTTGATTTTTGGGGATGGGTTCTGATTGCGGACGCGAGCACCGCAAAGAAAACAAACACGCCGAACAGGCGAGCGACCCAATCCGGCCCCGGCGTCACTCGATTTTGATAACGCCTTATTCATGGCCGGATTGGTCCTCTTGATCGTTCG
>Ga0209491_10007674_pt1 | contig 14095 bp, 10 predicted proteins | sample BON02_FD_187213 | JGI IMG/M metagenome (GOLD analysis project Ga0209491, IMG submission 187213) | Freshwater microbial communities from Lake Bonney liftoff mats and glacier meltwater in Antarctica - BON-02 (SPAdes) (version 2) | ecosystem: Environmental > Aquatic > Freshwater > Ice > Glacier... | reverse complement strand
GGCGGTATAGAAGGTTGTCTTTATAGACGCATCTATTAGACTCCTTATATAACCAACGGTTGTGTTTTAGGTCAGCGGAGGACATAGGGTCCGATGGTAAGCCCGTGATTAAGAAGGTAATAATCTCTCGGGTGATCGGATCCGACCCTTGTGCTTCAGCTATCGCCTGATGGCTCTGAGCGTTAGAGTGGAGGTAGTCCTCTAGTATAGAAGATTGGGTCATGTTATCGCGACGTATGGCTCTCTCGGCGGCTTGGAGGGAATGCGCGGTAGTGGTGCGGGTACGAGCCTTTCTACTAGATTCGAACTCAAAGGAGCCAGGTTTAAGAGATTGAACGGTGTTAATGTAAGTGTGCCTGTCTAAATCAATATAGGCGACTAGTCGAGATATACCGTCGGCGTCCTTATGAAGGGCTCCCGGTTTATGTTCGATAGTGAACCTATATTCGGCAAGTTTTAGGGCACAACGCATTAACCGTGAGGCGGGTCCACCCTCAACTGTATCTTTCATAGTATGTAACCAGCGTAGCGCGGAGTGGTCAATTACTAATCGGAACTTCCGACCCCATAAGTAGGGTCGCCAGTTATGTATGGATTCTAAAGCAGCTAAAAGCTCGATTTCCGTAACGGAATAGTTACGTTCGGCTGGAATAAGGCGACGTCCATTGTAGGCGATTACCTTCTCGTGGCCGTTGTCATCTACTTGGCTAAGCACGCCACCGATACCCTCCTTACTGGCCGTGTCGGTCTTAACGATGAACTCGCGGTCTCCCCTAGGGGTGGTGAGTACTGGGGCTGAGGTAATGGCTTCTATAAGGGTACGTATAGCGTTCTGACATTCATCACGCTTGATCTCCTCCTCTACGTTAATATCTTTCTTAGTGAGGTCTGTTAACGGAGTGGCAATAGTGGAGAAACCCTTAATAAAGCGACGGTAGTAGGAGCATAAGCCCAAGAAGGAACGTACCTTACCAATATCGTTGATCGAAGAGATAACTGTTTTACTGACTGTGTCAATCTTACTCGAGGCCATCTCTAGACCCTTACGTGAAATAATGTGTCCGAGGTATTCAGCTGACATAGCGAAGAGCAGACATTTAGTAGCCTTACAGGTAAGGTTAGCCCAAATGAGGCGCTCTAAAACTAGGTCGAGTCTATGCATCATCTGCTCGAAGGATTGTTCTATACGCTCCTCAAGGGTCCCGCCGGTGCCGTTAGACCAAATACCGATATCATCTAAATAAGGCATACATACCTCCCACGCCAGGCCTTGTAGGACCGCGTACATAAGGCGGCACATATATGAGGGTCCGGACTGTACCCCGAAGGGTAAATAATTGAACTCATATTTTTGCCGGTGGGTGCAGAAAGCCGTTTTACCCTTATCTTCTTCTTTAACAGGCATAGCCCAAAAGCCAGAAGCTAAATCTAGTGTGCTTAAAAATAATGAGTCACGTGACCCGTTCCCGGAGGATAGGTGATCGATTGCCTCTGCGGTTAGTGGTAGAGGGCTGTCGCTAAGGCGCAGCTTACTATTAAGGTCCCTGTAGTCTACGCAGAAACGGACAGAGCCGTCCTTCTTAGAAACTAAAACTACTCTAGATGCCCAAGCTGAGTTGGACTTACGAATAATACCGGCAGATTCCATTTCTGCTACATGTTTATCTATGATACCTTGACCTACGTCTCCCACCCTAGAAGGGGGGTGTCGGTGCGCGGTAGCTCCGGGTAGTAAAGGAAGCTTTACCTCCATAAGGTGCGTGTGACCAGGGGACTTCGGGTCGAGGGCGAACGCCTTAATCCTCTTAGCTAGTAGTTGACGAACCTGCTCAAGTTGAGTTGGATTGAGCTGGTTGTCCGGGTCGAGTTGTATAGAGTTTAATAGTATCATTTCGGCTTCGGACAAAGAAGAGAGGGGGTCAGACGGATCAGATCCCTCGGCCTTGGCTTCGTGGATTTTAAACTTTATACTAGCCGAAGCTACTGCTGAGAAGCTAGGGAGCGTTACGTCCATGTTAGAAGTATTCCATACGGTTACATAGACTGCTCCTTCGGGGGTAGGTGTCTCTACGCACATCTCCACGAGAGGCGGGTCTTCCAGGCCTACACGGTTGGGTAACCGATCTACTAATACAGCCGAGTCTAAATGGCTCTGGAAATTTTCCGGAAGCTTAATCAGGAAGGTTGCTTTGCATCTTTTGGGGATGCGTACTGCTTTGTGAGCAAACAGTAAGACTCTTCTGAACATAGGCGTGGAGGGTTTCCGTTAGTATTAGGAGTAGTGGGGTCTAGTGGTTCGGGAATAGGGTCGATGTTGACCTGTTGCCCGTCCGTGGATACTCGAGGTTGACTAGGGTCAGAATTAAAATCTAAGGGCTGAATAGGGGTGCTAAAGTCGGGCCTTTCAAGGGGCGGAAGACCTGCTTCCGTCTTAGTCGTAGGCGCTAGCGCTTTCGGCTCTTCTGAAAGTATGAGTGCCAAAGGCCGCTCCTCCATTGGGGGAATGGTGGTGACTGGGACGTTATGCGCCTTTCTATCGTCCTCCCCTGTAAGGAGGGTCATGCTGCATGGGCCAGATATACTAAGATTAATGGTGGCTCCTCTACTATGGAGAAAATCGTTGCCTAGCAACACCATAGATGAGCCTTCTACTACAAGAAAACGGTGACGGCATGCTAGACCTGCTAAAGTAAATACGATGGTAGCATGTCCGGCAGTGGTTAAAGCGCGACCGTCTGGTCCGCATACATTAGTATTAGTGTCATCATAATCGCGTATGACCGAAGCATCAATGGGGAGGTTTAACAGGAGCTCAGTTGTAACGACTGAAGGTCCCGCACCCGTATCTGCTAGAGCCCTGGGCACTCGAAAAGAATTGTCACTAACATAATTAGATTGTCCGCGAGATCTACATATTATAAAGTCTTCTACAAAAAGGCAATGTCTATGGCAACCCGAAGTGGGGGTGTCGGTGACCGTGCTGCTGTGTATAGGCATGGTGGCGGCCACTATGAGTACGCTAGGCTCGGCCTGGGTCTGGGCTACGAAAAGCTTATGTTGCGCACGTATACTGTTTGCAAGCTGTTCGGGGCTAAGGCGTTTAGATAGGGGTGGCCGGTGTGGTGTGTGAGGGGTGGCTCCTAAACCTAGGTTAGGACAACCTCTGGGGGGTGGGAGCTATCCCATACCTTGTAAAGGGATTTATAAAGTGGTGCCTTCGTAGAAACATTGGCTATAAAGTGACTATTAGGATTAATGTGTTTCATTACTGAAACCATGTGTTCCGAAACCGCATTAAGGGATGGTTTAAACAGTTTCCTTCGAGAAGTGACGTGATGGGGCACGTGTTCGTCCGAGGAAGAGGAAACCGTGAGAACCGAACCGGGAATAAGGGCGGCATTAAGTTCTATATTAATGGAATCAGAGAGGGCTACCCAACCGTAAAGTCTAGCCTCTGGTCCGTCGTAAGTTACTTGCCATGCTTTCCACGAGCCTCGTATGTTGCGTACGTGGCGAACGGGTCGCAGGGGTAGAGGTATACGTGGTGTATGGTCTAACCAGGGCTCGTACCGAACGGAGGGGCCGGTGTGAGTAGAGCAAGTGAAGACGGGTAGACCCTTGCGTTGAGCCTTAGCGAGCTTATCCTGGACGAGACCCGCGGCTACTGTAGGGGTCACCCAACTTAACACCTCGGGAAGGCCTGGGGTATTAGATTCTATAAATACGCGAACGAGTGGAAGTGTAGTTGCTTCCTCTGGTTTGCTTATTGTAGAACCAATATCGCTAGGGGCGCTAATTGAATTAAATATATCTGTAACAGTCCGGGGCATAAGTATAGGGTTACTTTTACGCCGTTCGTTTAGGAAAGGGGTCCACTGTGCTGCCATAGCTATAGCGATTCCGTAACTAGCCCGTGTGTTTTCGGCGCGCGGGGCGTGGTGTGGAAGTATAGGCTTATCTTTGGTGGCAGTGACGCAAGTAAGTTGAATCTGGGGAAGGCCGGCATTAAGGTTTAGGCCCATAGGTTGGGCTGATATAATGCCGTGGTCACAGGGGAAAACAACTTGAGATGTGGTGGAGCGGTCCGTAAACGGGTCAGGGTTTAAATAAGACGTCTCGTAAACGAGGTACGGGACGTCAAATTTAGGCGCCCGGGGCGTTCTAAAGGTGGATGGGCTGGAGTCTGTAGTTAACCTAATAATTAGGTCAAATCCTGCGTCTAGCAGGACGTCAGGGGCTCCTACAAAATAAGGAATGTGAGATACTGTGGAGGGGAGTGGGTCGCTAGTAGCGACGTCTGCCCCTGCGGCGCGAAACATGGATGCAATAACGCCGTGAGTATCTCCTACTACTAATATGAGAGGTCTACCTATACCCTTAGCTTCGAGTGTGGCGCTATCCTGATGGATGTCGGATAAGCCTGAAAACAAAGCATCGTAGTGGAGAGGTAACACCTCCACTAATGGCGTTAGTGGGGTGGCCGTTGGATTTATTGTCCAGGCTGCTTCCGTTAGCGATGTGGGGGTAAGGGCGTGAGAGCTCTTAATAAGGGATATACTAAGTGCTTTATCAATTAGCCGATTTAAAAGGGAGGGGTTGTGTTCATGCGAGGGTGAAGGATACGCTATGCCATAAGCTATGGATAATGCATCTACTAGTGTGGTTGTGGAAGGGGGTGCGTGTGGTGCTCTGAGGAGCTCCTTGTCCTGCTCACCAGAGGTCTGGGGGGGGCCATCTCCGTCACTATTACTCCGGCACTGTTTCCCGAGGAGTTGTTATGCGGGGGTCAGGGGGCGTTGGAGTTTTGGAACGGAGATAATAGGGTCCGCCGTGGCGTGAGACGGAGGGGAAGCAGGGGGGCTAGGAGCCTCAGGTGGCGGCGAGGGGGGACATGGGCGAATATCATTAATGTAGCCATGCTGCCTAAAAGATTTAGGCTTGTGTATAAAATTAGTGATTCTTTCCCAAAAGGTATAATTAGGCTTAGTGCTTTCGGCGTCTAGGCTTAATTCTACTACCTTATTAAGAAGTGATTCTAATTCTATGCCGTGCCCTGGCGGGGACGGAGGAGGCGAAGGCGAAAAATAACGGGCGTGGAGTGGCGTCTTAGGGACCTCCCTATCGCCAACAAAAGGAGATAACTCGCCGGCTTCCTACTGTTTGTCGAAGCGTTTAAGCAGAATTCCTTGAAGATAAGGTCGGTGTTTATCTGGTGTGTCTGGTCCCCCTCCCTTGGCGAGGAATCGGATGAAGCACTGGCACCGATATGGGGAGTGAGCTCCTTGACCTGTGCCGTACATCCATTTGTCAGACTCAGCGGTACCAGATGGGGCTCGGGGCCTAAATAGACAGTAAGCGCACCCATTATCGTTGTTCCACAATCCGTTGTCGCTCTTAGCGCGACCTACACGGTGGGTAGAACAGGTGTCATCACTGGGTCTAGCCTGGGCCAGAAGGGTAGTGAGTTCGTCGTAACTGCCTAGTTGTAGCCACTCATCAAAATCAACGAATATACCGTACTCCCAGAGTTCCGGTGTCCAATTAACGTTACTAGGATTACCAGTGGCGCCCTCGGGATGCGCGCATTTGCGTCCATTGGAGTAAGTGCGTTCACGTGGGTCCGACCTACTATTAGGAGGAGGTAATCCGCTTACGCCTCCGCTTACGGACAACCTAGGGACCGCGTTATAGGGTTGTCCCCTGCCTCCGCGACCAGTGTGGGTACTCCTATCTCCTTTACCGCCGCGGGATGGGGCGGGAAGGTTTGGGACCGTTACTGCCATGGTAGAAGTAGGGGTTTTCTTCGTGCTGGTCTGTAGGTTAGACATCTGTTTGGATAGGGCCGCCACCATCTTGTGAAGGTCGTCGTCCTCCTTCCGACTCGGTGTTGGAGTAGGATTGGATGGAGGTTGAACTGCTGCTACTCGTTTGTGTGTAGAGCTACCTTGACGTTGTGCGTTAAATACCTTTACCGCGTCATTAGCCAACTCAAAGGTCTGGATGTGGTCGGAGGCGAGGTAGGTGTTACTCATCTCTTGTATACCACAACCTCCAGAGCGAACCTTTTGTTGTGCCTCATGCCAACGAAGGGTAAACTGGTGATGGTTAGCGCGCCCACGGGCGGGATCGCTAACGTCGTTTCCAAGGCAGAAGGCTGTTCTAGTGTTAATCTCACTAGCATAGACTTCGTTACCCCAAATGGTGCGATGGTCGACGTCGTCTCCTATCTTCTGCAAATAGCTATCAAAGACTCGGTTAGCTAAGGTTAGAGCGTCCTCGCCTGGAAGGTGGGAGACACACACTTCCCATGCGGCAGAAGGTGTTTCTCTGGAATAGCCAGGGACGCCCTGTGAAAAGGAGCTATCGAGTTTAGCCACTAAAACCATAGCGTGAAGGACGGGGTTACAGCAGAGGGACGTGTCCTTGGTGGCGGTAACTACGACGGCGCGTACTCGCTGTTGTCCCGTCTTGAGTGCGCAGCTACAAACGTGCAAACAGGCGAGGATTTCGGATTTCCATCTAATCACAACCGTGGGTGAGAGCGTGAACTATGGCGCGAATAAAGGTTAGTCGAAACTTTTCCCATCCTTCCGCCATCTTAGGCGTATCATCACCTGCCCGTAGATCGGCATGAAATTTTAGGTTCCCTAGCGTGAGTAGGGCGGTGGTCGAGTCCTAAGACTTACCCTTGGTACGTTGTAGAATGCGCGCCTCTATCCATTGTTTTAATATTTCTATTAAATAGATAGAGTTGCAATGCCATTTATCGCCTGACCTGTTCTTATTCATGGCTAGCACCAGTCGAACCCACTCTGAGTCTTCTGAATCTACGTAGATGGAGGCGTGTTCAGCGGCGGACAAATCAAAGAATGCTATCCAATGGCTGGCGTTGACGTCGGTAGAGACGCCCCTTTGGTCTTTAGGGTCTCCCGGGTGGAATACTTTACCGTAGGGGTCCCTCCCGTGGGCAAGGCGTTATGTAAGACTCTATCGCTGGTTCATCACGTCCATAGGGCATCCTCTTCCGTGATATGCCTTGGGTAGGCATATTAGTTTGGGGAGTGACAGGACCGGTGGACCAAATAGGCCCTGGGGTATGCATTGGGACTGGTGCGGGGTGGAGAGTGCCAAAGGCGGCCGTACCTGTCTGGTCCGAGCCATTAAAATACGACAGCAGCTCTATCGAGTGGTTAGCGGCGGGAGCAGGAGGGACCGTGGAGGCCCGCTGATGATGGCGTGTGGGCTCGTGCGAGTCAAAACGTGTTTAGCGCGGCTGTGAAACGTTAGCGGCGGCTTCATTTTGAGCGTGCAAGTGAGCTAGTTCTACGTCCCTGAGCCTCTGTTGCTCCGCGTGAACTGCCCGTAGGTCTCTAAGTCTGGCCTCTTTGTTTAAGTTTTCGTACTTCTGGGTTTCCAGAAGGAGTTTATATTCCTGATCGTACACCGCCTGTGCGCGAGCATGAAAGCTCTTTTCCGTTTGAAGGTCATCCGAAGCATTACTCTCTGCATACACACTGGCGGGGCGTGGCGTCGTAGAAATAGGTTCGTACGGAGCCGTGACGAGAACAGGTGGGGCGAGAATAGGCTCGTAAGGAGCGGTGACGAGAACAGGTACGGCGGGAGCCGGAGCTGTGACGATTAAAGGCGAGGCGGGCACAGGTACGTGTGGAGCAGTGGGGATTACAGGCGCGGCGGCAGCAAGCCCTACTCCTAACTCTAATTCTAATCCTAACCCAGGCGGTGCGAGACCAGGCGCGTATGGAGCGGTGTAATTGACACTTGAGTGAGACGCGTGAGACGCGAGATCACCATCTGGGTCATACCACGGGTGGAAAGGAGCATATCCGCTATCCATCCCAGAACGTGGGTTCATGGGAGGATAGGGAGCAGGTGTAATGTGTGGAGATGTTAAGCCGCCATAAGCCGGGGGATCCGTGGCTGGATGCGAAGGAATGGGAGGAACTAAAGGGGCGTAACTGTGAATAGAGGAAGGGGGGTGGCTAGGTCGCGCGGCGTCCCCGGCTGGAGCAGCGGGAATAGGGTGCGAAAAGAGATGGCCTTCCTCAGGATTGAAAGCTCTCCTGGGAGGTCCTGGTGGGACACCAGGTGTATCAGAAGGGCTATATTCAGGAGCGAACTCAGGAGTCTTGGCTTCTCCCCCCCTTAAGGGAGACGCTTCGTCCTCGGAGTCATTATAAGAACCTCCTGCCTCCTGTCGAAGGCGGAAGTAAAATAGGGGCTGAGTTGAAGTCGTCGTTGTATGTACGTTTAGATTTGTTTACCCGCCTGGAATGACGAGCACGCAAGTCTAGACCGAACTTAGAACGTGCGTCCGTGACAGCTCTATGAGCCCGGCAACGGAGTACGTCGGGAGCGTTATCTATTTCATTAAATATTGTCGAGTAGCCGTGTGAAGCGGCGAGAAGGGCGTCACGGGCTCGACTCCAAAGATATGCACTAGGAAATAAATATGAGCAGGCCGAGGTCTGCGCGTAAGAGCTTCCATGTGAAGAGGAGTCAGAGAGAGACCCGCTATCGGATTTGTCGTACTCACTGGCTGGAGCCGAGGCTGGGTTCGAGGGTGGCAGGGCCTCGTCCTCGTGGTCCATACGGGGGAAAACGTAAGAGTTAGATGAGGGGGTCTCACCAGGCTCGTCGCCCATACGTACTACGAAAATATCTACTTCCTAACCCTAACCCTAACCCGGGGTGGTGTAACTGGGGGCGTGCTACGTACACTGTGTGTGTCGGCTACCGAAAGGGTTCTAACCGGGGACGGGTTAGATGAACCCGTTACATAATGGGCGGCCCAATTTAAAACGTATGCCTCTGGCATTGGAGTAGGCAGCAGCGCCAAGGGGGTGTGGGTAGGTGAAACTAGATGGATGGTCGCCGGAGGCGCTGGGTGTATGGGCGGGTGGATCGCCAGAGGCGCTGGTTGTGTGGTTAAGGGTGCGGGTGAATCCGGTGGCGTGCCGTAGTCTATCACCGATTCCGGAGCGGAATGAGGATTAGAAGGCGGTGGCACAGGGCCGTCGGTAAAGGTGGTAAACCGAGTACAAGTTAATTCCAACATGGGCGGAGTGACCGGGAGGTTAGCCATTCTTTCCTTGCAGGTCATACCACATAAGTCGTAGTGACCTGTTGTGGAGTAATAACAGACTAGGTTGTCGCATCCTGGAAAACCGCACTTGATATCTCCCGGTCCTGCTTTAGTTTTATTACCGTATTTATTTGCCGATTTGGCGTGGCTAATACTGCAAAAATTGTAAGCGAGGAGAAGATCTGGTCTAAAGTGGACCGGGCGCATGCAGCCCGGCAGGGCGCACCTAGTTTTAGAGCGTATGGCGTATAAATATTTAAGGTGGCTACGGCTACAACAGAGGGACACGGTACCATCAATAACGAAGGCGTCTTTGTTGCAGTCCTTGAGTGCGCATTGAGCCACCGCCGGGGGTGAATGGTGTCTGGTAGACATAGCGTGGTTACGTGGTACGGTGAGCCTGGGCATTTGATCGATATGCAGTTGCACGATACACTCCTCGATTTGGCGCTTAAGCTCAACCTCCTCGGCCATAGTGATCGCGTTAAGTTCGCGTATTCTACGGTTATTCCCTCCGTGAAGCGCCTCATACTTATCCTCCTCATCACGAGCTTCCTTTGTGAGTTTGAGGCGCCGAATGGATTCGATCTCCGACTCCGTCTGTGCTACAGGTGTAACGCGGCGGGATGTAGGCCGTGTGGGGTGGTTGACCACAGGGTCCCCGCACGGTAGACCGGTTTGCATATCGGGAGGTGAGCCGGGAGGCGATAATGGGGGCATAAGTGAGTCAGGAGGCGATCGTGGGGGCACAAAGCCGTCAGAATTATCGTCAGAAGAATACCCTACCCTAAAATAAATATCCACCTCCACGTTAGCGGCTGGGTCAATAAAACCCGGAGGTAGATTTATCTTTTTACAAGGGTCATCATGTGTATGAACACTATCCGGGTCTACCCCGAGGTTGTGTTGTGGTAAGGTAGACGAAGATTGGTGAGCGGGGGCCGTAGTGCCGCCTTGGGAAGTGGAACCCTGTAGGCCACGCGATAGCCGCTCCATAGCCCGAAATAGTTCGCTAGGGCCAGGGGCTTCTCCAGCCTTATCCTTTCTCCGATCGTCCTCCGGTTGGTCATCGTCCGGCGGAGGGGGAGTTGGAGGTGGGGATGCAAGTATGGAGTCAGTGGCCGCGTTAATAAGCCTGATACACCACAATTTCCCTGGGTAGCCGTCACCGTCGTCCGTACTAAGGTGAGGCCCGTCCGTACTTTGGGAGACCAAGTAGATAGAATATTTATTGGGTTGAGCTGCCCAATGAACTAATCCTAAACACGATGCGCGGTGGGCGTCTCGGATTGGTTCGGTTCCGCCCGCCCACGAGTGCAGGTAAGCAGAGAGGAAGGTGCAATTCTCTACTTGAGTGGGGCCCATATCCATACATACCTTCGTGGCGTGACTTAGCAGCTCACTAACAGTCCACCAATCACAATGTTGGGGTGAAGGTTTCTTTAGCAAATCGGTAATGATTTTACTAAGGAGGGCGTCGGCAAATAGATCCATAGGGGCAGTCGCGTACGGAGCGAGCGGAGGGACCGGAGTGGGAGGTGCATTCTCACCAGGATCTCACCGTTAAGTTTGAGGCGCCATCTATTTCCTGGGTGAGCAGCTTGTGGATAGGATTCAAAGCAAATATATATATATAAGATTGTTTCTAGGGAACTTGGCCCATCGAAGCAATCCGATACATAAGATGGAATGATCGCCCCCGGGGTATACCGAGCACTCTGCGGCGCACAATTGTAGGTACCGGCGGAATAAGCGAACTTCGTACCTTTTAGCGTAGGTCATATCCTCGGATAATTCCGTGGTATGCCCTATAAGTTCGCTAACGGTATAGGAATCCTGTGCCGTTGGCCCTTGAAAGCAAAGTAAAGAGGTAATTGCCTTACCAAGGAGAGGATTGACCGTGGGATCGGGGTCGGGGTGCGAGGCAAAGGGGTCGGAAGGGGCTGGAGGGCCATATTTGTTACCCTTAATATTAATGGGCGGCCCCTTATCGTCTCGAGGAGGCGGAGGTGGCGGCGGCGAATCTGGGGTGGCTGGTGAGTTTGGTTCCGTAAGTGGGCGGTCAGGAAGCCTGAAATAATATTTATCTCCTATACCGAGGACGGGGTTTTGAAGGCGGTGGCGACGGCAGAAGGCGGTTGGCCCATAGACCTCATCATACTCGAAGATTACCACAAGATGTCTATAACTGGGTAGTCTGGCCCAAGCAAACAAAACGGCGGCAAGAATAGTACTGTAGCCTGTAGGCGGGGCGACTCCGATTGTACCCAATGCCTGTAAATAGTTGGTCAAACATTCAGCGGTTTGAACAGTGCTCGACCTGCGAGAACCGAAATTGGGTAGATTAATCCCCTTCTCTAATGGAGCGTCAATAGACCACCAAGGCTCGTTAGGTGCCTCTGGCTGGCGTAGTAAACCGAGAATAATACCGCTAAGGGCGTTTCCGGCCCCGGGAGAGGGGTCAAGGTTTGCGGGAATAAGACTCCTGTTGGTGGATAGGTCGATCAGCCTCGGTAGTCTCCTTCGAACTAGTGCCCTTCCACCGGTTCCGGGTATTTGTGGAACAGGTGGAGGGAGTGGCGAGTGCCAGTGGCAGCTAAGAAAGTAATTATCTCCCGGGTGTTGGTCGATCATTAGCGAGACAGGAGTTTGTCTTGTTGCAGGAAAACTAAAGGTTGCGAAGAGAGGTTTATTAACAGGGAAATTGGCCCAAGCTATTAACCCTGAACAAGTGGCGTGTTCAAGAGCATCTATATCGTTATGTGGGATATAACCAACTTGAGCACAAGCGCGAAAATAGGATGTAAAGGATTTGCATTCCTCTGGGTTAGTCGTATCCATACAGTAACAGTAGTTTAGGCATTCGCTAACAGACCACCAAGATTTCCTGCTCTTAAGTAGTCTGAGGATCCTACGGCCAAGAATTTGGTTGGGGCACGGGCTTACGCCAGGAGGGCTGGTAATAAATACCGGAGGGGTTGAGACACTCGCGGGCGGCGGGTGGACAGAGTTGGAGGAGCTGGCTTCCCCCCGACTTAGTCCTCTAGTCGTCGTCGGATTTGCCCCGGCAAGTAGGTTACGTATAGTGACGGACAAGACGATGAAACGCAAAACGGCTCTCTGCCAAAGGGCAGAAGAAAAACACGGACTTCTAAGATTATAATCTTCTTCAGCCGCTAATTTCACTAGCGATCTTTTTTTTTTTTTTTTTTTAATATAAATGGTTAATAGAAGAAGCGTGGTTAATAGAAGAAGCGACACCGACTTAGGCAACACAATGTGTTCATCGAGCTGGCAGCCAGAGGCTGCTGCATCTTCGACTCGACTTCCGTTGTCATGGCGGCCGTGGACCAGCAGCGTCACCGCGTCGAGTACGCAACGGCTGCAAACACAAGCGCGCTGGTCAGAACGGCGTCGCTGACCGGATCAGGCCAGTTAAGGGTTAGTCCCAACAATTGGTTCGTACAGGTCCTTCCCGACCTCGCCACAGGGGCCAGGCAGGGGACTCGTTTCCCGCTGGCCGTCATGGAATACGTTACGATGGCCGGAGCATTGACGAAGGTCAGCGCCGCGCTCGGTCTTCAACACATGGCTTGGCACATGCATCCCGATCGCCTCAGCCAACTCCTGGCGGATGCTGACGCAACTGGAAATCTGGACTTTTCCGTCGCCGGCACAGTGGAAGCAGCGAGCAGAGCGCTTCTGAGGGCCGCCGATCGGATGGCGCCCGCCGACCGTCTTCTTGACGTCACAGGCGTATCAGCGGCCGCCAACATCAACATGGGTGGCTCTTGGTACGAACAGCTGCGCGTCAACATGTTGGTGCGCGACAGCTCGCTCCACCCACTGGCGCAGTTCCGCGCGGTGATCTCGGAGGGCTACACCCTTTTAGAGCGTGGCGACCCCGCCGGCTTCTTCCGTGACCTCGTCGACATGCTTCTGGAAACGGCGGCTCCAGGCATCGCAGCCGCAACGACCAACCGTGCAAAAACTGCCAAGGTGGTGGCTTTTTGGCTTCAGACGCAGCCAGAGTGTGAGGGCTTCCTCAAGTTCGGGTCAACCCGCCTTACTTGGCAGCTCGGCCTGCAGCATTCGTACCGGAGGGCAGTGCCATCATCTTCGGCATTTTCCGTCCACTTCGCTCAGACGCCACCCGCGCGGCGGGAAGGAGCGCAAGCAGACGGTGATGACGCCACCCGCGCGGCGGGAAGGAGCGCAAGCGGACGGCGATGATGCCACACGCGCGGCGGGAAGGAGCGCAAGCGGACGGCGATGGTGCGCCTGCTTCTCAAGGCGCAGGGCTCGACGGGGGCGCGCCGTCATCGCACCCCACTCGTGCAGCACAGCCTGCAGAGATGAACAGCCAGCACGGCGACGCCGACAGGCAGTCGGCGACGGCTCGAGCCCTGGATGACCAGTCTCTAATGGCCGTTCCCCTCCACCTCCGGTCCAACGCGTTAGGCCGTCGCGCGTCGTCCACGCGCTTCATTCCTCAGGCCGCCTCGTCGTGTCCAGGTGCGTAGATGCGTATCCCATCTTCCCATGCCGCAGGTGATGACCGCCACCGGATTGCCGGATCGAGCCGCGTCTCGTGATGGTACCAGAAATCGAGCCGCGTCTTGTGACGGTGCCAGAATCGAGACATCTCGTCTCCCTCAAAGGTTCCAGGTGCGTAGGCCATGCATCCCAGAAACCCCATGTCACAGGTGATGAATCCCGCCACCGGAGCGAGCCGTGTCTCGTGTCGGTACCAGATCGAGCCACTTGTCGTGACGGTGGCAATTGTGCCGGGTCGAGCCGCATCTCCCTCTGACCGACCCGACAGTGGCTGGACTACTCCAAGAGAGGGTAGCAATCACCGGCGATGGGCCAGGAAATTCGAGGCCATCACGTGTCGACACGACAGTGGCTGGACTACTCCAAGAGAGGGTAGCAATCACCGGCGATGGGCCGGGGGATTCGAGGCCACCGCGTGTCGACACGACAGTGGCT